>Ga0180431_10002228_pt1 | contig 26233 bp, 30 predicted proteins | sample SS_ome_11_FD_132459 | JGI IMG/M metagenome (GOLD analysis project Ga0180431, IMG submission 132459) | Hypersaline lake sediment archaeal communities from the Salton Sea, California, USA - SS_1_MS_1 metaG | ecosystem: Environmental > Aquatic > Non-marine Saline and Alkaline > Hypersaline >... | reverse complement strand
CGGCACGCGGCCTCCCCCCGGCGGCCCCGACTCATTGGTCACCGTCCCAGGATTACACAACGGATCGTCCAGGGACCATCCGGCGACTCCGGGCACGCCCGTGTCGGAATCCCGGAGCGGGGAGCGAAACCCCGGTAGGAGCGGGTAGTAGTGTCGGATCGGTGGGCAACCTGAGCGGTACAGCGGCGCGCAAAAGCGTCCGTGGCGGTCGGCTACCCCGCGGAGAACGTCGCGACCAGCTACTTGTCACGGCCAGCGAAGTTTTTGTCGACCGGGGTTACCACGCGGCCGGGATGGATGAGATCGCCGAGCGCGCCGGTGTCAGCAAACCCGTCCTCTACCAACACTTCTCGAGCAAGCTCGACCTCTACCTGGCGGTGGTGCAGCAACATGTGGACATCCTGGTCGCCGGGGTCCGCCAGGCGCTGCGCACCACCACCGACAACCGCCGCCGGCTGCGGGCCGCGGTGCACGCCTTCTTCGACTTCATCGAACACGACAGCCAGGGCTACCGGCTGATCTTCGATAACGACTACGGAAGTGAGCCGCAGGTCGCGGCCCAGATCAAGGTGGCCACCGAGGCGTGCACCGACGCGGTGTTCGACCTGATCAGCCGCGATTCCGGGCTGGAGGCCCACCGCGCCCGGATGATCGCCGTGGGGTTGGTGGGTATCAGCGTGGACTGCGCACGGTACTGGTTGGACGCCGACCGGCCGATCTCCAAGGAGGCCGCCGTCGAGGGCACCGTGCAGTTCGCCTGGGGCGGGCTGTCACATGTGCCGCTGGCACGCGGCTGAGCCGTCAGGCGAACCCGTCAGGCGAACCCGACCCGCCGCACATCGGCCGCACCGATCTCGACATAGGCGACCTTGCCGGTCTGCACCAGGAATCGCCGGCCCTTGTCGTCCATCAGGCTCAGAACGTCCTCGTCGCCCTTGGCCAGCGCCGCTTTGATCAGGTGCTCGACCTGCTCGGGCGTCTGATCGCTGTTGAACACCAGCTCGCGCGGGCTGTCCGAGATACCGACCTTGACCTCCACCGACGGCCCCTTTCTTCGTGCGTGTCCGGACATGCGTGTCCGGACGTGCGTGTCTGGAAGCAGGCTAGTGGACGCCGATCCGGCCCAGCCGCGCCGGTCAGTCAAACAAGTGGGTCAAGCTGCGGTAACAGCATCGCAACTCCCGCGTGCGCCGATTCCGGTCCGGGGCGGCGACGCACCAGACTGGCCCGGTGATCGAGGACACGGACCGGCGAGCGCCGCGGTGGCCCCGGATGGCCATGGCCGCTCTGGGCCTGGCGTCCACCGTCGCAGCCACCATGTGCGTGATCAAGGCCGGTGGGGTGGCCATCACCGGGGAACTCACCGGGGATCTCACCGGAGAAGCAGCCGGTGCGCCCCGGACCGTGATCGCCACTGCGGCTGCGAATAGCCCGAACATCGCGCCGGAGGCGGGCGCCGGCCGGTCGCTGTCGGCCGAGGTGCCGGTCCTGATGCAGACTCCGGGCGTCGCCGACGCCCAGCCGCAGGATCTGCGGGAGATCGTCTACACCATCGACGGTAACCAGCGGCCCGACGATCCGGTGACGGTGGTCTACGCCGACGAGACCGGGACCCTGCAGACGCTGCAGAACGTAACGCTGCCCTGGACGATGGCGCTGATCCCGAACCTGCCGGTGAACTATGTGACCGCCAACAGCGCCGGCAGTCAGCTCAACTGCTGGATCACCGATGCCGCCGGCGCGACGGTGGCCCGGCAGACCGACTACGGCCCGAGCACCACCTGCAACCGCTGAGCCCGCCGGCCCGCGCCGGCCCTAGGCCAGCCCGAGCTGATGCATCCGATCGTTGTGGGTGCGCTGTACCCGGTCGAACAAATCCGTCACCTGGCCCAAGCCCCCGCCGGCGAGCACCAGATCGACCAGCTCATCCCGATCGGCCAGCACGTACTGCGCCTGGGTGATGGCCTCCCCCAGCAGCCGCCGCGACCACAGCGCCAGCCGGCTGCGCTGACGGCCGCTGGAATTCACCGCCGAGCGCACCTCGGCCACCACGAACTGCGAGTGCACGGTTTCGGCCAAAACAGATCGCACCACGTCGGCTACCTCATCGGGCAGCGAGCCCGCGATCGCCAGATACAGGTCGGCGGCCATCGCATCGCCGACGTAGGTCTTGACCAGCGCCTCCAGCCAGGTGCTCGGCGTGGTCAGCCGGTGGTACTGCTCCAATGCCGGCGCGTAACGGGTCATGGCCGGCAGGACATCGACCCCGCGGGCGGCCAGGGTGGCGCTCAGCACCTCGTAATGACCCATCTCGGCGGCTGCCATCCGGGCCATGTTGATGCGGCCACGCATATCCGGCGCCATCCGCGCCTCGTCGGTGAGCCGGTAGAAGGCCGCCACCTCGCCGTAGGCGAGCAACGAAAACAGCTCGTTGATCCCGGGGTGACCGGCGGCGACCGTCGTGGACGAAACCGGCTGCGTCGCTTCCATGCGGCCACTGTAGTCGGACGCCCGCCGGTCGAAAATGGCTGAGCAGGTATGCTGATACTCGGTAATGTGCGTGCACGCAGTGGCCCGCCCTCCTCGGTGCCGGGCCCCACTTCCGAAGTCAACAACTCGTGCGCGCGTGAAGCACATACGAGGAAACGACAACGGAAAGTAGCTTGTGACCCATCTGCATACCCATGACGAAATCAGTTTTGCCCAGCTAGGGGTTCGCGACGAGATCGTCCGCGCACTCGCTGAACAGGGCATTGAGAACGCCTTCGCAATCCAGGAACTCACCCTGCCGCTCGCACTGGCCGGCGACGACCTGATCGGTCAGGCCCGCACCGGCATGGGCAAGACCTTCGCCTTCGGCGTGCCGCTGCTGGACCGCATCACCGCCGCGGGCGAGCCGCCACTGGACGGCACCCCGCGCGCGCTGATCGTGGTGCCCACCCGCGAACTGTGCCTGCAGGTCTTCAACGACCTGACCGGCGCCGCGAAACACCTCAAAGCCGGTCAGGACAACAGCCGAGCCCTATCGGTGGTGTCCATCTACGGCGGCCGGCCCTACGAGCCGCAGATCGAGTCGCTGCAGAAGGGCGCCGACGTCGTCGTCGGCACCCCGGGCAGGCTGCTCGACCTGGCCCAGCAGGGCCACCTCCGGCTCGGCGGACTGTCGGTGCTCGTGCTCGACGAGGCGGACGAGATGCTCGATCTGGGCTTCTTGCCCGATATCGAGCGCATCCTGCGGCAGACCCCCGATACCCGGCAGTCGATGCTGTTCTCGGCCACCATGCCGGACCCGATCATCACCCTGGCGCGCACCTTCATGAACCAGCCGACCCACATCAGGGCCGAAGGGGTGCAGGGGGCGGCCACCCACGACACCACCGAGCAGTTCGTCTACCGGGCGCACGCGCTTGACAAGGTCGAGACCGTCGCGCGGATTCTGCAGGCCGACGGCCGGGGCGCCACGATGATCTTCACCCGCACCAAGCGCACCGCCCAGAAGGTGGCGGACGAACTGGCCGAACGCGGGTTCAAGGTGGGGGCCGTGCACGGTGACCTCGGCCAGATCGCCCGGGAAAAGGCGCTCAAGGCCTTCCGCGGCGGTGACGTCGACGTGCTGGTGGCCACCGACGTCGCCGCCCGCGGTATCGACATCGACGACATCACCCATGTGATCAACTATCAGATCCCCGAGGACGAGCAGGCCTACGTCCACCGCATCGGGCGCACCGGGCGGGCCGGCAAGACGGGCATCGCCATCACCCTGGTGGACTGGGACGAGCTGGAACGCTGGTCGATGATCAACACGGCCCTGAAGCTGGAATGCCCGGACCCGGCCGAGACCTACTCGAACTCCCCGCACCTCTACACCGAACTCGGTATTCCGGCCGATGCCGGCGGCAGGATCGGTACCGCACGCAAGCGTCCCGACCCGAAGGGCTCCACCCGGATCAGCTCCAAAGACTCCAATTCCGACCGACCGGCCCGCAACCGGTCGAGGCGTCGCACCCGCGGCGGCCAGGGATCCGACGGTCATAACGGAACACCCTCGGCCACAGCATCGGCCAGGACGCCTTCGGCCAAATCCGAGGACTCACAGTCGAGCGAGGGCGGCTCCGGCCGGCCCCGTCGGCGTCGCCGCCGCGGCCCGCGCAAGGCGGCCGAGGCGGGCGCCACTTCCGATTGAACCGATGATCCGCCCGGAGCGCCGCAGCAGAAATGATCTGATCGCGGCAGCGGCGATCGCCGCCGTGGTGATGCTGATCATCAGCTTCTTCTGGTGGCGCAGCACCGCCCGGCACACGATCAGCCATCCGGCCGCTGAGCCCGCCACGGCCGTCGCCAAAGCCGAGTCGGTGCCGGCGGCATTACAGCAGCGGTGGACCGCGCCGAGTTCCCGCACCCTGGCCCCGGTGGTGGTCGGCGGTGTGGTGGTCACCGGCGACGGCCGCACCGTCGCGGGGCTGGACCCGCAGACCGGCCGGCAGCACTGGAACTACGCCCGCGACAGCGACCTGTGCGGGGTGTCCTACGTTTACAAGATCGTCGTCGCCGTTTACCCCGACGGTCGGGGCTGCGGTCAGGTGACCGGCCTGAAAGCGCCCACCGGCCAGCGCGGACCTACCCGCACCAGCTACGCCGACCGGGTCGTGGTGGTGACCTCCGACGGCAACGCGGTGCTCTCGGCCGGTGCGACCAGGCTGGAGCTGTGGCGTTCGGACCTGATCCGGATGCTGTCCTACGGCGAGATCGACGCGCCGGTCAAACCGGTCAACACCAAGCTGGGCGCAGGTTGCACGCTGATGTCGGCCGCTGGCGGCGAAAGTACCGTCGGCGTCCTGGAAGCCTGCCGTGGCGAGGAGGATCTGCGGCTGACCCTGCTCAAACCGGCCAAAGAAGAGGACGAGCCGGACGTCAAGCACGTCCCGCTGCCCGGGGTAGCCATCGACGCCGAGGCCCGAGTGCTGGCCGCCGCCGGCACCACCGTCGCGGTGTACCTGCCCACCCCCGGGCCGCAGGTGGCGGTCTACGACGACACCGGCACCAAGGTTTCCGGAACCGATCTGCCCGCACCGCCGGACCTGACCGGCGCGGCACCGGCCGTCACCAGAGCCGGTGACCTGATCACCTGGTGGACCGGCAGCACGGTCATGGTGTTCGGCAACACCCTCGACTACCGCTACACCCTGGACGCCACCGGGCCGCTGGCGCCGCTGGGTCCGGCCACGATGATGGCCGGCCGGCTGCTGGTCCCGCTGGCCGCCGGCCTGGCCGTGTACGACCCGGCCGGCGGCCCCGAGGAACGGGTGATCCCGCTGACCCATCCGCCCGGTACGGCGGCGGTGATGCCCGCGGTCAGCGGGTCGGCGGTGATCGAGCAGCGTGGCGGGGTGATGACCGGTTTCGAACCGGCCTGACCGGTATCGGTCAGCTCTCGGCGCCGAAGGTGGGCAGCGCCGTGCCGGAGCGCCAGTGCCGGAGCAGGGAGTGAGCCAGCTCGCGGTAGGCAACGGCACCCTTGTTCTTGCGCCCGGCCAGCACCGACGAACCCGACGCGCTGGCCTCGGCGAACCGCACCGTGCGGGGGATCGGTGGTGCCAGAACCGGCAGGTCGTAGCGGTCGGCGACGTCGAACAGCACGTCACGGCTGTGGGTGGTGCGCGAGTCGTAGAGCGTGGGCAGCGCCCCGAGCAGCTTCAGGTCCGGATTGGTGATCTGCTGCACGTCGGCGACGGTGCGCAGAAACTGGCCGACACCGCGGTGGGCGAGGGTCTCGCACTGCAGGGGCACGATCACCTCGTCGGCCGCGGTCAGTCCGTTGAGGGTGAGGACGCCCAGCGACGGCGGGCAGTCGATGATCACAACGTCGAATTCGCGGCCCGCTTCATCGGCGGCGGCCAGTTTCGCCAGCGCCCGCTTGAGCGCGTACTCGCGCCCGGCCCGCATCAGCAGCATGGCCTCGGCACCGGCCAGGTCGATATTGGCCGGAAGCAGGCTCATCCCCTCCGGTGTCTCCACCACCGCCGCGTCCGGTTCCACCTCGCCGAGCAGCACCTCATGCACCGACATCGGTAGTTTGTCCGGATCGGTTCCCAGCGAGAACGTCAAGCACCCCTGGGGATCGAGATCCACCAGCAGCACCCGCTTGCCCTCGCTGACGAACGCCGCCCCCAACGAGGCAACCGTGGTCGTTTTGGCCACCCCACCCTTTTGGTTGGCCACTGCCAGTACTCGCGTCACGCCGACCATCCTTACAGGTTCGGGCAGAATCGGTGAGCGTGAGCGTCGGCAACCATCGTCTTATCCTTCTCCGGCACGGCGAAACCGAATGGTCGCTGAGCGGTCAGCACACCGGGCACACCGATATCGAACTCACCGACCATGGCCGCGAACAGGCCGAATTGGCCGGACTGACCCTCAAGCGCCTTGGTCTGGACAACCCGATGGTCATTAGTAGCCCGCGACGGCGCGCCGTGGACACCGCCGAACTAGCCGGACTGCGGATCGACGAGATCTCCCCGTTGCTCGTCGAATGGGATTACGGCGATTACGAGGGCCTGACCACCCATCAGATCCGGACCGAAACCCCGGGCTGGCTGCTGTGGACCTACGGCTGCCCGGGCGGGGAGAGTGTGGATCAGGTCAGCATGCGGGCCGACCAGGCAGTGTCCTACGCCCTGGATCACATGCCCGATCGGGACGTGGTGTTCGTCAGCCACGGCCACTTCTCCCGATCGGTGATCACCCGCTGGGTGGAGCAGCCCCTGCGGGAGGGGGCGCGGTACGGATTCGGCACCGCCGCGGTATCGGTCTGCGGATTCGAGTACGGCCTGCGCCAACTCTCGGCACTGGGTCTGACCAGCCACCCGGCCGCCAACGCGTGAGGCCGGCCCCCTCCTTCGTGCTGACCGGACCGGCCGGGACCGGCCCCGGTAGAGCCCCTGGCGCCCCTCCGGGCGCCCCCCTGGTCGCCCCTCTTGTCACACGGGGTATCCAGACCGGATACCGCGATGTCGCCGCCGCGGCGGCCGCATTGCGGAACGGCTCCGCCGATCTGGTGGTGGGCGCCCTACCCTTCGACATCCGGGCACCGGCGGCTCTGCTGGTGCCGGATCATGTCGGCGCGGCGCTGCCCCGGGGCGATACCGCGCCGATGCCGGCGGTGCGGATCGCCGAAACCAGGCCCGACACCGCCGTGCACCGGTCCCGCGTCGAGGCGGCGCTGGCGGAACTGCGCGACCCGGGCAACCCGCTGCAGAAACTGGTTCTCGCCCGGGCGTTACGACTGGTCGCCGACGGCCCGATGGACCCGCTGGCCGTCCTGCACCGGTTGATCGTCTCCGATCCGGAGGCCACCGGGTATCTGGCCGACCTCTCCCCCGCCGGCGGTGAATACCTCGGCACCGTACTGGTGGGGGCCAGCCCCGAGCTGCTCGTCGCCCGGACCGGTGATCAGGTGCTCTGCCAGCCGTTCGCCGGATCGGCCCCGCGGTCCGCCGATCCGGCAACCGACGCGGCCAACGGTGCCGCCCTGGCCGCGTCCGGCAAGGACCGCCACGAGCACCAACTGGTGGTCGACACGATGCGGACCTGTCTGGAACCGTTGTGCAGCAGCCTGGACGTGGCCGCCGAGCCCCGGCTCAGCAGCACCGCCGCGCTCTGGCACCTCAACACCCCGATCCGCGGCACGCTGCGCCACACCCGCACCACCGCACTGGATCTGGCGCTGGCACTGCACCCCACCCCGGCCGTCGGCGGGGTCCCGACCGCCGCCGCCGTCGAGACCATCGCCGCGGTCGAGGACGGCCGCGGCTTCTACGCCGGGGCGGTCGGCTGGTGCGACGCCCGCGGCGACGGCCGCTGGGTGGTAGCCATCCGCGGCGCCGAACTGTCGGCCGACCGCCGCAGCGCATTGGCGCGGGCCGGCGGCGGGATCGTCGCCGAGTCGGATCCGGATGCCGAAGTCGCCGAGACCACCACGAAATTCCGCACCATTCTGACCGCTCTGGGGGCATGACCATGCAACGTGAACCGACCGCGCAGATCCGGCCCGCCCGCCCGGCGGACGTGGCCGCCATCGTCGCGATGATTCACCGGTTGGCCGACTTCGAGCACGCATCTGATGCGTGCACGGTGACTGAAAAGCAGATCACCGCAGCACTTTTCGACGACGACGCGGTGGCCGGGTGCCACCTCGCCGAGGTCGATGGCCAGCCGGCGGCGATGGCGCTGTGGTTTCGCACCTTCTCCACCTGGGACGGCGTGGCCGGCATCCACCTCGAGGACCTGTTCGTCGGGGAGGCGTTCCGCCGCCGCGGCCTGGCCCGCGCGCTGCTGTCCACGCTGGCGGGCGAATGCCTCCGGCGCGGTTACAGCCGGCTCAGTTGGGCGGTGCTGGACTGGAACACCGACGCGATCGCGCTCTATGACGCAGTGGGCGGGAGACAGATGTCGGACTGGATCGGCTACCGGGTATCCGGTGCCGAGTTGTCGGCGCTGGCCGAGTCGTAGACCAACCAGCGCAGCGTGGCGGGCACGAACAACAGCACCAGCGCCGCGGCCGCGACCATGGCGATCGGGATCCCGTAGAACCAGCGGTGCGAGCCGACGGCGACGTACCAGGTCACCGGTAGCAGCAGCAACTGGGCGAATACCGCTATACCTCGTCCCCAGCGCCGCCCGGTCCACAGCGCCCAGGCGGCCGTCAGCAACGCCGCGCCGATCACCACGAACCAGGCCGCGTTACCGAACCCGTTGACGATTTGACGGTCGGCCCCGGTCAGCCCGCGGACGAGGAACACCACCGCGGCCACAACACCGGCGGCGCCCTCCAACCCGACCAGTGCGGCGGCGGCCCGCACGGTCGTCGGGGGCGAGGAGCTCATACGCCGAGCTTAAATGGTGCGCTCGGGCGATGGACCTGAGCGGTGAGCTCAAGCCGCCGTGACCCGCCCGGAGATCTGCTGCAGTACGGCGGTGGCGATCCGGTCCGAGTCGCCGAATTGGGCGGCCTCGACTCCGATCAGCACCGGCCCGGCCGCCCGATAGAGGCTGGCGCACTGAGCCTCACATACCGCGAACGTCGTCCGGTCGAGAACCTGCGCGGTGATCGCCATACCGGGCACCGCCATTTCCGAACAGGCGTTCAGCGCCTTGCCAAGGCGTGTCAGGGCGGCCCTGGCGGCCGCCGAGTTCGGATACACCGCAACGGCCTGGGTGACGGCACGGTTGGCGGGCCCGGCATAGGAGACCGACCGGAATTGGTTGTAACCGCCGCCGAAGGCGTCATCCTGGTTGTAGACACCGTGGCATTGGCTCGGGTACTGCGCGTCGTACTGGTGCTGGCCACCCGGCCGGTCCACCGGCTCCGCCGGCGCCAAATCGGCGTTACCGGCGATTGCGCGCACATCCTCGACGCTGAGCAGCAGCGGGTCCACGGCGACTCCGGGGTCGGCGGTGGCGACCGGCGCCGCGGCGAGATGCAGACCGGCGGCCAGAACTGCCGTCGTGATCAGCACGCGAATGCGGGCCGTCGCGTTTCTGACTGTCACCAAGTCACCTCCCTGGTCACCTCCCTGCGGACCGCCCCGAGTGTAGTTGTACCGCGACCGGGAGGTGATTCACTAACCGTCGATACCTCACTAAGCTCGGCACCCGTGCGTGCCGTGCTGATCGTCAACCCGAACGCCACCTCCACCACGCCAGCCGGCCGCGACCTGCTCGCACACGGGCTGGAGAGTCGGCTGAGCCTTTCGGTCGCCCACACCGACCACCGCGGGCACGCCATCGAGATCGCCGAGGCGGCCAAGCGGGACGGGATCGACATCATCATCGTGCACGGTGGCGACGGGACGGTGAACGAAGTGGTCAACGGCCTGCTGGGTACGCCCGGACCGGGCCGGCCGGCCGCCGACACATTGCCGGCCGTCGCCGTGGTCCCGGGTGGTTCGGCCAATGTCTTCGCCCGCGCCCTGGGGATAAACCCGGATCCCATCGAGGCCACCAATCAGCTGATCGACCTGCTCGGCGGGCACCCCCGGGGAGGTTCCTGGCGCCGTATCGGCCTGATGGACTGCAACGAGCGCTGGTCGGTGTTCACCGCGGGACTGGGTGTCGACGGCGATGTGGTGGCCGCCGTGGAGGCCCAGCGGGCCAAGGGCCGCAAGGTGACCGCCGCCCGATATATCCGCATCGGCGTGCGCGAGATGCTCGGCAGCGCCCGGGCCAAACCCCTTCTGACCTTGGAGTTGCCCGATCGAGAACCGGAGGCCGGGGTGCATTTCGCGTTCGTTTCCAACTCCAGCCCCTGGACCTACGCCAACAACCGGCCGGTGTGGACCAATCCGGGTACGACATTCGAGGGCGGCCTCGGCATTTTCGCCGTGAACAGCATGAACGTCATCGCGAACCTGCTGGTGGTACGCCGCATGCTGGCCCGACGGGCTGAGATCAAGGGCCGGAACCTGATCCGCGCAGACGATGTGGCCTGGGTGCGGATCACCTCCGCCGCGCCGATCGCCTGTCAGGTGGACGGGGATTACATCGGAACCCGGACGGAAATGACTTTCACGGCCGTTCCGGACGCGCTGATGGTGGTGGCGCCGCCCGTGGACCGCAGCTGAACGGCGATTCCCCGCCGCCGACGCATGGATGCTAGTACACTCGGAATTCGGTTCGCACACCGGGCCGGAAAGTGACATTGCCCACGGTTCAACCGAGTCCCATTGACTTCCGTTGAGCCTGTGACAACATCAAGGTAACAGAGCAACAACATTTGTGTGTGCGCGGGTTAACAACCGAGGTCTCCGGGGCATCCGCCCCGGTCTTTTGGTGCGCACCCAGAGAGAAGGAGTAGCGACAGATGGATTGGCGCCACAAGGCGGTCTGCCGGGATGAAGACCCGGAGCTGTTCTTCCCGGTCGGCAACAGCGGTCCTGCCCTCGCTCAGATCGCCGACGCAAAGCTCGTCTGCAACCGCTGCCCGGCGGTCACCGAGTGCCTGAGTTGGGCACTGGAATCCGGCCAGGACGCCGGCGTGTGGGGCGGTATGAGCGAGGACGAGCGTCGCGCCCTCAAACGCCGCAACGCCCGCACCCGGGCGCGCACCGGCGTCTGAACCGCGTCCACCTCATCGCGGCCCCGGGCTCAGCCCGGGGCCGCGATCCTTTTGCGGCCGATCGGCACCCGCAGTAAGGCATCGGTGCCGCCGCCGGGGGATCCACGCATCACCAGCGAGCCGTCCAGTTCGGCCGAGACCAGGGTCTGGACGATCTGTAGGCCCAGCCGGTCGGAGTTCTCCAGACTGAATCCGGCCGGCAGGCCGCGGCCGTCGTCGTGGACCACGATGTCCAGCGACCGCGCCGAGCGGTCGGCGCGGATCACTACCCGCCCGCGCTCGGCCCCGGAATCGGGGGCGTGATCAAACCCATGCTGGACGGCGTTCTGGACCAGCTCGGTAACCACCATGACCAGCGCGGTGGCCCGCTCGGCGTCGAGTACCCCCAGAGAACCCTCCCGGTTGATCCGGATCGGGCTGCCGAGTCGGACCACATCGTTCATGACCGGCAGAATGCGGTCCACCACCACGTCGAGGTTGACCTCCTCGTCCACCGACATCGACAGCGCCTCGTGAACCTCGGCGATGGCCGCCACCCGCCGTACCGACTCCAGCAGGGCGTCGCGACCCTCGGCATTGGTGGTGCGCCGGGCCTGCAGCCGCAGCAGTGCCGCCACGGTCTGCAGGTTGTTCTTGACCCGGTGGTGGATCTCCCGAATGGTGGCATCCTTCGACAGCAGCGCCCGGTCGCGGCGTTTGACCTCGGTGACATCGCGAACCAGCACCGCGGCTCCCGCGGACACGCCACCGACCATCAGCGGCAGGGTGCGCAGCAGCACGGTGGCGCCGCCCGCGTCGAACTCCAGTCGCATGCCGGGTCCCCCGGCCAGCGACGCACCGATATGGTCGGCCAACTCGACCGCCTCGAACGGGTCGGAGATCAGCGGTCGGGTCGCGGCAAGCAGGGTGCGACCCTCGAGTTCAGCCGTCAGGCCCATCCGGTGATAGGCCGACAACGCATTCGGGCTGGCGTAGCCGACCACCCCGTCGACATCGAGCCGGATGAAGCCGTCGCCGACCCGGGGACTAGACCGCGACACGGCCAGCTGACCGATATTCGGGAAGGTGCCCTCCGAGAGCATGTCCAGCAGGGTCGCGGCACAGTCCAGGTAGGCCGACTCCAGACGGGATGACGTCCGTCGGCCATCTCCCGCTGTCTGTCGGGTGAGCAGGGCGACCAGGTTGCCGCCGCAGCACACCGGAACCGTCCCGACCAGCCTCTGCTCTGGCAGCACCGTGCCCACCGCGTCGGTGGTCAGCATGGTCGGGGCGGTATTGGGCCGGCACTGCGCCACACACACCACGGTGCCGTCTTCACCCTCACCGCGCCGAACCCACATCAGCAGATCACCGAAGGACATATCGGCGAGCAGTTGCCACTCCCCCACCACGGCATGCAGGTGGTCGACCACACTGCCCGGCAGATCTGTGTGCTCGGCGAGCAGCGCACCGAGGGTCGACATCCGCCGTTAGTCGTCTGCCGCTAGTCGTCGATGACGGCGATCAAGTGGCCGGCCTGGATGACTTCGCCCACCGCCACATTGACCTCGGTCACGGTGCCGGCGATCTCGGCAAGCACCGGGATCTCCATCTTCATCGACTCCAGCAGAACCAGGATTTCCCCGGGACCGATCTGGTCGCCCTTGCTGACCACGACCTCCAGCACACTGGCCACGATCTCCGCGCGCACGTCCTCGGCCATGTCACCCTCACTCCAAAGCTCCGCCCTGTGGGTCTATCGAACCACAAGACCGGGTCACCGACGCTCCGCCGCCGTGAGACAATACCGAGAAATCCTGATCACTCGGAGGTAGAACCATGGCCAAGCGCGGCCGCAAGAAGAAAGACCGGAAGCACAGCAAGGCCAACCACGGTAAGCGACCGAATTCCTGATCCGGGTCCCTGCACCAGTTACCGGTACCGCCGATCAGCCCCGTCGGATGATGGTGGTGCGGCTGATTTCCAAACGCACCCGTTCGACCAGATAGGTCGGGGCCCTTTCACCACTGCACTTGGTGGCGATCAGCTTCTTGATCCGTTCCTCCACCCCGTAATGCCGCAGGCAGGCCGGGCACTCCTCGAGATGCCGCCGCAGCTCGTCGCGGCTGCCGTCGTTGACCTCGCCGTCGAGCAGGGCCCAGACCTGGCGGATGACGAGCGCACAGTCGGCGTGGCCGGGATCCGGGTCGACACCGGGCTCAAGATGGGGCTCAAGAGGGGGTTCATTGCTGCTCACGGGGTCGCCCCCTGAGGCTGCTGCCCCTGGTCCCCACCCCGAATGAACCCGCGATCGCGGGCGACATCGGCGAGTAGGTCCCGCAGCTGACGTCGGCCCCGGTGCAGGCGGGACATCACGGTCCCGATCGGTGTTTCCATGATCTCAGCGATCTCCTTATAAGGCAGGCCCTCGACGTCGGCTAAGTACACCGCGAGCCGGAACTCTTCTGGTAACGCTTGGAGCGCCTCTTTGATTTCGCTATCCGGCATATTTTCCAGCGCCTCGACCTCCGCCGAGCGCAACCCGGTCGAGGAATGCTCGGCGTTGGCCGCCAACTGCCAGTCGGTGATCTCCTCGGTGGGGTACTCGGCGGGCTGACGCTGCTTCTTGCGATAGGTGTTGATATAGGTGTTGGTCAGAATCCGGTACAGCCAGGCCTTGAGGTTGGTGCCCTCCCGGAACGACCGGAAGCCGGCGTAGGCCTTGACCATCGTTTCCTGCAGCAGATCCTCGGCGTCGGCGGGTTTGCGGGTCATCCGCAGCGCGCCGCCGTAGAGCTGATCCATCAGCGGGATCGCGTCCCGCTCGAACCGCTCCGACAACTCCGCATCGGTTTCCTGGCGGCCCTCGTCGGCGGGCTCCTCGATATCGTCCATTGGACACTGATCCTAGGCTGTTGGGTATGGCAACGTTCACCGGCAAGACCATGTTCATCTCCGGCGCCAGCCGTGGTATCGGCTTGGCCATCGCCAAGCGGGTGGCCGCCGACGGCGCCAATGTCGCCCTGGTTGCGAAAACCACCGAACCGCACCCGAAGCTGCCCGGCACCATCTACACCGCCGCCGAGGAGATCGAGGAAGCCGGCGGCCACGCGTTGCCCATGGTGGGCGATATCCGCGACGGCGACTCGGTGGCCGCCGCGGTGGCCAAGGCGGTCGAGCAGTTCGGCGGTATCGACATGTGTGTCAACAACGCCAGCGCGATCAACCTCGGCTCCATCGAGGATGTCCCGCTCAAGCGGTTCGACCTGATGAACGGCATCCAGGTCCGCGGGACCTACGCGGTCTCCCAGGCCTGCATCCCGCACATGAAGGGCCGCTCCAACCCGCACATTGTCACCCTGTCCCCGCCGGTGCGGCTGGAGCCGAAGTGGCTCAGGCCGACTCCGTACATGATGGCCAAATACGGGATGACGTTGTGCGCGTTGGGCGTTGCCGAGGAGATGCGCGATGCGGGGATCGCCTCGAACACGCTGTGGCCGCGCACCCCGATTGCCACCGCGGCAGTGCAGAATCTGCTCGGCGGCGACGAGACGATGAAGCGGTCCCGCAAACCGGAGGTGTACGCCGACGCCGCGTACGCGGTGATGAGCCGCCCGGCCCGCGAGTACACCGGCCACACCCTGCTGTGCGAGGACGTACTGCTGGAGGCCGGCGTCACCGACCTGTCGGTCTACGACTGCGTACCGGGTATTGAACTCGGAGTGGACTTCTGGGTGGATAGCCCCAACCCGCCCGGGTACACCCACCCCTGACTCAACACCGACTCGATCCCGCGGGGCTCGACCCGCGGCGGCTCAGCCCCTGCGGCCGAAACGCCGGCGACCGTGACCGGAGAACGCCCGCATGACAGCCAGCGCGAAACGACTCTGGGTCTTCGGCGAGGAATACCACAGCAATTCCGAGCGCTGGGCAGGCAGTCGCGGAGCGGTGATGGCCTGCTGGCGGCAGAACTTGATCAGCCCGGCGGCGCCGCCGCCGCGGTAGCCGATACCGGAGTCCTTCCAGCCGCCCATCGGCAATGCGTGGCAGAAGACGTTGGCCATCGCATCGTTGACGTTCACCGCACCGGCCTCCAACCGGCGGGCGACCCGCTCACCGCGTTCGGTGTCCCCGGTCCACACCGAGGCCGACAGCCCGTACACCGAATCGTTGGCCAGCCGCACCGCCTCGTCCTCGTCGGCCACCCTGACCACCGGCAGGGTCGGCCCGAAGGTCTCCTCGGCCATACAGGCCATCCCCGGGTCCGCATCGGCCAGCACCGTCGGCTGGAAGAAGGTGCCGACGCCGGTGGGCTCGCCACCGGCGACCACCCGGGCCCCGGCGGTGGTGGCCTGCTGGACATGCCGCTCGACGATGTCGCGCTGCGCCGGGGTGGCCATTGCGCCGGTGTCGTAGCTGTATCCGGCACCGGACTCCTGGCCCTGGGAAACGGCGCGCACCCGCTCGGCCAGCTTCGCGACGAACTCGTCGTAGATCGGCGATTCGACGAAAACCCGTTCCACCGAGATGCACACCTGACCGGAGTTGAACATGCCGCCCCAGGCGATACCGTTGGCGGCCCGCTCGAGATCAGCGTCGGCCAGCACGATCGCCGGATCCTTACCGCCCAATTCGAGGCTGCACGGGATCAGCCGCTCGGCACAGGCAACCGCGACCTTGCGCCCGGTTGCCGTCGAGCCGGTGAAGTGGATGAAGTCGGCGTGCTCGATGACCGCGGCGCCGGTGGCGCCGTAGCCGGTGACCAGCCCGAGCACCGGCGGTGCACCGATCTCGGTCCAGCCGCGGACCAGCTCGACCGCCGACAGCGGCGTGACCTCCGAGGGTTTGAGCAGCACCGCGGCGCCGGCGGCCAGTGCGGGAACCAGGTCCAGTGCCAGCATCGCCAGCGGGAAGTTCCACGGCTCGATCATCCCGACCAGCGGGTAGGGCCGGAAGGCGGTGGTCAGCTTCTTGACCCGGAACAACGGGCTGTGGGCCTTGGGGTGACGGTCGGCGAGAAACTCCTCGGCGTGGCCGGCCCAGTAGTTGATGGAGTCGGCGAGGGTGATCGGCTCCAGGGCGGCGTCGATCCGGGATTTGCCGGTCTCCGACATCAGCACGTCGGTGAGGTGGTCGGCGTTGTCCAGGATCCAGTCCTGCCATTTGAGCATCCAGGTCTTGCGGCCGCGTGGGCCGATGGCCTCCCATTCGGTCTGGAACAACCGCAACTCCCGCGCCCGAGCGGCCACCGTGTCCGTCCCGTCGATGGGCGCCGACCCGGTGATCCGGCCGTCGGCGGGGTTGTGCACCGTGATCGTGTCGGCCTTCGGTTCAACTGCGGTCATCGCGCCGGTCCTCTCGCTGGTCAGCCTGATACCGATGCTATCCCCACCCGGACCACTAGAACAGACCGACCGGTTGGTTGCCCCGGTCGGCGGGGGCGATCAGCTCCGGTCCGTTATTCGCCACTTTGTTGACCAACGTCGAGACCTCCCGCACCGCGATACCGCCGACGTCCGGCGCCGCGGCCAGCAGGTCCGCCGGGGCCGGGGCATCCGGATCCAGCCAGCGGTCCCAGTCCGACTCGGCGATCACCAGCGGCATCCGTCCATGCACCCGGGCCGGTTCGCCCACCGCGTCGGTGGTGACGATGGTGGCGGTCAGCACCGGCGCCGTCGCACCGGGATCTGACCGGTCCGGTCTCCACACCGACCACAGCCCGGCCACCAGCAGCGGCCGGCCGTCGGATCCGTACATGTAGTACGGCGTCTTTCCAGGTCGATCGGGGACCCGCATCCACTCGTAGTAACCGTCCATCGGCACCAGACAGCGCGTGTGTCGGGCCGCCGATCGGAATGCCGGAGAGGTGGTCAGCGTCTCGGCGCGGGCGTTGATCAGCTGGGTCTTCACCACCGGCCGGCCGTCGGCGTCCGGTTTCACCCACGGTGGTAGCAACCCCCAGCGCATCAGCCGGATCCGCCGGGCGGCTGGGTCCTCGGGCTCATCGTGGCGGGCCACCACCGCAGCGATAGCGGTGGTGGGGGCGACGTTGTAGTTCGGCTCCCAGGCCGCTGCCCCGGTCTCGTCGGCGGCGTTGATCTGCGAGGCCAGCCGGGCCGGATCGGTGGTGACGGCGAAACGTCCGCACATGACTCCATGGTGACAGGGCAGGATGTACTTCTGTGAGCGCGCATCTGTGGACGGCACCCCACGCCCCGACCGCCGTGCACGCCCGGGTCACCATTCCCGGGTCGAAGTCGATGACCAACCGCGCGCTGATCCTGGCCGCGCTGGCCGTCGCGCAGGGTGACCGGCCCTCGCGAATCGACGGTGCTCTACGCAGCCGGGATACCGACCTGATGATCGGCGCCCTGCGGGGCCTCGGCTTCGCCGTCGACGGACCGAGCACCGATCTGACCGTGGGTGCCGCACCCGAGCCGGGCCGGAAAATCCGCATCGACTGCGGGTTGGCCGGCACGGTGCTGCGGTTCGTGCCGCCACTGGCCGCGCTCGGTAGCAGGGAGGTGCTCTTCGACGGTGACGCCCAGGCCCGCGCCCGGCCCATCACCCCGCTGCTCGACGGCCTGCGCGGCCTCGGCGTGGATATCGACGGCACCGGGCTGCCGTTCACCGTGCACGGTCGCGGCGGCGCGCCGGGCGGCACGGTGCACATCGACGCATCGGCTTCCTCCCAGTTCGTCTCCGGGCTGCTGCTGTGCGGAACGGCGTTCCGCGACGGGCTGACCGTGGTGCACACCGGAGCCTCGGTGCCCTCGGCCCCGCATATCGCCATGACGGCGACGATGCTGGCCGAGGCCGGCGTGCAGGTCGACGACACCGTCGCCAACCGGTGGCGGGTGGCGCCGGGACGGGTGGCCGCGCACGACTGGGCGATCGAGCCGGATCTGTCCAATGCGGTGCCGTTCGCGGCGGCCGCGGCGGTCACCGGTGGTGCGGTTCTCATCACCGGATGGCCGACGATCAGCGTCCAGCCCGCCCCGATCATCCTGTCGATCCTGCGTCTGCTGGGATGCACCGTGGCCCACGAGGACTCGGGGCTGGCGGTGACCGGACCGGCAAGCTACCCCGGCTTCGATATGGACCTGCACGAGGTCGGCGAGCTGGCCCCGTCGGTGGCGGCGCTGGCGGCGCTGGCCGAGCCGGGTTCGGTGTCACGGCTGACCGGCATCGCTCATCTGCGCGGCCACGAGACCGACCGGCTGGCGGCGCTGAGCGCGGAGATCACCGGCCTCGGCGGGAACTGCGCGCAGACCGACGACGGCCTGGTGATCACCGCCACGGCCCTGCACGGCGGTGTCTGGCATTCCTACGCCGACCACCGGATGGCCACCGCGGGGGCGATCATCGGGCTGCGGGTGCCCGGGGTGGCGGTCGAGGACATCGCCACCACCGCCAAGACGCTTCCGGACTTCCCGCGACTGTGGGCCGGGATGCTCGAGGCCCGCGATTGACCCGCCCGCACCGGCACCGCGACTACGACGAGTCCGATGTGCACATCCGGGCCGGCCGCGGATCCCGTCCGCGGACCAAGACCCGGCCCGAGCACGCCGACGCCGAACGGGCGATGGTGATCACGGTGGACCGCGGCCGGTGGGGCTGCATGCTCGACGGCGACCCGCCGCGGGTCGTGACCGCGATGCGGGCCCGCGAACTGGGTCGCACCCCGATCGTCGTCGGCGACGAGGTCGAGGTGGTGGGCGATCTGTCCGGGCGCCCCGACACCCTGGCCCGGATCGTGCGCCGCAGCACGCGCCGGACGGTGCTGCGCCGCACCGCCGACGACACCGACCCGACCGAGCGCGTGGTGGTCGCCAACGCCGATCAGATGATGGTGGTGGTGGCGCTGGCCGACCCGCCGCCGCGCACCGGGTTCGTGGACCGGTCGCTGATCGCGGCCTACACCGGGGGCCTGCGGCCCATCCTGTGCCTGACCAAGACCGACCTGGCACCGGCGGCGCCGTTCGCCGACCAGTTCGCCGAGTTGGACCTCACCGTGGTGACCGTCAGCCGCGACGAGCCGGTCGACGGAATCCGCGATCTGCTGACCGGCCGTGTCACCGTGCTGCTCGGCCACTCCGGGGTGGGCAAGTCCACCCTGGTGAATCGGCTTGTGCCGCAGGCCGACCGTGCCATCGGGACGGTATCTGGGGTCGGCAAGGGCCGGCACACCTCCACCCAGTCGGTGGCGCTGCCACTGCCAGGCGGCGGCTGGGTGATCGACACCCCCGGCGTCCGGTCGTTCGGCCTGGCCCATATCAGGTCCGATGACGTGATGCTGGCATTCTCGGATCTGGGTGAGAGGATCACCGACTGTCCGCGCGGCTGCGGACACCTGGGACCGCCGGCGGATCCGGAGTGCGCCCTCGACGAACTGACCGGGCCTCCGGCGCGCCGGGTGGAGGCCGCCAGGCGCCTGCTCGGGGCGCTGGCCGAACAGATCGGCTGAACAGACCGCCCGAACAAAGGAGAAACACGTGAACACGACCGTCGGGAACGTCCCACTGATCACCCTCAACGACAGCAACCGCATCCCGCAACTGGGCCTCGGGGTGTTTCAGATCCGCCCCGAGGAGACCGCCGCGGCGGTGCGCAGCGCGCTGGAGGTCGGCTACCGCCATATCGACACCGCGCAGATGTACGGAAACGAGCAGGGCGTCGGGCAGGGCATCCGCGAGTCCGGCGTCGACCGCGCGGAGGTCTACATCACCAGCAAGCTGAACAACGGCTACCACCGGCCCGACGACGCCCGCCGGGCCTTCGACGAGACACTGCGCGAACTCGGCACCGATTACGTCGACCTCTTCCTCATCCACTGGCCACTACCGACCCGCTACGACGGCGACTACGTCTCAACCTGGAAAGCACTCGAGGAGTTCAAGGCCGACGGCCGGGCCCGCAGCATCGGGGTGTCCAATTTCCAGATCCACCATCTGCAGGAACTCGCCCGCGAGACCGCGACCACCCCGGCGGTCAACCAGATCGAGGTGCACCCGTATTTCGGCAACGATGAGGTGCGCGCCTACGGCGTCGAACATGACATCCTCACCGAGGCCTGGTCACCGATCGCCCGGGGCAAGGTCCTCGGCGACCCGGTGGTGGCCCGGATCTCCCGCGCCACCGGAGCCCATCCGGCCCAGGTGGTGCTGCGCTGGCATATCGAGCGCGGGGACATCGTGTTCCCGAAATCCGTTCACCCGCAACGGATCAAGGAGAACTTCGAGATCTTCGATTTCGAGATCAACGACGAGGAGATCGAGGCGTTGACCGCGTTGAACCGGGGCGAGGCCGGCCGGCTCGGGCCGAACCCGGACACCTTCGACATGATCCCGACCTGAGCCGGCGAACTTCGCAACAGCCCTTCCGGGACTGTCTTACACTGGCGCCGGGGCACCTGTAGTCACAGTGCCAGACACGCGCGCGAAACCGCGCCATGAAAGGAGGGGCCCATGTCAACTGTTCCGGAACGCCACCTTGCCGAGCACAAGGAAATGATGGAGCGCCATCTCGATGATTTCCGTGACCAGTTCGAGAAGCATCAGGCCGAGCACAAGAAACTAGCTGAGCGGCATCAGGCCGAGCACAGGGCGCTGGCCGAGCGTCATATCGCCGAGCACGGCTAGTCAGCCAGTTCGCCGGCGCCGTCGCACGGCGGCCATCGCACTCCTGAGCCCGCGCCCGCGGTCCTGCGGGGCCAGCCCGTCGAACATCCGCTCGCTGTGGGTCTCCGGGGCGTCGTCGGCGGTGGCCCGCAGGAACCGTTCCGGCAGTGACAGTTTCGCGATGGTGCGCCAGGCCTTGGCGTACTGCACCAGCATCGGACCGGTGGTGTAGGGCAGGTCGTATTTCTCGCACAGCTGCCGGACCCGCATCGAAATCTCGGCAAGTCGATAACTCGGCAGGTTCGGGTAGAGGTGATGCTCGATCTGGTAGGACAGGTTGCCGGTCATGAAGGCCATGGCAGGACCGGCGTCGATATTGGCGCTGCCGAGCATCTGGCGCAGATACCACTGCCCCCGGGTCTCGTCGTCGAGGTCGGCGTTGGTGAACTTCTCCGCACCGTCGGGAAAGTGCCCGCAGAAGATGACCGCATTGGCCCAGATGTTGCGGATGACGTTGGCCACCAGGTTGGCCCTGACCGTGGAACCGAACCTCCCCGCCGGCGACATCGCGGTCAGCGCCGGGTAGACCAAATAGTCCTTGGCCAACTGGCGGGTGACCTTGACGGAGAACTCGCGCAGCCGCACCACTGTCGCGGCGCGGGTCTCGGGCCGCAGGATCTTGCGGACTTCCAGATGCTGCATGCCGATTCCCCACTCGAAGCCGGCAGCCAGCACGGTGTTGATCGGCAGGTTCAGGACATTGCGCGGCTTCCACGGCTCGTCTCGGGTGACCCGCAGCACCCCGTAGCCGACGTCGTCGTCCATGCCGAGCACGTTGGTGTACTTGTGGTGGGCCACGTTGTGGGTGATGCGCCAGTGCTTGGCCGCTCCCACCATGTCCCACTCCCAGGTCGAGGAGTGGATCTCCGGATCGTTCATCCAGTCCCACTGGCCGTGCAGGACGTTGTGCGCAAGCTCCATATTCTCGACGATCTTGGCCACCGCCAGCGTGCCGGTACCGGCCCACCAGGCCAACCGTTTCGATCCGAACGCCAGCAGCAACCGGCCGACCGATTCCAGGGCGCGCTGGGCGACGATGACGCGGTGGATGTAGCGGGCGTCGCGTTCGCCCAGGGAGTCCTCGACATCCCGCCGGATGGTGTCCAGTTCGGCCGCCAGCGAGTCGATATCGCCGTCGGTCAGGTGGGCGAACGCCTCGACATCGGAGATGGCCATCAGATATCCACCACACAGTCTCCACTCGGTGCCGTCACACAGGACTGAACCCGGCTTCCCGGCTCATACTCGGTGCCGGTCCGCAGGTCGCGGACCCGGCCATCCAACAAGCTGACCACACAGGTGTGGCAGATGCCCATCCGGCAACCGAACGGCATGAGAACACCTGCCTGTTCGCCGGCCTCCAGCAGGGAGGTCGCCCCGTCGCAGCGGCGCGTGGTCACGCCGCGGGCGAAGGTGACGGTGCCCCCCGTTCCCGCGTCGGCCGAACGTTTTGCGGCGAACCGTTCCAGATGCAGCCGGTCACCCAGGTCCGCGGCGCTCCACTGATGTTCGGCGGCGGCCAGCAGACCCTCGGGCCCGCAGACCCAGGTGTCCCGGTCCCGCCAGTCCGGCACCTGAGCGCCGATACCGGCCACGTCGAGTCGGCCCTCGGTGCGGGTGGCTCGGACGGTGAGCCGGTATCCGGGCTGCTCGCGGCCCAGGGTGGCGAGCTCGCCGGCGAACATCACGTCGGCGACCGTCGGCACCGAGTGGATATGCACGATATCGCCGATGGTCTTGCGGCGCCGCATGGTGCGAAGCATGGACATCACCGGGGTGATCCCGGAGCCGGCGGTGAGGAAGAGCACCGACGCCGGCGGCGGATCGGGTAGCACGAAGTTGCCCATCGGGGCGGCCAACCTGATCACGGTGCCGGGGCGGACACCCCCCACGAGGTGGGTGGACAGAAACCCCTCCGGCATCGCTTTGACGGTGATGGTCACGGTGCGCGAACCGCCGGCCCTGGTGTCGGTGCACGGAGCAGAGGTCAGCGAGTAGGACCGCCACCGCCAGCGGCCTTCGACCAGCAACCCGATTCCAATGTACTGCCCGGGCCGGTGGTCGAAGCCGAAGCCCCAGCCCGGTTTGATGACCAGGGTCGCCGAGTCCGGGGTCTCGGGCCGGACCTGCACGATCCGCCCGCGCAGCTCCCGCGCCGACCAGAGCGGATTGAGCAGTTTGAGGTAGTCATCGGGTAGCAGCGGCGTGGTGGCCGGTCCGAGCAGCGCCCGCATCGCGGCGCCGAGACTGACCCGGGTCTTCACGTAACCGACGGTACCGCAAACCGGCCCGGCGTCGCCTCAGAGCAGCTCGAGCAGGAACGGCAGTTCCTGGGTCGCGTACCAGGCCAGGTCATGATCCTGAGCGTCGCCGACGGTCAGTTCGGCATCCTCGTCCCCGAGATCAGCCTGGTCGATCACCGCGATGGCGGCCCGCACCGCCGGCTCGGCTGCGGCATTGTCCACGTAGACCGCCGCCACCCGATCCAGGCTCACCGGCCCGCTCAGCCGCACGACGGCATCGTCGAGATCGGGACGCGGGGTCGCGGTGCCGGCCGAGGCGTCTGCCACCAACACCGCCCGGCGCAGCGGCGCGGCGGTGGCGGCGGACGGTCCGGCATTATCGGCCAGGGCGGAGAGCAGCCGCAGGGACGCCCGGGCCGCCTCGCCGATGGCCACCTCGGCCAGCTCCTCCTCGTTACCCTCGGCATAGGACTCCCGAAGGGTCGGGGTGACCGCGAACGCGGTGCCACTGCGCGGTTGCAGGGAATCGGCGGCGACCAATTCGGCCAGCATCGGCAACGTCGCCGGGATATAGACCCGCATCGGGTCAGACTAGCGGCCGTCCTCGCGGTCGCCCACCAGTGTGACGGCGACGTCGGGCACGTAGGTCGCCAAGTCACGCGGCGGCCGCCGGTAGTTGCCGATTTGCGGACGCTTGGGCAACTCGACCTTCTCCAACTCGACATCCGTGTAGGGGATGCTGGACAGCAGGTGCGAGATCATGTTGAGCCGGGCGTGCTTCTTGATCCGGGACTCGACCACGAACCACGGACTGGCCGGGGTGTCGGTGTGGACCATCATGTCGTCCTTGGCCCGGGAGTAATCCTCCCACCGGTAGATCGACTCCATATCCATCGGGGACAGCTTCCAGCGCCGCAGCGGATCGTTCATCCGCGACTTGAACCGGTTCAGCTGCTCATCCTCGGAAACCGAGAACCAGTACTTGCGCAGCAGGACCCCGTCGTCGATGAGCATCTGCTCGAAGATCGGGCAGTGCCGCAGGAACAGCGCCTCCTCCTGCGGCGTACAGAATCCCATCACCCGCTCGACCCCGGCGCGGTTGTACCAGGACCGGTCGAACAGCACGATCTCGCCCTTGGTGGGCAGATGCTCGACATAGCGCTGGAAGTACCACTGCCCCCGCTCCCGTTCGGTCGGGGCGGGCAGTGCGGCGATTCGAACCGCGCGAGGGCTCAGGTACTCGGTGATCCGCTTGATGGTGCCGCCCTTACCCGCGGCGTCCCGGCCCTCGAAGATCACCACCACCCGCGCGCCGGTGGCCCGGACCCATTCCTGCAGTTTGACCAACTCGATCTGCAGCCGGAACAGCTCCGCCTCGTACACACCGTTGGGAATCTTGTGGGTCTTCGGCTTGGCCGACGCTTTCTTCGCCATCGGCGCATCGTACGACGGGCGGCGGCGACTACGCCGTCTCGGTGAACTCACCGAGGGATTCGGCGAGCAACTCGGGAAACACCTCGACATCGGTCATCGCGTCCCGGTCGGCGTTGATACCGAAATACACCATCCCGCAATAGGACGTCACCCCGATGGCCAGCACCTGATCGTGCAGCAGCGGCGGGACCGCGTACGTTTCGAGCAGTTTCGCCCCGGCGATGTACATCTGCGACTGCGGCCCGGGCACATTGGTGATCAGCAGGTTGAACTGCCGCGGCGGGTACTGGGTGGCCACCCGGGTTCCCATCGCATGCAGAGTGGGTGGCGGGAACCCGGACAGCGTCACGATGGTACGGGCGTCGACCAGGCTGGCGACCGCGGAGTGCGACTCGGTGGTGTGGGCGATCTGGGAGAGCCGCACCACCGGGTTGCTCTCGCCGACCGGCAGGTCGATCAGAAAGGGATCGACCTCGCTGATCGCCTGTCCGGGGCCGGTCGGGAACTCGTCCTCCGGATAGACCGAGGTGGGCGCCATCGCGCGTACGGTCAGGCTCGAGGACACCGGCTCGGCCCGGGACAGCAACCAGTTGCGCAGCGCCCCGGTGATCACCGCCAGCACCACATCGTTGACATCGCAGTCATAGCGAACCCGCAGCCGCCGAAAGTCGGCCAGCGGAGCGGACGCGACGGTGAAGCGGCGGTGTCGGGAGACCGTGGTGTTCAGCGGACTGTCCGGCGCGCTGCGCCGGGCCGCCCGGCGGGCCATATCGGCGGTCCGTCGGGCCAGCTGCGCCAGTTCACCGCTGTTGGTCGCGATATCGACCGCGGTCGAGCGCAGCGCCCGCAGCTCCTGACCGGGGCGGGCCAGCCAGTCGGCGAGCGCCTCGGCGATGAGACGGCCGTCCGACGGCTCCCCAGCCGGCAGCCAGATGTCCTCGCCCACTTCGGCCGGCCGACGAGTGCGGTCGGCGATGACATGGCCGATCTCGCAGGCCGTCATACCGTTGATCAGCGCCTGATGCGACTTGATGAACAGGGCCAGCCGGTTGCGCTCCAGACCCTCGATCAGATACATCTCCCACAGCGGCCGGGTGCGGTCCAGCGGGCGGCCCGCCAGCCGCGAGACCAGGTCGTGCAGTTGGGCATCGGTTCCCGGGGACGGCAACGCCGAACGACGGACGTGGTAGGTGATATCGAAGTCGGGGTCATCGATCCACACCGGCCGGGCGATGCCCAGCGTCACCTCGCGCACCTTCTGCCGGTACCGCGGAGTCTGCGGCAGTCGCCGCTCCACGGTTTCCAGCAACGCCTCGTAGCCCAGCCCGCCGCGGGGCCGGCGCAGGATCGACAGCGATCCCACGTACATCGGCGTCGCGGTGGCCTCCCGCTGGTAGAACGCCGCGTCTGAGGGCGACAGCCGATTGACCACGGTCGTACGTTATCGGTGCGAGGCACGACTGCCCAGGGGTCGGGCCGCCCCGGCGGGCTCTGGCTATAGTAACTTTCGACACATTTCCGGGGAGGGACGGTCGTGACCAGCACCTCAGGCGATGTGACCATCTCCGTCGTCGTGTGCGCCTACACCGACGATCGACGGCAGTTGCTGGACAACTCCATCGAAGCAGTCCTGGCCCAGCTCCGCCCGGACGATCAGCTGGTCGTTTCTATCGACTACAACGACGACCTGCTGCAGCGGGTTTCGGCTCAGTACGGGACGCGGGCCACGGTCGTGGCCAACAGCAACGAACAGGGTATTTGCGGCGCCCGCAATGCGGGTATCG
>Ga0180431_10002227_pt1 | contig 26258 bp, 19 predicted proteins | sample SS_ome_11_FD_132459 | JGI IMG/M metagenome (GOLD analysis project Ga0180431, IMG submission 132459) | Hypersaline lake sediment archaeal communities from the Salton Sea, California, USA - SS_1_MS_1 metaG | ecosystem: Environmental > Aquatic > Non-marine Saline and Alkaline > Hypersaline >... | reverse complement strand
TCGTAGCACAACTCCTGGGCCCAACCCTCATAGGCAAGCTGGCTAGCGAAGTTATTGGTTTCCAGGCCTTGGTATACAGCGCGCTTCATCAACTCAATGGCAACAGAAGGCCCTTCAGCTATTATGGCAGCTAGCTCTTTGGCTACGGACATCAGATTGTCGTGGGGAACCACTCTATTCACCAGACCCATCCGCTCTGCCTCTGGCGCGTCTATCATATCGCCGGTAAACATCAGCTCGAGCGCTTTAGAAGTCCCCACCAGCCGTGGCAGAAGATATGTTGCCCCGGTGTCTGGGATAACGCCTCTTCTTACGAATATGAGACTAAACTGTGCTTTCTCTGAAGCTATTCTGATATCGCACCCCAGGGCAAAGGAAAGGCCAGCGCCAGCAGCGATACCATTTATGGCGGCAATAGTTGGCTTGTCAAGGGTGCGGAGCCTAAGCGCTACATCCCCAGCGCCGTCAAAGGGCTTGAGACGCACCCTGCGTCCCAGCTCCACAGGTGGCCCCGAGCTCATACTTGGCTTGACGATAGAAGCCACCGTGGTCACATCGGCCCCAGAGCTAAAAGCGCGCCCAGCACCAGTCAGAATGAGCACTTTGACCTCATCATCCTCATCAGCATCCTGAAGTGCCCTTCTCAGATCGTCTAGCATCGTGGCATCTATAGCGTTTAACTTATCTGGGCGATTCAAGGTTATTGACATCATGCCCGCTTCTTTCTCGACGATGATATTCTGGTAACTCACTTGCAATCATCCTCCCTAGTCATACTTGCCTCATTTTAGGTCATGGTAAAACCGAATTCAATCCATTGTCCAATACTAGCGGAAAACCCCTATCTGTGCAATCCAAATCAGGGTGTGCCCTTCATTTTTGACGCTATTTTTGGAACAATCCATATTGACTTGCTTGTTTTGAGCACTAGTCGCTAACGGTTGACATTCCCAACGATGGCTTTATAATAATCGCAGCAAGCGCCAAGCCTTTGACCTGCTCACAACAGTATGAAAAGACCCTGATAAAAGGAGGACAGGTGAGACGATGTTTACCTTGAAAGACAAAGCCGCCATAGTGGGCATTGGTGAGACAGAGTACTCCAAGAACTCGGGAATGACCAACCTCGAGCTTCAGCTTCAAGCTGCCACTAAGGCCATCGACGACGCCGGGCTAAGCCCCAAGGATATTGATGGTATAATGCCCGGCTTCTTTGGCGGCCTGGCAGAGGACTTCATCAGCAATTTTGGCATCCAGGACTTGAGTTACACCAGCACCATACACATGGGGGGTGCCAGCCCTGTCGCCTCGCTGCAGACAGCAGCCATGGCCATTACCACTGGGATCGCTAACAACGTTCTTTGCGTTACTGGAGGGAATCTCTATTCTGGCGCCCGCGCTTCGACGGTAGTGACACGCGGCCGTGAGGTTCCACTGCCGGCGATACCATTGATCTGGGAATTCGAATTGCCCTACGGCTTGATGACCCCGGCCCAGATCTACGCCCCCATGGCCAAAAGGCACATGCATGATTATGGCACAACCAGCCTACAGTTTGCAGCAGTAGCTGTAGCCATGCGAAAGCATGCCCTGCTCAACGAAAAGGCTATCATGAAAAAGCCGATGACCATCGAGGATCATCAGAATTCGCGGCTGATAGCCGATCCCTTCCGCCTTTTCGACTGCTGCCAAGAGAGCGACGGGGCAGCAGCGGTTGTGGTAACTTCGGCAGAGAGGGCCAAGGATATGAGACACCGCCCGGCTTACATCATGGGCGTTGCTGAGGGCCATGCCGACGTCCCAGACCAGCTCGCCAACCGCCCGGTAATGACCGAACTCGGGGTCAAGAAGGCAGCGCCCAGGGCCTTCGCCATGGCCGGGATTACCCCCAAGGATGTCGACGTAGCTGAAATCTACGACTGCTTTACCTGGGTGGTCATCTGCCAACTGGAGGATATCGGCTTCTGCAATAAAGGAGAGGGTGGCCCGTTCGTTGAGGGTGGCCGCATAGAGCTCGGTGGAGAACTACCGGTCAACACCCATGGGGGCCTTCTGTCTCAAGCCCACGTCGCTGGCATAAACCATGTGGTAGAGGCAGTTAAGCAGCTAAGGGGCGATGCCGGTCCGGCCCAGGTCAAGGATGCCGAAATTGCGCTGGTAACCGGTTACGGTGACCTAGGCGATGGCTCCATCGCCATATTGAGGAGGTGATTAATGTCACAATACAGTAAGCCATTGCCTGCGATGACCCCAGGGTCCAGCGGATTCTGGGAAGGCTGCCAGCGACATCAGCTCCTCATCCAGCGATGCCGAAGCTGCGGCACTTTTCGCCACTATCCCCACCCCATGTGCCCCAACTGCAACTCCACGGATGCAGAGTGGACTCCAGTCAGCGGCCAGGGAAAAGTCTATTCCATGACCGTGGTTCAACACCCGACCCACCCTGCCTTCGCGGATGTCCCCTACGCCGTGGTCATCGTCGAACTGGAAGAGGGGATGCGCATGGTGGGCGATGTAGTGGACACCAAGCCAGAGGAGATTTACATAGGAATGCCGGTGACGGTGGTCTTCGACGACGTCACCGAAGACGTGACCTTGCCCAGATTCAAAAAGCTGTAGCCGTAGACTGCATCAGCGTTACAGGGTGCAGTGCGGCACCCAAGAAGATGGGGTTTGATAGCTTTGAAGAGCAAAGGGTAGGCTCGGCTCCTTATGTCTTCTTCCTATTGTGACGCCCCAGGGAGATCAGCATCAGTAGTGATAGCCCGGTCGGCATAAAGATCTGCAATCTCGTCGTCGGACATGCCCAAAATCTGAGCCAAGACATAGTGGTTATGCTCACCAAGAAGGGGAGCCCTAAAGTGGGTATCAGGGCATTTCGGCAACTTGAATGTGGGAATTTCACTTCGCACCGTCCCCACTTCGGGATGTGCGAGCTCCCGAAAGTGGCCGTAATGTTTCAATTGCGGGTCCTCGTAGATGTCCTTATTGGTCTCAACCACATTGGCAGCCACACCATTTGCCTGCATCATGGCCTCAACCTCTTCGGCAGCGTAGTTCTTAGTCCATTCCCCAACCAAGCGATCCAGCTCATCTTCATTGCTCTTGCGGGTCAAGAAAGTAGCAAATTTGGGATCCTTAGTCCACTCGGGATACCCGATTACATGGCAGAAGCTTTCCCATTCCTCATCGGTAAATACCGCAATAGCAACCCACCTGTCATCACCCATACAAGGATAAACCCCGTGAGGTGCAGCATAGGGAAGCCGATTCCCGCTTCGTCCCATTACCCTCCCGTTTACCATATACTCCATAAGTGTGCCAGCTAGGACATAAAGGTTGGCTTCGTATTGTGCCTGGTCTATGTACACTCCCCTACCTGTTTTCCTTTGACGGATGAGAGCAGCGACCAGAGTGAGCAGGCCAGTGCCAGAGGCAGGGGTATCGGCATAGGCCAAAAACTGCCCCGCCGGTCCCCGATCAGGCCAGCCTGTCAGGTGACTCACCCCAGCCAAATTGCTGCTTATTGTCCCATAGCCGAGCCGTTGAGAATGGGGGCCATACTGGCCTTCAAGGCAGGTGCTCCAGTAAATGATGTCAGGCCTCAGCTCCTTGACGCTCTGGTAGTCAAACCCCCAGTTCTTCATTACCCCTGGCCGGAATGACTCTGCCATGATATGAGGCCGCCACTCGGTAAGAAGACGCTCAACCACCTCCCTCGCTCCAGGTTTATGCAGATTGAGGGTCATGCTGTACTTACTGGCATTTGCGCACATCTCCCATCCAGCACGATCAGGCCCCACTACCAATTCGTAATGGGGGCCCCCCATCCGCGCCAGGTCGAGGTTAACATGGCTTTCAATCTTGATCACCATGGCTCCATGATCTGCCATCAACTTGAGGGCTAGCGGTACCGTCATCGCCGTGCCCATATCCAAAATCTTAATCCCCTCAAATACTGACCTTGCCATCTCTCATATAACCTCAGCTTGTCTTAACCGGGTGAGCTCCTCCCTGGAGAGACCGAGCTCCCTCTCATAGACCTGCTCATTGTGCTCACCGATAAGCGGGGCGCGGCGAAAGATCTTTACTGCCGCTTCAGAGAGCTTAACAAAAGGCCCACAGTAGGTCAGGGTGTTCCCCAGCTCGGAGTGTTCAACATTTTCCCAGAAATCACGAGCCTTAAGATGAGGATCCTCACAGATGTCTTTAGCGTTTGATGTCGGGCAAGCCATAAAACCTCTCTTTGCCGCCTCTTCCGAAATCTCAGACGCGGTCTTGGTCAAGAAGAACTCGTTAACCGGCATCTCCAATTGATCTACCTTCTCCTGGGTTATTTGCGCGGTATTGTAGTCAACAGCCCAGTCGACCTGCTTTAGCCAATCGGGGGCCACACCCTCCTCATCCATCCATTGCACCAGCCTTGTACTACTAGCAGCCATCCCTGCCCCGGCACCCCCTCCGAGCAGGCAAGTAACATAACCATCCTTACAGGGCCAAATAATGGTGGCTGTTGCTCTACTCCCCCTCACACGAGATCCCATCCGTGGTATGTCGAACCCGATGCACTCCCACCACCAGTAGCTACCGGTTGTATGCTGGAGAAGCCAGGGCTGGATGGGAGAATCCACATGCTGCCCTTCACCAGTCATTTCTCGATGCCAGAGGGCGAATAGTGAGGCAATGACACCATTGATGCCACCATTCAATCCGGCACAGGGCCAGCTAATCCAAGTAGGGGCGCGATCGGGGTCGCCCGCTATCCAATGTACGACACTGGCCGCCCATGTAGTGAGATCAGACCCCTTGTAGGTGGACTTAGGCCCTTCCTGTCCGTAGGGGGTGATAGAGGTTAATATGATGTCCGGCTTGAACTGGCAAAGCCCAGTATAGCCTAAGCCCAAGCCATCCATGTGCCCAGGAGGGAAAGACTCAAGCACAATGTCCGCTGTCTTCACCAGCCTGTTGAATATTTCCCTTCCTTCCGCCTTCTCGATGTCCAAGGTTATGCCTCGCTTATTGGCGCTATAGGCAAACCAGAAGAGGCTCTTCTCAGGATGGGAGATGTCTTTGTAGAAGGGGCCTATCCGCCGGGTAGGACTTCCCCCGGGAGGCTCGATCTTGATCACATCGGCACCAAAGCCACCAAATATTTGCCCGGCAATAATGCATCCCCCCTCGGTTAAGTCCAGAACCCGGTATCCACCAAGCATAGTGTCCTCTTGCACTCTAACACCTCGCAAAAAGCTTTTGTTCAACAGTGTAGCGGAAACTGACGGTCGCCACTTCCAGTGCGTGGTCGAGAACTCTGGTATTGGCATATCCGATTTGTGGGAAGGGACTCCTGCCTCACCTTGACTAAGTTCGTCTCGATCTTCACTTTAAACAGCCACCATAGCGAGACTTATGAGTCCGGGCTCAAACTCGGGGCCTATCCCCCCACCATTATGGGCTAGCCCCACTTTAGCGCCTTCAACCTGCCTTGCTCCACACTCTCCTCTGAGTTGCCATATCAATTCTACTATCTGAGCAACACCCGTGGCAGCAATGGGATGACCTTTCGACTGTAATCCACCACTGGGGTTAAATACGCACTTCCCTCCAAAGCCAGATAGGCCCTCCTCAACAAAGCGCCCTCCTTCACCCTTCCCACAGAAGCCTAAATCTTCGTACGTAACCAGCTCGTGAGGCGTGAAGCAGTCATGCTGTTCACACAAGTCTACATCCTCAGGAGCGGTGCCAGCTATCTCATAAAGCTCCTTTGCTGCATTGACACAGCTTACTATAGAGGTGAAATTACCTTTAGAGGCCTTATACTCACCCCCGTGCACTGTACAGCCAAGTACTCTAACTGGTTTAGCAGCATACTGCCGCGCTACGGCTGCACTTGCAAGCACAACTGCCGCTGCCCCATCGCCGGTGGGACAACACTGCAGTAAGGTAATGGGGTCGCAGACCATGCGTGAGTTTAATACCTCCTCTAGAGTTAACTCCTGTTGATACTGAGCATAGGGGTTCATCGTACTGTGCTTATGGTTTTTAACCGAAACCATAGCAAACTGTTCTCGTGTAGTCCCGTACTCTTCCATGTGTCTTTTCCCCAGTAGAGCAAAGAAGGCAGGCATGATCAGTCCTATATCCTGCAAGAACATCGCCCCTTCTGGTAAAACTATGGCGCCGCCGGAACGCCCCATGCTCATCTTCTCTGCACCGAAGACCAGGACCAGATCATGTACACCATTAGCTACATCTAAATAGGCCTGCCTGAAGGCAGCAAAGCTAGTAGCACAGGCATTCTCGTGGTTATACATTGGAATCCCGGATATACCCAAGGTGACTGTTACTCGCTGGCAAAGCTGAATCTGCGCTGTTGCAGTTTGCCCCGCATATGCAGCCTCGATTTTCCGATGGTTGACCCCAGCATGCTTTAATGCTACCTTACACGCCTCCACTCCCAACTCTTCATGATTCTTATAGGCGAGGTGATCCGGCTTGCCATCATACTTTCCGAACTTTACCATCCCGGCACCAATGACGCTTACTTCCCTCATCTTATGGCCTCCTACTATGTCTGCTTCTTGACAGGCCTGAATTTGTAGCCAATTACATCTTTACCCGATGTCAACCCGCTACGCACTTTGTCTATTATCATCTCCACTTCCATACCTATGCTTATATCCTCAGGCTCACAGTCGGCAATTTGGGTTGCAATCAGTAGCTCCGGGTCATCAGGAACTTTGACTATGGCAAGCACGTAAGGCACCTCAATACCCGGGATAGCCATCTGACGGACAACAGTGTATGAATATATCTTGCCCTTGCTGCTAAGCGGTATCATCTCTACATCTTGGCCCTCACACTTGCCGCAAAAGATCTTTGGCGGGAAAGAAATATCTCCGCAAGATTTACATTTACTCGCAATCAAATGAGGCTTTTCCTTAGGAGAAGAGGGAAATCCCAATATTCCATCCCTTAAGGGAATTTCCCCTTCTCCCAATCCCAGCCTACCGTAGGGTCCTTCCTTTGCCATCTCTGCGCTCCGTTCTATTGATATGTCTTCTCGATAAGCTTTGTCTTATACTGAAATCTCTCCAAGGTGTTCGGGGGTAACCACTCGATCTTCGGCCTTATGCTTAGCTTGTCATGCATCGCTTGGGCGATCTCATTTGCCAACGCTTCTAGTTCCTCCTCTTGTACCCCTTCACCGTACTCAATCTTCAACTTGAGCGGCGGTTCCACCTTTGGTCCAGGATTATCCAAGACGATGCGGAATTCTCCCGTCGTTCGTGGGGAAAAACTTGCGATCACGCCGTCTATTTGGACGGGATAAACTGCAACTCCCCTGACCTTGAGCAAGTCATCACTACGACCGATGACTCTCATCCTCCATCCTGGTTTTCCGCATTTGCATGCCTCGGTCCTCACTTGGACGATATCACCCGGTGACACCCTAACCGGGGGCATACTTCCCTCCAGTCCGGTTAGTACCAGCAATCCTGTGGCGCCATCCTGCCAGGGGACTGGCTCTCGCGTCTCTGGATCCGCGAGGTCAATGAACTGGATATCATCACTCAAGTAGTGCATGCCATCTTGCCAATACTCATCACAAGAACACCACGCCAAGCCTCCGATAAGCCCCATCGCATTGGTGGCGGGGCATCCAAAGCCGTCTTCTATCTTCTTCCTTATTTCTGGGACATCCAAACCTGGCTCCGCACCACATATTAGGCGCTTGAAATTGATTCTCTTTAATGCCTCCGAATCTATATCGATCATATGTTCTGCCAGTGACGGAGTGCCAAAGAACAGATTGGCCCCGAACTTCTCGGCAATCTCAAGAGTCTTTTGTGTCTTCGTCTCGGCACCGACTGGTATCACGGGCAGCCCGCACATGATAAATGTCACCACTCCGGGTGTGCCCGCACCTGCCATGCAGAGGGCAAACGCTTCCAATACCACAAATTTTCTTATCTCTTCGATATCACCGTTAGTAACGAAGTAAAGCATTCGGGTCATGCCCTGGGCTTGCAGATTGAGGTCTAATTCTGTAAGGAAGTATGGCGATGGCTCGCCCGTAGTTCCCGATGTGGAAGCAAGGATCCTGAAATCACTGGGGGCAATGCCAGCCCTAGCCGCCTGCGTCTCTACAAGATTCGCACTAGGCTTTTCACTTGGTTGAGATGCTGCTGCTTCCCGCTGGATCCGTAACGGAACAGCCTCTTTAAACTCGTCGAGTGTTATGGACTCTGGACTTTTTACCCCTTTGGCATCCAAAAGCGCCTTGAGCATCGGAATTCTCTTACAGAACTCGTCAACTCTCTTTCGAAGCTTTTCCAGTTGAAGTTTCCTTATCTCATCGGTATTCTGCATTCTATAAATCTTTTCGTCAAAATACCTCTCGAATTTCATAAATTCTTCGCTCATTTCTCACACTCCGTCATTTTGGTGCCCATAATTCCTCTATGCCCATTTGGGACCAGTTCACACGCCCAAGCCAAGGTAAGTGCCTATGTGGATTCTCAACACCTGGTTTGTCCCCTCAAAGATTTGGAATATCTTGGCATCGCGCATGAATTTTTCCACCGGGTTGTCTTTCATGAACCCTGCTCCACCGTACACTTGAACTGCGTCAGTGGTGACTTTCATCACCGTGTCAGAGGCAAAAATCTTGGCCGCCATGGCAAGCTTTTCATCGGGCGCTGGGTAGGTATCATTGTACCACAGGGATTTCCATGTTATAGCTCGAGCCGCTTCCAGCAGCAGGTACATTTCTGCGATCATCAAACTTACAGCTTGCAACCTGAAAATAGGTTTGCCCGCCAGCACCCTCGTTTTGGAATACTCCAAGGCTGCTTCGTAAGCGGCACGCGTTAGCCCATTTGCCATGGCAGCAACCCAGGTGTCGGACAACGCGAGAGTGCCCCCCATCTCCGCACGCCCATTTCCCGGTTGCCCGCTTACCAAGTTCTCCTTGGGAACACGCATGTTATCAAAAAAAAGATGGGTTTCATTGAGACATCTAAGGCCTAGCATATCCTCTTGTTTACTTACGACATAGCCAAGGGTGTCTGTAGGCACAAAGAAGTGAGCTACGCCGTCTGGCGTCTTTGCAAAAAGGACGCATACTTTGGCTATGCCGCCGCCAGTGGCGAAAGCCTTCTGACCGTCGATCACATAGTAGTCCTTATCAGGTTTAGCAGTAGTCTGTACCGTAATCGACTCTCTACCTTCAAAGGGAGCGTCAAAATCAGGGGCAAGCCCGTCGGGCTCTGTGGCAGACCAACAGCCTATGCACATACCGCTGGTATCATTGCATATTGCAGTGAACCATTTCTTCTTTTGTTCCTCTGTGGCCCCTAGAATCAATGGTAACCAAGCGATATTGGATATGAGGATATTTCCTGCTATACCGGTATCGCCGGCGGCAAGCTCCTCCCAAACAAGGCCCATTGTTCTGTGATCAAGGCCCTCACCTCCATACTCTTTGGGAATTGCCATGGTATGATAACCTAAATCAAGTCCCGCTTTCACCACATCAACCACCCGAGGCCATACATCCTTGGGATTAGCAATGCGATCCACCTCCCTGCCAAGTGCTTTCATCTCCTTTTCTGCGAAATCCCTAGCTGTGCGCTGAATAGCAAGTTGCTCCTCGGTTAAACCAAAATCTATCATTTAATTCCCTCCTGCTTGTTTTCTGAATCTATACAAGAACTTGGACCTGTTTACTCAAAGCTATCAAAGGCTTCTTGCGATTTCGTTGGCAGCCTTCATTGCATCTCCTACTTCCCCGATCTTCGAACAATCTCCAATCTTATAGACTTCAGAAAACTTACCCTGTAATGCCTCAAAGAGGGAGTCGTTACTCAGCCTGCCCAGGGAGATAATAAAAGTATCGTAAGGGAGAAGGTCGCTCTTGCCTTCCTTATCCTCAACAACAACTTCGCTGGGAGTAACGTCTTTCAGATTCACCCCAGTCCATACCTTGGGATTACCCTCCACCCTTGAGGGAATGTCTCCATCTCCTTTGGCAATATCAACATCCGTTAATCTCTTGAGAATAAACCACCTCCTGATAGGAGGTATATTCGTTGCTATTTCACTTGCACTGCCAAAAAGGGTTACATCTTTACCCTCTTCAGCAAGAGAGATTGCTAGCTCGGAGCCATAGCCCAACCCTTGTATAACAACCTTATGACCAATGGCTGCTCTGTTCATCAGCGCCTCAATGTGGGTCATTACCCCCGGCTTACCTTGTGCTACCTCCGGCAGCGTCATAGATGAGCCCGCCGCGAGGATAACAGCATCAGGATCAATTTCTCTAATGTCATCGAGGGCGGCTTCCCTACAAACCCTTACATCTACCTTGAGCTTTCTCAGTTGGGCGGTAAGAAAATCCACGAGGTTCCCAAACTCAGCGAGTAAGGAACAACGACCGAGCGCAGAGACCATCCCACCAAGCTCTGAATCTTTCTCCATCAGGATCGCCTTATGACCTCTTAGCGCAGCTACTCGCGCAGCCTCCATTCCTGCTACCCCTCCACCAATCACTAGTAGTTTTTTGGGCTTTTCTGCTGGAATCACCGAATCGGTGGGCATCATCATTGGATCAACCGAACAAGCACCAATACAGTCGCCAAAACCCCGCGCACATCCCATGCACTTACGAATGTCATCCAACCGCCCCTCAAAATATTTCTTTGGAGTCTCTGGATCAACAATCAACTGCCGTCCCAGATAAATTATGTCCGCCTTGCCCTCTTCCAAAAACTTTTCCGCCATCTCCATATCGAGGATTCTCCCCACTCCGATCACCGGCACCTTAGCGACCTTCTTAACCGCCTCCGCCAGATGGATAAAATATCCCCGAGGGACATACAGTGGCGGTATATTGTTCGGATTATGCAGCATTGAGCCCAAGGTAATATCAAAACAATCTACCCCAGCACTCTCCAGTACGGGGATAATGTGGCCGACGGTGTCCTGTATTGTCACACCGTCTTTGCCCAGAAGTTCATCAGCGCTGAGTCTGACGACTATAGGATAATCCTCACCAACTGCCTCCCTCATCCCCTGTATCGTTTCAACCGCAAAGCGTAGTCTATTCTCCCAGCTTCCACCGTACTTGTCCTCTCGCCGGTTACTAAATGGCGACATGAACGCACCCCAGAGTGAAACATAACCATGAGCGCAGTGCAGCTCCACGCAGTCAAACCCAGCAGCTTTCGCTCTCGCTGCCGTGGCTGTGGTCTCGCTCATGATTTCCTCCAGCTCCTCGACTGACAATTCCCTAGTAGCTATTTCTAAACCATATATGATATCTGGAAGATCTCTCTTGGGATAGGGTGAAGGTGAAGCCCCTATTCTCATACCGCCAGCCCCAATCTGCGCCCCGATCTTCATACCGCATGCATGCACTGCTTCTGTCAGCTTAGCAAAACCTGGAATATATGTGTCGTCGTGGAGCGTGAGCCCCAGACCTAATGCACCCATGGGTGGCAGTTTGCGAGCTTCTTCATAGGCAGAGGGGGATGGATTAATAGTCCCGGTCATTGCAAACCCCACCTCTCCTTTTGCTCTATCTACATACCACCTAATTGTATCCTCGCTCGCTCCATGATCCTCTCCGTACGGCTGATTGAGCATTGGGCCAAAGGCTATCCTATTTTTAAGCTCCATGCCCTTTATTTTGATCGGCTCCAGTATTTTCCTGTCGCTCATTTCCACCTTCCTTTTTGGTCATGTATAGGAGTCAACGTCTGGTGAATCAAAGAGGCTCACCAAGCTGGCATTAAAAGTCCCCAGCTCAGGCAGTACATAACGAACGACTGTTATGAGCAGCGAATTATGCGTATATATATAGCAGGATGAAGATACGGTGTCAAGTTGACAGCAAGGAAAATAAGCAATATACTGACCAATTACACAGTGAGCTTTAGCTAGTGGGGTGGAGTAGATGCGCCAACCCATTTTGGAATGACGGATAAAGGAGTCTTATGATGTCAGTCTTGAAGCGAAAAATAACACCCCTTGATGATGCTCTACACCCCGACCCCAGCCCTGGCTGGTGGGAGTGGTGGTACTTTGATGCTGACTTTGACAATGGCTATGTAATAGCAGGGACCTTCCACTTCGGCAGCCCTCGCCCGCCGGCTAACCGCGATGCCAGGTTTATCGAGATCGGTATCTATGACCGTAAAGGTAACAGCAAACTGATAAGGAAGCGCTATCCCAAGGAACAGTGTAGCGCCTCGGAAGAGACATGTGATGTGGTCATGGGCCCCAATGCCTATAAAGGGGAAATGCCCCGGCACCGGGTTTACTTCTCTGAGGGGGATCAAGGCTGCGACCTGACCTACGAGAGCATGGTTGAGGGTTGCATGCTACTGGAGGAATTGGAGCGTAAGCAATCTGTGAATTGGTTCATAGCGCCGCGAGCCAAGGTCACAGGAACGCTTACCGTGGATGGGAAGACCATGAATGTCACCGGAGAGGGTTACCAGGAGAACATGTGGGCCAGCATCCCGCTGACAGGAGGAGCTAGCGACCGTTTCCATTGCTTTAAGCTCTATATCGGAGATTATACTTTCTTCTGGACCTACGCCTTTGGTCGAAAACATTTGGGCAACCCACCTGTGGTAGCGTTGCTCGCAGCCAAAAACGATGAGATCGTGGCAATTTCAGACAAGGCCGATTTGATTGATTCCAACTTCACCGCTGAAGGTCTCCCAGAAGGACTTGGCATCCATTACCCGCAGGATATCCTCGTGAAATGGAACGACCCCGGCGTTATCGAGGGAGAAGTGAGGTTCAACACCAAGGGAGTGCTCGTATTTTTTGACCTTCTCAGCCGCTTTAAGCCTTTCCAGAGGTGGTTCGCCAGGAACTACGTTGGGAGGCCTGCTTATTTCCGACTCGACTTAACCTACGATGCCAATTTGACGCTCAGAGGAGAGAAAGTGACGGGCAAGGGGAAAACTTGGAGTGAATTTCACAAAATGGTGTGAAGATTGAACGGGTTATCCTTAGCTATTTGAGAATCCGTGGTGAATAGTATGGCGTGCTCCAAAGATAATATGATAAATGGCACTGCAACGCTGTTTGAGGATTGATGTTCGTGTGAGACAATTGACAACACTGATCTGATTTGCTATTAATTTGCCATTAAGAAGATGACAGAAAGAGCAGAGCAAACCACTGGCGTCGCTCACCCCGATTTTCAAGGCTGACCTGAGAAAAGAAACCCAACAGTTGTTCTACAGCCAAGGAGGGTTGTACAGAAAAGGAGGTGCCAAGTGAAGAAGTGGTTGTCGGTAGCAGCAATTGTAGTCTTGTGCCTAGCGCTGGTAGTCGGTATCGCCTGTGGAGGAGGAGAAGAAGAGGAAGAGGGAGTAAAGGAGGTTAAATTCGGGTGGGGGCTGCCCATGACCGGCATTTACGGAGCTGTCTTCCTCCCGTCAAAACAAGCGCTTGAGTTAGCCAATGAGTATATCGGCGAGTTTACCGTAGCTGGAGAGAAGTACAAATGGGACCTCATCTTTGAAGATAACGGCTGGACTGGCGCGGGTGGGGTAGCGTCGGCGACCAAGCTTATCTTTGAGGATGGCGTGAACATCATGACCCAGCTTGGTGCCGAGTCAGCACTGGCTGTCCAGACCATATGTGAAGAAGCAGGGGTGATATTCTTCGCAGGCGGTCTCGCGCTGGATGCCCTCGGGCCGGATAAGCCCCATACCTTCTATGGGCAAACGGTCGGTTATGCCAACATGGCGGCCTTCTTCAAGTACGTAAGCGAAGCTTACCCTGAGGTGAAAACGGCTTCCATGGTCAACGAAGATACTGCAAACGGGCACGAGATGGCGGTGCAGGCTGCCGGGGCCGCTGATTACTATGGTATTGAGTGGTTGGGCGCAGAGTTCTACCCTCCTGGAACTTCGGAGTTCTATCCCATGGCAACCAAGATGGCGAGCAAGAATCCAGACCTCTGTTACGCGGATTTGAGGAATCTGCAACCCATGCGGGAAATGGGCTGGGAAGGCATCTCGTTCTTTTTTATGTGGGGCTCGGGAAACAGCGATCAATATGGATGGGAGACTGTCCAGGGTTATCTAGTCTACTACCCGGCGCCCTTCGGAGAAGCGTTGCCCGAATCTCTAAGGCCGATGGCTGCTGAGTACGAGGACCGGTTTGGTATCGAGTTCGGGCAATTGGCATACCACTATGTTATGCAGCTTTATTGGGTGACTGATGCCTTAAAGAAGGCGGGCACGGTGGATGACGTGGGCCAGATCATGGCTACGCTTGAGACAGAAACCCTTGACACCCCGATGGGGCCGGTTAAATACGGACTTTCGGAGATAGATGGCATTGGACATCTACCTATAATGCCTTGCTGGGTCGGGGAGATTAGAGACGGAGAGTATCACTTGGTATTTGAGATGTCGGCAGACGAGGCAGAGGCATTAACGGCCGAGATCTTCGGCAAGTAGATACTAGGGCGCTTTCTGGGCATATAGTATGCTATTACCCACCATCGTGGACAAAAGGTGAAACTTTCAGGAAGACTTTCGCGTTGGTCTATTGACCAATGAGTTCGAAGATCGTATGGATGGCAGCGAGGCCGGACACATAGTTCAGCTTCGCTCTTGTTTCGGCAGTCGGATTTACAGCTGGCCCTGAACGACGTTGAACGAAACGATGTATTGTGTCCCATTTTCGCTGACGATTTACAGCCGCGCACTTATAGGATAATGTAGTTGAAGACGCCTGTCGCTCACAAGATGAAACGAACTTAGTAGAATAAGATCGGAACAGCACTCAGGCAAGAATTAATTACATCCGGTCTCATCCTCAAGGACGGAATATCAGAAGGAATCTGCGTGAGCACATACTGGAGTTATCCCGACCTAAGATGGAAGGAATTATTGCTGTGGAGGTGTCGGGTTCTAACCCGTGTCCTCGTCCTCATCCGGTGGCTTCACCTCATCAATGCTTATCCAGCCCTCCCGTATGGCGTAGAGGACCGCTTCGGTGCGTGTATCAACGTTAAGCTTAGCAAAGATGTTGGCGAGGTGTGTTTGAACTGTCCGCACACTGATACCGAGTTCCTGGGAGATATCCTTATTGCTGCCTCCCTGGGCCACTACCTTTAGTACCTCTACCTCGCGGTCCTTTAACATCAAAATTTTTCCTGCTTTCTCGCCGCGCTCTATCTCACTTAACATCCTACTAACGCCATTTTTCTCCAGCACAACCTTTCCAGCGTGCAGGGAGCGTATCGCGCTGACCAACTCATGAAGATCCGTTTTCTTCAGCAAACATCCCTCTATGCCTGCCCGTAGGCTGGCGAGCAATAGCGTCCCGGAAACAGTGGAGCTAACTACCAAGATGGCAGCATCTGGGCAGACTGCTTTGATCTGGCTCATAATCTCCACTGTGCCTGGCTGGGATATGCTAATCCCAATTACGACTACATCCGGACTCAGCTCCTCTGCCAGTCTCCTGGCTTCTTCATATTCGCTTGACCTGGCTACTACTTCCAGGTCATCTTCCGCTTCCAGAATCCGGCACAGCCCTTCCTGATACACAGGTTCGTCGTCAATGACCAGAACTCTGATTTTTCCCACGACTAATCCCCCCAACGCGTCACATATTCGGCCCGTATCCTAGCTAGTATAGCCATAATTGACGAGTCTTGTCAATTGGTATGCCTACATATCTTTGCTAAAATTATGTAGGTAATTCGGGCAAGATGCCTGCTTGGCTCAGGGTTATAGGCGTTCAAAAAATACGTATTATGACTGGTGCTTTTGCACGCTGGCAGGTCTATAATCCTTGCGCAAATAGCGCAATGGGCGTCAGCATCTTGACGCCCCTAGATATAGCAAACAGGGAATTTCAAAAGATAGCTCCACTCCGCAAGTCCAAGGCTGGGCGATAATGGTGGATGCTCTGGGGCTTCCTCCCAGTTAGCAGTCTGTGCTATTGCGCTAGTGGGAGCCATAGCTAAGAGCCTGTGAGCACTTCCGGCCGAGTTCATATCAGAATGGTGGCTGATGAGTGTCAAGGTATACGTACTCTTAGAGGTACTAGAGGGAGAATGCCACCGAGCAGCCCGAATTCTACGAAGAAGACCCGGAGTGGTAGCTCTGGACCTAGTCGAAGGACCTCCCCATGTCGTCTTCATAGTTGAAGCTGCTGAAAGGCAGAGGCTGGCGAAGCTGACCGTCAGCGCCCTGGCGTCAGTTGAGAGCATGATAGCCGATGTGCAAATGCTTCCGACGTGCAACGGCCATAGTGGCCAATTCAACAGAAAGCAGGCTTATGCTAGGAAGAGTAACAAGAGGCAAGAAAGAGGCAGTGGCAGGCAATCAATGAAGCGGGAAGCTTAAAGATGCCGCGGAGTATTTCTACGGATAATGCCATATTTGTGCTACTGTCATTTGAGGGACCGGACCCTTACTCTCTGGCGGGAGGGCTGGGAGTGAGAGTAACCGATCTTTCACAGACTCTGGCTCACACCGGGTTTCCGACTCACTTGTTCTTCGTCGGCGACCCCCGACTTAAAGGTGAGGAGGAGATCAAAGGCGAGAGGCTTGTACTTCACCGCTGGTGTCAGTGGATCAGCGAGTATTACCCCGAGGGGGTATACCAGGGGGAGAATGAGAAACTCTATGATTTCAACGAATCAATCCCGTGGTTTGTCACTGAACACCTGATAAAGCCGGCAACGGAGCAGGGCAAACTGGTGGTCATCCTGGCAGAGGAATGGCACACCGTCGAGGCTATGTGCCGCATTCATGACATGCTTCGAGGTAGTGGCCTTAGAGACAGGGCAGTGATGTTCTGGAATGCAAACAATACGTTCGGCTTTGACCGCGTTGACTGGAAAAGGCTGAACCAGGCGGCCACCATCACCACAGTGAGCCGGTACATGAAGCACATCATGTGGAGGATGGGGCTCAACCCGCTGATCATCCCCAACGGAATACCCAGCAGCTTGCTGCGCAAAGTTGATGTAAGCAGGGTTAGCGCAGCAAAGGAAGCGCTTGGTGCTGATACGGTCATGTGCAAGGTGGCCCGGTGGCACCGGGATAAGCGCTGGTACGAAGCGGTGGAGGCCACCGCCCGGCTTAAGGAGGCGGGCTTAAAGACGGTGTTTGTGGCTCGAGGGGGTATTGAACCTTACGGGCATGAGGTAGCGCAAACTGCAAGAGCGCTGGGGCTTACAGTAGGAGAGGCGAGGGCGAAGTCGAGCTCTTTTGCAGGCCACCTCTCAGCGCTGCAAGAGGCGGCACCCGCCGACGTTATCGATGTCAAGTTCCACTTACCGCCGGATACCTTACGGGTGCTCTACCGGGCGGCGGACGGCGTACTGGCCAACAGCGAGCATGAACCCTTTGGTTTGGTAGGTCTGGAAGCCATGGCCGCTGGAGGAATCGCCTTCACCGGTTGTACCGGCGAAGACTATGCTATTCCCTTTGTAAACTGCTTCGTGCTTGAGACGGCCGACCCCCTGGAGGTAGTGAGCCACGTGATGTACCTGCGTGAGTCTCCCGAAGAAGGGAAAAGAATGCGAAAGGCAGCAAGGCGCACTGCTCGTAACTTCACGTGGGAGTCGGCAGTGGATAACCTGCTCGGTAAATTGAACAACCAAGCCAAAGCCCAAGGAATTCTGGCGGGGCGTGCTAGACCTGCGCCGCTGCCATTCTTTGAAAGTGAAGATGCTGAGGGACCGACGGGCGAAATGGTAGCTGGAGAGCCAAGGGAGGGCTGGGGTAAGGCAAACGGGGCTCAAATTAGTGAACAAGCTGCTGCCAGCTGGTCTGACACTCCGGAGCAGCAAGAAGAGGAATCGCCAGAGGCGATTCCTATCATCAAAGCTAAGGTTTGGCCAGCCCATTAATAAGAATACAGGGTGTGGAGGAGCCTTGCTTCTATGCTACCGAGAATCTGAAGCCAGAGGAGGTATGAGACAGTGGCTCAAGCGTACTGTGTGAAGTGCCGAAAAAAGGTCGAGATCAAGAACCCAAGCAATATTATCCTAAAGAACAAACGGCCTGCTACAAGCGGCACATGCCCGGTGTGCGGAACAAAGGTATTTAAGATTGGCGCAGCAGTGTCGCCATTGACTGAAGTGCCCCAGGATAAATTTTTCTGGTGCTACGATGGCCGAGTGTTGAAAAACCTAGACGAACTTGCTGTTGGACTCCAGCAAATGTCAGACGAGACCTACCATCACCACGTGACCGGGGAAAAGAACGACTTTAGTAACTGGGCATTTGATGTAATCGGCGACGCGATTCTAGCTGCAGAGTTACAGGGAGTCCTTGGTCGCGATTCAGCAGCCGAGGTGGTTAAGAAGAGGCTGACCCAACTCAGGGCTAATAAGAATTAGGCCACCGTCGCCTTGTGGTTCCAAGGCTGGCAGGCAATCTGCAAGCTCATCGAAGTAAGTAGAGGCGGCGAAGGGTATATTCCGCAGGATGGATTTCCTCAGGAACAATAGTCCAGCATGTTCTATGGGGCCTCATTGCACAAAATTGATTATCTTTACCTCGTTCAACATTGTGGCCTAGTGTGAAATGCTTACGAACGCCAATTTGACAGCTAAATGGATCTGTGTTAAGGTGCATCATCGGCCGTGAGGAATTGCTTTGCTAGTGGCACAGTGATCGCTCAAGAGTTTTTGTATGCTGCGAGGTCGCATTGTATAAGAGTAATGCACGGTTTGGAATACCGTGATAATAAACTATTCAAGGGTGTTCAGCTAAGTAATTGAGGCGCATGTGGTAGCAATAATTTGCGCTTTCACAGCCTTGTTTGATCTGCTGTTGATACTTATGATTTCGATCACCGCGGTCCAGGTTGAAGGTTATTCTTCAATGTGACCGATGATAACGATTCTGGCGCAGAGCCTGCGCCAAGCCATCCTCAATGTCAACGCCAATCTAGGCTTGGAAACCATCGCCTTCAGGATTACAGGCGGTGACTATCACATTAACAGCTCCCCTAGGCCCACGAAAGTCTAATTTCACCATATGCCCTGAGGGCTGAAAGGACAGTATTATGAGCACAGTGAAAAAGATTCTAACGAACAGGAATTTTCATAAGATTGCTGTTGGGACTCCTTGGCTGTTGTTATGGGGTTCGATAATGTACTGGATATGGGGTGATCCGAGCTTTGTGGTGTTTCTTCTGTTTTACCTACTGCTTGGCAATGTAATACTAAAGTGGATTATATTTGAACTGATTGATCACTTTCATGTTAAGTACTTGGAAGAATGGCTAGAATGACGGATGTCTGCAGAGAACAAAGCTACAACTAGTCTATGAAGCAGCTATCGCGGGTATAGCCAACAAAATCACTTTTTGTTAAGCCTAGGCGCACTCTTGCCAGAAAAAATGGCATTAATTGAACGTTTTAGCGTTTTGTTGGAACACCATTCGATGTTTTGTAGATCGAAGGGTCAGGCACACTGGCGACTACTTGTTGTCTGGACCATCGCCGAGGAAAAGCTCTAGCCAGATATGGCAACCCAAGTTGGCCAGATTTTTGGCGACTGCTAACAGCGTTTCGGTTAGCGCAGGTTAACTGCTGACCGAGCGATTTGAGCTTGTCTCCTTGACGGGAAAGCCCCTTTTTACTAGAATCCCCTGAGGAGGACGCCGTGATAACCGCAAGGTTAATTCTAAGCTTGTTCATCTTTTTGTCTCTGATGGTGGTTGTCTTTCCAGCGATGCCCCCGCCAGCTCAAGCTACCGATGGGACTTCCTATTATGATTTCATAGCTCATGCGTCTGAAGCAGTCTGGGGAAATGGATATGAAATGCTGGATTTCGGGGGAAGCCTTGGCGATTACAGAGGCTTTGCCTGCTATCGAGATAACATTAAACTAGAGGATGGCAGCACCTATGGAAGAGTGCTGGAAACCCACCCACAATGGATAGATCACGGCCGGATATCCGGTCGATACCCTGAAATGACGCTAGCATCGGAAGCAGAGCTGAGGATCGTGGTTGGATTTCTTGACGGCGCGGTAGGAACGGACGGTGTCGATTTTGAGGTCTACTTCGTATCAGGAGGCCATAGTAGCCTGATAACCAGTGTGAACGCAGACTATAACTGCGCTCTCGACGCCAGGGAGATCGCGCTGGGCCCACATTGGGGGAAGACCGGCTATTTCACCCTTTGGGTCGATGCCGGGGCCAGTTCAGGCCGGGATTGGGCGGCTTGGGTTACAGCTGAGATAAGACCTACCGGTGTGGTTATAACCACAGAGTGTCCTCTACCAGATGCCATTGTGGGACATGCCTACTTTGCACGTTTCGAGGCTGTCGGTGGCAACCCACCATATCATTGGACGATATCAGACGGCTCTCTACCCCCAATCCTTCGTCTCAACACTGACACCGGGGCTATCAGCGGCACACCGGCAGAAGCGGGCATCTGGACATTCAGGATTACAGCCTACGATTCCACTCAATTAGACGGTGCTCAATATAGTGAACCCAAGGACTGTTACATCCAGGTGACCGAGCCCGGGGCAACTCCAACGCCTCCAGGGGAATTTGACTTCAGCTTTGATGTATCTCCCACTGAACTCACCCTAAACTTGGACCCTTTTCTTACAGGCACTAGTGAGGTCGAAGCCCAGACAACGGCTACTGTATCTTTAGCAAGCGGGATCGCCCAATCGGTTAGCCTGTCTTTATCAGGAGCGCCGTCCGGGAGCAATCCCTATTGTCTACCCAGTGATGGACTACCGCCATTTACTTCTCAGTGTGGGTTCACCGCCTACGTCACTCGCCCGCCAGCGGTGGGGGATTACGATATCAGCCTTTCCGCAACAGGTGGCGGCATCACCAAAAGCCAGACTATAACGCTGCATATAACAGGAGGAGTCTCTGGAGATATGGATATTGTTTTAGTAGAACCTGTGCAGGTTGTCTATGGTTCAGGAGACCCTCCTCTTATAGTACCTTTAGTCGCAGGTAAAGGCACTGTGTTTACAGTCGAGGTACACTCGACATTCTCTGTACCTGTGGAAACGCATTTTCGATTGAGCTTACCCGATGACGAGTGGGATATAGACCTTCCCTACGTTCCGCCGAGAATACTGCCACTGGATTGGGGGCTTCCCGAGTTTTGGGGGCCGGTGACACTAAACCCCGGAGAGAACGAAATAATCCTCCCCATAGTCGCCGCGGGAGATGAGGAGGCCGATTTCGATACCAGCCTCAACCCGGCGGGAGTAATACGGGGCACATGTAGAGGCGCCGTTGGCTCACTGCATTGCCATACCGATAATAGGGTGGTACCAAGGCCAATAAGGCCTGTAGAGGGCACAACATTGGTAACCTTCATTGTAGAAGTAGACCCATATGACGTGGTCGCCGAAACAAATGAGCTGAATAATGAATACTACAGCGGTGCTCCACTCGTTACCACAAGGGGTTGGAAGTTCCTGTTCGTTCCATACCGTTATATGGAAAGCGGTTGTACGCCCGCTCCAGCTTTTGTTAGGACGGGAGCGCAGAGACAGTTGGAGTATCTGTTGGCCACTTTCCCGATAGCGGATAGCAAAATAACCTACAGTATTGCGCCATATGTTACCGATTGGGAGGAGCGTGAAGGCTACCCAGATCGCGAGGGTAGAGGAGCATTCTTGGCAAGGATTTCACGGTTAGCAAGGTCTGAGGGTCATGATTTTGCAGTAGGAATAGGTTGTGGCTGTGGCGGGGGGACAATGGGTAGCTGGGTTGGCGCTGCCTTTATCGGCGATTGCAGTGGAGAATATACACATGTTCTGGCTCACGAATTTAACCATCAGATCACTGGTATGGGGGATTTCTACTCATACGGGGATTGTCACTGGGGTAGACCATACTGTGAGTACGGCCATTCGCAGGAGGATTGCCCTGAGGAGTATTCTTCAGACGGCGTTTGCTCCTGGGACCAATGTAAAGACTGGTGCGAGCCGGCTGGTCACCTATATGGCTGTCCCGACCGCAGGAACGTGGCGCCGGCTGCTGACGGATTCTGGGTAAATAGGTGGATCCCCATCAGCTCACAGACCTCAGCCTACATTATGGACAGTTGCATCCAGGAGGCAAGTTGTACCTGGACCTGGATGACGTTAGACGATATGAGAACCTGTATCGATACAGGGGGATGCGGGCACCGTCTTCCTGATGGGACTATAGTGTGGGGGGATATCGGCCACGGGGAGGATACCCACGGGCTGGCTAACGATGGCTATCTCAACCTTCTCCAAAGCGATAGACTGCTAAATGAAGATGACCCGGCAGCTTTACTGGTCAGCGGAATGATCAACAAGAATGGCACGGCAACGCTTGACCCTTTCCTATATTTGCCGGCGGCCACTTTAGATATTGAGCCCGGCGCAGAGGGAGAGTACTACATCGTTTTGCTCGATGAAACGGGAAACGTACTTAGTAAGTCCGGGTTTGAAGTAAGCTTCCACGAGCTCTTTTGCGAATCGGAGCCAACCGGCGCGGTAGATGAAGTCCCCTTCGTCTATAGAATTGAATGGAATGAAGATACCAAAAGCATAGAGCTGCAGGATAGCGAGGGCGATGTCCTGGCAAGCAGGGAAGTCACTCTAAATAAGCCTCAGATTAACGTACTTTGTCCCAATGGCGGCGAAGTTTTTACCAAAGGGGAGCAAATAGAAATAAGCTGGGAAGCGAGCGATGCTGATGGCGATCCTCTAACATATAACCTGTCGATAAGCCCCAATGGTGGGGAAACGTGGCTTCCTATTGACATCGATATAACGGACAATGAATACGAAATAAGTACTGAGCCAATGGACGAGGGGCAAGACTATCTCATAAAAGTACGGACAACGGACGGGGTCAACACTGGCGAGGATGTGTCAGACGGCGTCTTCACCATAACAGAGGGTGAGATGGAAGGTGAGGAAGGCGGTATTAGCCTGTGGCTCATCATTGTTATCGCCGTCGTAGTGGTAGCTCTGGCTGGGGTGGTAGCATACTTCCTAAGGCGGCCGAAAAGCGCCTAGGTCGAGAGCCAGCATGAAGAGAACAAAGCCAGTGAACCCGACCCAGAGCCAGATGCTGTACTCCATAGCGTCTATTCTAGCTCACTGCTCACAAAGAGAGGGCGAGATTCAGGTAGAGCTGGGCTGCCTGTACCACTTGATTAAAGGAGACTGATTCCTCTGGGGTATGAGCTGCCTCTAGGCGACCAGGTCCCAAGATGATAGGATCGACTCCAGCAGCCCACAAGACATTGGCATCTGAATGGCTCCTGAAATCTTGAGGCTGCCATGGCAAAGACATCCTTCGATACACGTCCTTCAACTTCTTTACCAGAGACCTATCTTGGGAAATCTGGTAGCCCGAGTGTGTGTCCTCAAATCTGATTTCGGCATCCAGGCCAGGGATGTTCTCACTTGCCGCCTCCACTATCCGCTCTAGTTCTGCCTTGAGTATGTCAATCCTGGAGTCAGGTGGCAGGTGGAGATCCAGCCAGGCCTCACAGATGTCCGGCACCACAAATCCGCCTGGAAAGCCAGAAAGTTCCCTAATATTGTAAATCAACCCATGGGGCAAGGAATTAGCGTACTCTGTGACCTGCAAAAGGAGTTTTAGCATAGTTTCAATAGCGTTCCGGCCCAGCTCCGGCATGGCGGAGTGGGCTCTTTGGCCTCCAGTACGTAATAGAACCTCTAAATAACCATAATGCCCAAGACAGGGTAGCATATTGGTGGGCTCGCCAACCACAGCCCACGAGAAACTGTATTCCCGAACCAGGGCCTTAGCGCCATCGCTGTCTTCCTCCTCGCCTACTACCAAGGCGAGGCCCACAGGAGGGAAGACGCCTCCTCTGTCAGCCAGATCAGTAAATGCCTCCATCATGGCAGCGCAGCCTGCTTTCATATCTGTGGTGCCCAAGCCGAAAGCAACGTCTCCTTCGTCCCGGAACCCGTAGTCCTCCAGATCGTGGGCAGCGATGGTATCCAGGTGTCCGACAAAGCAAACGTCAACTTCATCCCTTCCTGCAGGCAACACTATCAGGTTGAAGCGGTTCTCATCAACTTCCTGTTTGGTCACCGCCAAAGCATGTTTTTTCAGGTATTCCTCCGCATACTCAAGGATCTCTTCTTCTTTGCCCGAAGGGCTGTATATATCAACCAGATCCTTGAGAAGCCCCTTCAGTCTTTCTGGCTGCACATCCTTCAATTTGTCAGGAGTCGTCTTCATCTCTGTGCTTCCTCGGTGAATTCCGCACTCTTTTTCGAAAGTAATTACACTTTCTGAGATTCAGTCTCAGGCGCAGGTTTTTCCTGGGGTTTGCGGAGGCCCTTCTTTTTGGAAAACGGCAAATACGGGACAGCAGGCTGTTTGACTATCTGCCCTTCCTGAAGCTCTGGCGCGGCAGCGGTGAGCACCACTGTCTGCCCTGTCTTGGCATCCTTCTTAGCCAGCCGTCGGAGGGTTTTGGCTAACCACACGTGCTGGGCGCGCCGGGAGAAGCCCATAGCCTTGAAGAAGGCAATGGCCGCCTTGTTATCGCCTTCGGTATCGGCTATGACCATCCTCACTCCGTCTTCCTTTAGCCGCTCCTCCATCATCCGGTAAAGGCGACGGCCCAAGTTGGTTCTCCGAAAGGCTCCGTCTACGCCCATCCAGCTCAGGTATCCGTATTTCTTCCAGGCGGTGCCCAACTTTTCTATGGTGGTAGCTAGGATGAAGCCAACGATCTTTTTATCTGCTTCAGCCACTAGGCAGTAGTCTGGGTCTGAGGCGAAACAGTCGGCTACCTCATAAGGATCCCATGTACGATAGAGCATGGGGAACTCTTCGGTGGTGAAAAGCTTCTCCCCCAGGTGATAGACAGCGGCAATATCATCTATTTCCATCTGCCTGATATTTACTTCGGACTTCTTCCCATGATTACTTTCTAATAGCATTTGGCTCTTCCTGTTGCCCTAAGTATTTACCAAATTGCCTAAAGGGAGAGACCTTAACTGCTACTCTAGATACGCGGCAATGAGCAGCCTTGGATAATGACCTCTTCTGTGGCAGATAATAGCAGAAAAAGTTTAGCGGAGCAACTTAAACTTCGGAAGTGGCCTAGAATTGCACACAAGTCCATTTGGTGCAATCCCCGTATTTCATATACGTTGATTCTATCTGAAGAACCTTGATCGCGAGTGCTCAGTGTTGACAGATAGGCAGTTCTTTGCTAGTCTGCTACAAACCCCTCATGGGGAGGCAAGAATAGAAAGGAGTCCTAGATGCAAGCGTATTGCATGAAGTGCCGGGCAAAGAAAGAAATCAAGAACCCAAGACCCGTAACCTTGAAGAACGGCAGGCCGGCGACACAGGGTGAGTGTCCCACTTGCGGCACCAAGGTATTCCGCATAGGCAAGGGGTGACCCGTCCAATCAATTATCCCCGTTGCAAGGCATGAAAAAGGGGCCAGGTATCGCTTACCTGGCCCCGCTCATAGGGTGTCGTTGTCAAGGGAAAATGTCAGGGTTTAATGTTCAGCGATTTTGTCAGTCTGACTCCTTTCAAACGACTAGAGCGGATCTTTCCCCGTCTGCGATAAGCTTTTGCCTTGTGGGGGTTGGGTGGCCATCCAAGATACGCTTTAATGTGGGGCCGGAAATACCTAGTTCACTGGCAGCCTGCTTGCGGGTGATAGCCTTCCGTTCGAGTTGAGCGAGAACCGGGGCAAATCTTCCAGCAAATCCCTCTCGCTCTTCAACAGGAAGCATGCCAATTTGTTTACTAGCCTCTCTCGCTCGTTCCATCCCGGCCCGCGTTAACTCACTATGTATCTTTTTTCTCACGGGGTCTTCAAACCAATTCCCATCACCTGCAAGTGGACCAATCCACTTGCGATTACGCTTACGCCGTTTCCTGACCTTAGGGGATGGTGGCTCTTTCCACATAGCGGGATAATCCGGAATATCGTTTGCCTGAGCCCGGAGTGTCGCCGCCAGGGGAGGTGCATCCTGTGGAGTAAGAATTTTCCCCTGATAACAGGCCAGTATCTGCCCGTCCAAGCGCTCTTGTATCTCGACGTAGGCACCATAATAGCTGACCTTATCGGCATCGGGAAAGAGTTGCAGGTTCTGCTGGCGGTACTGCACCGTGTTGTCCCTGGCGACACGCCGCCGCTCCTTGAGACAGAGAATGCCCTCAAGGTCTAGCTCCAGACTTATTGGCCGGTAGGCTTGCCCAGGCTGAGCTGCCGG
>Ga0180431_10002225_pt1 | contig 26273 bp, 38 predicted proteins | sample SS_ome_11_FD_132459 | JGI IMG/M metagenome (GOLD analysis project Ga0180431, IMG submission 132459) | Hypersaline lake sediment archaeal communities from the Salton Sea, California, USA - SS_1_MS_1 metaG | ecosystem: Environmental > Aquatic > Non-marine Saline and Alkaline > Hypersaline >... | reverse complement strand
TGGTACTGTTGTTGTGCATTATGTCACCCCCAAACTAGGACGGACTGTTGAAAGACGCGACCACACCCTAGAGGTCGCGCTTGACGTCCGGTGTCATCACCCGGAACAACCAGTAGAACGGGACGTCAACCTGACTCAAAATGACCTTTGCCAACATAGACGACCCGATGAGGCCAAGCAGTGCAGCGTTTGGCATAGTGCCGTAAAAGGCGATGCCGTAGAACACGATGTTGTCAACAACCATGTTCACGCCGTCGCTGAGGGCACTGCGATAGGTCGAAAACTTGAGGATAGACCACCAGTCCCGATAGACCTGCTTGCCGACTGTTTTTGCCTGTTCGCGCTTGAAGTATTTCGCCTTGATGCTGGAAAAGACGGCGATGTCCGCCAAGTTCGACAAGGTGTAAGAACACGTCGAGGCAATGAACGGTCGCCACGCTTGTGCAAAGAAAAGTCGAAACCATTCTTCTTGTGGAGCTTCCCACAGTGGGACGGTCTGCATCGACATGAAGGTTATGGTCACAAAGATAAAGTTCGCAACGTAGGCCATGACCGCCGCCCAAACACTCGACTTGCGCCCATAGATTTCGTTAATCATGTCGGTGAGCTGCGCAATGAAAGGCCACGTGATAGAGCCGGTCACAAGGACAAAGGACAGGCCAAAGAGTTCCACGTTGACCAGTCGAGGCACAAAGATGTTAGAGGCCACGACGTACAAGGCCAACAGGACCCCCAACACCAAAAGGCCGCGCTCTCGATGCTTTCGCACAACCCACGACCCGAAAAAGGTCGAGACCAAAAGGCCAATTCCCCAGTATACCCAAAACAAAACAGACATTGACATTCTCCTTTTTTGGTGACGCTTGGGTGATGGGCGTCAATCAATAGTCCTTTATGGTTAACCGCTTTTATGCGGATGCCACCTTTTTTAGTAGGCGCGCGTTTTCTGCTTTGTTGGCGTCTGCAACCATAATCAGGTTGTTTTCAGCCGCATCCACAAGGTAACACTTGAATCCAGGTTCTGGATACTGGTCTCCCCTTGGAACGCGCACGGAACCAAACCGGCGTCTCAAGTATCGCTCGGCGCGAATGACCGACCGGGCCGATATGCCGCCCAGTGCAACACGAGTGTTGAGCTCTCGTCTTGCGAAATCTTCTATGTTGTGGTCATACTCTCGGAAAAGTTCACCGTGCCCAAACCCTTTTTTGTGTACCTTTCCAAGTTGAAACCCTTGCCATTTTGCCCGGCGCTCGTCGAAAAGGCGAACACTCCCGTATCTAAACGAGGCTCCCCAACTAGACGAGTCCACCGAGTACCACGGCACCGACGAGTTAATCAACCAGTTTGTACATCCCAACCCGTGAAAAACCGTTTTTCCCTTGCCTAGTTGGTGACATTTGATAATGTGAGGCAAGACGACCTTGGGACTGCCCATAAAGGGCACCATGCCGCCCAAAGCAATGAAAGGGTATCGCTCTATCATACCCTCGACCTGTTTGTAATCGTTTCCTCCCCGCTCAAACGTGACGACCGGCAAAGGTGAAAGGTTGTACTCGTTTTCCAAAATGGCAAGGTTTTGGTCGGTTCCGGCCTGATTTCCTATCACATCCAGTGTAAGATAGATGTAAAACAGGTCTTTCCACTTGTCCAGGACCAACTCGGGCTCGACCTTTCGCAGCTCGTCTTTATAGTTTTCCCACTCGCGCCGGTCGCCCAGGATGCGCTGCACCGCTTTGGGCAGCTTGGCGTCGGTCTGCCCGCGATGAAAGAGCGTCACCTCGTGGCCCTCTCGGACCAACTGCCGGACCACGTGAGGGCCAGTGAAGGCGGTTCCGCCGATGACTAGTATACGCATAGTCGGATATTTCTCCTTGTAGTAAGCTCAGTTAGCACAAATGAATGATCTAATCATTCAATAGGTGTCTAGCTACTGCCTCGACTACTCCCACATGGACCGCGTTTCCTAACGCTTTGAATGCCCGATTGCGCGACCTTGGTAGCTGATGTTGATCAGGGAAGCCTTGCAGTCTCAGCCCTTCTATTCGAGTTAGGAATCTTCTCTCAGGCCCAAGGATAGGAATCTGGGTACTTGTCATAGCAACTAATGAAGGAGAGGTGGAGTAACGTTTTACCCTGAGACCAGATGGCCGAAACTGAAGCACGTGTTTCCACAGATCTCTTGCCTCTCCTTGACAGTTCCATTCGAGCTTGCGAAGTGAAGGAGGAAAGTTCCAGAGTTTGTCCATCCATTCTTGGGGAAAGCAGCTGTGATATTCCTGAAACCATTCTCGATTTCGCCGGATAAACTCAATCTTCCATTTGGGAAAATGGGGTTTGCGTGACCTGGCATAGCTTGGCAATAATCCGAGCATCTCTTCGCGTGATAGAGAGTCAACAGAAAAACGACCATTGAGGGCCCGTTTCAATACATCAAGCGGTGCAGCAAAGGGGGTATATTCTTTGTAGGGGTAGGTGGCATCCAATTCGTCACCCCAGATCGGAAAAGAAGGAAGTGGTGTTTTTGCGGGAAATCTTGATAGGAAGAGATTCCAATGTTCTATACAAGCTTGTTGAACTGCAGTGAGTCTGGTCTCTAAAACATCTTGCTCGGACAAATCAGATGCGGGTTGGACAATTGTGCCCAGATCGGGTACACATTTGCGGTTAGTGGCGGGAAATGGGGAGTCAGGAAGGGTTCCTTGCACTGCAACAATGAAAAACCGTTCGCGGGAGTGGGGGAATCCCAAGTGATGTGGGGAGATCAATCCTGGACCACCGCTAGTGATATGTTCAGTCCCACGTACATCGTAGTCTAGCGCTCGCAATTTCTGTTGGACTATGCGCCAAGTTCGACCTCGATCATGTCGTTCAAAGTTTCCGACGTTTTCTAGGATAACATATGGGGGCCGACATCTATCCAGAACATAAACGATTTCATCAATTAAGGTGCCCTGGTCTTTGTCACTCATCCCCAACTGAAACCCAGATTTGGAGAAAGGCTGACAAGGAAACCCTGCACACAAGATATCGTGAGGAACTACTTGATCTCTGTATTGACGTATGTCCCCAAAAGTCTTCTGTGCTACTTCTGGAAAGTTCTGGGTGTAAAGTGATCGTAACTCGTCATCAATCTCGGAAACAAAAACGCATTTGTGTCCTAGCGTTTTCAGGGCAATATGGAATCCCCCTAGTCCGGCGAACAGGTCGACAAATCTCATCTAAGGTTCACTCCCTTAAGCTCCTTATTCAGAATGCCCGAACTCAAAGACTTCACTTCTAATCTGGAGCCCAAAATAGCATCGATTTGATGCAAATCAAGTGCTCAGTTCGACCAATTGTTGCTTCACCCAAGCATCTAGATCCTGCCTGAGATGTGAGTCATATGCTCTAGTCCAACCATTCCGCATATTCATGCGGCGTTATACTGACACCTTGCGTCCAGGCAGTAAAAGCACCAGAGTCTGCAAAGATGTCCAACCCATACGGCGCGGCGTGAGCTCGTAGGCGGTCCACAAACGCACTCATATTGAGGTCTTTACAGTACCAGTAAGAAATCAGTATCCGGGCTGGCTGTTCGTGTTCAGGCTGTAAGGACACGCTCGTCCTCGGTTTCGTCAAGTGGGTCAACAATGTCGGGAACTTGCACGGCACTCAAAATGCGGTCCAGTTTGGCCGCGTTGTCCTCTCCGGCCGCTTGTGACATCAAGGACTCATAAAGCTCGTGAGTTTCAGGGGAGACTTGTATTCGGATATAGGGCCAAGCTGCACGAGGGTCCGGTTCTCCATACTTGTCGGCCAAGTCGTCAAGAGAAGGCGGGTCCAGGAAAAGGGACAACTCGCCCTCTCCAAACATAGTTGCAAGGTTCAGCCCCGCCTCGAGATCGGCCCGTATCTGGTCGGGATCCCACTCTAGGCCAACCTCTGACGTTCGATTGTCCCAGTAGGCCAAGCGACGAGCGGGGTTGTTGGGGTCGGGGTCGTCGAGGTCCAAGTCGGTTCTTTGGGTGACTACCAACTCCGTGCCGTCCGTTTGTACAACGATCGCATTTTCTATGCCAGCCAAAATAGCGGTCGCCCTGCTTTTGTTGCCGGCAATTAATTTGCCGTTTCTGTCCACAAGTATACCCCGACCGGCACCCGCTTCTTCATACGATTTTTCGAGCATGTACTGTCCGCGCTCGGTGCCTTGGTTGGCATTTTTCGAGTCGTCTTGTAAGCTATCCAGTCGGGTTACAACAACCTTTGGTTCTGGCATTCGAGTCTCCCATCAAGGGGTCAAGGTATGACACCTTGACGTGATAACGGTGCGCCTAGAGGACCGCACGTAAGGCCACGAGTAGACCAGTGGAGCGATATTTTTACAGGTCGTCATCCGGGCAAGCTCGGCGCGAACGTGTTCCAGGTTGGCGACCGAAACCTTGGCGCTGATACCTGTCCACTCAACCAAGTTTGTCGGGATGTCCACAAGTATAGGGGTACTGTTCACCATGTACAACCCCAGTGGACCAGCGTCTAGGGCACGAGCCAACAAGGGAGCATAGTGTTTGGGTCTTACCAAAATGAGGTCTCCACAAGTCCAGCTTGTATCCTCGATGGGCAGGGCAACCCAAGGGACAGCGGCGAGGTTTTCTTGGGTATAGTAAAACGGATGGTACTCTATCACTCCCGGCCGAGAACACCACACGGGATGACCAACAAACTCGCCCGCATACGTTGTACCCGTGCCAGTAAGTGAAACCAAGGCCAACAGGAACGAAAGTATATACCCCATAGTTGGATGCACATCCAAAAAGTGTTGTCGAAGGGATGCCCCGACCAAGGGGGGGGAAGGGCACCCCTTCTATGCAGACCGGGCCACCCAAACCCGGAGAGCACCGAATTAACCCGGAGATGCTGGCTTGACGTTTTACACGCTCCCTTTTACGTGTCCATCTAGGGGTACCAAGTGCCAAGTTTCGCTTATGGCGCTCTCCGGGTGACGCCAACCTGTGGAGCAGATAAAAACATTATATCAAACCCCCAAAAAGGCGTCAAGGGCAGTTTGATACCCCCCAGCGGTATCCACAGGTTCCAAACCACAGCATAAAACCCCCCACTAGGCATACCTAGTGTGCGGATTCTGCACTTTACAGAAATCGCATAATATAACGTTACTCTCGAATAGTTGAATGTATATTAACGGTGCATTTCGTCCAGACTGATTAGCCGTCTAAATATCGGTTTTACTGTGCAAAACCTGTAATTTGGGATAATTTGGGATAAAAATTCGCCTAAAATTTCGCGCTGTCAACCCCCTATTGTGAAATTGTGAAACGGGTCAGGGTACCCCCTTCTGGTTGAACCTTGTTTCACAGTTGCAAAAACTGGGACTTGACAGATGCCGTTGACTGTAGTATGCTCTACGCAGAGTTTGACCGGAACGCACCAACCAGGAGGCACCCACGATGAAACTGACAGTCCTGACCAAGACGTTTTTGAAACAATACCCGGATGGCGTCGTTCGCCGGACCCCCAAGGGCAAGATACTGGTTCGTTTTCACCAAGACGGTCAAGCATACGAGTACAGCGGGTCCGTGTACTCGGTCGCAGAACGCTTACACCTGATACCCGAAATTGACCGAGTACAAGAGGCGGCGACCGTGGCTTGGGTACTGTCAAACGGTCAGGATGAGGTTGTGGCTCATACAGGTTTGAATGACAACTTGAGAGGGCTGCACGGGCTGCACGACATAGACGACGAACCCGCAGGTACCGATGAATACGACCGCGACTTGGCAGTTTACAGAATCGTCCCCGGCCGATGGGCTGGCTGGACAGTAGTTGACCAGCGGTCAAACTGGTGACTCGCAAAGGTGCCCCCAACACGTGCAACTTGGGGGTACCAGTTTTCACAGTTTACAAAACTGGGACTTGACAAGGGTTTGGTACTGTGGTAGAATGGACCCGTAACACCCAGGCACAACCAAAGACCAAGGGAGGCACCCAAAATGGCAAAAAGAAAACCAGTACCCCGAAACGAACACGGAATGAGCGCCAAGTGCGCGGCGGCGATGGAAAAGATGGTCAAGAGGTTTCAGACCGGCGACCTGTCCCCGTTTGTACACGTTGCCCGGATTGAAAGGGACCCCGACGACAATTGCCCAATGGCGCACTGGTCCTTTAGAAATCAGGTTATGGCGTGGGCACAAACGGAGTCGATGGACTGCCGAACGTACAAGCAATGGCAGGAGTTTGGGCGACAAGTACCCAAGGGAGCGACGAGCGCTTGGGTGATGAGACCCCAACCAGTGTACAAGACAAAAAGCGGTCAAGTTGTACTTGACGAGAACGGCAAGCCAGTCGTGTCTTATATGCGCTTTTTTTGGTTTGCAGTTTTCCCCGCCGAATGCACCGAGGGCGAAACCCCACTCCCCGAACGCAACTATGCACCAAAGGACCTGCCCCCCTTGACGGATGTAGCGGAAAAGTTTGGCATCAAGTACACATGGACCCCACTGCCTCCCGACCGCCGAGGCGAGGCCACGGTTGACGGTTGCAAGTTGTTTGTTGGAACCGAAGATCCCAAAACGTGGTTTCACGAACTCGCGCACTGCATACACGCCAAGCTCGAAGGCGGCTTGAAAGGTGGACAGGACACAACCCAAGAGACGGTCGCAGAGTTTGTTGCAGCCGTGTTGATGGAAATGTACGGATTCGGCGACCGCTCGGGCAACACTTGGGGATACATCCGAATGTACGCCAAAGACCCCTATAAAGCAGTCGAACGGTCGATGAGCACGATTGAGCAGGTGCTTGAAGCGATGGGAGTCTAAAACTCCCCAGTACCCCCCCCCGATTTGTCGGGGGGGGCAGAAAGAGACCCTTGTGAAACACTCAAGAGAATGCACACTCAAAACGATTGAATCAACCCTCAAGGCCGCAGAATATGACCAGCAATGGCCTGGCTACTGTCGAAAGTGTAATGGAGTTGGACATCACAACTATCCAAGCACACGAGACGAACCGGGCGGATGTGAACCGTGTTCGTGCGTGGAGGATAACACTTGTCCACGCTGCGGCGGTCATACGGTCGTTTGGTTGGTAGGCTATCATGAATGGCAGTACATAGAAAGTCACGTTTGGTGCAAAATTCCCATGGACGGCGAAACCCCATTTTGCCCTAGTTGTGGCTGGTTGGATTCAGTAGAATACAGCACTCCCGGCCGACCAGAGGTTTGGGAGTGCGACTGCTGGCTTTTGAACGTGCCAGACGACATAGAACCCTATGGATACTCAATCTAAGTCACCTTTTTTCCCTATGGTTTCCTAGAATGCCCCCAGGCCAGCCAGTCAAATCCCAGTTTGCAAAACTGGGACTTGACAATGGATTTGAAATGTGGTATGCTCTCATCAACGGACCGAGGGACACGGACAACAAACAGGGAGGCACCCAAGATGAACGGAAGAATGAACTGGACGGATGAATTGACGGGTTTTGACCGGGCAGCACTGAGGCGACTTGGTGTTGAGGCGTGGGACTTGCCCCAAGACGACAACCCCATAACGCGGGCACTGCGAGACGGCACCGACTTGGTTGACCTACTGGGCGACCTGGACGGTTTCAACAAAAGCAGCGTGGCCCGGCTGGCAAGCATTTGCCAGATGGTAGTATACGACAACCAAGGCGGCCCGGACAGGGACCGCACCCCAAAGGGATTGAGACGACACTGGTATTCATGGTTCAAGACGCAATTTGCCCAAAACCTGAGCGACCAGCTTGCGGCGCACGGCGACGAAAAAGAGTTGCAAGGGTTTGATGGGACCGCTTGGGCGGCACGGTTGAGCAAGACCTATGGTACACTGGTTGACACCGGCCGACTGACCTATACCGACTTGTGGGTCAGCGACACAAGTCGAATGATGTTCAAAATGTGGTCCACGCTTTTTAGTGGGTGTTGGATCGTGTTCGCGGTCGAAAAGGATAGCTTGGTCCAAGACTTCAAACGGGCAGCGGCGGCACTGGGCGCACGGTCCCTTGTAAGTGGAAAGGGCAAACAATCCAAGGCGGCGGCAGAACTACAATTGAGAGAGCACTTTGGATGGTCGGAACGACACGACCCGTTCACCGCTCAAAAACCCTTGATTGTTCTACACCTGACAGACCACGACATGGACGGCGAGAAAATCATAGGGCCGACGTTTGGGGACCAGTTCAGACGGTATACCCCCCACGTGGTAGAGGCACGAGTCGGAATCAAACCGGAACAGGTTGATGACTGGGTGGAGGACTGGTACCAAGTCAAGACCACAAACAACGGATACATTGACTGGGCAGAGGTCCACGGACTATTCCAGGCGACTTGTGTACGTTGCGGTCACGAGTGGGCAGTACAAGGCACCGGCCCCCACGAGTGCCCCAAGTGTTACACCGAGACCGCGTTAACGGTCAAGATGGGCAAAAAAGTGATTGACCAGCCATACGGGTTTGAGGTCGAGGCACTGGGCACCCCGCATTATGCACGGCTGCTGGTTGACGCACTACTTGAGGTTTTGCCCTTTGACTACATAGTACAAAAACTGAGAGACGAGTGCCGCGCCGATAGTTGGGACGCAGCAAACAAGATATTGCAGGACCGCATTGCCCCCGAAAACGAAAGTTATACCGCACTACTGGCGCTCAAGGACGCCATTGACGAGGCGGTGCACGCATTTGAAAACAAGGCGGTCTGGCAGATTAGAGAGGTCGGCGACGGCAGCTATGGTCGAAACTGGATACCCTTGACCGAGGCGTACAAGACGGCCGAGGATGACCCCACAGTAGAAGATTTCAAGGACCATGTTTCAAGTGGTACCGACCAAGTTTGGAGACCCTTTGACCACAGGTTACGCACGAGAATGCACGTGGATGCCTTGATTGGCCTGGCCGCAGAAGAAATCCAGAAACTGCAAAACGAGACGGTTTCCCTACACCTCAAGGGATATGAGGTCAAGATAACCAAGGTTGACGACGACGACTTCTAAAATAGACCCAAGTGGGGCACCTGAAAAGGTGCCCCATTTTCACAGTTTGACAAGTTGGTACTTGACAAGCGTTGCTGGTCGTGGTAGAATGGACCTGTAACACCCAGGACCACAAACGAGACCAAGGGAGGCACCCGATGACAAGAAAACCTTTGACGGACAAAAATGGTAGGGCTCTTTGCCTCAATTACAGAAACGGCAAGAGGTGCCGCAGGTTGGCACGAGTAGAGGGTTACTGGTCAGATCCCAAGATCGGCGGCGGACAAACCTACCACATGGCAATGTGCGAAGAATGCGCAAAAGCACGTAACGCAGAGATTGTACAGCGCAGCCAAAAAGGTTTCACAGTCAGTACCCCGCAGTTTGGACCCACTTACCGAGTATACCATTCCATTGACGAACAACCGGACGATGACCCCGGCTGCACGGCGGGTGAGCACATTTGCATGTGGAATACTTGTGCAGCGTGCAAGTTTCACCGAGGGATTACGGTTCACGAGCCAGTACCACTAGAGGCACAAGAAAACGAGATTCCCTTTTAGGAGACCAGTCGTGACAGATACCCTTTTAGACCGACCGCCGGGAGTGTTCATTTTGCAAGTTTGTGCAGCGCACGATCGCACTGACATTGCCGTCTTGACCGACTTGGTATGGCAAGCTCGTCGGTTTTTGAGTGACCCAAACAAGCCGGACATACCAAAGTTCTACACTTGGTTGTCAGCCCTGGACACATGTTACAATGAGGATGCCCCGCTGGACAACCTTATGGTTTTGGGCGCTAAAATTGCCAAGGGGTACAATGACGAGTTTTGTAGGGATTGTCGCTATAATGTGCCGGACAAGGACAACCCGACCGTAACCAAGTGCGCTCGTGACCTTGACCCCTCAATCTGTGCATAGGAGAATTCAGATGACCAAAAAACGACTTGGCGTGATTGAACCAGAAAACCCAATGGACCCGGACACGTTTGACCCGATGTTGAAATTGTACCAACCCGCAGACCTGCGCCGCATCGCCGACCCGATGACCCTGTACACAAAGGGTATTGAGTACATCATAACCCGCAGGTCGCAGTCGAACGCGTGGAACTGGTCGGATGGGTACCAAGCGCATGTTAATTTGATGTTTGGTCGGATTCGCCGGGAGCTTGCGCGGCGACGGTGCCCACTTCGACAGGCCCGATATGAACAAGTTGTTTCGTCAGAAACTGACCCGATTTCCCCGCCAAGCAGGACCGACCTAGAACGACAAGAGGCGGCTGCGCGCCAAAAGGCGGTCGTGGCACAAATTATGGCGCGGCGAGAGGAAAGAGAAAAAGCGTTTCGGGATGCAATAAAAAGAGGTGAGCCAGTCCAAACCAAAGTCGGCGATACGGTTGTAGTCATTGGACCTCGGCCCGATGTTGACCAACTCAGCTTTGACGACCTCCCTAGCGACGACCCCACAGACGTTCCAGTTGACGAGCTTTTGAGGCGCACCGGCCGGCAACCAAGTCAAGAGATGCACGAGCCGGACAGTGGGGAGACCATGTTCAGAAATGACGATGTTCGATATGCCGGATGCCCGTAACCCTACCACACGAAAGGAAAACCTCAATGAAAGCAAAGCGACAGGTTCTGTATCACGAGACTGCACGAACCCCCCCCAGTCCAGAGTACGCAGACGCACCCAGTCCTCAACAAGTGTACGTTCGCCTTGAAAAGTGGTCAACAAAATACAGCAAGCATGTGTTGCTCGTCATAGTAGAAAAGGTCGTCTTTGACGGCGAAACAGTGTATGAAAACAAAACACTGTTGCCCTTCAAGTACACCGATGCGCGCGCCATACGTGTTGCCATACATCGATACGATAATCACGTCGCCGGTCATCCTTGGTTTTTTGATGACGGAAAACCCCGTCCGAACGCGCATGACGCAGAACAAGCTGTTTATGAGATACTGGGCGCATCTGGTATGCTGTACCCCCAGTGCGCAGACTGCGCAATTTGTACTCGAGACCAAGGGCAAGGCTGCCCCGCCGAAGACCTATTTTTAGAGTAACCCTGAAAGGACCTACACCCATGCTTTTTTCACTTTTTCCAAAAACTGTCCGCGTCAACACCTTTGTCACCATCGCTGAAAACTTCAAGACACAACAGATGGGCATAGCCGGAGCCACTGGTTTTGTATCTTGGACTTGGCCCCTCAACAAGACCTGCGGCGTCGTCATCGGTCGCATGGTATATGGACTGGACTGGAAAGACATTTCCTAGTTCTCCCGGAGGAAAGCCTGTGAACTGGATACCCGTCACCGACAAACAAAAACCCCTCAGTCACGAGTTTGTCTTGGTTTGGATCGTAGAAGAACCGGCCGATGGTTCGTCGCAGCACTGGGAGCCAGCAAGATACTCGTCTTGGGGCAACCATTTTATGGTTAACGGGCACATTAATTTCCGTGTGACACATTGGAGCAGAGTAGAAAAGCCAACATCCTGATTTTTCTTTTCACAGTTTTGCTGGTTGGTACTTGACAGCGGGGTCGGCTTGTGGTAGAATGGACACATAACCAAGGAACACCCAAACACCAAACAGGAGACGCACCCGAATGCCAGACATCATTGTACACTATAACGTTGATATTCTCTGTGAAGATCTGTCACCCAAAGACCGACAGGCGTCAGCCTGGGAATGGGCTCGACAGGTAGAGGCCGAGCTTAGGTTACTGCCCGGCTCGCCGGACGTTGTTGTTGACGAAGACTGGACCATTTCAAGAGATTGGATTATCCCCACAACCGGAAAGAGTTGGACCCCTTACACGATAACCAGAGCGATTGAAAAAGTGACCAGTCGTCACATGTGGGAAGTCGACGCAGAGCCGGATAGAGACACTGGCGACCACATGGTTGGTGGTGCTTGGCAGAGGTACTAGTGAAGTCCAGTTCAAGGTTGAAGGGTTACTTGTGGCAGATGGTTGGCGTCTTAGTGTACTTGTGTATAGCACTTTTCTCTCGCCGTCCCAAGTACATGTCAAAACCGGATGCCAACCAGCCAGAAATTGTTGAAACCCTGACCCAACTCGGTTTTCTGGTTGTGAATGTGTCGCCCTACTTGACGACCCCCGACTTGTTTGTTTGGGGATATCACGCAACCTACCAAGCACACGTCTGGACCGCGTGGGAAGTAAAGACGCCAGTAGGGGAGTTGTCTACAGCACAAAAAGAGTTTTTTCGGTTGTGGCCCCAAGCCGTGAAACTATGTAGAGCGTCAGACGATGTACTGACAGAATATGGGAGGTTTGGCTGAATCTTAGTCACCCGCCGAGCGCGCTTTGTTTGTAGCCCGAAACCTGGACGGCACGCTCTAGTCACCCGCCGTGGAAAGGACCATATTAATGAGTAAGCCTGTTGCGGTTTTTTGGAGACCTGTAAAAGAGTGCGAACCTCCGACCGACGTGCCCTTGCATCTATGGGTACACTATGGCAAGCTGGCCCGAGATTTTTCCGGTTTTGCCACTGTAGGACAGCTCGTAAAAGGATGTGGCTGGGATTTTGACGACCCCGACCTTACACAAGAGAACGTCACGGTCACGCACTGGAAAACGGTCACGAGTCCACAAGAGGATGCGGTCATTGAGCAATCGCTTTTTGGCTGCACCCTGTTTGACAATTATCCTATGGCCCGGCCCCGTGTTTGGCGCGACCATGACATGAGCCGTGGAACGTGGACACAAGTCTTTTCATTCCCACGTGAGACAAAACCCGACCCGAACACTCCATCAAAAGAGAGCGTAGAGGCGGCCCCGGACCCCAGTGGGGTATATGACCCCACAAATCCAAGATGCCAAACGTGCGAAGTGGCAAGACTGTGCCGGGCGCTGAATGGCGGTCACGCGACCGCCTTGTACGTGCTGGACGCAATGTCGGGAGATGGGCACATCTCGTGAGCGAGGAAAAAGACCTCTTGCCGTCATCTTTGGTTGAGGTCTCCGAGGTCGGGGTACTTTTCAGAGGTACCCCGACCGAAGAAGAATGGGGCAACATCGTGCGCACCCTAGTGAGAATCAAAAAAAATCTCCCGTTTTGGTTGGGTGACGCCATTCTGTACGGAAGCCTCCACTGGGGAGAGACCTACACTCAATGGATAGACGTCGCAGACAGAACCTATGATACACTGGCCTCTTATGTTCGTGTTTGCAAAGCGGTCCCTTTTGAAATGCGCCGGCCGGAACTGGCTTTTGAGTACCATAAAAAAGTAGCCTTGAGGGCATTAAGTCTTGACCAAAAAGCATGGTACCTAGATCGGGCAGAATCTGGCGAGTTCGAAAACTCAACCGAGTTTGGAAGCGTCATCAAAAAAGAGATGGGACTGACGGATCCCCCAGTGTATGACCTTGTAGTTTGTCCAATTTGTGGCGAACGAAAGTGGAAACTGAAAACCCTGCACGCATCGACGTGTGACCACTGTCATGCGCACGGGGAAGAACTTGTAGATCGGCTCGGTCGGTTGACGGCTGCACTGGCCGAGGTCATTGAAGAAAACAATAGATTAAGGAGCATTTTGAATGGCGAAACGCTGGTTCCCGGATGATGAACTGTATATTCTCGAACACGCAGGACAGGTTGCAGCAGAGGACATTGCCGCTCACCTGGACCGCACTATGGATAGTTTGTATGCCAAGGTGCGCACGATGAAAACCGAGCACCCCGACTTGTCCCTTCGGGTCAGCCCGGACCCATGGACAGAACACGAGATACTTGTACTTGAGGACCAAGCAGGCAGTCTTGTTGCAAGTGAAATTGCGGACCTGCTGCCCGGTCGGTCGGTTGCACAAGTGCGAACCGAGGCGCGGCGTCGCAATTTGGACCTGAGCGTCGCAACGATCGCAACCTTTGAGCCTACCGATACCCTTTGGACCAGAGTGCCCGAAGAAGACCAGCTCGAGGTCGCGCGCATCTTGAACCGTTTTGCCCAAAGACTTGAAACTACGCAAAAAGGCTCAACAGTGGTCGAGATTCTCAAGTGGGCAGACGAACAATTGGACGCCGCCGATGACGAGCAGTGGGACGCAGCGCGCACGTATGACGCACCCGAGGCGGGGAGGGACAAGTGAGCGACAACCGAGCGCCATGGCAAGCCGCCGACAATACCAGAAGGGCCGAGTTCCCCCTTCTGGCCCCCTTCGACATTGGCAACCTTTTGGCTCAAGTCGAAAGGTCTGGTGTAGACCTGCAAATCACCTATGACGCAACTATAGGCGGACGACCCCGGTCCCTTAATGTGTCCATAAGTACAACCGGATACAGATACTCGGACGGCGAGACCGGACAAGGTTACGACGTGCCCTTTTCGATTCACGTGTCCGGCGAGGGCACCAAGGTTTTAGAACTGGCCTTGCGCATGTTGAGTCAGTTTGACACGGTTCCGCTTGAGTGGGAAGATGACAGAAACCAGAATCCACAGGAGAGGCGTCGTGACCTTCCCTTCTAAACTCTCAGCCCTTAGACCTTGGTATCAGTCAAGCCCGACCCCTTTGCACTGGGTACACTTGACCTATGACAATTCAACTCCCTTATGTGGTGTAGAATATGATGAAAACAAGTACACGCTCTCTCTTGAGCAGGTACTTGTGGACCCGGCCGACATGGGCCCGAATGTTGTCGAAATTTGTAAAGCGTGCGCTTGCATCCATTATCAATTTGATGTAAAGACAGTGCAGGCCGGACAGACGCATGCGTACGCAGATAGTCACTACATCTACAACGTTACCGACTTGGGCGACCCGCCCCGTAACCGAATAGATGTATTAACCTTCTGCTTGCGATTCATCCGGTTTGGGTATAGGCATAATGCCATGCCGCACCCGTTTGCTCCAAGAATCGTCCGATTTTATGAAATAGAGCCTCGACTGTGGCACTACCATGTAACCATGTTGTACACCGGATAAGGGAGAGATTTCCATGTCTGGAAACTCGTACCGACGACACCCAACCAAGAACAGGCCGGAGCACGCAGTTTTTTATAGAGGCACGCTTGGTGTTGTGTACTTGTTTCACTTTTCCAAACCATACAAACACTGCAAGCACTACATAGGGTTTTCGGAACGACCCTTGGGGCTGCGTCTTGGCGAACACTATGCCGGAAACGGCGCAGCCCTGACGCGCGCAATACACGAGTGCCCAAACATTGACATGGTGTTGACGCGCACATGGCCCCCCCAAGCCGCTCGTCTAGGCGAGGTGCCGGAGAGCTTGTTAGTAGACCAGTGCGTCGAAACCGCGTTGAAGTGTTGGGGCGGCGCGCACAAGTTTTGCCCTGTTTGCCACCCGAACGCATACAGTCGAGCACGATACTACACCCAGGACCCCTCTTTGGACCCAACCGGACAAAACAGGTTTTTGTATGTACATCCAAGAAACGAGGTGTATGGACCCGATGTGCTGATACCCCTTTGTCAAAACGAAAAAGACTCAAGACTCGATCTCTGTTTTTGAATGGAGCAGACACAACTATGAAACAACCCCAACAGTACATAAAACATCGCAGCCCAGTGACCGCCTTGGGTTTTGCGATGTTGAATCACGCAGCCACCCTAGACTTGAGGATCTCCCCGCAAGCATATCGCCTTTTGGGACTATATTTGATGTACGCACAACAAAGCGAGGCTTGCTGGCCCGCCCGGAAAACGGTCGCAAAAAAACTGGGGTATAGTGAAACCTCGGTCTCTAGGTACAACACCGAACTCGCCGAGGCCGGATACATCACCAGAGAACGACACATAGGCAGATCTTCCACGACCTGGATTGAGGACGCAACCCAAAACCCGTATCTGGTTGACCTGGCCCAAAGTATACTTGACGACCGTGTTGCCCGTCGTACCACAGATGGTACGACGCATGTACCAGAAGTGGTACAACCTTGTACCAACGATGGTACAGATAAGAAGAACCATGCTAAGAAAAACCAGCAAAGAGAACCAGACACCTCCGGTGATGAACCGAAGGACGAGTTTGCCGACCTATGGGCTGGCACCGAGCCGGGAGATCTGCACAAACCCGCCAACCTTCCAAGGGGAGACGTTTTAGAGTTGATGGCCCATGTGCACCAAGTTCAAGCCCAAGAGGGTACTTGGTCGGTGCCGGACACTGTACCGACCTCCCTGACCGAGTGGGCCGACCAGCCCCTAATAGGGTTTTGTGCCCTTACCAACCGCCAGCCCGGAGACCTGTCCAACACGGAAATCAAAAACTGGCCGGCAGAACTTAGGCGATGGGCACTTGACCGCAAGACCCCGGCAACCCCCCAAGAAACTTTTGATACACTGCAAGCTCTGGTGAAAACAGAATTTTCTTGGATGACGTTCACAACCCCATTTTCAGACAACTACAAAACGGCAATGAACGTCACCCTTGGGCGGCTTCGTAGGGGAGACCCCTTGAATTCCGAGGGCAGGGCACCGACCAAGGCACCGGCCGACCCCCAAGTAGTGGCGGCACTCAGGACAGCATAAAAACGGCGAAGTGTCGCCGACACAAAAACAGCACGGGGAGTGTATATGATAACTCATTCATTTTGGGAAGAACAGAAATACAAACTTGAAACCCACTATAGTGAATTGGTACAAGAAAAGACCTGGACCTGCAAGTATTGCGGCCGTCCCGTGGCACCCAAGGAGATCCGCGACCCCAACACGGACGAGCTCATCCTGCTTGTCCCTGCCGAACAGCACGGTTGTGCCGGGGAGACCGCACACCTTGAGGCGCAGGCCGCAGAATTGGCAAAGACCGAACTCGCAACCGTTCGCGCTTGGGTTGGCCTGTCCCCCAAGCTGGCAACATGTACGTTCAACTCGTACAAGACCAACACCCCCGACCGGAATAGACAGAAAGCGGTGATGTGGTCGTTCGTTCATGGTCTAATAGAGAAACAATTGGACGGTCACAATTGGGTTGTGATGTGCGGTCCCTGCGGCACCGGCAAAACCCATCTAGCCGCAGCGGTGCTCAACCACTTGGTTACTCTTGGGGCGCACAAGTCCCTCTTTGTGTCTTGGGTTGACTACTTGAACCGAATCAAAGCCAGCTTTGACCCCCAGTCGCCCGAACGAACCGGAGACCTGCGGAGACGGCTGCACTCGGCCAAGTTGCTCATCATTGACGACCTGGACAAAGTGAAAGTAACCGACTGGGCAAGAGAAACCTTGTACGATGTCTTGAACAGGCGATACGATCGCAATTTGGCAACCGTCATGACCTGCAATGCCCAAGCGAGCGACCTTATGACCCTGCTCGGTGCGCCAAACTTTGACCGCTTTTGCGAGGTCCAATATGCGGTAGTCGAATTCAAGGGCAAAAGCTATAGGAGCGGTATAACCTATGACTGATAAAATCTGGACATATGTGCCACTGATTGACGAGCACGACTATGACCCGGATGTCAACCCGGACCTTAACACTATACTAGAGGAGCCAGTGAGAGAAGGCTGGAAACTTGTACAGATGCGCGCCGACCTGTATGCGATATGGAGCGCGGCTATGGACAAAAACGAGAAACTCGTCACAGACATTCTTGCAGCACTGACAGATCCGGCCGCAACCAAGGTCAGCCTACACGTGGACCGGGCAAGCCTCACCGTCGAGGGAGACCTGCTGCCGATAGTGTAATGTCACAGTGTAAAAACTGGTACTTGACACGTCGGTCTGCTTGTGGTACAATAGACCATGTAAGTGAATGGTGACACCCAACCGGACAGAAGGGAGACGAAGAACAATCCACCTCGTTTGACCAAGGGGTACCCCCAAAAGAGGTCCGGCTCGAAAGGGCACCCCACTTTTAGACCAAGGGAGTTTGTAATGAACAACGTGCCCGATGGGACTGGTCAAGCCGGTCCCGATGAAGACCTTTTTGTACGTTTCAATCGCATTTTAGGTGTTGATGTACCAGCGCCGTCCTTTCGCGACACTTGTCGAACGGCAATCGACTATACCAACCAAGAATGGCTTGCGGCCGCGGACGACTATGCACGTGCCGCGCTTGACTGGTTTGGACAGACCTTTGACTGGGACACCGAAACCATCCACTGCGAACCCCTTGCCCCCGGCCTCTGCCGCCTGACCGTCGACGACTTGATCTTTGAGGCGCACGGCACCGACGACTTGATCATGTTTCGGTTGGCAACAACTTGCCCGGTTTGCAAGGCGACGACTTGGGCCGAGGACGTTATAACCCGTGAAATGGTTGGCTGGCACCTTGAGCACCCTACAAAATGTGCAACCTGTTTTGGCGCTCATTCCCACGCACCGGACCGGATAACCCTGGCCGACCTCGAGACGCTGAGGGACATGGTTGGTTCGACGGCAGAAGATGTACACTGGGCACTGCGACAGTTGAACGACGCCAAGCGAGTCGCTGAGGCGGTCAAGGCGAGTCTCCTGTTGGATGCGTACCAAAAGCAGGATGGCGACAAATCCCCCATTGCTCAACTTTTGGGCACCGGCCCCAGTAACGCAGAAACACGAGCCCACGCAGAAACCGTATACCTTTTTGAGTGTGATGCGTACCAACAAAGCGTTATCGAGGTCGAGCGCTTGAACGATGCGTACCAGATGGCGCGTATCCAAAACTTGATGGCCGAAACCGACAAGACCTTGGTGCGCGCATTTCTGGATTCCACTGCACACCACAAGTAAGGGAGGCACAAGTGACCACGATTCTTTTACCTGGAAACGTAAAACCCTCGGCGACCGCTTTGGACTACGTGCAGAGCGACATGTCTTTGGTGCAGTGGAACGCTATCCAGCAGATTCTGAACCAGCAAGTACCCAACGAGGCGATCCAGACGCGCCCCGGCAAGTCGGGCAAAACCTTTGACTATGTTAGTCACGGCTATGTGACACGAGTTTTGAACGATGCGTTTGGACACAAGTGGAGCGGCAAGGTGGTCCCCGGCACTGTACAAATCGGCGAGACCGGCGTCCTTGTACTCTATGAATTGACGGTTTGGATCGGCGGTCAAGAAATCGTCAAGGTTGAACCCGGATGGAAAGAATACATCACCAACTACCAAGGGGATAGAGTGATGTCCCTTGGCGACACTGTGAAAAGTGCCGTCAGTGATGGCCTTCGGCGCTGCGCAATGCGACTGGGCGTCGGCTTGAACCTGTACGCACAAGAGGAAATTCCAACCCCGGCGACGGTCAAGGCCGACCTCGCAGCCTACGCAAAACGACACCTTGGGTGGAGCGCGCGGGAGACGTTTGATTATCTGAAAGAACTGGGATACTCGGAAAGCGACCTTGTGCCGAGCAGGAACGAAATGTACCACGCACTGGCGAAGGTTGCGGGCAAGGTTGGGGAGGTTGATGAAAAATTCACTGTGGACGACGAAACAGATACAGGAAATGACGGCGCTGCTGCAACAACTGTTGGAGACGAACCTGTCTCCGCCGACACTGCCGCCAACGAACCAAAGTCCACCAAGGGACAAAAGGTACCCCCAGGCACCGGCCGGGACCCCGCCGAGCTTATACAAAAGGGAAAAGAGGCAATGCAAGCAGCCTCGACCCAACCAAAGGCCAAGACCCCACCGGCCGAGAAAAACCAGAACCAAAACCCGCCAGCCGCACCGGCCCCGAAAGAGCCCGAAAAACCGACAGCGAAAGTAGAAGGTGCAAAGCCCAAGGATAACGCAAAACCAGCAGCGCCGAGTCTCCCTTGGGTACCTGCGGACCCGCTGCAGCCCGTGCCTGAAGACTGGGGAGCTTTTTACAAAACCATCTTGGAAGACAAAGATCACAAGATGGGTGAGTACAAATCCCGCCAACACGTCATCAACTCGATTCGGGAGTGGTACCCTGGCTTTGCCGTCAAGGCAAAAGCAGAGCGTCAGGATGTGACGTTAGACGAGGCGTGGAACGTGATACGGTTCAGACTGTTAGACGAGGACCAGATGCGCGCCTTTTTGGAAAACCCCGGCACCCCACTCCCTGGCCTGGACAGTGAACCGTCACCGGCCGAAGAATACGACTGGAAAGACGCAGACACTGGACAGCTTGTCTTGTGGTACGCTTTCTTGGCCGAAGTTGACATATCTATACCCGAAAGCTTGATCGCGCTGGGCGTGAAAAAGCTGGCGAACTACCCAGGGACCATCACCGAGGCTCAGGCGGACGTCATGACCTACTTGGCCGACAAGAGAATCCCGGACCCCGCAGAGGGTAGTCCTCCAATTGACAGCGACGACCTACCATAATCGCCAAGGGGTACCCCCGAACCAAGGGTACCCCCCAACTCTCAGAAGGGAGAATCCGTTGAACCGCAGCATTTTGACCCAGGGGATCCTTGCGTTTGACCTGGAAATCGCAAAGTCTCTTGTCACTGACGAGGACTGGAAAGACCGTGCATCTATGGGCATCTCGTGTGCGTCAACAATTACAACCAACGACCGCACACCCAAGTTATGGTTTGAGGGGATGGACGACTCGACCTATTCTGTTCACCCCGACAAAGCCTTGCCGCACGCAATGAGTACCTATACAGCGGTGGACCTTGCGTCTTACTTGCTCGACATGCACGCTTGTGGATGGACGGTCGTCACGTGGAACGGCGCTGGATTCGACTTTGAGGTCCTGGCGCACGCTGTACAACAAAAACGATGGGCAAAAGAGGTCGCGCACCTTGCCCTGCAACACGTTGACCCTTGGTATCAGATGCGCGCAGAGTTTGGTTACGGAATCAAGCTTGACGTCGCCGCGCGTGCCCTCGGTGTTGGCGGCAAAACCGAGGGGATGACCGGCGCACTGGCCCCCATCTTGTGGACTGGTATTTTGCCCGATGTTGGCCCCAAAGAAACGCAGGAACAGGACCGCGCGATTGCAAAATTGGGTCTCAAGCCGGGCAGCAGGTCCGCCCAAGAGTTGTGTCTTGAATACGTGGCCCAAGATGCCGTTTGCACGCTTGAAGTGTACGAGGCGATTCTCAAGGTTGGCGCGTTCAAGTGGACTACTGCGCGAGGCACCCTATCTCGTAACCCGTGGCGACCTCGCCTTGTCGACGTCGCTGGCGCGCGACACCTGCTCAAGGTTTGTGAGGTTTTGACTTGGCCGGAACCGGACACGTCTTGGATGACCAAACAACCAAAGCCCAAAAGTGAACTGGTCCAATGGGCGCTCGATCTCACGAGCACCCCAAACCTTATACAGATGCGCCTTGATGACCTACTGGCGGCACCGGAGAACAGTGCCAAACCGTTGACGAGACAGATCGAAGAAATCATTGACTTGCCGGACGACTGGCCCACAGAGCCGCCGCCCGGATTCTAGCAACACAAACAAGGGGATAGAGGAAAGTACCCCCGATGGGGTACTTTTCCTCTCAGAGGGAGGCACCCGTGAACCTGATAACGCTTGCACTTGTACTGTTGGCCTTTACACTTACGACAATCGGTGCGACTGGCCTTTATACACTGGGACGTCAAGAGGGTACTGTTCATGTTACGGTCATCAACTTGACTCTTTCACCCGACCGCCTAGTTGACGGAATCTATACCGTCAGGAGTTCAACAATATGACCGCCCAAGCGATGACTGCAAACGTGAGACCGTTTTGGAAACCACAACCCATTGCGCCGGACGAGAGTTGGATAGCTCGAACGTTGAAAGCGTCTTTGGTTGTGTCCATGGTTGGTTGGGCGATATATGGTTTGTTTGCCCTGGCCTTTCAGGACATTAATATCGTGCCCGACTGGGTACAAAAGGTGACGGTCATCCTGGGATCTGCCTTAATTGTCATTGGCGCAGAGATGAACACCCCCCCAACCGTCGTCGCCGTGTTCCGAAAACTAGGACGAGGCAAAGCTCACCCGCTGGACATTGTTGCGCTGCTGGCGTCTCTGTTTGGGTCAATCGTGGCCGCGCTGATAACGTTTGCCTCCCGCCAGACTCTGCTCGGCGAGGTCGGCTGGCGCGCATGGGCCCTTACGACCGGCCCCCTGATTATCGGCGTCACCATTGCCCTTGACTACTATGCAGCAGGTTCAGAGCTTGGTCTAACTCAAGCCGACTATGAAACCGAAATGGAAGACTGGCTCAAGGACGAACAGGCGTGGAATGAACGGTTTGGTATTGAGTTGCAACCCCCCAAGGTTCAAGTCAATCCCAAGTGGCCCGTGGCACGCAAGGACGACCTTGCCCGTGTGATGGCTCGTGTGAACGGTCGCGGCCCCAGTATGACCGAGGAAGACCTACTCGTTGAGTTTGCCCGAGACCAAAGGCGCATGCCCTCGCCGTCAACAGTGACCCGATACATGAAGGTGCTACATGGCGAAAAGAACCTATAAAAAGTGTCCCAAGTGCCCGAACACTATGTACAGTCGGGAGACTGGCTTGCCGGTTTTGACTCACGTTTGGACGTGCGCAACCTGTGGATTTGAGACCTACGAACTCATCGGTATAAAGGGGTATGCCCGGATGAACAAACCAAAGTACACCGTCAAGCAGAGATTGACTTGGTTATGGCGCGATCTGAGAGACTACTGGGTACCCGCCGTCAAGGTGGTCGTCTGGTTGGCTTTGGTGTTTTTTGTTCTGTACGTGTTCTTCAATCAGGTCCACTTGACCAAAGCCTGTGCCGAGGCGGGTTATGATGGTCTCTTGTACTGGGCACAACCGTCCCCCCTATGTGTACAGTACAACCCGGCACGGTTTGTGACCGTTGAAGATGTCGTGTCTGCACCGAAAGTGTTGGGTGCTCAACAAAACGACAAAAGGCGTCAAAAGGGAGGTCCCCGTGCTTAGAGGGCAAAACCCGTTTGGAAGTGGTCAAAAGGAAACTGTTTTTCGTGGTGAACGCACGCACCCAAAAGTTATCCTTGTGCAGTGCGCCGGATTGTCACTTGCTGGCGCGGTCGCCACGTGGGCAGTTATTATCATCTGTATGTTTTGGATACCCCGCCCTTTTCGATGGCTTGGTGAGGTTTGGCGCTGGCCCGCGTCCATTTCGGTCGGCTTTGTTGTTGTTGGTGCCGTGTTGGGCGTAATTTCTTTGTTCATTGAGGTGCAGGACCCAAACTATCCGGCGACGCGAAACCCTGTTAGCTCAAGTCGCCCCTTGTTTTGGTGGTCCAGAGAACAAGGTAACAGAGATTATGACCAGTATAAAAGCAGTGTAGAGGTGTCGTATGTCAACCCCGACGATTATGTTATTGATTAAAGTTTGTCTGTCCCTTGCGGCGGTCGGAGGTTTGTTGTACTCGGTTTGGAAAGTGGCCCTCGTCGTGTGGGATGACGTGTTTGTTCGACGACAGAGAGCAGACGTACACCGTCACCACGAGGACATACACCAAACAAGGTTGACGGCAATGAGATGGGAGGCTGCGGGAAAACAATTCAGGCAGCTTACCACGCCACCGGACTCCCTTGGGTCTTGGGTTATGCAAATGTCACCAGATGGTTGTATTGACATCAAACAACTCAATACCCCGGCCGAGCGATTGTTGGTTGCCGGTCGTGGAGTTCGCCAACCTGACGTCGTGATGGACGGTGCCCCCGAGCCCGAAGTTCTTCTGCCGACCTTGGTTACACCGGAACAACTTTTGACGGAGCGTGAATACACCTATAAAAGACTGGTCTTGGGAATGGGCAAAGATGGCCCCCTTGTGGTGGATATGGCTACACTGGTTCATGGTGCGATTGGCGGATCGTCCGGTTGGGGAAAATCGCAATTGTTGCGATGGTTGGTGTTTCAACTTTTGATGTCGGCCGACCCCGTTAATGTTGCCTTGATTGACGTGGAAGACGTCACGCTCGCGCCGTTTGAAAAATCTGACCGCGTGTTGTGGCCTGTCGCAACGGACAAGTACATGGTAATGGGTATGATTGACGCAATCAAAACCGAGCTTGACCAGCGCAAAAAGGCTTTTGCGAAATTTCGGGACCAAGGTGTTGATTCCCTGTTCAGGTACAACAAACTGGTTGAACCTGACCAAAGGTTTGTCCCTTGGGTTTTGGTGGTAGACGAGGCGGCAACCTTGATGCTTGACAAGTCGGTACAACAGGCAATTCGGGAGTTGGTTTGGCGGTCTCGAAAATATGGTATATGGAACTTGTGGGCTGCGCAGGTTTGGTATGCCGACACAATACCAAGTGGTACAAGCACCATGTTTGGAACTGCAATTCACTTTCACGCAGAAAAAGCGTCACAAGGTCGGGTGCTTGGATTGCCAGAGGCTGCTCAAATTGACCAAGTTGGTCGGGCACTGGTAAGGGTACCCGGCAAGACAACCATTGAGATACAAGCACCCTTGGTGTCGGAGGGCTGGCTGCGACGCACAAGAGGCACCGGCCCCCGCTTTGACCGTGAAAGTTTGTTGGACGGAGTAGACTATCAGGTCGAGAGTGATGATGAGTACCACGCAGGTCCATACAAGGGAGAACTTGTGACCGGGCAGATTGAGAAGGTGCTGCAGCTACACCGAGAGGGAAAAAGCACGTCTGCCATAGCCGCCGCCGTGTGGCACTCGAACACTACATACATTCAACGTGTGCGGTCTATTTTGGAAGACCACGGATTGAGCGAGAATTGAACAACAACAACAACAACAAAGTTTCCCCCGGCGTCCTTTGTGACGCATATCAGAGTGTTGTTGTTGTTGTTGTTCCAAATCGGGCGTCATTGGACGCATCACACCCACCGAAAAGGAGCTTTTTTATGAGAACCCGAATGTACCTTGTTTTGTTGGTTGGACTGCTGCTGGCAGTTTCAAGTTGTAACCAGCCCTCGACCGCGCAGCTTGCCCTTGCACGTCTTGAGACCGAAAGAGTGCAAGCCCTGGCGCAGCAAAAAGAGAGCGCGGCACGTGTGGCCGAAACCGTGCCGGACGTCGTTAGAGAGACCTATGCCGGACAAACCATTTTGACCATTGCACAGACAAACGCAAAGGTCACAACCTCAACGACCGACGCACTGATTGCCCTGGCGACGGAGGAAATGAGGGCACGGGAGTCTTGGCGTCTCACGGGGCAAATCGTCCTTTGGTTACTCGTTTCCTTTGTGGGCATGTCATCTCTGGCACTGTTCACCAAGTACACAAGAGGGGAAGAAAAGTGAGAGAAATTCTCGACTGGTTCAAGGCGCTGGACATCTGGACACGTGTACGATACCTTGGATTGTTGGCCTTTGTTGTTTGTGTTCTGCTTTCACTTGGTTTGTCATCGTGTCAGCGTGCAGAGCCGCGACGAGATGACCAAGGAAACCAGCTCGAGGCGCGCATTGAACGGGTGCCCCCAACAACAATTCAATACACTACACTTGTCGCCTCGGGATACGACCTTGTTCGTGTCGTCGATGTGGAATACAACGTGGTCTGCTACTGGGTTACAGGTTCTGGCACTGGGGTTTCGTGTCTGTCCCTGGACGAAACGGAGCGTCAGCATGGGTATTAGAATGGGAGAAGTTGGGGATCTGGTTATCGTACTCGAAAACGTTCGACGGCGCGCTGTGGGCCCAAGGGGAGGTCCCTATACCGCAGAATGGGAGATCTCCCGGTCCCCACTTGGAAAAATTGTAGGCTATACTCGTCAATGGGACAACAGTTCTGCCGGCATGAGAACAACATCATACAAGGTTTCCCCAGTAGATTCCAGTGCTGGTTATGGAGAGTTCTTTTTTCGACCGTCATCCTTGAGACGACCTACGCGCAAGGAAATCCGAAAAGCGATCGAGGCTGGTCTTGTTCAACCCGACGACAACCAGCCCCAAGTGTCATTCGCCAAGAGGTCAAACCATCCTCACTCGTTAGGATAGAAAAGGAAAGCAAATTTGTACACGCCAAAAAGCAAAGGGATTAGAGTTGTTGAGCTGGTTTTTGTTGTTTTGGTGTTGGCCCTGTTTGGTTTCGCGTGTGCGAGTGAAACCAAAACTCAACAGGATTCAAACCAACCTCAAACCCGACCACTGGCAGACGGCTCTCAAATCATTTCATCCAGTGACGGTCAATGGCTCGTTTTGCTTGTGGACCCCGGCCCGGATGGCATCGCAGAGCTCGTTACCTTGCCAGACACCCGCCTGCTTGCGGTCACATCCATTGACCCCAAAACAAACACGGTGTCAATCTTTGACGCGCCGTCGTCAGTCAATCAAGCCCCAGTATACCGAGGCGACTTGGTTGCCCCCGGCGACTATCAGTGACACGAGACAAGGGGTACCCTTGAGGGGTACCCCTTTGTTTTTTGCAAACGACGCCAACACCACATCACTCCCCAGGTTTTAGCGCCCAAAATATCCCAAATTATCCCAAATTA
>Ga0180431_10002224_pt1 | contig 26279 bp, 21 predicted proteins | sample SS_ome_11_FD_132459 | JGI IMG/M metagenome (GOLD analysis project Ga0180431, IMG submission 132459) | Hypersaline lake sediment archaeal communities from the Salton Sea, California, USA - SS_1_MS_1 metaG | ecosystem: Environmental > Aquatic > Non-marine Saline and Alkaline > Hypersaline >... | reverse complement strand
TTCATTTCACATTACACAATACAAGCGACCTTTGGTTTTGTATACCCGGTCCTACTATTTATTTAGTCGGCTTCTACGATATGTCATCCCATGAAGACGAATGGAGGCTTATTGGTCAAGATCCGATAGATAATCTTGAATTTATTAGTCCTTATAGCTACTGGCATCATCAAGTTATAACGACTCACGAGAAGCTTGGAACGGGATATTATATGGTAGTCTATACTATCTACTTTATGTTAAATGATAATATCTTCTATCGTTATGAACTCCCCAATTCAATAGTTAAATATCTTAATGACCTCAAGAGTAAATCCGAGGATATGGTTTTTGAGCGAGATAGTTTTTTAGTATTCTTTAATCATTCCAAGAATCTCCATTTCCAGCTGGTTAACATCGTTCAAGAAGAGTGAAGGTGACCACCTGAATGCCTCTAAACCACGTCACTTTATCGTCAATTTCTTGCATACGACACCGTTCAAACCCCCTTTTCACTAAATCATTTTAAAATCATTCATTTCCCGTCGAAAAACCCCTTGATTATCCTAAAAAATTTTATTAAAATAAAAGGTTTATGTTAAGAACGGACGTGGCAAAACCCCGTGTTTCCAAAGGCCGTCTGCCGGAATGGATGCGGCGGCGGCTGAGGGAGAGTGAAGAAGTCACGGCGCTCAAGAAAAAATTGAGGGCCCTGAACCTTCATACGGTCTGCCAATCTGCGGGATGCCCCAACATTGCCGAGTGCTTCCGCAAGCCCACGGCAACATTCATGATACTGGGTGATGTGTGCACCCGGCGCTGCCGGTTCTGCGGCGTGTCCAAGGGAGAGCCCCTGAAGGTCGATCCTGACGAGCCCGCACATGTGGCGGAAGCGACCGAGACGTTGGGTCTGAAGCACGTGGTCGTCACATCGGTGACACGGGACGACCTGGAAGACGGCGGGGCCAGCCAATTTGCCAGAACCGTGGAGGAGATACATCGGCGTCTGCCCAAGACATCGGTGGAAGTGCTGATTCCCGATTTTCTCGGCTCGGCGGAGAGCCTGAAGACGGTTCTGGACAGAGGTGTCGATATCTTGAATCATAACGTGGAGACGGTGCCCCGGCTTTACGGGCGTGTCCGTCCTGAGGCGGATTTTGAACGCTCTTTAAACGTATTGAAGATAGCAAAAAAAATATGCCCGGATGTCCTGACCAAATCGGGTTTGATGGTGGGTCTGGGAGAGACGTTCGACGAGGTCATCGACGTGCTGAAGAAGCTCCATCACATCGATTGCGATGCCATTACCATCGGACAGTATCTGGCGCCGTCGCATCAGCATCATCCGGTGGTGGAGTACGTCCCGCCCGATACCTTCGATGCGTATCGCGATGCCGCTTTGAAAATGGGATTCCGCTGGGTCAATGCCGGTCCGTTCGTTCGAAGCTCTTTCAATGCCGAAGAGATGATGAAGACATGCAGAGGAGCATCGAGGTGAATAATCTATATCATATATTGGAAAATACAACGGAACAATATCCCGACAACATCGCGCTGGTATTCAAGGATCATAAGATTCAATACCAGGATGTGAAGGAGGCGGCCGACCGGCTGGCCATGGGTTTGAAGAGCCTGGGTTTAAAACCCGGCGACCGCGTGGCCCTTATGCTTCCCAACGTACCGCATTTTCCCATCAGTATTTTCGGTTTGCTGAAGATCGGCGTGACCATCATCCCGGTATCCACCTTCTTCAAGGCCGAAGAAATACACCATCAACTGGAGGATGCGGAGGTTAAGGGAATTATCTACTGGCAGGGATGCCGATCCCGTGTTCTGGAGGCGGTACAGGGTCTGGAACGGTGCGAACGGCTGATTGTCCTGGGAGAAAAAGAGGTGCCCGAGGAAATACGCCTGACGTACCTGATGGAATCCAAGGAGTCCCTGAAAGGCGTGGCCGACGTGAAATCCGACGACACGGCCTTCATCATGTACACGGCCGGAATCACGGGCCGGCCCCGCGGGGCGGAATTGACCCATGAGAACATCCTTTCCAACATCAGGTCATGCAGCCAGTTCCTGAAGCTGGATGAACATGACGGCGTCATTAGTGTGCTCTCACTCCATATTCCTGTGGGACTGACGCTGGTGATGGGCTCGTTTTTCGGCGCCGGTGGACGCGTCATCCTCCTAACCAAGTTTGAGGCAGAAACCGTACTCAAGACCATCGAGGCGGAAAAACCCACGTATTTCGTGGGCATGCCGTCGATGTACCGGGAATTCCTGGAAGTGGAACATGCGGAGGCCATCGATATCGGCTCGTTGAAGTTCTGCCTTTCCAGCGGCGATGCCCTGAAGGAAGAGACGATAGAAGCCTTTGAGTCGACATTCAAGGTGCCGATTCTGGAGGGGTACGGACTGACGGAAGCCTCGCCCATGGTTTCGTTCAACAGTCCGGTACGGGATCGGAAAGCGGGTTCCATCGGCCTGCCGCTGCCGGGTGTGGAGATGAAGATCATCGACGAAACCGGGTCTCTGGTGAAGCCCGGCCAGGTGGGGGAGATCATCGTGCAGGGCCACAACGTGATGAAGGGGTACCTGAACCGGCCCGAAGCGACCAAGGAGGTGCTGAAGGACGGGTGGCTCTATACCGGGGATTTGGCACAGCTTCACGAGAACGGCTTCGGATTCATCGTGGTTCGGAAGAAGGAAGTCATCGTCAAGAGCGGTTTCAGCGTGTATCCCCGGGAAGTGGAACGGTTTCTCGTGGGGCATCCCAAGATCAAGGAGGCCGTTGTCGTGGGTATACCCGACCCGGCTCACGGAGAAGAAATCTACGCGTGCATCGTCCTGAAGAAGGACGAGGAGGCCACGCAGGAGGAAATCATCGCATACATCAAAGAGCGGATTGCCACATACAAATGTCCCAAGATCGTCCAGTTTGTGGACTCACTTCCCAAGGGGCCCACGGGACGTGTGATGCGCGATACCGTGAAGCAGTCTATGATAGACAATAAATAAGGAGTGATCCGTTGAGGCGATAGCAAAGGAGGCGTTTTGTGAAGGAATTTACGGGCGATAAAATCAGGAATCTTGCGTTGATCGGTCATGGCGGGGTCGGTAAGACGACCCTGACCGAAGCCTTGCTCTACAGTATGGGTGAGACCAATCGCATGGGAACCATAGATGACGGGAGTACATTATCGGATTACCATCCTGATGAGATCGAGAGGAAAATTTCCATCAGCACGTCGCTGCTGCATGGTGAATGGAACGATTGGAAGATCAATATCCTGGATACACCGGGGTATTCTGACTTTATCGGAGACACCAAGGGCAGCCTCCGGGTTGCGGACATCGCCGTCGTGGTTATCAGCGGTGTGGACGGCATCGAAGTGGGCACGGCGCAGGTCATCGAATTTGCCGATGAATACGACATTCCTCGCATCTTTTTCATCAATCGGTTGAACAACGAGCACGCCGGTTTCGACAAAGTCGTCAGTTCTGCCCAGGAGCGGTACGGCAACGGCGTGGTGGTGCTTCAGTTTCCCGTGAACCAGGGCGAAGGATTCAACAAGGTGGTGGACCTGTTGTCCATGAAACTCATGACGTACGAATCCGGGGACAAGGGGACATACACCCTTTCCGATATTCCCGAGGATGTGAAGGGAAAGGCGGAGGGTTTGAGGGAGAAACTCATCGAATCGGCGGCCGAGAGTGACGATGACCTGATGGAGACGTTTTTCGACAAAGGCACGCTGACGGACGAGCAGATCGTGGACGGGCTTCGCAAAGGAATCCTGAAACGGTCTATCGTTCCGGTGCTCTGCGGGGCGGCGGACAAGAACTTCGGATCGCACCTGATCCTGGACACGGTGGGCACGCTGGGCCCATCCCCCGAAGATTTCGAAAAAGTGACAGGCACCCATCCCGAGAGTCAGGAACCCGTGGAACGAAAGATTGCTTCTTCCGAGCCCATGAGTTCTATCGTGTTCAAGACCGTGTCCGAAGCGCATGTGGGGGAGCTTTCCCTGGTGAAAGTCGTTTCCGGCACCCTGAGCACGGGCGCCGATGTTCTGAACAGTTCTCAGAAGAGCAATGAAAAAATCGGGCAAATCTATCTGCTCAACGGCAAGCATAGGAAGGAGATCGGAAATCTTCGGGCGGGCGATATCGGGGCTCTGGTCAAGCTGAAAAAAACGTCCACGGGCAACACGCTATGCGACAAACGAGCCCCCATCGTGCTGGAAGGCATCCAGTTTCCTCAGCCGGTCATCAGCGTGGCCATCAAACCCAAAAGCCGGGGGGACGAAGAGAAAATTTCCAGCGGACTCCACATTCTTCAGGATGAAGACCCCAGTTTCACCGTTGTCCAGGACCCGGAGCTTCACCAGACCATCGTGTCCGGCCAGGGCGAGCTTCACCTCACCGTGATTATCAAACGGCTCAAGGAGCGCTTCGGTGTGGAAGTCGAACAGAACCGGCCCAAGATACCCTACCGCGAGACCATCACGGCCAGCGCCGACGAGAAATACCGGCATAAGAAGCAGACCGGAGGCGCCGGGCAGTTTGCCGAGGTGTGGATGCGCATAGAGCCAACACAGAGGGGTGAAGGTTTCGAGTTTGAAAACAAGATCGTGGGGGGCGCCATATCCTCCGTGTACATTCCCTCCGTGGAGAAGGGCGTCAAGCAGGTTCTGGTGAATGGGCCGCTGGCAGGGTACAAGGTCGTGGACGTGAAGGCCACGGTCTACGACGGGAAAGAGCATCCCGTGGATTCCAAGGACATCGCTTTCCAGGTGGCCGGTCGAGAGGTATTCAAACTCTGCGTGATGAATGCCAGACCCATCCTGCTGGAACCTATTTACGATGTCGAAATTAAGGTGCCCGAGGAATATATGGGAGATGTGATGGGCGACCTGTCCAGCCGGCGGGGCAAAATCATGGGCATGGATGCGGTGGGCCATTTTCAGATCATCAAGGCCAAGGTGCCCCTGGCCGAGCTCGACCGGTACGCCACGACGCTGCGTTCGTTGACCTCGGGAAGGGGCATCTATTCCCGGTCGTTCTCCCATTACGAGACTTTGCCCAAAGAGCAGGAGTCTAAAGTCATCGAAGAAGCCAAGGCGGAAAAAGAGAAGGAAGGGGAGAAGTAGTGTCGGATACGGAAAAGGACAAGGGGCCGGACCAGCGTATTCTGTGGGCTCCCTGGCGGATCGAATACATCACCGATGCCACGAAGAACGAAGGCTGCATCTTCTGTGAAAAATCGGCGGAAAAGGACGACAGGGCCAACCTCATCGTCTACCGGGGTAAGACGGCCTTCGTCATCATGAACCGGTATCCGTACAACAACGGCCACCTGCTCATCGTTCCCAACCGGCACACGTCCGAGATGGCCGACCTCTCGGACGAGGAAAAAATCGAACTCGTCAACCTTCTCCAGTACGCCCAGGATGTGCTTCAAGAGGTCATGAAGCCCCAGGGATTCAACATCGGCATGAACCTGGGACGTCTGGCAGGAGCGGGCATCACCGATCACCTCCATTTTCATATCGTTCCCCGATGGGGAGGCGATACGAATTTCATGCCCATCGTCGGACATACCAAAGTCATTTCAGAAGCGTTGGAAGAGACGCGTGATCATTTGCACAAAGCATTCGAGGAGCGATTTTAACACATGGCAATCAATCAGGAGGTTCACATGTTTTCAGACAAACTGCGTATTTTGATGATCGTTTTTCTGGGTCTGGTCTTTATTCTTCCCCTTTCCCTGTTCTCCAAGGACAATCCCAAGGTGATTATCGCGACGAATATGGGGGAGATCGAACTGGAGCTCTATCCCGATAAAGCCCCGGTTTCCGTAGAGAATTTTCTATCCTACGTCAAAGACGGATTCTACGCGGGCACGGTTTTCCATCGCGTGATCGGCGGTTTTATGATTCAGGGCGGCGGATTCGACAAGAACATGACCAAGAAGCAGACGAAGCCTTCCATCGCCAACGAGGCCGACAACGGCCTGAAGAACAATCGGGGCACCATCGCTTACGCCCGGACGTCCGTCATCAACAGCGCCACGTCACAGTTTTTTATCAACCTGGTGGACAATAATTCTCTGAACTTCAAGAACAAGACCCAGCAGGGATACGGGTACGCCGTGTTCGGGAAGGTCACCGAGGGGATGAAAGTCGTGGACAAGATCGGGAAGGTAAAAACGGGCGCCCAGAAGGGTATGAACGACGTGCCCAACGAGCAGGTGGTCATCCTGTCTGTGACGATCGTCGAGGAAAAAGAAGAGGAATAGACAGAGGACGTCCTGTTTCATCAGCAGTCCAGTCTTTTGTCACGCTTTTAATGAACGTGTAAACATCAATGACTGGGTCCGTGGTCGTTTCCAAAGGGCTCAGATAGGATTCCCAACGATTCCCAGAGAGCCTCAAAGTCCGTGTCGTGCATGCGTGTGCCGATGTGCGGGTGTCCACGGTGACCATCCTGACAGTCCGCGACTGGCATCAGGTGCTACGATGAGTCTCCTGCGATGACTCATCCGCACGAACACGACCCTCATCCTTACCCATTGCCGGTCACATCCTTCGTGGAGGTAACATCATGCCTACCGATTTAGAAATTGCCCGTTCGGCTCGAATCAAACCCGTGGTCGAGATCGCCGCCGGCCTGGGGATTCGAGAAGACGAACTAGATTTTTACGGACACACCAAGGCCAAAATCCACCTGTCCGTCCTGGACCGGTTGAAAGACCAGCCCGACGGCAAGTACATCGACGTGACGGCCATCACGCCCACGCCCCTGGGAGAGGGCAAGACGGTCACCACGGTGGGACTCTCCATGGCGCTGAACCACATCGGCAAGTCCAGTCTGTGCGCCATCCGCCAGCCTTCCATGGGGCCGACGTTCGGCATCAAGGGCGGAGCGGCCGGGGGCGGGTACTCCCAGGTCATTCCCATGGATGAGTTCAACCTCCATTTCACTGGCGACATCCACGCCGTGGGCGCAGCCCATAACCTGCTGGCCGCCTTCATCGACAATTCCATTCATCACGGCGATCCCTTTGACATCGATCCGTACTCCATTACCTGGCCGCGCGTGGTGGACATCAGCGACCGGGAGCTGAGACATACCATCATCGGTCTGGGGGGCAAAAGCCACGGCCCGCCCAGGGAGGCCAGCTGGGACATCACCGTGGCCAGCGAAGTCATGGCCATCCTGGGGCTCACGACGGGTCTCCAGGATCTGCGTCAACGGCTGGGCCGGATCGTCGTCGCCTTTTCCAACGACAAGAAACCCATCACGGCCGACGAACTGAAATGCGCCGGGGCCATGGCCGTCCTGCTGAAGGACGCCATCAAGCCCAACCTCGTCCAGACCCTGGAGAACACGCCCGCCCTGGTGCATGCGGGCCCGTTTGCCAACATCGCTCATGGCAACAGCTCGGTCATGGCCGACCGCATCGGCCTGAAGCTCGTGGATTACGTGGTCACGGAGAGCGGGTTCGGAGCGGACATCGGCGCGGAGAAATGCTTCAACATCAAATGCCGGCTGATGGACGTGAAGCCATGCGCCGCCGTCCTGGTCTGCACCGTGCGTGCCCTGAAGATGCACAGCGGAAGGTTCAAGGTCGTTGCGGGCAAGCCCCTGGATCCCGAGATTCTCAAGCCTGATCCCAAGGCCGTGGAAGACGGCGCGGGCAACCTGGTCAAGCAGATCGAGAACGTGTGCATACACGGCGTGCCCGTGGTCGTGGCCGTGAACCGGTTCGAGCAGGATCATCCCGAGGAGATCGACGTCATCAACCGCGTCGCCCAGAAGGCGGGAGCCGAGACGACTGTGGAGAGCTTTCTGTGGGCCAAAGGGGGAGAGGGCGGAGAAGACTTGGCCCGCGCCGTGGTGGACGCCGTGGAAAAACCCTGCGAATTCAAGCATCTCTACCTGCTGGACTGGCCCATCGAAAAGAAAATAGAGACCATCTGCACCCAGATATACGGTGCCAAGGACGTGGAATACAGTGTCCAGGCCAGGCGCCAGATCAAACGCTACAACGAATTCGGATGGGATCGGCTCCCCGTCTGCATCGCCAAGACGCATCTGTCCCTGTCCCACGATCCCAAGCTCAAGGGACGACCGAAGGATTTCACCGTGCATGTGCGGGAAATCCGGGCGTCCGTGGGTGCGGGTTTCCTGTATCCGCTCCTGGGCGAGATGACGACCATGCCGGGACTGCCGTCGAATCCCGCGGGCGAACGGGTGGACATCGACGCGGACGGCAACGTGGTCGGCCTGTCGTAACGGTTGTTTTGAATCCATCGCCTGGAACGATTTATCACGAAGGAAGGATCGTTTCAGTTGTCAAAAGATTATCCATCCACTCATCCTGACATATAAAACAGGAGGTGATCCATGGGTTTGATATGGTTTCTCATCATCGGAGCCGTGGCCGGCTGGCTGGCCGGCAAGATCATGAAGGGCAAGGGATTCGGCCTGCTGGGGAATCTGCTGGTGGGCATTGTGGGCGCCGTGATCGGAGGATTTCTCTTCGATGTCATCGGGTTGGTGGCCTACGGCCTGATCGGTTCCCTCATCATGGCCCTGGTGGGAGCCATCGTGCTGCTATGGGTCGTGAGCCTGATCAAGAAGTAGTCGCTTACCCGGCGGTGAATGGATGTCAACGGGCACAGGAGTCATACATGAGATCGTCCAAGCGATACAGAAGCGCGTTTCTCTGTCTCGGTATTGTGATTTGTTTTTTTCTATCAAACCGGACACCCAATGCCATGGCCCAGCAGACATTAAAAGATAATCTCCATGCAGAAATCGATCGTCTCGCCGCTGAAGTGGAAGCCGATGTCATCGCCTGGCGAAGGGATTTCCATCAGCATCCCGAACTCTCCAACCGGGAGTTCCGGACAGCCGAGAAGATCGCCGCGTTCCTGACATCCCTGGGATTGGATGTCCAGACGCAGGTGGCCCACACGGGCGTCGTGGGATTGCTCCGGGGCCGGGAGGAAGGGGCCGTGGTGGCCCTGCGGGCAGACATGGATGCCCTGCCCGTGACCGAGGCGCTGGACCTGCCGTTTGCATCCAGAGTCAAAACCGAGTACAACGGCCAGGAGGTCGGGGTCATGCACGCATGCGGACACGACGCGCACATGGCCATGCTGATGGGTACGGCGCATATTCTGTCTACCCTGAAGGATCGGCTGCCCGGATCAGTGAAGTTCATTTTCCAGCCCGCCGAAGAGGGAACCCCGGAGGGCGAGGAAGGAGGCGCGGAGCTGATGATCCGGCAGGGTGTGCTGGAAAATCCCAGGCCCGATGTTCTGTTCGGCCTGCATGTGTTCCCCTGGACTGTTGGCAGCATTGCGTATTGCGCGGGATCGGCCATGGCCAGCGTGGATGGCCTGCGCATCGTCGTGCGGGGGCGCCAGACCCACGGCGCCATACCCTGGGGCGGTGTCGATCCCATCGTCGTGGCCTCGCAGATCGTCCTGGGCTTGCAGACCATCGTCAGCCGCCAGCTGGACATCACCCAGGCACCGGCCGTGATTTCCATCGGAAGCATACACGGGGGCGTCCGGAGCAATATCATCCCCGAGAGCGTGGAGATGATCGGGACCATCCGATCCCTGAATCCCCAAATGCGGGAGGATATACACCGGCGCATCAAGCACATGGCCGAGCGGATTGCCGAGAGCGGCGGCGCCCAGGCAGAGGTGACCATCGACCTGGGGTATCCCGTGGTCGTGAACGATCCCGAACTCACACAACAGATGCTTCCCACCCTCCAGCGTGTGGCCGGTGGGGAGAACGTGGTTCCTGCCACACCCAAGACCGTGGCCGAGGATGTGGCCTACTATCTTCAGCAGATACCCGGTCTGTTCTTCTTCCTGGGGATCACACCGCAGGGGTCCGATCCGGCCAAGGCGGCCATGAATCATTCGCCTTACTTTTTCGTGGACGAGAGTGGACTGCGGTTGGGCGTGAGGGCGTTGTCAAACCTGGCCGTGGATTATATGCTCTCGGAGTGACGATGGGATAACCGGTGCACGTTTCCAATCCGCACCGGGTTCACGACGGTGGGAGGCTATCCTCTCTATGCAAGCACAGGGACGGAGAATACAGTCGTCATAAAGAATCTACCGACGTTTTTTATCGTATAACAGTTGATCCCACTTTTTTATGGGCTGAGGTGCTGGTGGTACATCGCCCAAGTGCATGAACACACAGTAGCATCGTCCGGCGTATCGGCCTTTCAACGATAGGAGTCATGATGAAGAAAAAATATCCCCTTGTCCTCGTCGTTTTCATAGTAATCTTCTTAAGTCAGGGGCATGTCGCTTTTGCGTCGAGTCTCGATTCGTTGATCGTAAAGGTCGACCGCCTGTTCGCGGAATGGGATAAGCCGGGCTCGCCCGGGTGCGCCCTGGGCGTGATCCAGGACGGCAAGCTCATCTTCGCGCGGGGGTACGGCATGGCCAGCCTGGAGTACGATATCCCCATCACGCCGAAAAGCGTGTTCCGCATCGGTTCCACGTCCAAGCAGTTCACGGCCATGTGCATCGCCCTGCTGGAGGAGCAGGGAAAATGCTCCCTGGACGACGATATCCGAGCGTATCTGCCGGAAATGCCCGCGTACGACCGGCCCATCACCATCCGTCATCTCATCCATCATACCAGCGGGGTGCGGGACTATCTCACGCTGATGAGTCTGGCCGGCATGCGTGACGACGATTACCTGGTGGACGGGGAGGTTCTGGACCTGATCGCCCGGCAGAAGTCCCTGAACTTCACGCCCGGCGACGACCGGCTGTACAGCAATTCGGGGTATTTCCTCCTGTCCGTCATCGTAAAGCGGGTGAGCGGTCAGACGCTGAGGGAGTTTGCCCTGGAGCACATCTTCGAGCCCCTGGGCATGGCCAACACGCATTTTCACGACGATCATACGATGATCGTCGAGCATCGCGCATCGGGTTATCTGCCCACCGAAGACGGGAGCTTTCGCATCTGCATGACCACGCTGGACATGGTGGGCGACGGCGGCGTGTTCACGTCCGTGGAGGATCTGACCAAGTGGGACATGAATTTTTACGACAACCGGCTGGGCAGCGGGGGAGAGGGTCTCATCCGGCGGATGCTGGAGACCGGACATTTGAACAACGAGGAACCCTTCACGTATGCCATGGGACTCAACGTCGGGGAGTACAGGGGGCTGAAGATGATCAGCCACGGCGGCGCCTTCGTGGGATTCCGGGCAGAGATGATACGTTTTCCCGAGCAGCGGTTTTCCGTCATCTGCCTGGCCAACCTGGGCACGTTTCAACCGACGCGACTGGCCAGACGCGTGGCCGATATCTTCCTGGCCGATGTGTTCCCGGAAACGTCCGAGGAGGAAGGGACAGCTCCGGACGAGGCGTCCTTCATCACCCTGTCTCCGAAAAATTTGAAGAAGCTCGCCGGACTCTACCATCAACATGAGACGCACGATGTCTGGAATGTGTTCCTCCAAGAGGACAAACTCTACACCAAGGTCAACGGGGGGCAACCGTTGGAGCTGGCCGCCTTGTCCAAAACCGCCTTCGTACTCGCCCAATACCCGTCTGCCCTGACCGTTACGTTCAAAGCGCAAAAACCGCGGATGCTCCTGGAGGTTCAACGCGGCGATGGCGAACCGACCGCGTACGAGGCTATGGATGCCGTGGACGTCCCAGAAGCCCGTCTCCCCGGTTATACCGGGGATTACTTCAGCGACGAGCTGATGGTGACGTATCGTGTCGTGAAGGAAGAAGGACGGCTTTTTCTCAGGCATGAGAACGAGCACAAAGACTATCCCAAGGAACCCCTGGAGCCCACGCTAACCGACCGGTTCGTGGTTGCCGGAATGGGTGTACACTTTATCCGGGATGCACAGGACGCGGTCACCGGTTTTTCGCTGAACGCCGGACGGGTGAAGGACATCCGGTTCGTCCGAACCCCGGATGATGAATGAGCCTGTCTCGAGCGATTCCCTTTTTCACGAAGGAGCGCCATGAAGAACCGCCGCAGACACCGTTTCATCCGTCCGTCGACCCGTGCTTTTGTACAGGAAGGCCGTAACATTCCAGGCTACTCGTGGTTCGACGGGCTCCACGGGTACGTGTATGCACGCTGGACGTATCTGTACATCGGGATCGGAACGGGCGAACATCCCATCGCCCGGATGTTCCGTCCCCTGGTTCATGCCATCGAAAACGTTCTTGCCCGGCGGGGAAACCGGCATGCCCGTCGGGAGAATCAGGATGGCATGTCCGATGGATCGGTTGGTAAAGGAAAAGTTACATTTGCGGATGGGTATCACGGGAAGGTCGTTCCCCTGGCCGCAGCCGAGCAGTTGGTCACCCTGGACAAAGAAATCCGGCTCACCGACCTGGAGCACGTCATTCCCTACGCCACGGCACGGGACATCATCCTGAAGAATCCAGACCACATCGTGGTGTTGGACTGCCCCTGCCGCGTGGTTCGTAAGAATCCCTGTCTGCCCCTGGACGTGTGTCTCGTCATCGGTCAGCCGTTCGCCGATTTTGTCATCGAGCACCATCCCAATCGTTCCCGGCGCATTTCCCAGGAGGAAGCGGTCGATATCCTCAGGGCAGAGCACGACCGGGGTCATGTGCACCATGCCTTTTTCAAGGATGCCATGCTGGGCCGGTTCTACGCCATCTGCAACTGTTGTGAATGCTGCTGCGGCGCCATGCAGGCGCATAGGAACGGCACGCCCATGCTGGCGTCTTCGGGTTACGTGGCTCGTCTGCATGCCGATACGTGTACCGGATGCGGCACGTGCGTGGAAACGTGTCCCTTCTCAGCTATCCGGGTGGAGGACGACCTGCCCTGCGTGAACGCGGATTTGTGCATGGGATGCGGTCTCTGTGTCTCTAAATGCCCCCAGGGGGCGCTCAGCCTGCAAAGAGAGGTGTCCAAGGGGACGCCCCTGGAACTGAAATCGTTGCTGGAAAACGCGGAAGGATGAGGAACGGTTCACCTGCCATGAAGACCATAGACTGGAAATCCACCATCGGCCTGATTGCGTTTGCCGTCATCGGCTTGGTTATCTTCTGCCTGCTACTGGATACCTTCTATCCGTACAAGGGCGCCAACGTGCGAATCGGCCGGTCTCAGGCCATCGAAGTCGCCCAAGATTTTATGGATGAACAGGAGTATGATTTATACGGATTCAACCGTTCCATGGTGATGCAGTACGATGACGAGGCGTTCATCTACCTGCAGAAGAAGTTCGGCCTCGAGGTGGCTCAGGAGATGCTCCGGTACAAACCCTGGAACGGCTATGATTTCATGTGGCGGGTCTTCTGGTTCGAGAACGTGCCCAGCAGTGCGTCCCAGGAGCGGTTCGCCGTGTTGATATCGGGACCGGGCGATATCGTGGGCTTCCATCACGACGTGCCCATGGATTGGCCGTATTCGGATGATGTCCATCTCACCGAGGAAGAGGCGTTGCGCATTGCCGGCGATTTCCTGGAGCAGCGGCGTGTGGACAGCTTTGAATTCCAAAAAGACATTTTTACGAGCCAGGTGCTGGAGAACAGGACGGATTACACGTTTCGATGGAGGAGAGACTCGGATTTCGACGAATCCTTCGTGACCCTCGTCGTCGGCGTCCAAGGACAGGAAGTCGGGCATTTTGAATTCTACTACCGACCACCGGAGAAAGAAGCGACCGTCATCAAGCAGCAGAGCGGGAACGAATACTTCTTCAAACAGGTCATTCCCACGACGGTGTTGTTCCTCATCGGCCTGATTCTCTTCGCCGTGTTTCTGAAGAAGTACCACGAAGGGGAGATCGGCGTCCGTACAGGCGGACTGGTGTTCCTGCTGATGTGGGTTTCGTTCCTGATCCAGGCGATTCTTAAATTCCGAGTCCAGGCGTTCGGCATGACGCTTGGCGAGCTGAGCTATGACGGTGTCGCCATGTTTCTTTTCATCATATCCATGTTGATCGTCCGGCCGTTTTTATCCATCTTCGGTTTTATGGCATGGAGCGTGGGCGAATCGCTGACCCGGGAACGGTACGGCCAGAAGCTGGCCGCCATCGACGGCATCATCAACCGGCATGTGTCCACCCTCGATTTTGCACGCTCCGCTCTCCGGGGGTACTGCGCGGGCTTCATCGCGCTGGGGCTGATGGCGCTCCTTTTCTCTAGCGCCCTCAACCGGCTGGGATGCACGACCCGCATTGCCGGGTACCAGTCCATCCTGTCCGTACCCCTGGCCTTTCTCATCCCTGTGCTCACGGCCGTTTCCGGCAGTCTGCTGTCGGAGCTGGTGTTCCGGCTCTTCGGCAACATGTTCATCTACAGGCATCTCAAAATCAAGGTTGTGGCCGTCATTATCACGGCGGCCCTGTGGTCGTTCTTCGTCCCGGCCTTCTGGGGCATTCATGTGTCACTCTATCCCATGAATTATGAGATTCTTGCCTGGTTCATCGTCGGGCTGTTCTTCGGCTTCCTGTTCTGGAAGTACGACCTGCTCACCGTGATCATCGCCAATTTCGTGTGCATGGGCGTCATGCAGACCCTTCCCTTCATCACGAGCCCGGCAGAGTCGTTATTCCTCGGCGGTGTGGTGTCCCTTGTGCTCCTGAGCCTGCCCCTGGTCTTTATGGTGCGCGGCTTCATCAAGAAAGAACAGTTCACCTACCATGCGGACCTGGTTCCCAGGCACATCCGGCGGATCACCGAGCGGGTTCGCATGACCAAGGAACTGGAGATCGCCCGGCAGGTCCAGATGCGGCTTCTGCCCAAAAAGCGTCCGGTGGTTCCCGGTTTCGATGTGTCGGGCATGTGCATTCCGGCCAAGGAAACAGGGGGCGATTATTTCGATTTCATCGAGATGGGAGACTCGAAGCTGGGCATTGTCATCGGAGACGTGTCTGGGAAAGGCGTGCCCGCGGCCATCTACATGACCCTGACCAAGGGCATCATCCAGTCGCATTCGGACAACGCCGTGTCGCCCCGAGACGTGCTGGTCAAGGTGAACAACCTGCTCTACCGGACCATCGACCGCGACGCCTTTGTCAGCCTTTTTTACGCCATCCTGGACTCGGAGAAGAAGACCATCGTCTATTCGCGGGCCGGACATAATCCGGTCCTCCATTTCCGTTGTGCGGAGGAGCAATGCCACCTCCTGGAGCCCAACGGTATTGCCCTGGGTCTGGAGAGGGGCGATATCTTCAATCGTGTCATCAAGGAAAATACTATCCATCTGGATGCCGGAGATTTACTGGTATTCTATACGGATGGATTCACGGAGGCCATGAACCGGCGGCGGGAAGAGTACGGCGAGGAGCGGTTGATGCAGATTATCCAGAAGAACCACACCCAGCCTGTGGATGACATCTACGAGGCCATCCTGAGAGACATACGGCGGTTTGTGGGGGACATGCCCCAGCAGGACGACATGACGATGATCTTCATCAAGGGGCAGTGACGCGAATCCAGATTTCCTCGTAGAGAATCGATCCCGTTCGACAAAATCACACCATCTTTATCACCATCAGAGGAATAGAACAACTTCTATATCCCACGTTTAACCTGGGATGGAGCTTGAAGGGGTCATCTTTATCTCCTTGCCGCCTTGACGGGCTAACGCTCGCCCAGGTGCCGACCCAAGAAGTCCAGGAGCGGTCCCGGGTGGTCATTGAACCAGTTGTAAGTCAGAAACCGGTGATGCTCCTCCTCATCCAGCCAGATGGCCTCTTTCTCCGTGGGAATGGCGTCGTAGATGGCGCGGGAATGCTCCATGTCCGACCAGGGGTCGTTGACATTCTGTACGAAGAGCGTGGGCACAAAAATAGTCGGAGCATAGAGTACGGGATCCTGATCCTTTATATCCAATCCCTTGTCCGAGTAGACACCCTTTATTTTATTGACAAGCCAGTCGGGCAATCCATACTGCTTATAGAATATTTCAATGGAAATGGGTTGGACGGCCACAAGCGCCTTCACGCCGGCTTGTTGCAGAAACCCGGGCTCTTTGCTCATGGCTACCATACTCACAACAGAGCTTTGACAGAAACTGAGTAGACCGATGTCTTTACCAGCCAAATCGGGATGATCGGCAACGTACTTGACCGCGGCGATTAAATCCCGATACGCTTCGACAGGATCGTGGGGGCCGTCACCGGGGCTGGCGCCACTCTTGCCGTGATTGCGCTGATCGACCATCAGCACCGAATAACCGGCTTCCACCAGATGCTTGGCAGCAGGAATGAATTCCACATCCCGATGGTAACCCGACTTGGCAATGCCTTCGCTTTCCAAAGAGTAGCCATAACGCGTGAAGGTTGCGGGATGACCGATGATGATCACGCCATCGCTCGTGCCTTTCATCAGCCAGCACGCCAGGGCGACCCCGTCGTCTGTTGTGATGGTAACATCTTCATAGCTCAATCCGTAGTCGCCTGGGTTTTTCACCAGCGTCTGGCGGTTGGGATACAAGAATGTGTTGGCCAGTATTCCGGGGATCACAAGGTATGCCACGATCCCCAGGATCACCACCAGTCCCAGAACGATGAGTCCGATTAAGCGTAGCTTTTTCACGTTACGCCTCCTATGGATGATCCGTTTACCTCATTTACGGTTCTCAATATAATGGTATTGTATGCAAAAAACAATACATAGAAATGTAAGAATCTTGCACAATCCTGTAATTCTATACTGGAACCACTTGATTTCTCCGGCATTTAGTTGTATAATATTTTTGAAACGTGTAAAGGATTGGTTGTTCAAAGATTTGAATGAACAATGACTCCAGGATAAAAAATGGCAGCATAAACAACCAAACTGGAAGAATATAAAGAACTTTTAAAGAAACACGCATCTCAAGAAGAATTACAGGAGACATGCATAAATAATTTTTATACCTATAAGGCATCCAATCTGCATACGAAAAAGCCCAGCGTCTACGAACCGGCCATCATAATCGGAGCTCAGGGCAAAAAGAACTGCTATGTTGGAAATCGTAAGTACGAGTACGGTGCCGGTTTTTTTCTAACCCTCTTTCTGACGATGCCCGTGGAGGTTGGAATCGTAGAGGCCAGCTCCTATAAAACGGATCAATTCAATGCGCTCGCAACCCGTTTTACCGAGGATCAGTAACAGCGTTCACAGATCGTTCGCTCATGGTTGGTCATCTGTGATCCCACTGTATCCGGACACGCTCCTGGTTCATTCGCTCGTCCGCAACAACCCGTGACATGGATTGTTCGCTTCCCTGGAGATTCGCCGTCCGCGATACACTGTCCGGACCTCATGGGTGATGATCCTGGTATAGGGTGAAGCAACCCGCCTGCCGTATTCTCTATGGGCGGGCGTTTTTCGACATCCCATCATGCAGGAAACGGTTGTATCTCCATGAGAACGTTCCACACAGAACGGATTCTGATATTATCCGCTTTTGTCGGTTTGTTACTGTCATGCGGTTCCTCCAACCGTTCCGGGCCGGAGGACCGTCTGCTGTCCCAGCAGCGTCTCACAATACGAATCAAAACGCTCCACGAGAAAGCGGACAAGTACATGGCCCAGGAGCATCCCCAGCAGGCCGAGGCCGTGCTGGATTCCATCCTGTGCCTGAAGCAGGACGCGGCCGCCTACCTGAAGCTGGGCAACCTCTACGCCTGCAGGCCGGGCGAGCACCAAAAAGCGGAACGATTCTACCGCAAGGCCATGAGGCTGAAGAAACGGTACGCGGAGGCGTATTATGCCCTGGCCATGCTGTACAAGGACGGGCCCTACACCAAGCAGCGGGCCATCGACCTGCTGCGATGGGCCATCCGGTACGATCCCGCCCTGAAAGACGCCTACTACCAGAAGGCCATGCTCCTCATCCGGTATCCCAAGCATTTTACCAGCGCACTGAAGGAGCTGGAACGGCTGATCCTCATCGACCCGGATTATCGGAGCGCCTATGCGCTGTACCGGCGCATCGGGTTCGCCTTTCACCAGGCCAACCGTTTGAGCGCGACGCTGCCTGAGCTGATGGCGGCATTTCCCGGACGGGCGCGGTTCGGGCTGGATCGGGTGGAGGCGCTCCACCGGGCCGGAAGGTATCCAGAAGCTCAAGAGCAATTGGCATGTTACAAGGAGCGCCATCCGGACGTGCTGCCCGCCCTGGCGCTCCTGTACGAGGCGCACAACCTGTTTGCCCTGGGCTGCGATACCCTGGCCCATGATGCGTACTGGAAGGGCGTGACCGCCATTTCCTGCGACGAAGAATCCGACGCCTTTTTCTCCGACATCATCTTCCTGGTCACCGATGCCGAGTACGACAAATACATGGAAGGATCGCTGGACGACCGGAAGTGTTTCTTTCGGGTTTTCTGGAGGAGCCGCGATCCTGTGCTCACCACGCCGTTCAACGAAAGGCTGCCCGAACACTTCGCCCGTCTGCAGAAAGCCCGTAGTCAATACCGGCGCTACCCGGACAAGGAGCCCCTGGAATTTTTCCTGACCGATCTGCCCGAGCCGGTGGAACGGTATTTCCCGACAGTGCTCTCCCAGTTCAGCGCCACCAGGGGCAGCCGGATACAGCAGGAAGTGGACGACATGGGTCTGATCTACGTACGACACGGAAAGCCCGATTATCAAGAAACGTTTCTCAGTGAGAATGTGGATGTGGACATGAACCTCTCGTGGCTGTACCGTGCCCGGGACGGCAGGCCGGAGATGGCCTTTCACTTCCGGAGAAAGCGGAAGCCCATGGCCGGTGGCGGCTGGAGCGACGGCTACTGCCTGGATATACAACCCCTGTACGCCCGGGATATCATCACATTGGGGGGTTTGCCGTCCATCGAACTGGGCACGTCCACATCCACGACCAACGTCGTTCCCGAACACCGGTTGTTCGACGTCCCATTCTGCCACTTCTGCTTTAAAGGCCAAGACGGCCTGGAGGCTGTGTTTTACCACTACGAGCTGACGGCCGGCGCGCTGCCAGACCCGGAACGGGAGGAGCGGTATCGCCTGCTCCACGAGATCGTGGTGTTCGACGGCCGGTGGGAGGAAGTCCATCGTTACGATACCACGGAGACGGCCGGTTCGATGCGGGCCGATGCGACGGGACGGATCATCCGAACGGTGCATCAGCGGCTGGCTCCGGGCACGTATTTTTCTGGAATGCGGCTGATCAACGAGCAGACCCGCCAGGAGGGTATCCTCAAGACCACGTTCCATGTTCCGTCCACCCGGGGGCCCGACCTGAGGATGTCCGACATCATGCTGGCCGACGTGCCCCCCAACGCGTGGCTCCTGGAACTCGAACCGTACGGGCATAGCCTCGCTCCGTACATCGTACCCAACATCCAGCGCCGGTTTCGCGGGGACGCACCCATCGTCCTGTATTTCGAGGTATACAACCTGATACTGGGCAGGAATGAACGGTCGGATTTTACGATTCGACTGAAGATGACCCAGATCACCCGGGAGGAATCCTTCCTGAAAAAATTTTACAGCAGTATAAAAAATGTTTTTTTTAATGAAAAAAATGTGCAAATTAGCGTTCAAGATGCGTATTCCGGGAACAGGACCGACGAATGGATCGTGCGGTCTGTCGTGTTACCCGACGATACGCCCGGTGAGTACGAACTGGAGATTTCTGTGCAGGACAGGAAGGCACGAACGCGTATCACAAAGACAGTGGGTTTTAAGATCATCGGTTAGATAGGTATGGGACATTTTATCGGCATAGGGGATATGTCACATGGCGAACATACTCGTTGTTGAAGACGACCTGCCCGTACGCACCGTCATTCGACGGATGCTGGAGACCGAAGGGCATACGATTTTCGAAGCAGAGAACGGAAAGGAGGCGATGACCCTCTACCACAGGGAAAAGATCGACCTGATCATCATGGACATCATCCTGCCCGAGAAGGAGGGACTGGAAACCATCAAAGAACTCAAAAGGGAATCCCCCGAAATAAAGATCATCGCCATTTCGGGAGGGGGTAAGGTCAAACCGCCGTTTTATCTGAATCTGGCCCGAAAATTCGGGGCCGACCGCACGTTCGAGAAACCGTTTGCATGGAAGCAGCTGGTCGGTACGGTATACGAACTGCTGGAAGAATCATCGTAGGGAGATACGGTGAAGCATGAAAACAAATCATCAGGATCATACGGTCGTCGTTCTGGGAGCCAGCGACAAGCCCCAGCGCTATTCGAATATGGCCGTCCGGTTGCTGAAAGGACTCGGCTATCGGGTGATTCCTGTTCACCCCAGGCTGGATGAGATCGAGCAGATTCCGGTCATTCATCATCTGTCCGACATTCAGGATGAAGTACACACTTTAACGATGTACGTGGGCCCGCTCCGGAGTGCGGCCCTGGCGGACGACATCCTGGCACTCAAACCCGGCCGCGTCATCTTCAACCCGGGCTCCGAGTCGGATGCACTGGAAGGACGATTGCAGCAGAACGATATCCCCACCATCCGGGCGTGTACGCTGGTCATGCTGCAGTCCGGGCAATTTTAAGTCAATCACCCATGGAGCCATGATGAAGGAAACCGTTCGGCTGAAAGGATCGACGCGCAAATACCTCCGGGCACTGGCCCATCACCAGAGTCCCGCCGTATGGGTGGGTAAGAAGGGTCTCACGGAGCCGCTTGTTCAAAAAGTCGACGATGCGCTATCGGTTCACGAGCTGATCAAGATACGCTTCATCGATTTCTTCGAGGACATGCGCACCTTATCCGAGACGATTCAAAAAGAGACGAAAAGCGAGATCGTGGGCATGATGGGCCATACGGTCATCCTCTACCGGCAGCACCCCGAGCCGGAGAAGCGAAAAATCCGACTTCCTGCAGAATAAATTCGTAAAATTGATATAATTTGTACTTGTAATTGTAAATAAAATGTTTATCTTATAAAAAGTAGCTGCATAGAGAACGAGAGCAACACGATGACCCTGCAACATATATCCATGGAAAACCTGACGTTTCGCACCTACGATATGTGGATGAACCGGTGGCTGCTGTTGATGAGCGGAGATTTTTCTGCGGGTCGATTCAACACGATGACCATCGGTTGGGGTAGCATGGGAGCCATGTGGAACAAACCCTTCGTTCAGGTTGTCGTACGTCCCAGCCGGTACACGTATGCATTCATGGAGCGGTACGACACATTCACGCTGAATGTGCTGCCCGAAGCGTATCGGCCGGCCCTGGAACTGCTGGGCTCGAAATCGGGCCGTTCGGGGGACAAAATATCCGAGGCCGGGCTGACTCCCACGGCGTCCAATGTTGTGGCAGCCCCTTGCTTCCAGGAGGCCGAGCTGATTCTGGAATGTCGTAAAATCTACTGGGACGACCTGGCTCCCGCACACTTTCTCGATGGGGAAATCCCATCGCATTATCCCGAAGGAGACTATCACAGGATGTATTTCGGAGAGATCCAGTTTATCTTAGGAATAGACGCCTACTCAAAAACGGGAGAGAAATGAGGTATGGCCGTTATCCTACTGATTGAAGATGATGCACCCGTTCGAACGATCATCCGACGCATGCTGGAGAAGAAAGGTCACGACGTCATCGAGGCATCCGACGGCGAAACGGGGATTGAACTCTATTCCGACAATCCCACCGATGTTGTGATCACGGATATCATCATGCCGAAAAAAGAGGGTCTCGAGACCATCAAGGATTTAAAACGGATCGATCCCAACGTGAAGATCATCGCCATTTCCGGGGGCGGTAAAGTTCGTGGCCGTTATTATCTGGATCTGGCCATTAAATTCGGAGCCAAACGCGCCTTCGAGAAGCCGTTTACGTGGAAGGAGATCACGGATACGGTGGCAGAACTTTTATCCGAGGATGATGCATCTTCGGAATAAAAACTATTTTTTTTGCCGTATGTTGATGCATTTGCTGATTCGGGGAGGGGCAGGATTGTTATCCCAAACCTCGATACCCCGGAATATGCACGCGTTCGTCACCTCTTTCATTCAATCCTAAAAAATTCATGCGGGAGGCGCTGGTCATGCGGACGTTCGTGATGATAGCCATCCTGGTGGTGTGCCAGGCCGGATTCCTGCAGCCCCAGACGCCGCTGACCCAGGAGGAACGAGCGTGGATCGATGAAGCCGTCGTCTCGGAGCAGGACGGCTGGGTATATCTGTACGTCCAGGGCCGTGGGTTCCAGCGCGGATTCCAGAACGGGTACCTGTTGGCCGAAGCCATCGACGAGACCATGGAGATCATCGCCTACTACCTGGAGAAGACAACGGATCGGCCGTGGGCGTTCTTCCGCAAGGCGGCCGGCGAACTGTTCTGGCCCGTGCTGGAAGAGGAGTATCGGGATGAAATAGGCGGCATCGTGGCCGGACTGAGAAAGGCGGGGATATCCGAGTACGATGCGTTGGACATCACGGCCTACAACGGCTGGATCGACCTGGCCTGGTACTACCTGCCCCATACTCAGGCCCACGGGTCGTGCAGTGCCTTCATCGCCACGGGCAATGCCACACGAGACGGACGCATCGTGGCGGGTCATAATCTGTGGTACGACTACATGTTCTGCCGCAACTGGAACGTCGTCCTCGACGTGAATCCCCAAGCCGGCAACCGTTTTATCACCCAGGCGTTTCCCGGCTGGATTTTCGGCGGCACGGATTTCTGGATCACCAGTGCCGGCCTGATCATCACGGAAACCACGATGAGCGGGTTTGAGGGTTTCGATCCCCAGGGCATTCCCGAGTTCCAGCGGATTCGCAAGGCGGCCCAGTATGCACAGTCCATCGACGGATTCATCGACATCATGATGAAGGGCAACAACGGCGGTTATGCCAACGACTGGCTCGTGGGTGACATCAAGACCGGGGAGATCGCCAGGCTCGAGTTGGCCCTGAAGCATCCCCGGGTCTGGCGGACGTTCGACGGATACTACACGGGTTCCAACGTGGCCCAGGATGGACGGGTTCGTGCCGAAGAGGCCAGGGGGATGGATTACCACGATCCCGGCACATCGCCCAACGCCCGGTGGGCCCGCTGGCAAACGCTGATGCGGGAGCATTACGGCCAGATCGACCGGGGGCTGGCCCGGAAGATGCTGGCGGATCACTACGACAGTTATGTCGAAGCCTACAATCCGGGCAGCCGGTCCTTATGCGGTCATGTAGAATACGATCCCAACGGCCTGCCCGAGTGGGGTTGGGGCCCCTATTACCCGGGCGGTGCCATCGATGCCAAGGTGACGGACTCGGAGTGGGCTTCTCAGATGATGTTCTGGGCCAAGTTCGGCCATTCCTGCGACATTCCATTCCTGGCAGAACCGTTCCTCCGGGCGCATCCCGAGTACGGGTGGCAGGCGCCCTATCTGAAGGATTTGCCGTCCTTTCCGTGGACGGTGTTTAAGGCCAGGGATTTTCAGGCCATGGTGGAGATGATTCACATGGAACACATGAAGCCGGAAGAGTGAGGACGTCCACTGTGGTTGCGATATTTCGATACGAGTCGATCCATCGTAGGCGATGAAACGGGAGCGAGAGGTGGATACGTCCAATTGATTCGGATTTTTAAGTTGAGAGAACTGTATCGGTACCGGAAATAGAAAGAAGAATACATGCATCGGGATAAGAAAGATATCGGCCAGAAAATACGCGGTTTGACGAGCGCAATCGGAAAATGGATAGTGTCCAAAACAAAAGCATAGGTGGTATCGATGAGACGGAATGCAAGGCTTGTTTTCATGGGTTGTTTGACGGCTGGGTTTCTTTTTTGCACACCAAAGAGAGGACCTGAGATGATCGTTGAAAAAGAACCGTTTGGCAAGACTCCCCAGGGCGATGTCATCGAGCTCTATACCCTGACCAACAGCCAGCGGGTACAGGTTAAAATCATGAATTACGGGGGCATCGTCGTGTCCATACGGGTGCCGGACCGGCATGGCACGCTGGGAGACGTGGTGTTGGGATTCGATCAACTGGATGGGTACATGGAGGAGCATCCGTATTTCGGCGCGATTATCGGACGCTACGCCAACCGGATCGCCCGGGGGGCATTCTCACTGAAAGGAGTGGACTATACGCTGGCGCGGAACAACGGGGACAATCATCTTCACGGAGGCATCCGGGGATTCGACAAAGTCGTATGGCAGGCGGAACAGGTGAGGAACGATGACGGCGTGGGCGTGAGATTCACGTACTCCAGCCGTGACGGGGAGGAAAGCTACCCCGGAAACCTGGAAGCCACAGTCACGTATCTCCTGACCCGGGACAACGAGCTCCGCATCGCCTATTCGGCCACCACGGACAAGGCCACGGTGGTCAACATGACGAATCACTCTTACTTCAACCTACGGGGCCGGGGGGATATCCTGGGACACGAGCTGATGATCGACGCCGATTATTTCACACCCATCAACGAAGGATTGATCCCCACGGGCGAGTTGCGGCCCGTGAAGGGCACGCCCTTTGATTTTACCCAGCCCATAGTCATCGGGGCCCGAATCGATGCGGACGACCAACAGCTTGTCTTTGGGCTGGGGTACGATCACAACTGGGTCCTGAAGGACGCCGGCACCCTGTCTCTGGCAGCCACGGCTCACGAGCCCGAGACGGGACGGGTTCTGGAAGTCTGGACGACGGAGCCCGGCATGCAGTTTTATACGGGCAATTTCCTTGACGGTACTATCACTGGGAAGGGGGGATGGGTGTACCAGAAACGGAACGGTTTCTGCTTGGAGACACAGCATTATCCCGATTCGCCCAATAAGCCGGATTTCCCCTCCGTGGTGCTGGAGCCCGGCGAGACGTACACACAAACCACGGTTTATAAATTTTTGACGCGTTGATACAGGTATCAAGAAGGGAGGTTGATGATGATAGAAAAAATCAGGCAATACCTGGGGGAGGACGCCGATAACCTGTTGAATCATACGGGCATTGTTCCCAAAGATCAACTGCACGTACCTGGGCCGGATTTTATCGACCGGATCCTGCTGACGACGGACCGGCCAGCCGGTGTACTCCGCAACATGCAGACGATGTATGATCACGGTCGTCTCTCGAGGAAGGGGTACCTCTCCATTCTGCCCGTGGATCAAGGGATCGAGCATAGCGGCGGTGCCTCGTTCGCGCCCAACCCCATCTATTTCGATCCCGAGAATATCGTGAAGCTGGCCATGGAGGGCGGGTGCAACGCGGTGGCGTCCACCCTGGGCGTACTGGGATCGATATGCCGTAAGTATGCCCACAAGATTCCCTTTATCGTGAAGATCAATCACAACGAGCTCCTGACGTATCCCAACACGTTCGACCAGATCCTGTTCACCAGCGTGGACCAGGCATTCGACCTGGGCGCCGTGGCCGTTGGAGCCACCATCTATTTCGGCGCCGAGGTGTCCAGCCGGCAGATTGAGGAGATTTCCGATGCCTTCCAGTATGCCCACGAGCTGGGCATGGTCACGGTTCTCTGGGCGTATCTGCGGAACCCGGCGTTCAAAACGAGAGAGAACGATTACCACACGTCCGCCGACCTGACGGGACAGGCCAATCACATCGGTGTGACCCTGGAAGCGGATATCATCAAGCAGAAGCAGCCCACGTGCAACGGCGGTTATACGGCCCTGAATTTCGGGAAGACGCACAAGAAGGTGTACTCCGACCTGACCTCCGATCATCCCATCGACCTGACTCGGTATCAAGTCGTCAACTGCTACATGGGACGCGTGGGTCTCATCAATTCCGGAGGCGCCTCCTCCGGTGCCAGCGACCTGGCCGATGCCGTGAAAACGGCCGTCATCAACAAGCGTGCGGGCGGCATGGGGCTGATCTCGGGCCGGAAAGCCTTCCAGAAGCCGATGAAAGACGGCGTGGCCCTGCTCAACGCCATCCAGGATGTGTACTTGTGTGATGATGTCACCGTGGCCTGAGCCCGGATCATTTCTGCTGATACTTCTCATGAATCCGGTCATTCAATCGGTCGGATTGCGGGGCATCGTCTATAACTATACGCTGGCAGGTAGGACAGGCAGTCACATATCCCGGAATCATGGCAGGGAATCCATGGATGCGTCCCGGCAGCTGTCCGGTTGTATGTGCAGGCATTACAATTCCGGCGTTTTGTCAGACTCTTGAAACCAGAATAAGAAACAAAGCACGTGTTTTTTTCCTCTTGGATGGGGAAATAAAGTACGTATATAATGATAAAAAATCCGTACTAAGGCATCCTCTTTCCTCATTCCTCGCATTTTCTCAAAGAAATCCTTCCTATCGCTCTGACAGTGTTATTCTGAAGCTCACAGG
>Ga0180431_10002221_pt1 | contig 26284 bp, 22 predicted proteins | sample SS_ome_11_FD_132459 | JGI IMG/M metagenome (GOLD analysis project Ga0180431, IMG submission 132459) | Hypersaline lake sediment archaeal communities from the Salton Sea, California, USA - SS_1_MS_1 metaG | ecosystem: Environmental > Aquatic > Non-marine Saline and Alkaline > Hypersaline >... | reverse complement strand
TTGCGCAGGTACTTTCGTCGTTCATCGATGGTCATTTCGTCATCTATGGACATGGTCCCCCCGGTAAGATTATCATTTGAGGGAACTATATCATCTCGGTAAGATTTTAGACGAATGAATACGTAGCTTTGACAAGCCCGATGCTTGGGGGTACAATTTACATCCCAGGTATCAGTGCTTCAACCTTAAGACTGGATCCCTCAGGAGGTAAACGGTGACATCACAGGTGCACGTCTCGACCCATCCATTGGTGCAACATAAACTGACTCTGCTGCGTGACAAGGGCACGGACCCGAAGATGTTTCGCGAGCTGCTGCGTGAGATGGCCGTGCTTATCGCCTATGAAGCCACGCTTGATCTGCAGACGGAGGAGACAACGGTGGCGACGCCGATGGGGCAGGCCACCGGCCGCCGTCTACGGGAACGGGTGGGGCTCGTTCCTATCCTGCGGGCGGGGCTCGGTATGGTGGAGGGAATCTGGAACCTGATGCCCAACACCGAGGTGTGGCACATCGGCTTGTTCCGCGACGAGGAGACACTCAAGCCGGTGGAGTATTACAACCGCCTGCCGGTAAGCCCGACCGTGGACCTCTGCCTGGTGCTTGATCCGATGCTCGCTACGGGTGGATCGGCCGTGGCAGCGGTGGATATCCTCAAGCGCTGGGGAGCCAAACGCGTCAAGTTCGCGGGTGTCATCGCCGCTCCTGAGGGCGTAGATCACCTGACCACGGCTCACCCCGACGTGCCCGTGCACCTGGCCGCCATAGACGAGCGGCTTAACGACATAGGCTACATCGTGCCCGGGCTGGGCGACGCCGGTGACCGGCTGTTTGGCACGGGGTAGTCAAGGGATTGGCTTCTCTATTCACTCTCGTCGTGTCTCTCGCACTGGCGCTTGCGCTCACACCCATAGCCGGTCGCCTGGGCCATCGGTTGGGCATCGTGGACCGGCCTGGAGGACGACGAGGACACAAGGGCACGGTGCCCCGTCTGGGGGGTGTGGCCCTGTTCGTGGCGTTCATGGCTGCTATCGGGCTCGCGGCCTGGCGGGGTACGCTCAGCGTGGGCTACGGCGTGGCTGATTTCACCCGTCTGGCCGGCCTCTTGATCGGCGGGGCGGGTGCGTTTCTCGTTGGCCTGGCGGACGATCGATTTGATCTATCGCCGGTGGTGCAGACGATCCTCCAGTTCGCGCTCTCTCTGATCGCCGTCGCCCATCTGCTCTGGCTCGAGCGCTTCACGTTGCCCTTCGTCGGCTACGTGGAGCTGGAAGCCTACTCTTGGGGCGTTTTTGTCTACGCGCCTCTGACCATCCTGTGGGTGATGGGGATGATGAACACCATCAACTGGCTGGACGGGCTCGATGGACTCGCCGCTGGGGTTGGCGCGATTCTGTGCCTGGTGTTGGCAATCCACATGCACCGGGTGGGGCAGTCCAGCGTGGCGCTGCTCCCGTTGGCGCTTCTGGGAGCGATACTGGGCTTCCTGCCCTACAACGTCTCCCCGGCGCGGGTATTCCTGGGAAGCGCCGGGGCGTTTTTTCTGGGGTACGCGCTGGCCTGTCTGGGGCTCATCGCTGGCGGGCGGATCGCCACGGTGCTGCTGGTCATGGGCTTGCCCATCGTAGACGTGGCCTGGCAGATATTCGACCGCCTGCGCCATCATCGCTCGCCGGCCGAGGCCGACCGGGGACATCTTCACTTTCGTTTGCTGGATATGGGGCTATCGGAGCGGGTGATCGTGCTGTTGTACTGGGGCTTCTGTGCGCTGTTCGGCGTGGTGGCGTTGCTCGTGGCGTCTCGGCTTTACAAGCTGTTGGCTTTGGCTGCCATTGGCGTATTCGTGATCATCGTGTTGTCCTGGCTGTCCCGCCCCGGTCGCCCGCGCCGGGATTAGTACTCTACCCGCATACCCTTCGCCCGCTCCAATAACCTCTCCATCAGCCAGAGAAGCGCGACGAACGGCACGTCGACTGCTACCGTAAGCGTGCACATCGTCGCCAGCCAGTGCAGGGCCGTGGTCAGCGGCCTGGAAAGGGCCTCGACGATTGCCGGCCACAGCCCGACTACCCAGCTCAGTACGCCGATCAGCAGCAGGAACAGGATCACCGGTGTCCACGCCTGCCGGTCGGCCCGGCTGGGTAGCATGGTGTTGCTCACGGTGAACACAACGTATGCCCAAAGCCACGCGTTGGATGCCCGAGACACCGCTACAAACCCTGCGGCCATGTCTGTCCAGTCGCCGGTCTCCAACGCCGAGCCGAGTGTGCCGATACCGAATACCAGGTATCCGATCAGCAAGATCGCGGCGCTTCCAACTAGCAAAGGGGCCAGCCCGATCAGGCTGGCCCGCACCGCGTCGGTTCTCTCGACGGGGACGAAGCCCAACTGGATGCGTTGGCCTGCCCGTTTGGGCCGGATCGAGATGCGGCCTACCCTGACCCCCAGGAGCATGGCCGCGAAGGCGTGGCTGAATTCGTGGATAACGATGCCGGGCAAGAGTGGCAACGCATACAGAACGGCCGCCATATCGAGGTCACCGGTCAGCAGCAGCATAGCGCCCTGTAGATGGCGATGAATCCAGCGCTCCATCAGCAGCAGGAGCGCCAACGCGGCCGCGAGCCAGAGGAGCAACGTCCAATCCATCGGACTGTAGAATACGAGGTGTGAGCAGGTGAGGGGATGGAGGATGCGCTTCTCCGTCCCCTCACCTGCTGTCCCCGCCGAAGCGGGACGTCCACACCGCTACTCCTGTGCCTGAGCCTCCAAACCGGTCTGCACAATGGCAGCGAAGTCCGCGGCCCGCAGGCTCGCCCCGCCCACGAGCGCGCCGTCAATCTCAGGCTCGGACATGAATTCGACCACGTTGCCGGGCTTGACGCTGCCGCCGTACTGGATGCGCATGGCCTGCGCCACGTCATCGCCGAACAACCCTGCCAGCGTCGCGCGCACCGTCCCGCCGATGATGGCGTTCGCTCCCTCACCGGTGGCCGGCACCCCGGTGCCGATGGCCCAGATCGGCTCATAGGCCACGGTGATGGCCCGGGCTTGCTCGGCGCTGATGCCCTCGAAGGCAGCGCGCACCTGGCCACCGACGAACGCTTCTGTCTCCCCAGCCTGATTCTGTTGCAGGTTCTCGCCCACACAGAGGATGGGCTTCAGGCTATGGGCCAGCGCGGCGTGGAGCTTGTTGTTCACCATCTCGTCGGTCTCGCCGAAGATCGTGCGGCGCTCCGAGTGGCCGATGATGACGTAGTCACACAGTCCCTCCAGCATGACAGGACTCACCTCGCCGGTAAACGCGCCCTTCTCTTCCCAGTACATGTTCTGCGCGCCCAGCCCGATGGTCGAGCCTGCCAGCGCCTCGCGCGCGGCGGCCAATGCCACGGAAGGGGGGCAGATGGCCACATCGCAATCGGTCACGCCGTCCAGCGCGCTGCGCAGTTCCTTGATCAGCGCGCGGGTTTCCTCGATGGTTTTGTTCATCTTCCAGTTGCCAGCGATAAACGGTCTCCGCATGTCGTCTCCTTGATTGGTGAGATATCTTGTGTATGATTCGAGTCGCGGGAGTCGGTCCGCGACGGAGTTAGAGTCTCTCGGGTGATTGTCCGCGGCTCTGGCGTTCCGGCGCTACGGCGCAGTCGCCAGGTGTACGATGTGCTCCAGATGCCCGTCCAGTTCTCCGGCCAGCGGATCGCCGATGTCATCCCAATGCTCCCTCATCCAGCCATGGGTCTCCTTGAGTAGCTGGACGGCCGCTGTCCGGTTTCCCATCTCCCACTCCACACGCGCCTGCTCTAGCCGCTCGAGAAACTGCTCCCGCAGCGGCTCGTCGGCTATCTCGCCGACCAGGGGGAAAAGCGCATCGAACGCCTGATGGACGGCCGGCTGGGTGTCCGGCGGTGCTCCCTCGTGCAGCCTGGTCAGCATCTCTTCGGCGTGTCTCCTGACCATCGGTGGCGTGTCCTTGTGGCCCAGCACGAACTCAAGTTCACCTTGAGCGCCCGCCACGTCGCCGGCCTCGAGAAGACACATAGCCATGCCATAGTGGGCCCACGGCAGTTCTGGGTTGATTCCCAGGGCTTCGTCCAGCTCCGGGTGAGCTGACTCACACGGGTTTCCCTCGGCCAGCGCGAGTAACCCGGCGTAGGCGTGGGGGAGAGCCTCCTCGGGCACCTCTGCCAGCAGCCATTCTATCTCCTGGCGTGCCTCGTCCAGGTGCCTGGTTGCCAGGGCAACCCCGGCTGCTCTCTTGTGCAGTTCTGCGTTGCCTGGGTTTGCCTCCACGCCCGCCATGAGCGTCTCAATCGCTGCATCTACCTCTCCCATCGTGATCAGCAACTCGCTGGCCTGGACGTATCCCTGGATCAGGCGCGGATTGGCCGCCAGCGCCTCCTCGTACAGGGTCAACGCGCGTTCGGGGTTGCCTTCCTCCACCGCGGCCTGGGCCTGTTCCAGGGCTTTTTGTGTTTGCTGTCTTTGCCTGCTGGCGACACCCAGGGATAGGAACGTGATCAGACAGACACAGGCGGCCACGGCTGCCGCGATCCACCAGCGGCGTTTCTTCTTGCCTGGCTTCTCCGCTTCCTCTGCGGGCTGCTCTTCGAGGGCCGGTTCCGGAGCCGCGGTCTCTGCGGCCTCAGTCGCCGGAGGCGATGGTGCAGACACCGAGGCCGCGGTCTGTGGGGGGGCACTTGGCTGCTGACCAGGCCCAAGCGCCTGGTCAAGCGCGGTGACCAGTTCCTCCACGGATTGACAGCGATCGTCGGGCTCCTTGGCCAGCGCCTTGAGCAATACCCGCTCCACCGGCTCGGGTAGTTCGGGGTTCAGTTGACGCGGGAGGGGCAGGGGGGTGAAGATGTGATCGTGAATGACGGCGTAGGGCGTGTCGGCGGTGAAGGGGGCCTGGCCGACCAGCATTTCGTACATCACGACACCTAGCGAGTAGACGTCGGTGCGGGCATCGAGTTCGGCCACACCCTTGGCCTGCTCAGGCGAGATGTACTGGGGTGTGCCGACCATCATATCGCGCGAGAGCGTGGATTCGCCTGCCTCGGCCATGCGCGCCAGTCCGAAGTCCGTCAGAAAGACACAGCCGTCGGTCGTGAGCAGGATGTTCGATGGCTTGATGTCGCGATGCAGGATGCCCTGCCCATGGGCGTAGGCCAATGCATCGCCCACCGCGTGTGCGATGCGCCGGACTTCGTCTGACTCCAGAGGGCCGTGCCGCATGTGGGCCTTGAGCGTTTCGCCCTCGACGAACCGCATGACCAGGTAGGGGTGCCCCTGGTGCTCGGCGAAGTCGTAGATGGGGATGATGTGGGGATGATCGAGCTTGGCGACGATGCGCGCCTCGCGCTGGAACCGAGCCAGGAAGTTAGGATCTTCCGTGAAGGCCGGATGCATAACCTTGATGGCGACGTAGCGATCGAGTGCCGGGTGGTAGGCCCTGTAAACTGTTGCCATACCTCCCTGGCCCAGTTTCTCGACGATGCGATATGCACCTACGTTCTCGCCGTTGGCAAACGGCATGCCGGTTCCTTTCCTGAGAAACCCGCCCTTCGACTGACTGTATGGTATCGCGTCTCGGTTAACGGACTGACACCTGCATGTAAACGCTGGGTAAGACGTGAGGCAACCCGGCGCATGCGCCGGGTTGCCTCACGAGATACTACTTGTCCATCAGTACGGCTACACCGGGCAGAACCTTGCCCTCCAGGAACTCAAGGCTGGCTCCACCGCCGGTGGAGACATGGGTCATCTTGTCCACCAGCCCTGCCTGGCGCACCGCCGCTGCCGAATCGCCGCCCCCGATCACCGTCACGGTGTCCAGCTTGGCGAGCAACTCTGCCACGGCGAACGTGCCCTTCGCGAAGGTGGGCATCTCGAACACACCCAGAGGCCCGTTCCAGACCACCGTCTGCGCGCCACCTAGCGCCGACTCAAATGTAGTCACGGTCTTGGGGCCGATGTCGAGAATGCGCCAGCCGGCAGAAACCTCGTTGGGGGCCACCACCTTGGTGTTGGCGTCGTTGTCGAAGCGATCGGCGATGACCACGTCCACGGGCAGCACCAATTGGCCGCCCGACGCGTCCACAAGGGATTGCGCGGTCGCGATCGCGTCTTCCTCCACCAGGCTGTCGCCCACCTCGAATCCCATGGCCTTGAAGAAGGTGTTGGCCATGCCGCCGCCAATCAACAGCCGGTCGCATTGCTTCATCAGGTTCTCGATCACGTTGATCTTGCCCGATACCTTGGCACCGCCGAGGATGGCGACGTAGGGATGCTCGGGGTTCTCGGTCGCGCGGCCGAGGAACTCCAGCTCCTTCTCCATCAGAAGCCCGGCCACGGCTGGCAGATGGTGTGCCACGCCCTCGGTAGAGGCGTGGGCGCGGTGGGCGGAGCCAAAGGCGTCGTTGACGAAGATCTCAGCCAGGCCGGCCAGTTGTTGGGCAAGCGCCGGGTCGTTGGCGCGCTCTTCCGCATGGAAGCGCGTGTTTTCCAGCAATATCACGTCGCCCGGTTGCATGGCCCTGGCTGCCGCCTCGACCTCCGGCCCGACGCAGTCGTCGAGTTTGTTCACCGGTCGTCCAAGCAGTTCCGACAGTCGCGCCGCCACCGGATCCATTCTTAGTTCCGGCACGACCTTGCCCTTGGGCCTGCCTAAGTGCGAGCACAGGATCAGTGCGGCATCTTGCTCAAGCAGGTAGTTCAGGGTTGGAAGCGCGGCCCGGATGCGCGTGTCGTCGGTCACCTGACCATCCTTCAACGGCACGTTGAAGTCCATGCGGGCCAGCACTCGTTTGCCTTTCACGTCAATATCGCGTATGGTTTTCTTGTTCATCTTGTCTTCCCGGGTGAGGCATAGTGGAATGAGCTGTCAGTATGACGATACGTGATGAGTAGATGAGGTTTCCCTCATCTACTCATCTGCTACTCATCGTACAAATTCACTCATGGGCTCACACGATTGGGCTCAAACGACTAGAGCCCCTTGTCTGCCATGAACTTGATCAGGTCGGCGATGCGCATCGAGTAGGCCCACTCGTTGTCGTACCAGGTCAGGACCTTGAGCAAGTTGCCTTGCATGACCATGGTCTTGTCGGCGTCCACGATACTGGAGCGCGGATCGCCTTTGAAGTCCATAGACACCAGTGGTTCCTCACACAGGCCCAGGATGCCCTCCATTGGCCCCTCGGCGGCGGCCTTGAAGGCGGCGTTGACTCCCTCTGCCGTGGTGTCCTTCTCCAGTTCGGCGACGAAGTCCACGATGGAGACGGTCGGGGTGGGGACGCGCATGGCCATGCCGTCGAATTTGCCCTTCAGCTCGGGGATGACCAAAGCCAATGCCTTGGCCGCACCGGTGGTGGTGGGGATCATGTTCAGCGCTGCTGCTCGCGCCCGCCGCATGTCGCTGTGCCCCGTGTCCAGAATGCGCTGGTCGAGGGTGTAGGAGTGGATGGTGGTCATCACACCCTTGGCGATGCCGAAGCTGTCGAAGACGACCTTGACGGCCGGGGCGAGGCAGTTGGTGGTGCACGAGGCGTTGGAGACGACGTGGTGATTCGCCGGGTCATACATCCCGTCGTTCACACCGAGCACGATGGTCAGGTCAACGCTGTCGGCCGGCTTGGCCGGAGCGCTGATGATGACCTTCTTGGCGCCGGCTGCCATGTGGGCAGCGGCTTTCTTGCCGTCGCGGAAGATGCCGGTGGACTCTACGACCACGTCCGCGCCCAGATCGCCCCAGGGCAGCTTCGCGGGGTCGCGCTCCGCGAAGACCTTGATGCGATCGCCGTCCACGACGATGTCTCCCCCGACGACCTCGACGGTGCCGGCGTATCTGCCGAAGTTGGAGTCGTACTTGAAGAGATGCGCGTTGGTCTCAGGCGGGAAGAGGTCGTTGACACCAACGACGTCAAACTCATCCGCGTACTTCTCCTTGATTGCCTTGAGCACCTGCCGTCCGATGCGACCGAAACCGTTGATACCGACTTTCACTGCCATTCTTGTACTCCTTTCATCTAACGTTTTGGGTGTAGTAGACGTAAAACCGCTTGTGCCAGTTTGTCACTGTCGTGACGCCAGGGGTGGGCAGGGTCAACCAGGTCGGTGGTGACCACGCGGTACCCTGCGTCGGGCGGGAAACCCACCGCCACCAACTCGACTCCTGGCGGGGCATCGAAGTCCACATCCAGGTTGTCGTTGGCCAGCACGATCGGGAACAAGCCCTTCCCCACGTGCGCTTCTAGTGCTGTAGCGTGATCCCCTGCATCAAACCCGTCCGTCTCGCCGCACTGAGTCGCGACGTTGCAGACATAGACCTTGAGCGCCCGACTGGCCCGGACCGCCCGGGCTACGTCTGGCACAAGCAGGTTGGGAAGGACGCTCGTGTATAGGCTGCCGGGGCCGGCCACAATCAAGTCCGCCTCCAGCAGCGCGTGCACCGCCCCAGGATAGGCTTTGGCGTCATCAGGCTCCAGGTAGACCCGCTCGATAGCTCCCTGTGCCTCAGTGATGCTCGACTCACCGCTCACACGGCTGACGCCTGCCGGTTCGGTCCGCAGGTCGGCCATCAGCTTCACGTTCTGCAGCGTGCTGGGGAAAGCATGCCCCTGGACGGCCAGCACTCGCCCGGACTCCAAAATAGCCCGCTCGAAGCTGCCCGTGACTTCTGCCATCGCGGTGATGAAGAGATTGCCAAAGCTGTGACCATTGAGCCCACTGAAACCGCCGAAACGGTATTGGAACAGTAACGTCGTCAGCGCCTCGTCGTCGGCCAGCGCGGCGATGCAGTTGCGGAAGTCTCCCGGCGGCAGCACCCCCAGCTCGCGCCGCAGCCGCCCGGAGCTGCCTCCGTCATCGGCAACGGTGACGATTGCGGTGAGATTGGAGGTGTTCTGCTTGAGACCGCGCAGCAGGACCGCCAGGCCATGCCCACCGCCTATCGCGACGATCCTTGGGCCACGCCCCCGCTTCCGGTAGCTGTAGACCGCGTTGGCCACCGATTCCGGGTTGTGTTCGATGAACGGTTCCAGCAGTACCCGGTTGATGCGCATCAGCGCGAATCCCACCGCTGACAGGCCGACCAGCCCGAAGAGCACTGCCCGCAGACCTCGCGGGACGAACTGCAGCGTCAGATAGTAGAAGACGCGTGGCAGCGGATAGAGCTCTCTGAGCAGGAAGCTGACCCCCAGGCTCAGAAGTGCAATGCCACCGCCCATCAATAGTAGCCAGCGTTTGACTCCCATGCCGGGGACCAGCCACTTGCGGACCGAGCGGACGTATTGGCGAAGTAGGGTCGAGCGGTTATGTGCACTGGTGGGCATCGGATTGCATCCTGGCGCAGGTCGTCTCCTGCTGACCGGGTTACATTATAACCGAACGCGGCACAGACGTCAAAGAAGAACTCCGTTTGCATTATTCAGTATAGCAGAAGCCGCCGGGGAAGTCAAAGCTCCTTACCGTCCCTCGCGCGCTCACTTGCATGGGCTGGCGATTGACTGTAAAATCGTTCTGAACACAATGTGAGTATCGTTATCGGGTACGTACGGTCGGTGTTTGCTGTCCGATGCCCACCCCGTGAGGCCGTGAGCGCTGTCCGGCCGTAAGGCAAGGGATATGTCCACCTCGCTAACCGAGTACGCCGATCTGGTCATCCGCAACGTGGAGACGGTCATCGTCGGCAAGCGGCAGCAGATCGAATTGCTGATCGTGGCTCTCCTGAGTCAAGGGCACGTCTTGATCGAGGATGTGCCGGGGACAGGCAAGACGATGCTGGCCCGGGCGACGGCGGCCAGCATGGGCATTGGGTTCAAACGCCTGCAGTGCACCCCCGACTTGCTGCCGAACGACGTCACCGGGGTGAGCGTGTTCAACCAGCAGAGCAATGTTTTCGAGTTCCACCCCGGCCCGGTCTTCGTCAACATCCTGCTGGCCGATGAGATCAATCGGGCCACGCCCCGCACGCAGGCTGCGTTACTTGAGGCGATGCAGGAGTGCCAGGTCACGATGGATGGGGTCACCCGTCCGTTGCCTGCCCCGTTTCTGGTATTGGCCACGCAGAACCCCATTGAGTACGAGGGCACCTTTCCCCTACCCGAGGCCCAGTTGGACCGTTTTCTCATCCGCTTGTCGCTGGGCTACCCGGACGGTGACGACGAGGTCCAGATGCTGCGCAATCTCAGAAAGCAGCACCCGATAGAGACGGTGGAGCAGGTGGTGGATGGGGCGGAGCTGCTCCATCTGCATGACGTCGTCACCGACGTACACGTAGACGAATCGCTGGAGCGCTACATCCTGGCCATTGTGCAAGCGACCCGCTCTCACCCTGACGTGGCTCTGGGTGCGAGCCCGCGCGGTTCGCTGGCCCTGTACAAGACGGCGCAGGCGCTGGCCGCGCTGCGTGGTCGCGACTACGTCACGCCCGATGATATCAAGATGCTGGCCCCCCTCGCCCTGGCCCATCGGCTGATCATCAGGCCGGAGAGCCAGTTGCGTGGTCGCGCGGCTGGCCCTATCCTGGCCGAGATCCTGGAGCGGACCGAGTTGGACATCGGGGAGTTGAGGTGAATTGCGTTACTTCGCGCTATTCCTCCTGATCCTGTTCGTCATTGCGGCTCTGCTGCGCGTCGATTTCTTCTTCACCATTGCCTACTTCTTCTTTGCCGTATACCTGCTGTCCCGCCTGTGGGTGCGGCGGACAGTGGGCAGCGTGCATGTGCAGCGACGGTTCACGGACCATGCCTTCTGTGGCGATCATGTCACGGCGGACGTGATCGTGCGCAACGCGGGCTGGCTGCCTGTCCCGTGGTTGGAGGTGCACGAATCACTGCCGGTCGAGCTGGCGACGCCCCCTTTCCACCGCGAGGTGGTCGGCCTTGGCCCGCGCCAGCAGCATCGCTTTCAGTACACGCTCAACTGCCGCAAACGGGGCTACTACCCACTCGGCCCGTTGACCCTGCAGGCCGGCGACCTGCTGGGCATCGTGCGCCGCCGCCAGGCGAAATTCGAGCCAGAGCACATCATCGTCTATCCACGCGTGCTGCCCCTGCAACAACTGAGCCTGCCCACGCATTCTCCCTTGGTCGCGCTACCCGCCAGCACACCCTTGTTCGAGGATCCGGCCCGGGTGATGGGCGTGCGCGACTACCAGAGAGGAGACTCACCCCGGCGGATCCACTGGACCGCCACCGCCCGCGCCAGGAAGCTGGTCGTCAAGCGCTACCAGCCGGCCATCGCCCGGGAGACGCTCATCTGTCTCGATCTTGACGGCGATGATTACGGCGCGCGCCAACGCTACACGGCCACTGAGCTGGCTATCGTCACGGCTGCCTCCATCGCCACCCACGTCGCTGTCCGGGAGGGGCTGCCGGTCGGCTTGGCCACCAAGGCCTTCGATCCGCTGGTGGATGGTCAGACGCGCTTCTTCTTGCCCCCGCGCTCGGAGCGTGTCCATCTGATGGGGCTTCTGGAGGTTCTCGCCCGGGTGCGGGTCACGGCGGGCGTGCCATTCGCCGAGCTGCTGCGCCACGAGAGCGTGAATCTCTCCTGGGGTGCTACACTGTCCGTCATCACTGGCCGTGAGAGTGAGGCGTTGTTCGACACCTTGCTTTGCCTGCGCCGGGCTGGTTTTGCCGTTGCCCTAATCCTGGTCCAGCCGGCGCGGAGGTCGCACGAGTCGCGAGCACGAGCCGAAATGCTTGGCATCCCGGTTTACCGCGTTTGGACCGAGCGCGATCTGGAGGCGCTGCAGTGAACTTGCCTGTGGAGCAGGGTCAACGGCTGAAGTATTTGTTCCGTGCGCTGGCCGTCGGACTGATGCTCGGCTGTCTTGCACTGTCGGTGGTGAGCCTGGTGGGTCTATTCCTGCCGGATTGGAACGGGGCGTATCTGGTGGTCGGGTGCGTGTTGGCGGCGCTGGAGGCCAGCTACTCGTACCGCCTCATCCAGGATGGGGATCTGCACGGCGCTGAAGAGTTGCGGTTCCGGGCCGTCGAGATCGTGATGTTCCTTATCCTGCTCAAGGTCGTTCGCTACGTGGGAAGAGGATGGGACTACTTGCTGGCAGACGTCCAAACCTGGCCGCACGACGTGCGCAACCTTCTGGATATCGAGACGGTGGCTGCCTTCATCCTGGTTGTTCTCTCGTGGTGGACGGTCACTCAAACCATCAACGACCTGGAGCGACTCGGCGAGCCCCCGGAGCGTGATCGCCACTACGCGCCCCCTAGGCAGAGCCTGGCGCGGCGCTATGTTTGGGGCGGAGGACTGCTGCTGATCCTCGCCGGTTTGAGCCGGGTCGGGATAGCTCAGTTGCTCAACCTGGAGCGCCCGCCGGTGCCGGGCTTGGTGCTCAACGTCCTGGTCTACTTCCTGCTTGGGCTGGTCTTGATGGGGCAGGTTCAGTTCGATGTGCTTCGCGCTCAATGGCGGTCGAGGGGGATCAAGGTCGCCGGCAGATTGGCCGATCGCTGGGTGCGATACAGCCTGGTTCTCATCGGCCTGGCGGCGCTCATAGCACTCGTGCTGCCGACTGGTTACACGCTGGGGCTCCTGGGATTGGTCGGCGGGGCGCTGACCTTGGTGGGCAGTGTGCTCTGGCTGATCCTGGGACTGCTCATTGTCATTATCAGTCTCCCGCTCTTGTTGGTGCTCTACCTGTTCTTCTTGCTCACTGGCGTCCGTCTCAGCTTGCCCCGGCTTCCCCTCCGGTGGCCACCGCCTGCGCAGGGAGCCGTCGGGCCGGCCGGCGCTGGAATGAGCTGGCTGGAGGTGCTGCGTTCGCTGTTCTTCTGGACCATGGTGGTGGGTATGGTGGTCTACGTGGTGCGCACGTATCTGCTTGACCATCCGGAGATACTCAGGGCTCTGTCGACGTTTGGGCCGATCCGCGCGTTGGGTCGCTTCATGCGCGCTCTGTGGCGCCGCCTGCTGGGGCTGGCGCAGGTCGTTGGGGAACGGTTCCCGATTCGCTGGGTCTCGTCGCGGAGGAGGGATCGGGCGTCTGACGAGCCCTTGCGCCTGTTTCGGCTGAGCGGGCTGGCAGCTCGCGAGCGTGTCCTGTACTACTATCTGAGCATCCTGCGGCGCGCGGGGCGTCTGGGCTTCCGCCGCCGGCGTTCCCAGACGCCCGAGGAATACGACGCTATGCTGGGACCATACCTGCCACACGCGCGGCAGGACATGGATGCGCTGACCCAGGCTTTCGTCGAGGCCCGCTACAGCCTGCACCCGGTCGGTCGGGACCGGGAGAGACAGACGCGCACACGTTGGCAACGCGTCAAAGCCGCGCTACGACGGTTCAAACGCGGATGACGCATGAGACCAGATTTTCCCGGGAGAGCCTGGTTTCTGCATCTGAGCCACTCGAAACCCCGGATTCGCGAGCCAATGGGAGGTTGCAGTGACTGACAATACAGTATATCGCCTGATTACCCGTGCTGTCCATGCGGGCAGTTGCCCCCCTCAGCCGGACTACACGCCCACCGTCACCCCGATTCATCCCTCGGTCACATACCTATACGACCGGATGGAGGAACTCGACGCGGTGCTGGGCGGCGCGCGGGAGGGGTATGTCTACACCCGGTATGGCAATCCCACGCTAACCGCACTGGAGGAGGCCGTGGCTGTACTGGAGGAAGGGGCGACAGCGTTGGCGTTTGCATCCGGCATGGCGGCCATCCACGCTGCCCTGGTTGCCGCGACAGCGCGACAGGCTTCCCGCGGCGATCGAGGTAGTGGGGGGAGCGCGAGTCCGGCGGTGGTGGCCGCGCAGGATATCTATGGGACCACCCACGCGCTGCTTGATGGCCTCCTGCGCACTCAGGGTGTGCCCACGCGGTTCGTGGATGCGACCTGCGTGGACGCTGTGGACGTGGCATGTCGGGAACTGCGGCCCGCGGCCGTGATCGTTGAGACCATATCGAACCCGTTGCTCAAGATCGCCGACATCCCGGCCCTGGCTGAAGTGGCCCACCGGCATGGGGCTGCGCTGTTGGTCGACAGCACGTTCGCCACGCCTTGCCTGCTGCAGCCTCTGAATCTGGGGGCCGACGTGGTGATCCACAGCGCCACCAAGTATCTGGGTGGGCACGGGGACGTGCTGGGCGGCGTCGTGGTCACCTCAGATGCCTGGCGGACGGCACTGCACAGCGTGCTCAAACTCACCGGAGCGAATCTCGGCCCGCAGGAGGCCTGGATGGTGCTGCGGGGAATCAAGACGCTGCCGTTGCGCATGCGCCAGCACTGCGACAACGCACTGGCCGTAGCGCGTTGGTTGCAGGGACACCCCCGCGTCGGCCGTGTGTACTATCCGGGCCTGGCGTCTCATCCCCAGTACGAGCTGGCAGCCAGGCTCTTCAAGGGGCACGGGTACGGGGGGATGGTGTCGTTTGAGTTGACCGGAGCGGGACAGTCGGAGGTCTTCCGTTTCTTCGAGTCTCTGTGCCTGTGTCTCCCTGCGACGACGCTGGGAGACGTATGCACGCTCGTGCTCTACCCGGCCCATTCCTCCCACCGCGCGCTGACCCCCGAGGAGCGGGCACGCGTCGGCATCAGCGATGGGCTGGTGCGCGTCTCCGTGGGGATCGAGGCTGTGGCAGACATCATCGCCGACCTCGAACAGGCGCTTGAGACGCTTGGGTAGACGTCCCGGCTACTTCTTCTGCATCACGAGGATACGCTCAAACTTGGTCGTCTTGGTCTTGCGCCTTGAGCGTCTTTCGTCTGGTATCCGGTCATCGTAGATAGTTTCGACCACGAAGCCGTCCGCGGTCGCATCTGTGGCCAATTCGGCTAAAATCTCCGCGGTGCGTCGTGTTTTGCCATCTCGTTCGACGTCACCGAGTACGAGCACGCAGTAGCTGCCTGGCCTAAGAACGCGATACATCTCCTGCAGGCAAATCCTCATCTGGGGCAGATACGCTTTCCGGCTGGCGGTAAGCGTTTCATCGAGTTCCTTCCAGTCCTTGCACCCGAGGAACCACAGTCGCAGGCGGTTGTCGCGGGCGTAGTCCAGTGCTCCGAAGTAGGGAGGGCTCGAAATGATGGTGTCAACCGTCTCATCCTCAATAGGAAGATCCATAGAGTTGACTTTCCACACCTCGTAGCGGCGCTGTTCCCAATCCACTGGCAGCATATGCCGACGGTACGCCCTCTTGACTTTGGCGACCAGGCGGGAGCGCAGGTCGCGATAGGCGTACATCTCCGGGAATTCGTCGGGAGGGTATTTCTTCTTGCGCAAGTAGGGAACAAGGTGGCTGGCGGGATAGGACAGAAAGCCCGGACGCACATGATGGAGAATACCCATCAGGCAGGCGGTCAGGAAGTAGTCCTCCTTTTGGTGCAGTGTACGGACAGCCACCCAGACCTCACGCAACGTGTCAGGGTGAAAGAACTCACGTACCCATTCGGGAATCTCGGCCAGGTTGACTGAAGCTGCCTTGGATTCTGCGATATCAGCTAGTTCCGTCGCTCTCTGGATAGCTGTGCTTCTGCTGCCCGGCGCCTCCAGCTTGCCCCGTGTGAGCACATATGCGTATGGGCTTAGGTCATTTGCCCAGGCGCACCGCCCAGCCAGTACGGCCTCCAGGGGGACCACGCCGGAACCGGAGAAAGGATCTAGCACTACATCTCCTGGCTCCGAGTACAGGTTCACAAGTACTTGAGCCATGCCTGACTTCATCTTCCCCACATAGGGGGATAGCTGCTGCAATGTGCTTTCTCGGCCATTGAACGACCCGTGCCACAACCGTGCGTCAAGTTTGGTGATCACTTGCGTATCGTCAAACAGATACAGTTGACGGGCCTCTTTCATATTCTCAGGCAAGGCATTCACTCCCGTGGTCGCCAAGAGCGGGACACGCTCTTGTCAACCAGTTCTCCCTGATGCCACACGCTAACTTCTCGTCGCAGCATCCCGTTCGCACGTTCGACGATCTTCACTTGGACTTCCCATACATGCCTGTCTTGTGCACTGGTATCTACACCAAAGAGCTCCAGAATCAACCGTGGCAGTCTCAGTTCATTCAGCTTGTGAACCGGTGGCTCGGGGTCGTCAGCCGAGGGAATCCGCTTCGGGAACAGGAATACGTCGGGGGCCGCCTCAAGTCCAATCCTATCCTCACGCCCTGGGTACTTGGGACAGGGCCGCGTAGCCGTGCCGCAGAGTATGTCCTTGAAGAACAGAACGTCAACCAGCTTGCCACGCCTCACCAGCTCGTTGGTGAGGCGATTGATGACAGAGTGCGCGCCGTGCGCCGGCTGGTTCACGATGGCACCATCGAGGTGGCACCACACACCGAATTCTTTGGACCACAGGGGGCGTTCGGATATGTTGATGCTGTTACCCTCGCCTCCCTTGACTTCGAGGGCGGCGAAGTAGTCCGGATCACGTGCGAGACTCACTGTGAAGTCATAGCGCGCCCTGCCGCTGCTTTGTTTGTAACCGGCGATTCTGTCGCGTTGCAGCAGGTTCTCCAGAACATCTCTCACTAGGCCCTCACGGCCCGCGGTTGAAGAGGCGATGAATGTTCCACGAATGCTCTCGACTGCTGAACGAAAGACCAGGCCACTCTTGTAGTCTGCTGGCTGGATGGCATGCTCCAGTAGCACATCTGGGTGCAGTACGTCCATGTTGTTGAGCAGATCCACTGTGGGCTGCACCTGTCTGGTGATTCGTTCTTCGTGGGTGCAAGGGAGTATCAACCTCGTGGCTCCTTTCCTGCGATCGATTGCAGGTCTAGGCTTACCGGCAGCATCTGTTTGTCCATTATAGCCTGGCAGCGCTGTCCGCGCAAACGGCGGGCTGGCGGGCATCCAGTATGGCTCTGTAAAGCTATTGGAGGAACCTAGGCGCACGCCAGGAAAGCCAAGACATCTGCGAGGACTTCTTGGGGACTCATTTCATCCGTGAGGATGGTGATGTCCGCGTGCTGTCGGGCGTGGCGCAGCCGGCGCGCCTGCTTAGCCCACCATTCTGCGCCTGCGTCTGTCGGGCGGCGCTGACGGCCAACTTCCCAGGAGACGTCCAGGTAGACGAGCAGGTCGGGTTTGGTGATGCGCTGCCACATCGACGGCACGTACGAATGCTCCTGCAACACTTCGCGGGCGTTGTATCCCCGTTCCCGCAATGCCTGGACGAGCAGCGACTTCCCCGATGCACACGGTCCGACCACGGCGATCAGCGGGCGTATGCCTCGTTTGGTCTGTTCACCGATTGGCAAGTTCTCCCTTGGGGAGCGGACACGCGGGCCACACGTTGGTCTATATCGTCATCTCTTCTTCAGGTGTCTCGCACGGCCCTCCACTCAACGCGTGTAGACGTTTAAGCGCTTGTAGCGAGGCGAAGACCACCAGACAGTCGCCGGCACGAAGAGTGACGTCTGGGGCCGGGTGTAAGTCTGTGTTCTCTGAGCGCTTGTGCAGGATGATGGACACGTCGATCTCTCTCTCCGCCTCCGTGATTGCGCGCCCTTCCAGGGCGGATCCCGGATGAACCGTTGCCCGCCCCACGTTCATGAGCGCATCGTCCACGTAGAACGAGTAGTCAATCTGGGCGCGCGTGGCAGCAGCGGCGAAGACCGGCGCGGCCAACGCCGAGGTGCTGAAAGCGGTGTGGATTTTGAATCCGTGCCGCACCTTCTCTGCCAGTTGCGAGTCGAACATGCGCATCACTACCTTGATTCTCGGGTTGATCTCCCGGGCTTCGAGCGCGACAGCCAGATTCGTCAGATCATCCTCGGTGCAGACGACGATGGCCGATGCTTCTTGTACGCGCGCCTGCTCCAGCATCTCCCGCTGCCGGGCATCGCCCAGCAATACCGGAACGTTCATCTGGCGGATGTCATCCATGAACGGGCCTTCAAGGTTGTGCTCGATACCGATGATGTCTTCCCCCAGCTGTAGCAGCACTTTCACCACCCGGTAGCCGATCCGGCCCAGGCCACAGACGACGATGTGGTCACGATAGGTTGAGGCAACGGCCATTAGCCACGTCTCCTTTCGCCTGTCACGGTTGAGCAGCGCCGCGCCGAAGCGAAGGATGCCGTCTCCGACGAAGGCCAAGCCTGCGGCAGGGATGGCGAAGAACAGGATTCTAACCTCCGGAGGCGCTTTGTCAAACTCGACGAGGTCCGTCTGGAAGAAGATGAGCGTGAAGGCGGCGTAAAACGCTTCGAAGGGCTCAAGTTGCACCTCATCGAGTTCTCTGAGATCGGATACGGCTGAGGGGTCCGGGTACCGCACAGCAAAGGCCCAGGTGCCGATGCCCAGGATCAGCAGGAACAGGCCCAGAGTGAGGCCAAACTCGTGTATCAGCACCCGGATGTTGCGCCCCAAAGCCTGCGCGTTGCGCCGCACAGTGCCCGTGGCACGGCGAGAAGCGTGGAGCCGCATCTTGCACCTCACAGAGGGAGCTTGACCGCCAGGCGGCGCATGCCATCGTGCTCACGGTCCAGAATGCGCAGCACGAGCACGCTGATATCGTCACGAGGTCGCCCTTCTTCCAGCGCGAGCGCTTGCTTCAGCAGTCCGTCGGCTACCGCCTGGGCGCTCGCGTTGTCCCTCGCCGCCAACTCGCTCGCTGCGGCCGGGATGTCGAAGACGCAGCTTGATCGTGCTCCGGCCGTTTCCAGGCCATCCGTGTACGCCACGACCATGGTCCCGGGCTCTATCGGCAGCTCGGTGATCTGTGGCTTGGTGCGACGCCGCACACCGATGGGCTCCGACGGGGTGTCAATGAGTTGAATCTCGCCGTCGGAAGGTATGACGATGATGGGACAGTGGCTGTTGCGTGAAAGCACCAACGTCCTTGACGTCAGGTCTACCGAGAGGATGTTGAGCGTCGCCGAAACCTTGCCACCCCTGTGGGTGTACAGGTAATCATGGGCTGCGCGCGCTGCTGCCCCATCGCGCACGCCCTCCGCTAACTCAGAGATCACCTTGCGGGCGACGAGGTTGCTGATGGCTTTGGCGGCCCGGCCGGAACGCTGACCGTCGGCGAGCACGAAAGAAAGGCCCCCGTGTGGGCGTTCGATCATCTCCAGCGTGTCCCCGCTTTCACTGCTTGCCCACTTGCCTGCTTTGGCGACCGCGACGTCGATCTCCATCTGTGCCTCTATTCGGCGGGTTGTTCGGGGTCGGATGCCTGTGTGAGCGTGTGGCCGATGGCGGTGAGTGTAACCTGTATCTCTACGCCGGGCGCAACTTCGACACGGGCGCGTTCTTCGTCGGCGTTCAGGGCCGTCAGCTTGGCGACGATCCCGCCGACCGTCATGATCTCATCGCCTACGTGCAGCGACGACATCTGTTTCTGTCGCCGCCGTCGAGCCTGCCACTGAGGCAAGAACATGAGCACGCTCAGTAGGACGAGGCCGACGACCAAAATCGTGATCTGTTGATTGTCCACGTTTACGCTCCTATTGATGGGATGGATAGCACTAGGCATCTGCTAGTGCTCGTGCAGCGGGTCAATGCAGCTAAAGAAGCACTGGCCATGCGTTGGCAAACTGCCGATATTCTGTTAGTATTATACTTGGGTTGGCACTGAAAGCAAGTTTTGAGATATTCCAGTGGTGTGCTATAATCTTAGCGCTGTAGAAGGGGGATGTGTATGGGGTTAGCCTTCCTGTCACCCGAAATCTGGGAGTATCTCCTGCTGGCATTCTATGGGCTGGCCACTCTCGCGCTTCTCATTTACGCGCGGGGCGACTTTGGGCGGCTAGATTGGCGTCGCTGGCTGCTGCTTCTAGCGTTGCTGGTCGCTCCTGTGTTGATTGCGTTTCTGGCCACCAACGGTCTGCTAGTGGTGAGATTCTCTGTTCCCAGCCTGTTGCCGCCGCCCAACGTTCCCACACAACCCGCGCAACCGTTTGCGTCCCTGTTGGCGCTGCCCGTCATCATCGCCGGAGCGTGGCTAGGTGCGGGACCAGCGTTGCTGGTTGGATTGGTCGGGGGCATCTTGCGCGCCGGGATAACGACGGGCGGGGTCACTGATCCGTTCCATTTCGCATTCGTCGGCTTCCTGGTTGGCTTCTTCCTGCGCCAAGACTATCGTGGTACTCTGCCGCTTGTCGTGCGCCAGCCCATCGTGGCTGGGCCGCTGGCCACGTTGCTGGCGTCGTCGTGGTTGTTGCTCTCCGCCTTCGTCCGTGCGGCTGATTTCGGGGTGGCTGGGCTTGACTACGCCTGGACCTTGACGTTGGCTCACGTGGCTCCGGAGCTGCTCGAGAGCCTGGTGGCTGGCGCGTTAGTGTCTCTTGTCTATCTGCTCTTCCGGGGGCTCCGTCCCGTTCGATTGGCGCGCCGATCCGCGCCGTACAGTCGTACCCTCAGTCGCAGATTGCTTTTCCTGTTCGTCCCGCTGATCTTGCTCATGACCTTCGTGCTCGTCTATGCCGTCGTGGCAACGACGCTCCAGGTGGCAACTTCCGACGCCGTGGACGAGATGGCACGGGACGCCAACGGCGCTGCCGAGGACATCCCGTATTTTATCTATACCGGCCAGGGGTTGCTGGCGGAGTTTGCGAATGACGTGACGTTGTGGAGTACCGACTCGATCACGCTGGAAGCCCGCCTGCGCAGCGACCTGCGGACGGTGGCCTTCTTCGACCAGTTGATGCTGTTTGACTTGGACCAGAGCATGCTTGCCATGTATCCCCAGGAACCGGTTGGGGATCCCGTCCTGACCCGGCAGGAGGAAACCCTTCTGCAGCGCGTGCTTGCCAACAAGGCAACTCAGATCAGCACGGTGCATCGCTCGAACCGCGGCGAAGTCATCATGTCGTTTATGGCTCCAGTCGAGAACGAGATGAGCGGCGAAACCCTCGGGGCTCTGGTGGGGCGGACCAGGCTTGACGTCAACCCGGTCATGGATCGGGCACTGGCGAGCCTGCAGTGGACTCGGGCCCGTGGGGAGGGGTTTGTGGTGGATGCGGATGGCTATATTGTAGCCCATTCTAACCCGGCCATGCTTCTCACAGAATGGCACGTGGATGAGAATCGGCCGCGCGTCGCCACGGTGTTGCGGGGTTGGGCCTATGAGAGCCTCAATCCCAGGGACAACACGCGCGAGTTGGTATATTACCTGCCCGTGGAGGGACATAGTTGGGCGGTCGTGATCCGTCTTCCGTACAATGTCGCCCTCGAGCAGGCTACGCAGATCGCCACGCCTCTGTTGTTCTTGCAGGTTCTGTTGGGTGGCGGGCTGGTGATCGTGATCCCTCTGGTTACCCGTTGGCTGACATTGCCGCTGACACAACTGGCCGCGGCGGCTGACCGCATCGCTGAGGGAGACCTGACGCAGCCAGTGCGTGTGCCCGGCGACGACGAGGTAGCCCGGGTGGGGCACGCGTTTGAGGGTATGCGAGGCCGGCTGAAGAATCGACTGGAGGATCTCTCGTTGTTGCTCCAGATCAGCCAAGCGGTCTCGGCTGCGCTCGAGTTGCCGAAGGGCATGCCCTTTGTGCTCGAAGGCGCCCTGCGGGCGACCAATGCCCGCGTCGCGCGTATTGTCTTGCTCTCGGCGAGAGGGGAGCCACAGATGGTGATGAGCCGCGGTGGAACGGGTGAGGGGTGGGGGGCACTTGACCGCGCACTCGCCACTGCTGCCAGGGACTTGGAGGCGCCGCTGGCTGTGGAGAATCTGGCCCGGGCTCGGACACTGGCTGAACCAGAGGTGCTGGAGGGACCGATCAAGGCTGTCATTGCGCTGCCTGTGCGTACGAAAGATCGGGTTCCTGCTGTTGTGTGGGTCGGATACGACGAGGTGCGCCAGTTTGACGTCTCTGAGATCGATTTCCTCTCCACTCTGGCCAGCCAGACCGCCGTTTTGGTCGAGAACGCACGGCTGTTCCAGGCTGCGGAGGGTGGGCGGCGGCGGCTTGCGGCGATTCTGTCCAGTACGACGGACGCTGTCCTGGTCACGGATCGGGACGATCGTTTCCTGCTGGTCAACCCGGCGGCCGAAAGAGCCTTTGGAGTCGTGGCCGATGAGATCGTGGGCCAGAGGATCGACGAGGCCGCGCTGGAATCTGCGTTGGTGGGGGTCTTCGAGGAGCCTCTGTCCCCCGACGAGGCCTTGACCGAGGAGGTACCCCTGCCTGACGGTCGGACGTTGTATGCCAATGTCTCGATGATCCTGAGCGCCGACGGGGAGCGTATCGGTCGCGTGGCTGTGATGCGTGACGTCACGCATTTCAAGGAACTGGACGAACTTAAGTCCGAGTTCGTGTCTACGGTCTCGCACGACTTGCGTGCCCCGCTGACGTTTATTCGTGGCTATGCAACTATGCTCCCAATGGTGGACGATCTTGGCGACAAGCAGCGCGAGTACGTCGAGAAAATCCTGCAGGGCGTTGGCCAGATGAGCGAGTTGATTGACAACCTGCTTGATCTGGGTCGCATTGAGGCCGGCGTGGGACTGGAACGCAAGCCATGCCATCTTGGGGCCATCTTGGTCGAGTCAGTGGATAGCATGCGGGCGCGGGCGAGCGCTCAGGGCCTTACCCTCAGGCTGGATCCCGCCGAGGGCGCGCCGGTGGTCGCGGGTGATGCCGCGTTGCTGCGCCAGGCGGTCACCAACCTGGTGGATAACGCGATCAAATACACCCCCAGCGGCGGCGTCGTGACGGTGGGATTGTCCGTACGCGATGAGCAAGCTGTGATCCGCGTTGCCGATACGGGGATTGGCATTGCTCCGGACGATCAGGTACGCCTGTTTGAGAAATTCTACCGCGTCAAGCGGCGAGACACGGCTGGGATCAAGGGTACCGGTCTGGGCCTGGCGATCGTCAAGTCCATCGTCGAGCGGCATGGGGGGAAGGTGTGGGTTGACAGCGAACTGAACCAGGGGAGTACCTTCTGTATCAGCCTGCCGATAGGTGACGCGGTGGGGGCCGAGATCGCGCAATAGACGTCTCCTGGTAGCAGCGAATGAGGTGAAGCATGGCGTTGCGGATTGGCATTGTAGGCTTGCCCAACGTGGGCAAGTCTACGCTTTTCAACGCCCTCACGCAGGCAGGGGCTGCTGTCGCCGCCTATCCGTTCACGACGATTGAGCCCAATCAGGGCGTTGTGGCGGTTCCCGATCCTCGCCTGGGAACGCTGGCAGAAATGGTGGGGCCGCAGCACATTACCCCAGCCACGATCGAATTCGTGGATATCGCTGGTTTGGTGCGGGGCGCTCATCGGGGTGAGGGATTGGGCAACCAATTCCTGGGCCACATTCGGGCAGTCGATGCCATCGCCTTGGTCTGCCGGTGTTTCACAGATCTGGATGTGGCTCACGTGGAAGAGACTGTGGACCCGCTGCGTGACCTGGAAGTGCTCGATTTGGAGTTGACCCTGGCCGATCTGGAGGTGACCGAGCGACGCCTAGACAAGGTGCGCTCGGCGGCCAAGGCCAGGCCCCGCGACTACGCTGCCGAGTTGGAGTCGCTGGAGGAATTGCGCGCGCATCTGCAGACCGGAGAGCGTGCTGCGGCGTGGGCGGCGCGCGGCAAGACGGAGCAGACCTTGGCGCGCGACATGTCGCTGCTCACGGCTATGAAGCGCGTCTACGTGGCTAACGTGGACGAGGATGATCTTCCTGATGGTGGTTCGTTGGCCCAGGGCGTCGCGCGCGCCGCCGAGGAAGGAGCCCCGTGCGTCGTCCTCTGTGCGCGACTCGAGTCTGACCTGGGCGAATGGTCCCCCGAAGAGGCTGCCGACTACCGCTCGGCGGTCGGTCTGGAACGCTCCGGGCTGGAATTGCTTTCCCAGGCGGGCTATGCGGCCCTCAATCTGATCACTTTCTTCACCATCACAGGCGGGCGCGAGGTACGAGCCTGGCCTATCGAGCGCGGCACCAAGGCTGCCCAGGCGGCCGGCAAGGTTCACAGCCAGATGGAGCGTGGCTTCATCCGCGCTGAGGTGGTCGGCTTCGAGCAATTGGTGGAGTCCGGCGATTGGCACGCCGCGCGAGAGCGCGGTGTGTTGCGCGTTGAGGGTCGGGACTACGAGGTTCGAGACGGCGACGTGTGCCTGTTTCGTTTCAGCGCTTGAGTCATCACTTTCCTTGTGCCAGCGGCTCAGTGCTCCTTAGCTGGCTGCATGAACTCCCTGCTTCTTCAGTTTAGGTCATCCTGTGTAGCGCCGTTCCCTCATTGGACTGGAGCACGTCGGCGCTAAGGGCGTGGGCGTTTCTAACGTGTATTTAATAGATATACGTTGACTGTATCATAATAAAGTGGTACAATTGGAAGTAGAAGAGTGGAGTGATGCCTGTGCGGTGCGGGCACGGGTAGAGCCGGAGGAGGAATGCCATGTTCGATAATGTCATCTATCTGGACAATGCCGCCGCTACTCGACTTGACGAGCGGGTCCTGGAAGTGATGAAGCCATATTTCTTCGATCTGTACGCGGTTGCTACGTCACAGTTTGGCTATTCGTTGGGCGTAGATGCCCGAGATGCTCTGGATGAGGCGCGCGGCCGTGTGGCCAACGCGCTGGGAGCTGGGCCCGAGGAGATGATCTTCACTTCTGGAAGCACCGAATCAAGCAACTTGGCGCTCAAGGGCGTCGCTCTAGCCCTGGCAGAGAAGAAGGGCAACCACATCATCACGTCTCCCATGGAGGATTTCCCGGTGTTGAACAGCGCTCGGGCGTTGGAGAGGCAGGGTGCCCGCGTGACCTACGTGCGCGTGGACGAAACCGGACGGGTGGACCTGGATCATCTTCGGGAGTCCATCTCTCCTGACACGATTCTGATCTCCATCCAGGCAGCCAACCAAGAGATCGGTACAGTACAGGATGTGCGTGCCATCGGCGAGATCGCCCGGGAGAAGGGGGTGCTCTTCCATACCGACGCGACACACAGCTTCCTCCGCGTCCCTCTGGACGTGCGACAGGTCCCGGTGGATCTGGTGACCGTCTCTGCGCACACGATGCACGGCCCCAAGGGGATCGGCGGGTTGTACGTACGCCAGGGTACACCTATCCGCAAGTGGATGGACGGGGGCTTTCAGGAGTCCGACCTTCGGCCGGGCGTGGAGAACATCCCGGCCGCGGTAGGCTTCGCCAGGGCGGTTGAGCTGGTCACACAGGAGGAGACGAATAGACTGCAGGGGCTGCGGGATCGGCTGATCGAGCAACTGCTCCAAGTGCCACACACGCGGCTCAATGGCCACCCGGTCTACCGCTTGCCGCATAATGCCAACGTCTCCTTCCGCTTCGTTGAGGGTGAGTCGTTGCTCCTGCATCTGGACATGCGTGGTTTCGCAGTCAGCACCGGGTCTGCCTGTTTCAGCCGTTCACTTGAGGCCAGCCACGTGATGTTGGGTATTGGCGGCGATCACGAGCGGGCTCACGGTTCCGTCCGTTTCACGTTCGGCCGCTACAACAAGCGGGAGGGTGTGGACGCAGTGGTGGATGCGATCTCCGAGGTGGTCGCGGAGTTGCGCCGTATCAGCCCCTTGGGCAAGGACTAGCGGGTTGTCGCGTCGCGTACCGATGTGGGTAGAGTAGGTCCTAGATTGACAGGAGGTAGTGAAAATGCCGTTGCCGTATAGTGAGCTTGTAATGGAGCACTTCCGCCATCCACGCAACGTGGGCGAGATCGAGAACCCCGACGCCAAGTCGGTGGAGGGCAGCCCAGCGTGCGGGGACATGGTGGCCGTGTATCTGAAGGTGGACCCCGAAAGCCAGCGCATTAAGGACATCAAGTTTCAATCCTATGGTTGTGCGTCCAACATCGCCACAGGCTCGATTATCACCGAGCTGGCCAAGGGCAAGACGTTGCAGGAGGCCAAGGGAATCAGTTGGCAGCAGGCCTCTGAGGCGCTAGGGGGCCTGCCGCCTATCAAGACCCACTGCTCGGTGCTGGCGGTAGATGGGTTGCGAGCGGCTATTGAGAACTACGAGGAACGCCAGGGCTTGGTCAAGGAGCGTCATCCCACCACGGTCGAGATCGTACGCAAGCGCCTGAAACGAGTGATGAATCCTTTGACCGGGCTGGACGTGTTGCGTACGAAACTGGTCCAGGATTTCGAGATCACCGATGGGACGGTGCGCGTCGTGGTGGATCTGCCCGCCGATCACCAGTTCGCGAACAACATCCGTGAGGAAATCATTGAGAAGATCGAGCCTCGGTGGGACGTAGATCGGGTAATTGTGGACTTCGTTGAATAGAGTGCGGTAAAAGTCAAACCCGAATTCAGGGTGGGAAACGAACCTTAGCAACTGAAACAGAGACGCACCTAGCCAGGCCTGCCCATGTCGATTTTTCGGAGAATGGGGGCTGTAGAAAC
>Ga0180431_10002216_pt1 | contig 26321 bp, 25 predicted proteins | sample SS_ome_11_FD_132459 | JGI IMG/M metagenome (GOLD analysis project Ga0180431, IMG submission 132459) | Hypersaline lake sediment archaeal communities from the Salton Sea, California, USA - SS_1_MS_1 metaG | ecosystem: Environmental > Aquatic > Non-marine Saline and Alkaline > Hypersaline >... | reverse complement strand
GCGGGAGGACATCGGGCGTGATGATGCCGGATTGGAAGTCCCTGAAGAAGAGCGATTGGCGCAAGGGGCTGGTGGGGGCGTTGATTCGGGAGCGGGCCCTCATCGACAACGGCTGGCTCGCGGCCCGACTTCAACATGGGAGCGCGCAACGCGGTGAGCCGCATCATCCGGCACGCCCGCGAGCGGGAATGAACCGACCGCACCGCCAAAAGGGAAAGCAAGGCCCTGCGAAAAATGTTCGTTTGATATGACGGACCCCTATTCTTGCGCACGAACGAGATCAACAACCCTGCGCCGGAGCGGCGTATCCGGCCTTGAGATGGGGCGCAACGGGGCGCAACATGGGCTGGAGCCCCGTGATTTACCTTGACCACAATGCCACCACTCCCGTGCATCCCGAGGTGCGCCGGGTGTTGTCCGAATGCCTCGATCAAGCGTGGGCGAACCCGTCGTCCGGATACTCCGCCGCCCGACGGACCCGGGCGGTGATCGACGGGGCTCGATCCGCCGTGGCCGGTCTCCTTGGCGCCGAGCCGGATGATATCTTTATTGATACGGCGGGCACCGAGAGTGTCAACACCGCCATTGCTTCCGCCGCCCGCCTCCATCCGGAGAAGCCGCTGGTCCTGATCTCGACCATCGAGCACAGCGCCTGCGAACGCGCGGCGATGGATGCCTCGGGCGAGTCGAATGTCCTGCGCCTCCGAGTCGATCGCGAAGGCCGCTACGATCTTGGTCACCTCGCCTCGATCCTTGCCGGGGAGGCGCCGCGCATCGCTCTGGCCAGCCTGATGTGGGCGAACAACGAAACCGGCGTGCTGCCGGGCATCGAGGCCGCCGCCGAACTGCTTGTGGAGGCAGGCGTGCCGCTTCACACCGACGCCGTGCAGGCCGCCGGGAAGCTGCCAGTCGATGTTCGATCCCTGCCGGTCGACTTTCTCTCGATCTCGGGCCACAAGTTGTTTGCGCCGAAGGGTGTTGGCGCCCTCTTCGTGAAGAGAGGCGCGCCACTTCACGCGCTCATCCACGGCGGCGGACAGTAGGGCGGCCGCCGCTCAGGCACCGAGCCCGCCGCGCTTGCGGCCGCGCTTGGGGCGGCCTGCCGGCTGGCGGCCGGAAAACTCGCCGCCGGGGAACTTGATGCCGTGGGCCGCCGGCGCGACCGATTCGAGCAGCAGCTCCTCGCCCTGCCCGGGGCCCGCCGCAACGGCCATCCCGAACAACGCATTCCGAACACCACCAACCTGCGCTTCGAAGGGGTGCCCGCGTCGCTCGCCCTGGTCGTGCTCGACGAGTTCGGCGTCTGCTGCAGCTCCGGCTCCGCGTGCAAGGCTCGCAGCGGCCAGCCCTCTCACGTGCTATTGGCGATGGGACTCGAGGAAAAGCAGGCGCGCGAGAGCTTTCGCTTCTCGCTTTCCGTCGACACCACCGACGCCGAGCTCGACCGCGCCGCGCGCCACATCGCGGAGACCGTCGAGCGTGTGCGCGCCGCCACCACTGCTGTGACATGATGGATGTTCCCTCGAACTGGCTGTCCGACATCACTCATGACGGGGGTGAGCTTGCCTGCGGGCAACTGCTGCTCGACCTGCACCTGCGATTCAAGGAACTGCCGCCCGGCACCCGGGTGGCGGTGCGCTCGATCGATCCCGGCGCCCCGGTGGAGATTCCCGCCTGGTGCAGGCTGATGGGCCACAAATTGCTTGACGAGGCCCACCCATACTATCGAATCCTCCGGGGTTCCGGCTGAATCCGCCTCCCCCGGCCCCGAACCTTCTTTGCTTATGTCCGATACCTTCTGCGTCGCCATCAATTCCTGCAAACAAGATCCCGACAAGGCCACGGTCGGCTTCGTGGTTGCCACCGCGGCACTCGGCAGCGGCAAGGACACCCTCGTGTTCCTGAGCACTGACGGTGTCTGGGCCGCCCACAGACAGGCCGCCGGTGAGATCGACGAAGGGGAGCCGTTCAAGCCGCTGGCCGAACTGGTCACCAACTTCCTGGCCGCCGGAGGCAAAATTGGCGTCTGCGCCCCTTGCTGCAAGAAGCGCGGCATCGAACAGGACGACCTTTTCGAGGGCGCCCAGATTGCCGGAGGCGCCTTCCTGGTGGAGTGGATGTCGAACGGCGCGCCGACCATCACCTACTAATCGGCCCGCGATGTCTGCCTTCGATCGGCCCGAAGCCGACCGCGTCTTCGACGGTGGTGACATGGACTGTGGTTCCGGGCTGATCCTGTTGCTGCGTCAGAACCTGCTGGACACACCCGAGGGCGGGGTTCTCGAGATGCGCAGCTCCGAGCGCACGGTCGCCGACGAGCTCCCGCCGTGGTGCCGGATGGTCGGTCATGAGTACCTCGGGACGGTCGAGGAAAGCCCCGGACACTGGCGCCACTTCCTGCGCCGTCTCGCCGACGAGTCCGCGCAACTCGAGGAAGACAAACAGAAGGCCCGCAACTACGAATGGCGCGTGCGGGTGCGCTCCACGGGCAACCGCGCCGCCACCGCCTACGCGCGGAATTTCTCCCTCACCATCGGCCAGCCCGCGAGCTTTGACGAGAGCGATGATCACCCGTCCGCGCTCGAGCATGTCCTTGCGGCCCTTGCCGCCGAGCTCGTCAACGGCTTCGCCACCCACTGCCGCCAGGCCGGCCTTGAGATCGACGACCTCGAGTGCACTGCCAAGGGCCGCCTGCATGACGTGCTCGCCCAGGTCGGCCTCAGCGACGGCGACCCTTCGCTATCGCGCATCGACCTCTCGCTCTTCGCCACCTCCCCTGCAAAGGGCGCCGCGCTGCGCAGTGCCTGGGAAACAGTGCGCAAACGTTCTCCTCTCCTTCAAACGCTCGCCAAGTCGTGCGATATGCACGACCGCTTCGTCGTCATGTGAGCCGAATCTCTGGTCAAACTTCCGCGACAACAAGTGATGAACTCCATGCTTCCCCGCTTCCCGGTCACCCAGGTTGGCAGTTGGCCGCGCTCCGAGGGCATGCTCGACGCGCTGCGGGCCCGCCGGCTCGGCCGGATGAACTGCGGCGAGTTCGATGCCGTGGTCGACCGCGAAACCGCCCGCTGCGTCGCCGCCCAGGAACGCGCCGGAGTGGACGTCGTCGTCTCCGGCGAACTGGGGCGCGACAATTTCTACTCGTTCATCACCGACAAGGTCGCGGGCACCCGGCTGATGTCCCTCGCCGAGATGCTCGACACGGTGGAGAACAAGGCGGCCTTCGAGGAGATGCTCGAAACCCTCGACGTCCCGGCCTCCGCGATCCGCAACCCGACCTGCACCGGCAAGCTGGCGCGCCGCGAACCGCTCGCCGTGGACGAACTGCAGCGCGTCCGCCGGCTCACCGGCAAACCCGTCAAGATCACCCTGCCCGGCCCCTACCTGCTCACCCGCGCCATGTGGGTCACCGACTTCAGCCAGGGCGAGGCCTACCATGACAAGCCCGACATGGCGGCGGACGTGGTGAAGATCCTCCGTGAGGAGCTGGGGGACCTCGCAGCGCAGGGCGCGGACTTCGTCCAGTTCGACGAACCGGTCCTCACCGAGATCGTCCATTCCGGCGAGACGAAGCGAAGAACCTTCATGTGAGCGACCCTTGCAACCCGCCGTGATGCGGGTTCGGAACTCGCATACGCCGCCGGGTTGCTCAACTCGGTGATCGAGGGATTCGACGGCTCGATGCGCCTCGGACTGCACGTCTGCCGCGGCAACTGGAGCACCCGCGAAGACGTTCTGATCAGCGGTGACTATCGGCCGCTCGCCCCGTGCTTCTCGTCGATGAACGTTCGCCAGTTCGTCCTCGAATACTGCACCCCGCGGGCCGGGGAACTCGAAGCCATCGGCCCGGTGCTCGGCGCAGACCGTGAACTCGGCCTCGGCGTGGTCAACCCGCGCACCACCACCGCCGAGGAGCCCGCAACAATCGTCGCCCGGGCTGAGGAGGCCCTCGAATGGTGGCCGGCGGAGCGCATCTTCCTCAACCCTGACTGCGGCTTCGCCTGCTTCGCGAACCGCGGAGTGAACGTCGAGGCCGTCGCCGAAGCCAAGCTGGCCTCGATGACCTCCGCCGCCCGCACCCTCCGCGAACGGCACGGGTAGGACCGCCTGAAGAGTGAGGTCTGACCTGAGACCTGTTGCCAACTCCATGTCTCGTCCCGGCGTCTTCACTGTCCTTTCACCGGATGAACCCTACCGCATCTTCTTCCCCCTCGGAATCCTCGCCGGGGTTCTTGGAGTGCTGATGTGGCCGATGTGGTTCGCCGGGTGGCTCCCGTCCTACCCTGGTTCTCCGGGCGATGCGCACGCGCGGATCATGATCGAGGGGATGTTCGGCGCTTTCGTCGTCGGCTTCCTTGGCACCGCCTTCCCGCGCCTCGCAGACAGCCCGCGGCTGCGGCGCGGCGAGGGGCTCGTTCTGCTCGCCCTGTGGCTGGCGACGACCTTCTCCCATGGTGTGGGGCGGGTGAATGCCGGTGACGCGGCTTTCTCCGCCTTGATGGCGGCTTCGCTCGCGGTCTTCCTTGGACGGTGGATCTTTGCGCACCGCGACACCCCGCCGCCCGGTGTGACCCTCGCCGTCGCGGCCATGGCGATAGCGGGAACAGCCGCCGCCCTGCTCTCCCGGTCCGGTGGATGGTGGATGGGCGCGCAGGGCGCCCATTTTGCCCGGCTTTGCCTCTACCAGGGCTTCACGATTCTACCGCTCCTTGGCATCGGGCCCTACCTGCTCCCGCGCTTCTTCGGCCGGCCCAGCAGCCACGATTTTGACGATTCGCCTCGCCCTCCCGCCGGATGGTGGCCACGGCTGGCCGCCTCGCTGGCGTGCGGCGGCGCGATCGTCGCCACCTTCGCAATCGAAGCCGGCGGCCATCTGATCCTCGGGCCGGCGGCACGGGCCGTGGTGGTCACGTTCTGCCTGGCACGCCATACCCCGGTATTTCGGCGAGCCCGACAACCCAACACCCCGGCCACGGCGGTCCGCTGGGCGGCGGTCTCGATCATCCTTGGTTTCGCTTCCGCGGCGGCGTGGCCCGCACTCCGGGCCGGAGCGCTTCACCTCTACTTCGTCTCCGGCATCGGGCTCATCACCTTCGCGGTGGCAACCCGTGTCGTCCTTGGTCATGCCGGCCGCCACGACCTGCTCTCCGGCAGGATCGTCTCAGTTCGTTGGATCATCGGACTCGCCGTTCTTGCTTCCACCACCCGCATGTCCGCCGACTTCCTCCCGCACATCCGCACGTCCCACCTTGTCTACGCCGCCTTGGCCTGGTTGATCGTCAGTATCTTGTGGCTCGCCGCGATCGGCCGCTTCCTTGCGCAAACCGACGATTGACCGCGTCGACGCAGGAAGTGAATCACGCCATTCGGCGCAAGCCCTCTTCTCACCTCGATGATTGCCGCAGCAATCCCACCGGGCAGGAGGATGTCGAACCCTGCGTCGGGAACAACACGAGTCGACCCCCCTCCTGCGCGAAAGAAGATCCTATGACGCATTCTACGGCCACGCCACCCACACCCGCAAGACGAGCCGGGATCTGCGCCGTGGCGTAGCCGATGGATGTCTCATCAGAACGGGAGAAATGGCGCTCACCCGCTATCGCATTGCGGAGCAGGCGGTCAAGTCTTGCTATTGTTCGATATGTCGTAGACGTTGAGTTCGTTGGCGTAGCGAATGTACAGCCTGCCCTGAAGCACGACAGGATGGGCCAGGTAGAGCTGACCCTTCCTTCTCGGCAGTTGGAGTTTGCTGATGATGTCATATCCGCCCGGCCTGGTCTTCATGAGCATCAGCAGCCCCCTGTCGCTGACTCCATACAAATGCCCGTCCGCCCATGTGAGTGACATCTTGCGCAGGTTTTCGCTTTTCACCACCTTGCCGGTCGGGAACTCGGCACAGAAGAAGATCTTTCCTCCCGACCGGCACGAACTGCCGTAAAGGTGTCCGTCGACCAGCAGGACATCGCCGTGGCAGTTGTCGAGCAGCCCCTTCTCGGTGGATATGTTGTCCCGGTTCGGGCCGTGGAGGTGGGGCCAGTCAGCCCGCGACCCGCAGGCCGACGCCAGCAACATGAGGGCAAGAACTGATCTCATCACGTCTCCTGCTTCGGACCCATACCCGCGTGGCGGCCGGAACTCAAGCTTCCAGTGGCGGGAACTGGTCTTCCGATGTGTCAACACCCTGCGAGGCATGACCGCCGCCGGATCGGGCCTTGCCGGCCGGGGTTGGATCGCGGTATGACGAAGCCTTCTTATGATCCCGCAAACGGCAGGGAAAGATGGTGGGCCGGCGGATTCTCGAAGGAGACGATTGAAAAGACCCTTGCCACTCCCGCCATCGCGGACAACACGATCCATATCCGGACCGATCGGCATTTGTATGCCATCGGGAAGAGAAAGTGAGCCTCGTCGTTTGTCAGGTCAGATTTCCCGGGGCCTTTCAACACCGGGATAACGTTGCCCGGACCAGCCATCGCACGCAGTCGAGCGAGAGCGAGTTTCCGGCCAACTGCCAGCGTCGGCGCAGGCTCACGGTCCCGGGGAACCGATAGCCGGACGGGAAGCCGAGCAGGCTCAGGATTTCCCCCGGCGAGAAGGCCCGCAAACCGCCCCCGGCGAGGCGCAGGAACGACCCGCCCGCCTTCAAGCCCCGGCCGTATCCGCTGGTGAAGCAGATCGCCACGGCCGCCGGGTCGGCGGGATCGACGACGTTGAGCACCGGTGCGTAACGCTCCGCCCGTTCGTCGGGCACCCGCAGCGCGGGGTCGTCGTCCGCCGCCCGGTCGAGGAACCCGGCCAGCGGGCGCGGCGAGGCCCGCGGAGGCTCCGGCAGGGTCGCCGGCCCGTCGCGCCCGGCCGCCAGAAAGATCCGCGGCCGCTTCATCGGAATACCGAAGCGGGTCGGGCAGAGTTCGAGCTCCCGCACCGCGTAACCTGCTGCTTCCCACCCCTCCAGCAGCCGTCGGTGGACCACGGAACCGCGGAAGCCGGTCACATTCTCCAACAGGATCCACTGCGGGCGGTGCGGCGTGCCCTGCCGGCCGATCTCGTCCACGAGGCGCAGCAAGGCGCTGGCCCGCGGGTCGGCCGCATCCGCCCGCCGGCCGCGCCGGGTGAAGGGCGTGCACGGCGGACTCATCCACCACAGCCCGGCCGCCGGCAAGGCGGCCAGATCGAGACTGTCCAAGGTCCGGCAATCCGGGGCGAAGCCGTGGTTCAACCGATAAGTCGCGCCGGCATCGGCCGCCTGGTCGACCGCGGCAACCACCTCGACTCCGGACTCCCGGGCCACCACGCCGAAGCCGCCGATCCCGCTGAACAGTTCAAGGGCCTGCCATCTGTGGTGTTGGCGTTGGCGGCGATTCGTTTTCGGGACCTTGTCGAGCCCGGAGTGACCGGACCGGTTGTTTGCTTGCGGGCAGGCGAGGGGTGGAGATAATGCGCGCGTGCGTTGGAGGGTTATCATTTTGATGGCGGGGATGATGGTTGGAACGAACGGGGCGCCGGAGCTGGCGGCCAAGGTTTGGCGGGACGGCGGGGGCGGGGTGGTTCGGTATCGCTGGCACGAGCCGCCGAGGCGGGACGAGGGGGCGCGTTTCCCGCTGGTGGTATTCCTGCATGGGGCCGGCGAGCGGGGGGACGACAACCGGGCGCAGTTGAAACACGGGGTGGCGGATATCGTGAAATGGTCGAAGGAGAACAAGCAGCCATGCTTCCTGATGGCGCCGCAGTGCCCGGCGAAGGAGGGGTGGGCAGCGGTGGACCGGAAGACGATGGACCTCGCGGCGGGGGCGAAACCGGGAGCGACCCTCGCGCGGGTGTGGAGACTGGTTGGCGAGTTGACGAGGGAGCATCCGGTGGACCAGGCGCTGGTCTACCTCACCGGCTTGTCGATGGGCGGTTACGGGACATGGTCGTTGCTGGCGGCGGCGCCGGAGGGGATCGCCGCGGCGGCGCCAATCTGCGGCGGCGGGGACCCGGCGACGGCGGGGAGGTTTGCGAGGGTGCCGGTGTGGGCATTTCACGGGGCGCAGGACAAGGTGGTGCCGGTCGCGGCGAGCCGCCGGATGATCGAGGCGCTGAAGAAGGCGGGGGGATCGCCAAGATTCACCGAGTATCCCGGGATTGCTCACAATTCGTGGACGAGGACTTATCGCGACGGCGAGTTGCTTGGGTGGATGTTCGGGCAGAGACGGGCTCCGTCGCCTTGAAGCCCCCCTCTCGGGGACTTTCTGAGCAGCATCAGGGGGAGGTCCTCGGAAGGGAAAAGGCGGAGGGGGTGATTCGTTCGTATCCCGACGCGCAGGGGTCTCTGTGGGGCCGGAGGCGGAGACCGGGACGACTCTCTGTTGAGGGGTCTTGGTCATCAGGAGACCCTGCGTGGTTTCGAGCTCACTCCCGGTGGTCAGAACTGCCGGCGGCGTTCGAACGATTTCTGATCTCTTCGGCGCTGTTCACGACCTTCTGTTGGGCTTCGGCGGAGAGTCCGCTGTTGGGGAGCCACTGGCTGGCGTTCTCGCGATCGCGGACATAGTAGGCTTGTGCTGCGGAGACCATCGAGCGCTCGCGCACGGTGGGATTGCTGATGGTGCCGGCCCACTCGATGGCGGTCACGGGGTCGCGCCACCGCTGGCTATCGACGTAACCGGTGACGGCGGCGTCGCGGTTGGGCGAGGGTCGCATTTCGGAGAGATACTGACTGGCGGCGGCGGGGTCGGATTTGGCGTATTCGCCCGCGATGCGGCGCATGGCGCCGGCGCTGGCATCGCCGGGCGGCAGATTCTCGGCCGCCCAGTTCGCGGCCTCGGCGGGTCCGCCGGTTTCGAGCGCTTTCCCTGCCAGCATCGCGTAGAGTTCGCCGGCTCGCGACTCACCGGATTCGGCCAATTGGTTGACGAAGCTGGTGGCGAGGCCGAGGTCGGTCTCCGAGAGGCCATGGACCATGCCTTTCATGAGGTAATTGTGCAGGACCTCTTCCGGGATTTTCCGCTCGTTGAGGAGGCCGTCGAAGCGCGCATCGTTCTTCATGTCGAGGTTGTTGAACCAGTCGATGGCGGCGTTGGGTTCCTCAGTGGCCCATCCGGCGAGCAGCGGGCCCATGTCGGGTTCGAGGGTGTCGGCGCCCTTCATGACGCCCATCTCGCCGGCGATCTGCCCCCATGCCTGGTGGAAGTCGAGGAACTCCCGGCTGTGCGGAGGGAGGTGGGCGATCTGCTCGCGGATCAACTCCGCGTTTTCCGGGGTCATCCCTTCGAGGAGCTGTGCGAAGAGGAGGCGGCGCTTGACCGGGTCGAGTTCGTTCTTGAGCCGACGTCCGAGGGTTTCGATCGCGAACAAGGTGAGGGCCGGGCGGCCCGATGACGCTGTTGATCCAAGCCGGCTCGACACGACTCTGGCGCCCGGGCGTCCTTCGGCGGCGGGTCCGGCCACCCCGGCAGGGAGGGCGGCGCGTTTGCCTGTGGCGTTCGCGGAGGCGGAGGAAGGCTGGTGGGTCTTCGACGACACGGTATGAGGATGTCCGGCCGGGCCGGATTCCGGGGACTCGTCCGGGGACCTTGTGGCGGACTTGAGAACCCAACCGAGTCCGAAAGCCACGGAGGCGAAGGAGATCCATGCAGCGAGGGTGACGACGTTGCGGTTCATGGCTGGTGGTGGTGAGGGCCTCAGGGGCCGGGAGATGCCTACTTGTCTTGCCGTTGCAGGAAATGGTTCAGCTTTTGCCGGGCTTCACCGGAGAGTCCGCTGGCCGGCAACCATTGGCGAGCGCCTTCGGGGTCTTTCCGGAAGTAGGCATCACCCGCGGCGAGGAGCGAGGCCTGCCGCATCTCGGGGCTGCTGATGTCGTTGGCCCACGCGATGGCCGCCACGGGGTCCTCCCATCGATGGCGGCTCACCAGCCCCCCGATGGCGGAGTCCCGGTTCGGTGACGACGGCATGTCCAGAATGTAATTGGTGGCCGCCACCGGGTCTTTCCCCGCCCAGCGCTCGAAGGCGGCGTGGAGGGCCCGCGCCTGATAAGGGTTGTCGTCCAATCCCGACGCCCAACCGACCGCGGCCTCGGGATCCTTGCCTGCGTATTCGCCTGCAATGCGGTGTACGGCCCACGCGGCTCCGTCCCCCTCGGGCAGGGATTCCGCCCATTCGGCGGCTTCGGCGGGGCCGTCCGCCTGCAGGACCTTCGTCGCCAGCATGCCGAACATCCTGTTGGCGGCCTCGTCGCCGCTTGCGGTCAGACCGTGCACGAAGGCGGTGGCTTCGTCGATATCACTGTTGGCGAGGCCCTCCGCGATGGCGGACTTCACATGGTTCTTGCTCGCGTAGGATTCTTTGCTCGAATCTGCGAGGTCGTGGAACCAGTCGAGGGCCGCTTCGGGGTTCTCGCTGGCCCATCCGGCCACGGTCGCCCTCAGATCGGGCTCCTTTGTGTCGAGTCCATGTTCGACGGCCTCCATGCCGGCGATCTTTCCCCATGCGTAGTGGAAGTCATTCCACTCGGGGGTCCGCGGAGGAAAGACCGCGATCTGGGCGCGGATCTCGAGAGCGTTTTCGGCGGTGAGGCCGGCCAGCAGTCTGGCGAAGGTGGCCCGCCGCTTCATCGGGGACAGGTCCGCCTCGAGCTGCCGGCCGAGTTCTTCGATCGCTGCATTGGTCAGCGGCGGGAGTTCCGCCTCAAGGGCGTTCCGCACCGGCGCAGCGGCCGGGCCACCGGCGCGCGGACGACGGCCGGCCGGCCCGTCCCACCACGCTCCCCCGCGACGGGTTTGCAGGGGAACTCCGGATCGTGTCGCGAGCCCGGTGTCGTCCATCGCTTCCGACGGCGTGGAAGCAGGATTCAGCATCCATCCCAAAGCGAACGACACCGCACCGACCGTGCTCCATACGCCGATCGCCAAGATCTTCCTGTGCATGGCTACTGACATGAATTCCCATGGGAATCCTTGATGGTCAAGCGTGAAGTCCTGGTATGAGGGGGTGGGACAGGGCGCTTGGCTGGTGGGCGAGAGATGGAATTGTCGGAAGAGCCCATCTCGCCGCGGGGAGGCCGGAAGAGCCGCGCAGACCGGGTTGCGAAGCGGCCACGGCGCGGGCTTCGTATGTGTTAGGCGACCAGAAAGTCCAGTCCCCGGCGGACTTGTCGGTCCGTCTCGCTTCCGGCCCCATGCATCCGCTCCACGCTTGATTGCCATGCACGGCTGAAACCACCTCGGTCATTGCCACGCTGGGGGGTGGTGATATCATCATCGCGCGACGGCCTTGAAGATCCTCCTGACAGGTGATGACCTCCACGAACTACCAGGTTGCCCGCGCCCTGGTCGACTCGCTGGTCAATGAAACGGTGTGCCGCGAGAGCGAGATCCGCGAATTGATACCGTGCGATCTGCTCGGATACGAGGAGGCGGTCGAGCGCGCCTTTGCCCGGATCGCGCAGAATCGCGTGCCGTCGTCCTGGATCGATTCGTTGGCGTCGGGTTCGATTGATCCGGGGAAGTTCGACCTCGTGCGGGTGCCGGAGCACGGCGTGCTCCGCGACCAGCGCCGCGCCCCGCTGCGCGCCCCGCGGGAGACCGTGATCGAGCGGATCTGGTCGCTTGGCGGCGCCAACGGCTGGCCCGTCATGAACTGGGCGTGGCGCGTGCGCGGGCTGATCGACAAGCTCTTCGGCGGCATCGGCCTGCGGCGCGGGCGGCGGCATCCGACGCAGCTGCGCTCGGGCGACGCGCTCGACTTCTGGCGGGTGCTCCTCGCCGATCGCGACAAGGGCCGCCTGATTCTGCATGCCGAGATGAGGGTGCCCGGCGACGCGTGGCTCGAGTTTGCGCTCGAGCCGGACGGCTGCGGCGGCGAGCGCCTGCTACAGACCGCCACCCTGCGCCCTCAGGGGTTGTTCGGGCGGCTCTATTGGTTCGCGGTCACACCCTTCCACTGGCTGTTGTTCCCGCGGATGGTGCGCAAGCTGGCGGCGCCTGACCACGCGGGGCGTCCAACTGCCGGCCGGGAGACGGTCTGAGAGAGGCTGCGCGTCGCGCCGGCCACGGGGCGGGCTGGTGTCCAATGGCTTTCAACCGCCCGGTCGCTGAGAAGATATGAAGAGACCAACATGCACCAGCCTGGCGAGGCAAGCCTCGGACCGGGATGCAGGATTCAAGATGCAGGATTCAAGATGCAGGATGCAGGATGCAGGATGCAAGACGCAGGGCACACGGGACTGCATCCTGAGTCTTGCACCCTGCATCAGGCAGGGCAACCTTGCCGCCGGAAAACTTGACTCATTTGTGACGACTTCTGGATTTCAAGGACTCTGGCCCTGCTCACCGCAAGCCTAAGCCTTGTGTTGACGATCGGCTGGTTCATAAACCGGAATACGTCTGGCAACTGGTTTGAGGAAACGGGTTTCTTCGTCAATCCCGGCACCACCGTCATTGCGGTTGTCGTTGTCGTTGTCGTAATCGTAGTTGTAGTCGAGATGATGATGGGATCTGGCCACGGACAACTTGACGATTGTCGCCTCTCTGGTGACTACGTGGCATAGTCCTGCGCTCTGGCGAAAGAGCTGAGTGGTGTTGATCGTCATGCCGGAGAGGAACCGGCTCGGTACGGAGTAGACGATTACGATTGCGATTACGATTGCGATTACGATTGCGATTACGATTACGATTACGACAACGAGGGAGAAAGGGAACCCCAACCAGACGCTTCACATGGACCTGGTGCGGCTGGCGCCGAACCAGGCCAGTGAGCTCCCCGGTCTGCAGCCGGCCTCACACCGCTGCCTTCCTGCAACACTCCATCAGATAGTCACGGGACTTCTTCAGCGCCTTGGCCATTTCGTCCGGCGGCGGCTCGTGGTGCATGAAAGGATTGACGTATCGGGCATAGCCGGCCTCGGCGAGGGCGGCCAGCCATGGGGTGCAATCGGCCGGGCCATGGCCGGGTAGTTGCTGTAAGCCCTTTCCCCGCTGCCAGGCGTAGAAGAACAGGAGCGACTCTCCGACCGTCCTGATAGCTTCCGGCACGGACACCCCGGCCCCCTGGAGATGATACGGCGCCAGAGCGATGCCAAGCCTCTTACTGGGATTGTGGTCCACGAACGCCTTCAACCCCGCCAGCGAGTTCAGAATGTTGCCGCCGTGGTTCTCCAGGGCGATGAACGAGTTGTGCTTCCCGGCCAGTTCGATGTCCGGTTTCAGCCCCTCGAGGAACTTCTTCATCCTTGCGGCCAGCTCCGACGGCTTGCCGGCTCGGGCCGCGCCGCGGACCGCAACACCCCCGCCGGCCTTGCCAAGCAACTCGGCGTATCGGGGATACCCGCCGTGGTAGACGCTGAAGGCATACAATTGAACCCCGTTCTCCTTGCAGCATTTGACAAGGCCTTGCGCACCGAGGCGATTGGCCACGTCGTCGAGGTGAGGACATCCGGCGTGCGCGCTCCATACGTCGACGGCATCGAACCCGAGACCCGCGATGCGTGCGATGGCTTCTTCAACCGGCAGCGAGCTGAACTGGATCGTCGAGGTGGACAGGCGCATTTCCCAACGATTCTTCTTTCCCGCCTCCTCGTCGGCCCGGCCGGCGAGCGGGCCGGTTGCGGCGGCCACGGCGCCGGCCGCAGCGCTCGAAAGAAACCCGCGCCTCGAAACGGGGATTCGCGGTCGTTGTTCGTCCTTCATGGCCGGGATCGACGCTACCACCACGGATTCTGTTGGAAAGGTTTTTTCACCTTGTTGCCCTCTCATGGCTTGCCGGTGATCAGGACGACTTCCTGCGGCGCCGGCCGGTGCAGCCGCTGCGTCGTGTCGCCCGCCGTGGGCATGTGTTTGGCGGCCAGAAAGTTCAGCCCCCCGGCGAGCCTGCAGCGGCGGAACGCCCCCGGCGGGCTTGTCCCGCCGGAGCGAACGATTGGTCAGCTAAAGCGAGGGTGCAACCGGATGCAGCCCGTGGGAAGCGCGAATGCTCCACCCACGGGCTGGTTCCTTGGGCGGACAACGTAGCTCACCAATCGTGGCTTCCGGCGGCACAAGGCCGCCGGGGGCCGTTGTGAGACGCCAGACACATGGCGCAGTGGCGGGCTCAACCCCCGGTTCATCGCTCCCATGCCTCGGGCATGGTCCATGGATTGGGCATTTTCCGGTGGAGTCCTTGGGAACCGGAACTCGTCACAGATGAGTCAAGTTCTTCGGGCCGCCATTTCGGTGAACGACAGCGGACGATTGGTCAGTTGAAGTGTCCACCGAGCGTTGGCGGGATTGGGGGTCAGTCGAATCGTTCAGTCCCGGTCAAGGAACCTTTGGCAGAGACTATTTTGCCCTTGGGTGGGCGTGGTTATAGACCTCGCGGAGGCGTTCCCGGGTGACGTGGGTGTAGATCTGGGTGGTGGAGAGGGAGGAATGTCCGAGGAGGGACTGGACGCTGCGGAGGTCGGCGCCGGCATCGAGGAGGTGGGTGGCGAAGGAATGCCGGAGCTTGTGGGGGGTGACGGAGAAGGGGATCTCGGAGAGAGCGAGGTATTTCTGCAGGAGGTAATTGATGGAACGCGTCGAAAGGCGCCGTCCGAGTTTCGAAATGAAGAGGGGGCCGCCGGTGACGCGGGCCGCCTCGCGGTAGTTCGCGACGGCTTGCCGGGCGTGGGCGCCGACGGGGACGAGGCGCTCCTTGGCGCCCTTCCCGATGACACGCACCGTGTCGTCGAGCGATTCCACGTCGCGGACGTCGAGGGCGGCGAGTTCGGAGAGGCGCAGTCCGGTCGAGTAGAAGAGTTCGAGGATGGCGGTGTCGCGCAACGGAAGCCAGTGCGGGGCCTGCTTCTCGAGGGGTGTCTGCAGTGGAAGGGCGAGGAGGTGTTCCATCTGGGCGAGGGTGAGCACGACCGGCAGTTGCCGTTCGAGTTTCGGGAGCTGGATTTCGGCCACCGGGTTGCGGGGCAGTCCATGCCGGAACACGAGGAACTTGTAGAAGGCGCGCAGGGCGGAGAAGTGGAGGCGGATCGTGGACCGGGCCAGCCCGCGTTTCATGGCATCGAAAAGATAAAGGCGGAAATGGTCGGGCTCGCAATCACGCCAGCTCCGGAAAGGCGCCCCCGTCCACTCGCGGAAGTCACGCAGGGCCTGGGCATAGTTGCGGAGGGTCCGCGGGGAGGCGTTCCTTTCGACCACGAGGAACTCGAGGAACTCGTCGAGATGAAGGTCGTTTGCGGCGGAGGACAAGGGGCTCGGGTCAGTTGCAGGCGTTTCGGGAGCATTCCGGGCAGGTTCCGAAGAACTCCAGTTCGTGGTAGAGATTGCGGTAGCCGGTCTTTCGGCGGATTTCGTCTTCGAGGTCGTGGACCGGGCACGGCGCGTCGATCGGGGCGATCGAGCCGCACTCGGTACAGATGAGGTAGTCGCGGTGCTGGCCGGGGATGACGAGGGCGAAGTAAGCGGCGCGCTGGTGGAGGCCGAGGCGACGGACGACGCCGGCGTCGGCCAACCGGTGGAGAAGGCGGTAGATGGTGGCGCGGTCGCACTGCCGGGCAAGGCGGTCGGAGGACTCGATCATGGGGAGCGTGAGAGGCCGGTCGGCCTCGAGAAGGGTCAGGAGCAGTTCTTCGAGGGCCTTGGTCCTGCGCATGCCGGCGGATCGGCATCGTTCCACGAGGTCTGCCAGCGGAGCTGCCATGGGCGGGAGTTTATCGTTGATGGCTTCGGAACGGCAGAAAAATCCCTTGCCACGGGGCACGGAAAGACCGAGAAGTCGCGCCATGATGCGAATCCTGAAGCGGGCGGCGGGACTGGTTGTCGTTGCGATTTTCACCGCCGGAACGGCGGGTGCGGTGGAATTGAGGCTCAAGTGGGAGCCGGGGAAGCGCTACGTGTTCGAGCACACCACGACCTCGGCGGCGACGATGGTGGTGCCGGGGCAGGGCGAGATGAAGAGCAGCACCGACATGGTTCAGGAGCTCCGGCATGAGGTTTCCGAACACGAGAAGGGAGCGAAGGTCACGAATGAAATCACCCGGATCAGAATGAAGACTGCGGTGGGAGGAATGCAGGTGATGGAATATGATTCCGCCGATCCGGCCAAGAGCGGCGGCCCGATGGGACCGATGTTGAAACCCCTCACGGAGATGGAATTTGTCTCGATCTATTCCCGGGCCGGCAGGCTGTTGGAGATCAAGGGACTCGAGGATTTCCAAGGGGCGCGGCAGTTCGGTCTCGGGAAGGAACAGTTGGAGCTGATGGCGAAGCAGACCGCCCTGTTGCTTCCGGAAAAGGAGGTCAATCCGGGGGACACTTGGGAGGCGGAGATGGAACTCCCCCTCGGCCCGCTGAGCGAGGACCCGGCCGTGCTCAAGATGAGGCTCAAGCTGGCCGGTGTGAAGGAGAAGGGAGGCAGGAAGGTGGCAGAAGTATCGATGACGGGGGATCTCGATATGAACATCAAGCAGAAGGGTGAAGCCGTCCTGTCGCTCAAGGCCACAAGGATCGAGGGCGCCATGGACTTCGACCTCGAACTCGGGCAACCGGTCAGGACCGAAACAACGCTCGATTTCGAAGTGCGCCTGCCGGCGGGAATGAACAAACAGGAAGGCGCGCCCGGGAAGCTTCCCATGAAGACCTTTTCCGTCAGCAGGCTGAAGGCGGTCGAGGACGTGAAGTAGGGGGCTAGTGGTCCGTCAAGATTGATCTGACGGATATTCGCTGGCGGGATGAAGCGCTGGTTGCGTTGGCGAAGCATCGAGAATCTACGGATTCACTCCGCTTCGCCGCCTTGCCAGCCCTCCATCCTCCGGCGCGCCTACCCATCATCTCAATCTTGACGAACCACTAGAAAAGACTCCCCTGGGCGCCTTCGGCGGGCGGGGGGGCGCCGATCTTGCGATAGGCCGAGGGGAGGGCCACGCGGCCGCGGGGGGTGCGTTTCAGGAAGCCCTGCATGATGAGGAAGGGCTCGTTGACTTCTTCGAGGGTGGTGGCGTCCTCGGAGAGGGCGACTGCGAGGGAGGAAAGGCCGACCGGTCCCCCGTTGAACTTGTAGATGATTGTTTCGAGGAGTCGTTTGTCCATCTCGTCGAGGCCGTCCTCGTCGATCTCGATCATGGCGAGGGCCCGGGAAGCGGTTTCGGCGTCGATGCGGCCGGCGGCGCGGACCTGGGCGAAATCGCGGACCCAGCGGAGGAGGTTGTTGGCGACGCGGGGGGTGCCGCGCGAGCGGGCGGCGATTTCGCGGGCGCCCTCGGGGTCGATCGTGATGTCGAGGAGTCCTGCGGAGCGTTCGATGATGGTGCGGAGTTCTTCGAGGCTGTAGTAGTCGAGGCGGTTGACGAGGCCGAAGCGGGATCGCAGGGGGGCGGTGAGCATTCCGGCGCGGGTGGTGGCGCCGACGAGGGTGAATTTCGGGAGATTGAGCTGGATGGAGCGGGCCGAGGGGCCGGAGTCGATGATGATGTCGAGGCGGTAGTCCTCCATCGCGGGGTAGAGGTATTCCTCGATGGCGGGATGGAGGCGGTGGATTTCGTCGATGAAGAGGACGTCGGCCTTTTCGAGGTTGGTGAGGACTCCGGCGAGGTCTCCGGCCTTTTCGATCTGGGGGCCGGAGGTGGTGTGGATGCGGGAGCCGACGGCGCCGGCGATGATGTTGGCGAGGGTGGTCTTGCCGAGTCCCGGGGGCCCGGAGAGGAGGATGTGTTCGAGGACGTCGTGCCGTTGGCGGGCGGCCTCGACCATCAGCATGAGCCGCTCCTTGACCTTTTCCTGGCCGTGGAACTCCTTGAAGGCGGGCGGCCGCAGGGAAATGTCGAACGATGTCCGGGGCGCCTCGGTGGCTTCCTGGTAGAAATTCTCCGGCATATCGCGGCGCGACAGAATCACAGATCGAACCGGAATGACAGGCGGATTTGGCGAGAAACGGCTTTACAGCGGGAGGGCGGCGCGTAGAGTGCGCCTCCCATGAAGGTGCTCTCGTCGCTTGCCTCGTTGAAACGCCGTCACGCCGGATGCCAGGTCGTGAAGCGCAGGGGGACCCTGTACGTGATCAACAAGAGCAACCCGAAGTTCAAGGCGCGGCAGGGCGCCACGCGCGGCACCAAGCTCTCCAAGAAGGGCGTGAAGTGAGCCGGGGACGGGGAACGCGGGGATATCAGAAGCCGGCATGGGGGTTTGACGGGCCGGGTTCGGCGAGCAGTCGGAGCAATTCACCAGCCGCGAAGAAGCCGAAAGCGGCAGTGATGTGCGCCGCGGTGCCGTAGCCGGCATCGCATCGCCGGCCGGAGGGCGTCGTCACGGACCGCGTTGGCCCCACGCTCCCATCGGCTTGAGGAAACGCCGGGGGCTCCGGCGAAAAGACGGCCGGGACGGCAAAGGAGCGAGGTTTCTCTCCGGCGGGAAAGCCGTAATTGCCGCGCAGGTTCTTGCGAACCTGGTGGAGCAGGGCATCGTTGAAGGTGCGGGAAAGGTCCGCGATGCGGATGGAGGAGGCGTCCCGGCGTCCGCCGGCCGCGCCGCACGTCACGACCGGGATTCCCTGCTCCCGGCATCTTGCCAGCAGATGGCATTTCGGGCGGACGATGTCGATGGCGTCGATGACGCCGTCGAAGCCGCCGTCGAGGATCTCGTCCGCGGATTGTTGGTGGAAGAACCGTTGCAGGGGGCGGACGACGCAGCCGGGATTGATGGAGCGGATGCGGTCCGCCATGGCCTCGACTTTCGGGCGTCCGATCTGTCCGTCGAGGGCGTGGATCTGGCGATTGACGTTGGTGAGGCAGATCTCGTCGAGGTCCACGAGGGTGAGGGCGCCGATTCCGCTGCGGGCGAAGGCCTCGGCGGCCCACGATCCGACTCCACCGATTCCGACGACCGCGAGGCGGCAGTTGCGAAAGCGTTTTGCGGCGGCGGTTCCGTAGAGCCGGGCGGTTCCCGAGAAGCGGGCCTCCTGTGAGAAGTCGTGCACCAGCCGGGGTTTTTTCGCAGATTTGTTTCTTCCTGCAAGGATGATGTTCCGGGCGTTTGAAATCGCTGCTAATAACGGCTGGCCGGGCGTCGTATATGAGGGTAACTGTTGCGGAGCGATGTCTGCATATGACTTCGACATACCGGTGACGTTCCGGCACCGGATTCGGTTCACCAAGAGGGCCTTTGACGGTGGCAACCCGGTGGTGCGGGATCTGCTTGGCGACCGGCGGGGCGTGAAGGTGCTGGTGTTGGTCGAGACGGAAGTATTGCGTCACTTCCCGGCACTCGAAGGCGAGATCACGGAGTATCTGGAGGAAGCCGGGAACGCCGTCTTGACGGAGATTCTGACGCTGCCCGGCGGGGAGGAATGCAAGGTGGGCAAGTGGCAGATCATGCAGGCGATGCGGCCGATCGAGCGGAACGGGATTGACCGGCACTCGTTTGTGTTTGCCATCGGGGGGGGCGCCTTTCTGGACATGGTGGGTTTGGCGGCGGCGACGGCGCACCGGGGAGTCCGGCTGGTGAGGTTTCCGACCACCACCCTTTCGCAGGATGACAGCGGGGTGGGGGTGAAGAACGGCATCAATGCCTTCGGGAAGAAGAACTTCATCGGGACCTTTGCGGTGCCGTACGCCGTCGTGAATGATTTCCGCTTTCTGGATTCGCAGCCGGAGGAGACAAGGCGGGGAGGTTTGGCGGAGGTGGTGAAGGTGGCGCTGGTGAAGGATGCGGCGTTGTTCGGCTGGCTCGAGGAACACGCCGGCCGCCTCGGCGAACTGGAACCGGCGGTGATGGAGGAGGCCGTGGAGCGCTCGGCGGTTCTCCACGCCCGCCACATCGCGGAGGGGGGCGACCCCTTCGAGACCGGAAGCAGCCGTCCGCTGGACTTCGGCCACTGGTCGGCGCACAAGATGGAGCAACTGACCGGCTTCGAGTTGAGTCACGCGGAGGCGGTGTCGGTGGGAGTGGCAGCCGACACCCTGTATTCGGCGAGGTCCGGATGGCTTGCATCCGGGGATGCTCTCCGTGTGATCAGGCTTCTGAAACGTTTGCGGCTGCCGGTTTGGCACGAGGCCATCGGGCGACGCGATGCGGAGAACAGGCTTGAAGTGGTCGCGGGGCTCGAGGAGTTCCGCGAGCATTTGGGCGGGGAACTCACCATCCTGATGTTGCGGGCCATCGGCGAAGGGTTCGACGTGCATGAGTTGGACGCGGACCGCTTCGAGCAGTGTTTGTGCGAATTGAGGGCGGAGGCGCGGCCGGTGGCGGCGGCCTGAGGCCCGCCGGACCGGGGGATTCTCATGAGCCGGCTTGCGGTCCTCGACGTGGTGGGGCTGACCACGGACCTTCTTGGCGAGGATACGCCGCGCCTTGCGCGCTTTGCCTCGCGCATGCAAACGGCGTCCTTCCGGCCAGCCTTCCCCGCAGTCACCACCACCGCCCAGTCCACCTACCTGACCGGGACGCCTCCCGGCAGGCACGGAATTGTCGGGAACGGATGGTACGACCGGGAAGCGGCCGAGGTGAAATTCTGGAAACAGAGCAATCACCTGGTGCGCGGGGAGAAACTCTGGGAGCGCCTGAGGCGGGACCGCACGGGATTTCGATGCGCGAAACTCTTCTGGTGGCATAACATGTATTCCAGCGCCGACTACTCGATCACGCCGCGTCCGATGTATCCCGCGGACGGGCGCAAGGTTTTCGACATATACGCCCATCCGCCGGGGGTGCGGGATGAGATCAAGCGTGATCTCGGGGAGTTTCCCTTTCCGGGCTTCTGGGGGCCGCGGGCCGGGATCGCGTCGTCGGAGTGGATCGCGGCGTCCGCGAAGTGGATCGAAGAGCGCCATGGGCCGGACCTGAGTCTCGTCTACCTGCCGCACCTCGACTACGGACTGCAGCGATTCGGGCCGGGAGCGGCGGAGATCCCGGCGGAACTGGCGGCCATCGACGAGGTGGCGGGCGACCTCGTCGCGTTTTTCGAGCGGAGGGGGGTGGAAGTGGTGGTGGTGTCGGAATACGGAATCTCGGCCGTGCGCCGGCCGGTGCATCTGAATCGCCTCTTCCGGCGGCGGGGCTGGCTGCAGATCAAAAACGAATTGGGGCGCGAGATGCTGGACTGCGGAGCTTGCCGGGCCTTCGCGGTGGCCGACCACCAGGTGGCGCACGTTTACCTCAATGACGACGGCCTTCGCAACGAGGTGCGGGCGGCCCTGGAAGAAACCGAAGGCGTGGAAAGCGTGCGGGAAGGGGTATTCGGAACGGGCGCCGGCGCGCAGCGGGCGGGCGACCTTGTGGCCGTCGCGGCGCCCGGGGCGTGGTTCACCTATTACTATTGGGAGGATGATGACATGGCGCCGGACTTCGCCCGGACGGTCGATATCCATCGAAAGCCGGGCTATGATCCGGTGGAATTGTTCATTGATCCGGCCCTGCGGTTTCCCTTCCTGAAGGCGGGGTGGTTCCTGCTCGGGAAAAAGCTGGGATTTCGGGGGTTGCTGGAGGTGGTGCCCCTCGACCCCCGGCTGGTCAAGGGCTCTCACGGGCGGGACGAGGCGCCTCCCGGCGAGCAGCCGCTGGTGATCGGCACGGATGCCGGCGAGGTGAGATCCGCCCCCGAGGTGTTCGCGTATCTGCGCCGGAGGTGCCTTGCATGAGACCGTCCGCGACGCCGGCGCGGAGGGGTATCTAACAGATGGAAAAGCGCGGCGGCGGCCGGCCGCTCCAAAGCGCGCCCGGGATGCGGACCCCCCGGCGGGATATCCTAACAACTCACCCCGAGGGAGCAAACCGCGGCTGGCGGGCGCTTTTTGACCCTGTAATATTTATGTTGTTTTTGAAAGTAATAGCTTGTCACGCGATCGGGAAACTCCCTAGACTGCGGCATGGCTACGAAGAAAGGGGCCGCAAAAACCGCGGCCAAAGGCAGAAGATATAGTCCGGCGCACAAGCAGAAGGTGGTTGACTTCGTGAACTCGGTGAACGCCGAAAAGGGCCGGGGCGGGGTGGCCGCCGCGACCAAGAAGTTCGGCATCACGGCTCTTACCGTGAGCAAGTGGATGAAGGATGCTGCCGCGGCCGGCGGAGCGGTGATCAAGCCGGCCGGGAAAAAATCGCGCCCGGGAGCCCGAAAAGCGGCCCGTGGAACGCGAACCGCCGGCGGAAGGGCGCAGGTCCTGTCGCAACTGTCGAAGATCCACGACGAGATCGCAGCGAAGAAGGCTGATCTGGATGCGCTCGAGCGGCGGTTCGAGAAGCTCAAGGCGGCCCTTTGACGATACCTGAAGGCCGGCGGCGGCGCGGGAAGAGCATCGCTGGACTCGCGGCGGCCATGGCAATGCCATGGAACCGGGGCGTCGGGGTGTGGCAGGCCCCCCGTCGTCACCGGGTCGTGGGCATGAGCGGACCGTGGGAAGGTTCGTGCTTCCGACGAACGTTTATCTTTGGGCTCGTCGCGGTTGGTCCGTTGAGCATTGCCTCCACCGGTGGGGGGCCTGTGGGAGGGCGGTGACGGCGGAAGATGGGGAAAAGAGGCGCCGATTCAATTAAGGATTGCGAAATATCGTGAAATCAGGGATAACAAGCCACCGAGATATCGTCAGGCGTGGGATTCATGGAGTATTGGGACGGGATTTTGCTGGTTATTTCAGGTATGGCTCTCGGGGCGGGGGCGGTTTTTGTTTGGAAGAGTTCGGTGGGAGGCGGGAGGGGCCGGTGGTTGGGGTCGTGGGGTGGTGAGGGGAGAGGAGGGAATGGCGAGCGGGACAGCCGGTTGTGGGCAGGGGTTCGGGAGAGTTCGCAGCTTCTGGTGGCGGAGACCGACAAGCGGGGATTGATTCAGTTTGCGAACGACCGGCTGTGTGAGGCCCGCGGGATGACGGATTCGGAGATTACTGGGACGAGTTTGCCGTATCTGGTGCATGTCGAGGAGCGCAATGCCTTGAGCAACCTGTTGCGGGACGTTGCGGAGGGGAGTTCGCCGGGGGGAGGGGTCGTGGCGCGTCTTCTGACGTTCGGAGAGACGGCGCCCCGGGTTTTGTGGTCGGCGGTGCCTGTGCGGGACGCTCGCGGGGAGGTTCGGGGTGTGGCGGGCATCGGGGTGGATCTCACCGGGGAAGTGCCGGTCCGGGAGTTGTCCGGGGGGCTGGTGACGGAACTGGCGGAGGCGCGGGAGCGGGGGATGCGACTGGCCGAGGAAAACCGCAGCCTGCAGTTGGAACTCGAAAGGGCGCGCGAGCCGGCGGGCCGGCAGACCGCGGAGCGTGACGGAAACGGACGGGGCGGGGTTTTCGTGGAACTGGAGGACGGCTCGCCGCCGCTTGCTGAACTTGAGCGGCGCTACATCGAGCGGATCCTTGAGCGGACCGGGGGGCGGGTCAGCGGAGACCGGGGGGCGGCCGGAATTTTGGGCCTGCATCCGAACACGCTTCGCTCGCGCATGAAGAAGCTGGGAATCGGGCGGCGTTGATCAGGAGGCTTCGGCCGTCTTCTTGGAGGCCGCGATGACTTTCTGTTCCTCGTCGCGGGGCATATCCTCGTAGTGTGAGAACTCTTCCGAGTGCTGGCCGCGGCCGCCGGTGAGCGAGCGGAGGTCGGTGGCGTAGGCGTGCATGACGCGCTGCGGGACCTCGGCGGTGACAATCTGGAAATGTCCCTCGGTGTCGGTTCCGAGGACGCGGCCGCCCCGGGTTGAAAGATCGCCGAGAATGTTGCCGAGCGAATCGTCGGGCACGCGGATGGTCACCTTGAGGATTGGCTCGAGGAGGTGGGGATCGGCGTTCATGAAGGCCTCGCGGAAGGCGCTCTTGCCGGCGATCTGGAAGGCGATGTCCTTCGAGTCGACGGGATGTTGTTTGCCGTCGTAGAAATCGACCTTGAGGTCGTAGACATGATATCCGGCGAGGATCCCCTCCATCTCGGCGCTTCGGACGCCCTTCTCGACCGAGGGGACGAAGACGCGGTCGACGTTGTTGCCGACGAGCGAGTTGCCGAACTCGACGCCGCTGTCCCTCGGGCCGGGTTCGATGCGCATCCAGACTTCGGCGAACTGGCCGGCGCCGCCGGTTTGTTTTTTGTGGCGGTATTTGGATTCGGCCTTGCGGCGGATGGTTTCGCGGTAGGGGATGCGCGGCGGGGCGAGGGCGATTTCGACGTTGTATCGTCGCTTGAGGGTTTCCATGACGGCGCGGAGGTGTTGTTCGCCCTGGCCGGAAAGGATGGTCTGCTTGAGTTCGGGGTCGACCCGGAACTGGAAGGCGGGGTCTTCCTCGTGGATGAGGGCGAGGCCTTCCGCGACCTTTTCCTCGTCGCCGCGGGATTGGATGACGAGGGCGGCATGGATGTTGGGGGGGGGATACTCGATTTCTGGGAGGCGCACCTTGCGCTTGGGGCTGCAGAGGGTGTCGTTGGTATGGGTATCCTTCAGTTTGACGAGGGCGCCGAGTTCGCCCGAGCGGAGGTGATCGGAGGTTTCGCGGTCCTTGCCGTTGGGCAGGAGGATCTGGCCGATGCGTTCCGAGCCTCGGCGGACGGTGTTTTCGAGGGTGGCGCCGGTCTTGAGTTCGCCGGAATAGATTCGGAAGAACGAGAGGGCGCCGACGTGTTCCTCGACCAGCGTCTTGAAGACGAAGATGACGGGTTCCTCGCCCTCGACGTCGATCTCGGCCGGCTTGCCGTCAGGTGTCTGGCAGGAAATCATCTTGCGGTCGACGGGGGACGATCCGAATTGGGCGATGAAATCCATCAGGCGCGCCACGCCGGCGCCGGATTCCGCGGCGGTGCAATAGACGGGAACAAACGACTGGGCCTGGACGGCCTGGTGGAGGTAGGTCCGGAGCTCGTCCTCCGAGAGGCCCCCTTGTTCGAAGAACTTCTCGAGCAGGCTGTCGTCGGATTCGGCGACGAACTCGATGAGTTGCTGGTGGAGATCCTGGACCCGTTCGAGGTCGGCGCCCTCGGCTGGGAGTTCCTCGAATCTCCCGCTCTGGTCGGTGAGATATTTGACGACCTTGGATCGCATGACATCGAGGAAGCGGGAGCATCCGGGTCCCTCGTCGAGGGGGAGGGACATGGGGAAGATATTTCCCTCGAAGGTTTCGCGGATCTGGGCGAGGACGTTTTCCGCGGCGGAGTTCTCACGATCGACGCCGTTGATGACGAGGAACTTCGGGATGCCCAATTTGGCGGCGGTTTGCCACATGCGCTCGGTTCCGAAACCGACTCCTTCGATGGAGTGGATCACGATGACGGCGAAGTCGGCGACCTGCAGGGCGCCGAAGGCGTCGCCGATGAAATCCGGGAATCCCGGGGCGTCGAGGATATTGAACTCGGTGTCGCTCCATTCGGCCCGGAGAAGGGAGCAATGCATGGAAAACTGGTGTTCGCGCTCGTCTTCGTGGTAGTCGGAGGTGGTCGTGCCCTGGGCGATACTTCCCATGCGGTTGATGCGCCCGGCGGAGGCCAGCATGGCCTCGCACAGCATGGTTTTTCCGGACGAGTTATGGCCGACGACAGCGAAGTTGCGGATCTTGTTGAGTGGATGGTCTTTCATGGAGAAACGAATTCCTGGGCACGAATTCGCTGCACCCGCGATGCTCCATGATGATGGCAGCCCCGGGCTGCAGCGGCCGGAGGATGGCAGCTCCCGGCGGGGAGCGCAACCGTATTTGGTGAGGTTCAGCCGGCCCGGCTCCGGCGGCGGCCGGAGGATCAGCCATCCAGCAGGGAAATTGTCCTGACGCGGCAGAAGATCTCTGGTTCGAGGTTGGGGTCGGCGGGGATCTCGACGACGACGCGTTCCCAGTCGTCGTGGCCGGGGATGCCGGTGACGGTTTCGGATCCGGTGGCGGGGGACCAATCGCGGGTTATTCCGGGGCTGGTTTCGGTGGTGCAACTGATCACGCCGTCGAGGTCCTTGCGGCGGACGTATTCAACGCGGAACATGGCTTCGCCGCCGGCATTGATGAATTGGATCGATGGCAGGCCGCGCGTTCCGGTGGCGGGTGTCAGGATGGTGCGATCCCAGGTGGTCGGGTCGAGGTTGCAGGCGAGTTTCATGAGGTTGGAAACGCCGTCTCCTCCCGGCGCGTCCATGGGCCCCCATGTGTGGATGCTGGGGAAATACTCCAGTTCCCAGTGGTCGGGGAGTCCGTCCCCGTCCTCGTCCTCGGTGGCGACGGTCTTGCCGTTCATCTCGAAGAGCAGCGGTTCGGGGGAACCACCTGTGTTGACGAAGCTGACGTAATAGAGTTGCCCGGGCACCCACGGCCAACCGTCGAGTTCCTCGTCGAGCGAGCTGTTGGCCACGCTGCTGCGGTAGTGCACGTCGTAGCCGGTCAGCAGCGGCAGGGTCCCCTGCTCGATGCGGATCTCGACGTTGGCGGAGCGGGTCGAGGT
>Ga0180431_10002215_pt1 | contig 26327 bp, 21 predicted proteins | sample SS_ome_11_FD_132459 | JGI IMG/M metagenome (GOLD analysis project Ga0180431, IMG submission 132459) | Hypersaline lake sediment archaeal communities from the Salton Sea, California, USA - SS_1_MS_1 metaG | ecosystem: Environmental > Aquatic > Non-marine Saline and Alkaline > Hypersaline >... | reverse complement strand
TGGAAACAGCCCGTGGAAAAAGCGTGATGCTCGCTCAGCGGTTCGAACGCCTGATGAGACAGTGTGGAGCCTTCGAGCTTCGGATATCTACCAGGGTGGCGAGACCGAACCACCAAAGCTGACCGAGACGTGCCGGCAGCCATCAAGTCACTGGACACCGAGTTCAAAAAAAGCTACGCTCGCGTAGTAGCGATCAACGTATGTGCCCATCTAAAAAAGCAAATTCGGCCATGACAGTGCTTTCCCTTTTCTAACCCTGTCACTGCAGTCATTTGGCGGATGCCACAAGCTATCTTAGCATAAGGCCAAATTGTTCAAAAGATGCAGCCCATATTATTCGTCATTCTCAGACTGCCCATTCTCTCGCACCATGGCGATCCAGTTTGTTTTGATTCCCTTGGAACTGGAATTCTTGGTGGTTTGAATTAGCATCGAACCAGACCAAGGGGATTTCCATGAGCAAAGCTCGCAAATACTGTTCTCCCGAGGATAAAGCCATCGTTCTTAAGCGGTTGATGGTTGAGAAAGCCCTCCTCTCCGACCTCTGCGATCACTACCAGCTGCAACCCAGCCAGGTCTACCGGTGGCAGAAACAACTCTTCGAGAATGCGGCTGTCGCGTTTCAACGTACGAACAACAAACAGGCCAAAAAGGCCAAGGACCGTAAGATCACCTCGCTTGAGGAGAAGATAGCGAAGAGAAACGAAACCGTGGCCGAATTGCTGGACGATTCTGTTGCTCTTCGTTCATGGGACTTCTGACCGCGTAGTCCCCTACAAGCACAGCGAACGACTTCTCGACAAGGCCAAGGAGCCGAAGAAACTATGGACGATACGGGGCGGGCGGCACACGGAAGCGTTCACGAGATATGGATCGACCTACCGGCCTCGGCTGGTTGCGTTCTTGAAGAAATGCCTTGAAACCGACACGAACAAATCGAACCACCGTTTACAGACGGACGGCCAAGGCCGCCGGTGAAACGAAACGTTCGCTCTAGTCTTGGGGCTTCGATCGCCGGATCGCCGTTGAGGAGACGTCTTCGCGGAAAACGTCCTGTGGGACCTCGCGGCAGAGTGGCCGCAAGATGTCGGGCAAGTCGAGATCGGGCAATCCGACAAAGCCCGTCCCCGTATCGCGGCCGAATGCCAGAAACCGGCATCCGCGATCGGCGATCCGCTTCAGCGCCGCCATCCAGGCCGTGCGGTCGTCGCCGTGATAGCGCGGGTCGGCAATGCGGCGCAGTGTGTCGGCGCCGACTATGAACGTGGCGCCGGGGAACAGCCGCGATTTCTCGTCGAACGTGGGCGCCCGCGTCAGGCATACCTCCCAGCCGGCGTCGAATTGGCCCAAACGGCGTTCGATTTCGTGATAGTCGAGCGGCGGTTTGTCGACGTTGATGATCGAGATTTCGAGAGTAACGGGCGCGCCCAGGATTTCTTCCGCGACGGCAATCATGCGGCGGTGACCGGTGTGCAGGGGACTGAATGCGCCGGGAAAAACGGTCTTGATCGGTTTGCCTTGGTTGCCTCGATCGACGCGTTTGATCTTTCCGAGCAGCAGGTCTTGCCAAGGTTGCGGGGCGACGGTTCTCAGGCAGTCGACCCGTTCGCGTTCGAGCAGATCGAGTTCGAGCCGGGCGTCGACATGACACGCTTCGGCCACGGTGTTGAGCAAGATCCGGCTGACGAGTTGCTCCTCTTCCGGCCGTGTCCGCCGGCCCTTCCGCAGCTCGATCGACCAGGTGGCGGTGCAATCGGCGGTCTGCACTGCCAGATGTGCCCGATGGGCCCCACGTCTTGGGCGATCGGTAGCCAGGCCCGCCGTGCAGGCGATGCCGGCCGGCAAAGGTTCGCCCGGGTCATAAGGCCGCGACCGTTGGTCGCGCCCGGTGCGTGAATCCAACTTGCATGCCCGGACAAATGCCGCCATCGCCATCGCCCGGGCGGTCTCGGCCGAGCAGAACTGATCGGGGCGTCCCCCGAGCCAGGCGATCATGGCCGGTTCACAATAGGGGACCACCGCTTCAATCAACGTACGGCTGGCCCCAGGCGTCTCGAGCAAATCGGCGAGGGCGCCACTCCCTCCCCCCGAAAGAGCTATAACCGCCTTGCCGGCGGAGACGTGAATCTGTCGGACCAACTCTTGAGGGGACATATATCTTTCTCGCTTTCTCGCTGCAAATGGTGTTTTACCAAAGACTTCCCTGAAAAGCACCTCCTACAGGGGAAGGTCGACAACCTCGACGGAAATTCCCGAATATTTCCCGAAAAACTCCCCAAGATCGGTCCCGCGGCGGCGAAATACCCTCAGAGCCTATTTTGAAAGGGCGATTGTCGGACGAAATTTTTCTCTCACAGGTCTTTTTATTGGAGGACAGAACCATGATCAAGAGACTCATCATTGTCGGCAGCGGCATCCTGCTGGTCGGAATTCTGCTGTTCGGGCGCGACGCGGTCAGCTATGTCCGCACGTCGGCCGGGTATGTCAAGGATTCCGTACACGAGAGCGTGCCGATCGAGTTCCAGATCGACCGTGCCCGAAACATGATCAAGGACCTGGTGCCCGAGGTCCGCAAGAACATGCACATCATCGCCAAGGAAGAGGTTGAGGTGAAGCGGCTCGAGGAGCAGATTGCCAGGGCCGCGGAGAATCTCGAAAAGGAGAAGAGTCACCTGATGCGGTTGAGGACGGATTTGGCCACCGGCCGGGACGCGTTCAAGTATGCCGGCCGCAGCTATACGGTCGAGCAGGTCCGCACCGATTTGGCGAACCGGTTCGAGCGGTTCAAGACGAGCGACGCGACGCTGGCAAGCTTGCAGCAAATTCGCGAGGCGCGCCAGAAGAGCCTGGAGGCCGCGAGGCAGAAGCTCGAAGGGATGCTGGCCTCGAAACGCCAGTTGGAAGTCGAGGTCGAGAACCTTGAAGCCCGCGTCCAGATGCTGGCCGCAGCCAAGGCCACCAGCGAGTGCGAGTTCGACGACAGCCGGCTCGGCCGGGTCAAGGAGCTGGTTCAGAATCTCAAAACCCGGCTCGACGTGGCCGATCGGCTGGTGAACGCCCAAAACGAGTTTCAAGGCGAGATTCCGCTCGATACCGTCGCCCCGGAGGACATCGTCGATCAAGTGACGGAGTACTTCTCCGACGTGCCGGGCACTCATTCGATCGCGTCGGACTAAGTGCTCGCAAGGAAACAACTTGCCATATTGTGTGGCGAAAGGTGTACGGGAAACCCCCTGGTCCCACGAACTCGAGTGCGATACCATGTTCAAGTTGGCAACCAAGTTTCTGGGGTGGACCGCCATGAACCCGCAACCGGTCGATCGATTCATGTTGTGGGTGGACGCGGTCGGCGGGTTCCTGGTGTGCCTGGGCGACGAGGTGACCTTGGGGCAACCGGTGGCGTACGACGAGGTCGATGTCCCGATCCTCGGCGACATCTCCCGCCGGCACGCCCGAATCCGGCGCGACGGCGAGGGATACCTGATCGAAGCGATACGCGACGTGCGGGTAGACGGCCGGCCGATCGACAAGGTCGGCCCGCTCGGCAACGGAAGCCGCATTGTGCTCGGGGACAACGTGCAGATGGTCCTTCGCCATCCCCATGCGCTCAGCGGCACCGTGCGGCTCGATTTCGAGAGTCATCACCGGACCCAACCGACCGCCGACGCCGTATTGTTGATGGGCGACTCGCTGGTCCTGGGACCGGAGCCGAACAACCACGTCGTCTGTCGCGATTGGTTGCAAGACGTGATCCTGTTCCGGGACGACGACGGGCTCCGCCTGCACGCGGCCGGACCGTTCGAAATCGACGGAGTGAAGCAGAAGGACCGGGGCGTGCTGACGTGGAATTCCCGCGTCGAAGGTGACGGGTTTTCATTTAGCTTGGAAGGCATGAGTAGAGGGTAGTGGAAAGCAGAAAGCAGAAAGCAGATAGGGTAGTGGAAAGCGGGTGGCAACAAAAGCCCCGGCACTGCGTGCCGGGGTTCGGACCGGAAAAAGGGCATTAGCTCCCTTGGGATTGCCCCTGGGAACAAACGGACCGTCCGTGATACAATAAGGGAGCGGGGCGATTCGGCACTTCTCGCGTGCAGAATCAAACCCGAAACAAAAGACCCATGCAAGAGCAGGTGATTGCCGTGGACCCCAACGGTCGTGACCCACAGAACTTCCCCCAAGCCGGCGACGACGCACCACAGCCGACGGAGCGCCCGGCCGTGAAGTTTCTCCATCCGGGCGGTTCCCGGCCACTGGACGGCTACACGATCAAGCGAGGCGTCGGTCAGGGTGGCTTTGGGGAAATATACTATGCGCTGAGCGACGCCGGCAAGGAAGTCGCTCTGAAATTGATCCGGCGCAATCTCGAAGTCGAGCTGCGCGGCATCCGTCATTGCCTCAACCTGAAGCACCCGAACCTCCTGGCGCTGTATGACATCCGCCAGGACCAGAACGGCGACAGTTGGGTCGTGATGGAATATGCTTCCGGCGGATGTCTTGAAGACGCCCTGGCCGCACATCCCGAAGGAATGGCTGTTGAAGACGCCCTCCAATGGTTCCACGGCATCGCCGCCGGCGTGGGGTATCTCCACGACCGGGGGATCGTCCACCGCGATCTCAAGCCGGGCAACATCTTCACCGACGAGGGGCTCATCAAGGTCGGTGACTACGGCCTGTCGAAATTCATCTCCTGTAGCCGCCGAAGCGGCCAGACGGAAAGCGTCGGCACCGTCCATTACATGGCACCCGAGGTGGCCAACGGGCGCTACGGCAAGGAAATCGATATCTATGCCTTGGGGATTATCCTGTACGAAATGCTCACCGGCACCGTGCCGTTCGATGGCGAGAGCGTCGGCGAGGTGTTGATGAAGCACCTGACCGCCCAGCCCGATCTCTCGATGCTCGAGGAACCCTATCGGACCGTGGTGGACCGGGCACTGGAAAAGGATCCGGAAAAACGGTTCCGCGCGGTGGAGGAGATGATCGCCATGTTGCCCGCACCTTCGCAAGCTTCGGGTATGGGAGCCATTCCCGGAAGTTATGTGAGGACGGGCGACGCTTCTGCGACGTTGGAAACGCCGGTACATGTCGAGGCGGTTGCCGAGGCGGTCGACGAGGAGCCGATTCTTCGAGCGGTTCTCCAAAGCTGCGGGAAGGTCCGCACCGCTTGGGTCGAGGCCAATTTGGCCACGCCGATCAAGGTTCTTATTCTGGTGGTCGCCCTGTTTGCCCTGTTAGCCAGCAGCCAAATGCTGATTCCCCTGGCCCTTATGGCGTTGGTCTTCTACGGAATCTACCGCTTTGTCCGCATGTTGGTTCTTTCGGGCCAAAGACGGCATCGGCAAGGGGGCCGCCTGGCCGGGCACGGGGTGGCGGCGCCGGCAATCCCGGCTACACCGCAGCGGAGGGATCCCGCGCTTGCACGGATGCTGCCGGTACATCATCGGGTGAGACGCCACGCGCAACCCCCCATGGAAGCCTTGGTCTACAAGCCGCCCCGCGAACGCTTTACCGAGCTGGTCGGTTCGCTTTTGATCGGCTCGCTGGTTGCCATGGCGATGTGCGTCGTCACGGTGTTGTTGACGAGTTACCATGCCGCCACGCCGCCGCCCGAGCAGTGCGCGTGGTTGGTGCTCATCAGCATCGCCGCCACGTGGGCGATTCTGGTTCCGTCGAAGTTTTGGGAAGGCACGCGCGGCGAGCCGACGTTGCGGCGGTTTGTCATGATGGTCGTCGGGCTGGGGGTCGGGGTGCTGGCGTTCGGAGCAGCCGAGACGTTGCTGGTCAAGTTGCCGCCTACGCCTCCAAAGTTTCCGACCGACTATCAGCTTCCGGACAGCTTTTATGCGGAAGGGCAACCGCTGGCGATGGCCTACATGGCCTGTTTCGGTACGTTGTTCCTAGTATTGCGTTGGTGGCGCCAGGCCGATCCGTTGCGGACATCGCGATTGAGCGTCTGGTCGATGATCGTCAGCGTGGCGATGGCCGGGCTGGTCGCCGCCGCGTGGCGATTCCCCCAACCATGGTTGCCGATGGTTGCCGCGGCGGTTTCCGTGTCGGTCCAGTTGGCAAGCCCGTGGGTGCATCCGGGCAAACGGGGCGTCAACGGCGTCGTTTCGACTTAGATCAACAGGCAATGAACTCGAAAAAGAACTTATCGTGAGCATGGCACCTGCATTTTTCGTTCTCGCGATGCTTGCCGTTTTTCCGGCGTACGGTGCGAGTGCGCCGCTTCTGATCGGCGAGTCTTCGGAGTCCGATGCGGAACCGTCTTCCGAAGCCGGCACCCTTTCCGCCGGAGAAACCCCGGAAGCAGATGCTTCTCGCCCCGGGTGGGTGGACACCGAGCCGAACCTGGTCGGCGATGTTTATCGGATGAGCATGGTCGTCGGTCCCTTCACGACCTGCAAAGAGTGCGACGATCACTTGCCCGAGGCGTTGCAGAAGGCGGCCGGGCAATACATCGAGGACTACCTGGGACACGAGGCGGCCGGCCGCGTGCGGTTGCCCGCTCGCTTGCTTCTTGAGCGGGTAGTCAAGGACCGGTGGGAAGAGACTCGCAGCTACTCCGTCGGACCGATGAAAAACCTTCACGTGCTGTTGGAATTCGACCGCAAGTTCAACGAAGAGGCCAAGGAAGCCTGGCGGAAGGTCCGAATCGAAGATCGGATCGGCGGTGTTGCCGGCATGGGGGTCCTGATCTTGGGCTCGCTGGCGGCGCTGTTTGGTCTGTTGAAGGTCACCGCCCGAAAGAAGAATCGAACGTAGCGGTCTATTTCTCGTCTTGCAAGATTGGGGCACTCTGCTAAGCTGACCCCATGTCCCCAAGCCAATCCGACAAACTGTTGATCCGCCGCATTCGCCAGGGCGAGCCGGCGGCGTGGAACGAGCTGATCGCGCAGTACGAGGGGCGGCTCCTGGCGTTCGTCGAGAGCCGGTTGCGAAATCGGGCCGCTGCCGAAGATGTTGTCCAGGAAACGTTCGTCGGGTTCTTGACGAGCCTGCCGAACTACGACCCCCGGCGCCCGATGGAGGGCTACCTGTTCTCGATCGCCGCGCACAAGCTGACCGACTTCCTCCGGCGCGAGGGCCGCCGGCCGACGATACCCCTGGCCCCCGAGGGGAGCACCGGCAGTGGCTGGGAGCCGGACGGTAAAGTCCGGGTGGCCAGCAGCATTGCCCGCAGCAGCGAACGCCGCCATCTCGAGGTCTCGGCCCTCTCGGTTGCACTGGCGAAGGAGATCGACCACTGCCGCAGCCGCGGCCAGTGGGTGAAACTGAAATGCGCCGAGTTGCTCTTGGTCCGCGGCCGCACCAACAAGGAGGCCGCCGCCCAACTGCAAGTCTCCGAGCAGATGGTCGCCAACCATAAATTCGAATTCCTCGCAAAACTCCGCAGTGCCGTCCGCAAGCAAGGCCTGCCGGAAGAGGTGTTTCCGGAGTTGTACGAGAAGTAGAAGGGGGTGCCGTTTAGCCGCCGACGGCACCATCGGCAACGCCGTTTAGCCGCCGACGGCACGTCGGCGAAAACCACCGGAAAACCGGGTACTGAAGCATGCCACTTTCCCAATCCGATTTAGAAGCGTATCTTGACGAGGCCCTGCCGCCGGAGCAGATGGCGAGGGTCGAGAAGGCCCTGCGCGAAACTCCCGAGCTGATTCGGCAGGCGTCGGCGATCCATTCGCGCCGCAACGCGGGTGTTCACTCCCTGGGCGAGATATGGCGGGCGGGCCGCCTGAGCTGCCCCTCGCGAGAGCAATTGGGAAGTCTGCTGCTCGGCGTGTTGCCCGGCGAGCTGGCCGACTACGCGAGGTTCCATCTCAACGTGATCGGCTGCCGGTATTGTCTGGCCAACCTTGCCGACTTGAAGAATCAACAGGTGGAAGGCAACGAAGTGGTCGAGACCCGCCGCCGCCGATTTTTCCAGACAAGCGCCGGCTACCTGCGCGGGAAAGAGTAAGCGGCGGCCGATAAATAACCTTCCTGGATTCAAGAACAAAGAAGGGGGCACCCGCCCCCGGCCCATAACCCAACGAGCCAAGTCCGGGGGCGGGTGCCCCTTCTTTCAATCCAAACCGGAATGTTATTTCTCGGCCGACCCTGAGCACTCCGGCCCGCTCACTCGGGCAACCACTGCCGGATTACTTTCAGCCGCTCCGTCTTGTTGCCTTTCGCGAGGATCGGCCCGTTGGTCTCGCCCACTATCATGCCGTAGCACCTGGCCAACTCATCGGGGGTGAGCAAGTTCTTCCAGGCGTAGTAGCGCAACTCCATCAGGGCGGGTAACGGGTTGTCGTATTGGTGGTTCACCAGCGAGCGGGCACGGTTTTGGACCTGCGGCCTCGTGAGGGGGGGCATGTTCTTCAAGCAGAGCTTCGCATCGACAAAGCGAATCAGGTTTTCCAGGAGTTCGTCGATGGGATTGACCGCAGACTCGCCGTGCCGCATGGCCATCAGGACTTGAGTAATCCGGAGCGGCTCGGTCCGGTAGATCACGGTATCTTTTTCGACATCGTAAAGGCGAAACGTCAGGGCCGATTGGATGCGCTTTCCGGGAAACTTCTGTTTGGACAGGCTGGCAATCAATAGGACATCGAGCCCCTCCTTCCGCGCAAGCGACTTGGTCTGTTCCGCGTCAATCAATCCCCCCAAGATGATCCCCGGCTGGCGTTTCGGGCCGGTCGGCTCTTCCAGGCCTTCGCCTCCCTCCTGGAACATGTCCTTCTTGTCGACCTCCGCCAGTTCGGCGAACCAGTCACCGAAGTCGCCCTCCCGGATCCGTTTCTCTATTGGGAAAACCACGGGTTCACCGACCGCGTGGCGCAGAAGTCTCATGTCCTCGTCGCTGACCTTTATGGTTGACTCCAGGGCAATCCCCCATCGGCAAACCAGGACGGGCCGCTTCAATCCCGGAGACCAGCGGAGGCTTCCCAGCACTTGCGGGCTATCGTGAACCACCGCTTCGGCCATCAGGAAGCGGAGCCCTTCCTCCTCGCGGAGATGGAGCATGGCGTCCTTGGCTCGCCCCACCAGGTCGGCGAACCCGGTCTTTTTTTCGCCAGGCTTGATTTCCAAAGCCTCCACGCGGACTTGATCCTCCTTGCCGCTGGCCGTAAAGAGTGCCCGCATCAGATCGGCGTTCAGCGTATTGGGAAGGTAGTGTGCCGCTCCGTCGGCTGTAACCGCCAGGAACGCATCTCTGCGGAAGCTCCCGATGCCGGATGACGGGTTGTCTTGGACGAAGCGGAGTTCTTCGGGTGAGGTCCACACGACCGAGCGGTCGAGATTGGCCTCGACGACCAGCAACGTGTTTTCCGGACCGTCGTGTATCGCGCCCCGGGGAATTCCTCTCTTGGCCGAGAAGATGGTTCCCATGCCCGACGGCACGAGATAGCAGGTTTCGGGCGGGGTGGCATCGGGTGTCTTGTAGACCTCGGGAATCTGATCGGCAAGAGGTTTGTTGTCCGGGCTGTCCCACGGTTCGTTCATCTTGAATTGGTCGTAAAGATCCCTTTCGCCCAAATAGGGAAGTAAGAGCACCCGCCAGCTCAAAAGCGGCTTGTCCCCATCGCCGAAATGCGCCGCTGGCGGAAAGGACTTGTTTTTCTTGTGGTATTCGAGCATCGCTTTGCCGATCTGCTCCAGGTTCTCAAGCGAGTGGTCTTTCGGGTTGTAGTCTTTGACTTCCTCCGGCGTCCCGCCGTCCTCCGGCTTGGATGGAGGCGAAGCGGAATCCGAGTCTGCGCCGCCCGGCTGCCCCTCACCGGGCGTCTCGTCGGGGGGCGGTGGTGGAGTGGCTTCGCCAATAGGTGGAGGCGGTGGGGGGGTAGGAGGGGGGGGAGAAGAATCCGGCTCCGGCGCCGATACCTCCTTCTTGCTGCTCGTATCATCCTCGGAACTCGGCTGGCCGTCGCCGCAACCCCATTGGGCCAAAAGGAGGGCAATTATCCCCAACCAGATCGGGTAGCGGTGCATCAGAAACCTCCATCGTTTTGTATTGCCAGAGGACGTGAGGGAATCGCCCGGCGATCTCACTCCGTCTTCGAGTCCGCCGGTTTTGCATCCGCCGGTTTTGCATCTTTTCGTTTCGTGTCTTTTGGAGTTGCGCTTGCGGCGGCCGCCTTTGTCTCCGTCACGCTTGCCGGAACCATGGTCTCCCATTTCTCAAACTCGATATTCGCCATCACCTTGGTCGGCACGCGCCAGATGACGAAGACGTGTGTGTCTCCCACCTGGCGGCTATAACACACATTCTTGCCCTCCAGGTTTCGAGCCTTCTCTTTGCCGTCCTTGTCAATGTAACAGAACGCCTGATCGTCGATAAGGTTGTTGCCGAGCCTTTTCCAGATCACGCCGGTGCCGTCCGCGCGCTTGCACTGAACATCGTTCCATTTCAGATCCACCCAGCCGAAGGCGCTCTCGACCTGCACCTTCAACGCGGTTTCGGGATTGCGGGCCTTGGCCGCCTTCGGGATCCCGGCCAGATAGCAGTAGTACGTGTACTTCCCGGCGCCTCCGCCGGCCTCGACTTCCCCCTCGTACATGCATATCAAGTGGGCGATAGGGAACGGCGACTTGCGTCCCGATTTTAGCGTATCCGGCGCGTATGATTTCGTGAGTCCCGGGGGAACCCGAAACGTCACCGTGGTACCCGGCAGGGGGTATGCCGGCGACATCTCATTGAACGGATTCCTCTTGCGCATGTCGTCCAAGCCGGCGATCAACCGCTTCCTGTATCCCCCGCCGCCACATCCCCAACTTGTACACAGAAGCAGCACCAGCAAGATGGGTGGAAATCGGCTTGCGAAAAGCTTGCTCATGGGGCGACTCGAACTTTCTAGGGGAGGAATCTCCGGAGATGACGCCAGTAACGTAATTGTTGCACCGCGGCCGGGGTCTTGTCAAGAAGCACTCCGATCCGACAGAAGTCCGGTTTTGCCGTTGGCAGACTGCGGGGGGGCTTCGGACCACTAGAGGGGGCTATCGGGTTGCTCAAGAACAAGTTCGATATTTCGATCATAAAGCCGCGACCGGTGGTCGCGCCAAGCGCTGCCAGAAACGACCACGACCCGGGCGCGACCACCGGTCGCGGTTTCATTGCAGGCAACGGCGCGAACCGGTCGCGGCGTTATGGCGAATCCGTGTCCGGCTTCCTCATCTTGATCAAATAGGCCAGTGCGAGGAAATCGTACACGGCGTGGGTGCTGATCGGCGCCAGCAGATTGCCGGTGAGGATCCACAGACCACCGAGATAGAGGCCGATCAACCCGGCCAGGATCGCGTACGCGGGCGTGATGGCATGGACGGCACCGAAGAGAATCGCCGCCGCTGCCAGCCCAATCCAGATGCCGGCGGGGCGAGCGAGCCAATCTGCAATTCCACCTTGCACGATGCCGCGAAAGAGCATCTCTTCGCCCAGCCCGGCCAGGGTCGATATGATCAGCAGCTCCAACATGCTGCACTGCCGGAACAGCGGCAGGACCGACTCGTCCAGCACCCGGAGAATCTGGCGGAACGGCCGTAACGGCGCCTTCAAACAGAGCCAAAATATCAGCAGCAGGGGCAGCGTTGCTGTAACGCCCATCCCGACGGCCGACATATCCCAATGGAATGATTCCAGCGGCTTCAGTCCCAGCAGCCACCCGAGGCCCACTGCCAAGACGGCCAACCCGCCTTCGAATGCGGCAGCCATCAGAGCGAAGTTTCTCGGCGGTTGTTGTTCGGCGTCATCCATGTTGGGACTTTGAACCTCAAAATTGGCCCATCTGTCGACGTCGCGGCAGGATCAGATCGGCGCTTAGCCCGCCCGGGCCGAAAGCGAGGACCATCAACACGCCCCCGAGCAAAGCGACGTTCTTCAGGAATATCAATACTTCGCCTTGCATTTGCCCGGCGCTAACCGCCCAGAAGTTGTGCATAATGATCGTGGCGGGCGCCAGAAAGATGATCAACAGGACGGCCCCCACTCGGGCACGGAGTCCGATCACCACGGACAGCCCGCCGATCAGCGCCACGCCGATCGCTATGGCCAGGAGGGTGTGCGAAGTCGCGGTCGTTCCCGCTTCGCCAATCGTTCCTTCCAGGAACCCCAGTTTGGCGGCGATGTTGCCGGCCTTGCCGTTCCAGTCGGCAATGCTCAACGCCCCGGTAACGATGAAGTAGAGCCCGATCATCATTCGGGCGATCAGCGTGATGATGTGTTGAAACAGCGGCGCCATGGCGGTTCCTTTCGAAGGGGGGGATGCGTGGACACCGCCCAGTATACGCCAACGGCCCGATTCTGGGGACCGGGCCGGTTCCCAATGGGCCACGCCGTAGCGCAACCCGTTATTTGACAATATCTTAGGACCGCCGACCGGCAAGCCGGGCCTGTTTTATTCGCCGGAAAAAGACTATACTTAATCTTATACCTCGTAGTTGCAGGCAATCACCGTAGGACGGGCTTCCAAGCCCGTCCATTGCAGCATAAAACGGCCTTTCGTCGTCGGTTTCTTGATTTCACCAATGGTGAAATTGTAGGCCGGACTTCTGGGTGCGTTTCGAATCGAACGGGACGGGCTTGGAAGCCCGTCCTGCAACCCGTTTTCTGCAACGTTGGGTTATACTTAGGGAATAGCGAAGCTGAGAATGCCTTTATGCGATTCTGCTGTTCAACAACAAGAAGAACAACGAAATGCTTCGAAAGAAGGCTCCGGCTCGAGCCGCTCGAATCGCGATGCCTCCTTTCGGCCGTTTCGGGAAGCGGCGTATTCCATGTATACGTAGAGCCCGGCCTTCAGGCCGGAATCCAGCGGGCGCTGAACGTCTACGTCGCCGATTTGTCCACCGAAGGCTACCAGGTCGGCGTCCGGGAGTTTGCCGGTGACGCTGCCGCTCTGCGGGCCGAGCTGCAAACACAGTGGATGAACAACTCATTGGAAGGCGCCCTGCTGGTGGGCGATCTGCCTCACCTCATGTTTACCAGCACGGACAACTTCGGATCGTCTCCGACGGAGACTACGTATCCGCACGACCTCTACTTTATGGACCTGGACGGCACGTACGTTCTCACCAGCCCCGGCAAGCACCTAAACGGCGCCGGCGACGTCGGCCCCGAAATCTACGTCTCGCGGATCACTACGGGGAATCTCGACATTACGGGCAAGGACGAGGCCGCGCTGATCAACGACTACTTCGCCAAGGTCCACGCATACCGGGCCGGCGACCTCCGGTTTGCAGACCGCGGGATCGTTTTTGCCGACGACAATTGGAGTTCCTGGGGCCAAAACGAAATGGACGATCTCTACGGTGAGGTCTGGGCCATCAACAGTACGGCCGAGACGACCCCGGCCGGTTATCTGGACGCGCTATCGCAAGATTACGAATCGATCCTCGAGTGTCTGCACGCTGGGCCCCAACCGGCACAAGAACACGAGGTCAAGGTCGGCGCCGCCTGGCCGGTTGTGACCAACACCGACATTCTTCAGGCAAACCCCCGCCAGGGGTTCTACAACATGTTCAACTGTTCGGGCGCCCGGTTCACCAGCCCGAATCATCTCATCGGCACGTACGTCTACGGCGGAGACTACGGGCTGAATGCGGTCGGCAGCACGAAAACCGGCGGTATGCTCGAGTTCCCCGACTTCTACCTGCCGCAGGGCGCTGGGGATAGCGTAGGCCGGGCATTTATGAAGTGGTTTGATCTTTACGCGTTCCCAACCGACTCACCGCTCGACGATTGGAGAGTCGATTGGCACTACGGAATGACCATGCAGGGCGATCCCACCTTGCGGCCGGCGATCATGGGAGATGGGCCGAGCGGGATGGCGATTCACACTGTTGAGAATGTTCTCGGCACGGAGGGGGACGACACCTTGGAGGTCGTGGCCGGTGCGACGCCCGAGCAGTGGACCGTGTTGCTCAACGGTGTCGAGCAGACCATTGCCCCGGTCGCCGTCGAGCTGAACTTCGACGGCCTCGGCGGCAACGATACCGTCTTGCTGACCGCCACCGGCGGCAACGACAACCTCGAACTCCGGCCCAATCACGGTATCCTGAGCTTCGACAAGTACACGATCTCCGCGACGAATGTGGAATCCATCACCGTCGACGGCGTTGACGGTAACGATACGGCCGGCCTCTACGACTCGCACGGCGACGACCTGTTTGTCGCCGCACCGGGCTACGGACGGCTGACCGGCGACGGTTTCTCGTTGCAGGCCATATCGTTCCACACGGTGAACGCCTACGCGACGGGCGGCGGCCGCGACGTGGCGAGGATGTACGACTCGGCCGGCGATGACGTCTTTCACGCCACGCCGGTCGAAGCGACATTGTACCCAAGCGGCGACGGCGACGAGTTCTTTTGCCGTGCGAAGTATTTTGAGGAAGTCCATGGCTTCTCGCCCGCCGGCGGCTGCGACGCTGCAACGTTGTTCGGCTCGGCCGGCGACGATGTGTTTTCCGCCGGGCCGCTCGAAGCGACGATGCGCGGCCAAAGCGGCGGCGGAACGGATGCCCGGCAGGGCTACTGCAATCGCGTGAAACAAATCGAGCATATCCGGGGCGATGCCTCGCAGGGCGGAAACGATCTGGCTGTGCTGTTCGATTCCGACCGGGTCGATTCGCTCGAAGCCGCAACGGACCAGGCCCGGTTGTCGAACGACCTGCTCGGTTTCCTCTACGAGGTCCTCGCATTCGACCGGGTCAACGCCACCGCCACCACGGAGGGCGATACCAAGGACGTGACCGAACCGCTTGACTTCGTCTTGAGTCTGCAAGGCCCTTGGCACGATACGACCTAGTACCTTGTGACAACTGAGATTGTGGGTTGTCGGGTGCCATGCCCACGCTTGCCGTGGGCATGTTCTGCAATGCCTACAAACATGCCCACGGCAAGCGTGGGCATGGCACCCATAGTTTCATTTCTCGGGTAGCTACCGTCGCCAGACGGTGGGAGGCGCCGTTGTTCGCGGAAGACCTGCTCCCGCCAACCACGCTCTGGCGAACGCAGCTACGGTTTTGAGACAAGGCCCAGCACTTCCGGGGGGTTGGTGTCCGAAAATCGTGGCGTTTGGCCCGCTTGGGCTGTATCTTCTCCGCTCGCCATTTGGTAGCATATGAGGAAAAGCGGGAAATTTGGGTAAGGTTTCTTGGGTGTTTTGGGAAAAGCCTGAGTTATACTGATAGGAGTTGCCCCACTTATCCTGCCCCCCTATGCGCGGGGGCATTGCGTGGAGGTTCTGCCGGACACGGAGAATGTTTCTTTCTTCCGTTTCCATCGTCTTAGCCAGCAAGTTCACATAGCACGTTCACATAGCAAGGAGAACCAGCCATGGCCAAAGCAGCCCCGAGCAGCAAAAAGAGCGAGGCGCTCCAAGTGGTGCGCCGATGTGTGAGAGCGGACGACGAGTTGTTGCTTGACGTCCAGGAAGCCACCGCGGAACTATCGCCGATCAAGGAAGAGGTTCTTGAACTCGAGTACCGGGAATGTTGCGAGAACGCTCGCCACGCGAAACGCTTGCGTGCAATGATGGTATGCTTTTGGGTCGCGTTCTGCGGGCTGCTGTTTCTGGCTACCGCCGTGTCGCTGACCACCATCGCTTCGGTCCCAACCCAGGCGTGGGTCCTTGTGATGCTCATCAGCATCACCGGTGTGGCAGTCACCTACTTCGTCCAGGACATGGAGATCCGCGAGCGGGGCTACTATCGCGAGTGGTGCCAGCGTTGCCGGATAATCGAGGCCCGCATGGGCCTCGCCGGCCAGTACTGGCGGACTTATGAAAAACTCGTTGTTCCAGCAGAAAACATCCTGCAACTGAGAAGCCTGATCCGAATCTACCATTTCGGGATCGTTCTGTGGATTGCGATGTTTATTCTGTCGTTCCTGGCGCTGATGCCCTTCTCCCCGGATCCTCTCCCTTTGTGACAAGTGTGACAAGTGTGACAAGTTCGTCGCGCACGCCCGGATGTGGCTGTGTCGGAAAACCGGCGGTTTGCTTCGGTTTTTTCTGCGTGATAGTCGCAGCGCCGACCCGGCGCAGAACGGGCTGAGCTACGAGACAAGCCGTTTCATCTCGCGGACCGCCCTTTCGAGCCCGACCATAATGGCGCGGGCAACGATGCTGTGGCCGATGTTCAACTCGTGCATGCCTTCGATGCCGGCGACCGGAAGGACGTTGCGGTAGGTCAGTCCATGGCCGGCGTGGAGCGCCATGCCCGATTCGCGAATCCGGCGGCCCACCGCGATCAGGGTCTGCAATTCTGCCTGCCGGGCGGGTCCCGGTTTGGCCAGCGCATACTGGCCGGTGTGCAATTCGACGGCGTCGGCCCCAAGTTCGGTGGCGGCGGCGACCTGCTCTTCGACCGGGTCGAGAAACAGGCTGACTGAAATACCGGCCGTCTTGAGTTGTTCACAGACCACGGCGACCCGATCGCGGTTGCCGAGGACGTCCAGTCCTCCTTCGGTAGTGATCTCTTCCCGCCGCTCGGGCACGAGCGTGGCCTGGTCGGGTTTTACGTCACAGGCGATATCGAGAATCTCTTGCTCACAAGCCATTTCGAGATTGAGTTTGACGGCAACCGTCTCGCGGAGGATTTTCAGGTCGCGATCCTGGATGTGCCGTCGGTCCTCGCGGAGGTGCAACGTAATTCCGTCAGCCCCCCCGAGTTCGGCCAAAGCGGACGCCCACACGGGATCGGGTTCGTTTGTTTGACGTGCCTGGCGCACGGTTGCTACGTGGTCGATATTGACACCGAGTTCGGGCATTTCTTGATCCGGGACTTGTAATTCGGCGGTGTTTTCACGTTACTCAGCCATTTTACCGCTTGTCTTCCTTGGTCAGCAGCTTTTCGACGCTATCCGCCCGGCCGCCGATGTTCTCGATTTTCTTGGCAAGCGCGGAGGGGGTGACCGTGTCGGCGAGCATTGTGTCGACCATGACGAAGTTGGGCCGGCCGTCGACGTCACGGATGGCAAAGGCCCCGGCGGGGATGGTCATGTTCTTCCGGAGGATGGCTTCGTAATATTTCGCGTCGGCCGGGCCGCACTCGCTGTAGATGATCACCAGCGGTGCGCCTTGGGAATCCCGGTGGCCGAAGTAGATAGCGACTTTCTGGGTCCGTCCACCGGGCAACGAGAGTTTGAAGCGGAACGACTTCCCCGAGCCGGTCGGCTCCACGCCCAGCAAATCGGCAGTGCGGCGGATACAGTCGTCCGTGTCCACTTCAGCAGCTTTAGTTGTCGGGTCGCTGTGCCATTTCCGCCACCGGTGGACATCAGTCCCGAACGTTTGGCCGGTGATTGCGGTCAATGCCTCGCTGACGTCGATGACCAGCACGCCCCGTTCGAGCAAGTCGATCAACGGCCCGACCGCTTCGACTGCCCGAAGGTCTTGCAGCGACTCGACGGCCGCCCAAACGACCGACTCGTTGGTCGCATCCAGGCATTCGAGCAAAGGCCGGACGGCCTTCGCGGCGACGAGCTTCTGTCGTGCCGTTCGGCGGAGCCGTGGTTCGTAGAGTTGTTGGACGAGATCGGCGAATTCGTTTTCGTTTGAAGGGTCCATCGCACTACCACTATCAGGGCATAAGTAACTACACTGCGGGGCAAGACAAAGGGCGTCCCCTGGCGCGGTTGATTATAGCCTTGCCCCAGGCTTCATCAAGGTGCGGCATTGACCCGGTAAAATATCTACCTAATTCGTGGGGTAAAAATTACCGGAAGCATAACTCCATTTGCGGGGGTAGTTTACCTGGTTTTACTTTTGTGCAGTGGAATCTATACTTGCTTGTGGACGAACTCGCTTCTTTCAAGAGTGGTTGCGTCTGGGGCAGGAACGATGACGTGCAGCGAACTGGCGGCCAGCATCCAAAAGTTGCAGCCGGAGGCGACCCCGGGCGAGGTTGCGCGAATCTGCCTCCTTCTGGCGAACTGTGTCGGCAATCTCGACCACCTGGATGACGAGGGACGCCTTGAGAAGGCGTGGCGGGAGATGCGAGTTCGGCTTCAGGCGGCAACCGACCAACACGCCGGCATGACCGCGGAGTTGGAAGAACTCTCGCGAACCCCCCCCGACGACTTCACGCTGAAAGAAGTCTGGGTCCTGATTCGGGCGATCAAGGTGCAGGGCCGGATATTGCAGCTCTACGTGGGGCAACCGGCGGTCGATGTCTGAAGCCTCTACCGCCTCGGGTATCCCGGGCGACCGGATATCCGCTCTTGCCCGCCCTCCTCATCGAAGATGGTCCAGACGGGGATGTCCTTCTTCAGGCGGTTGACATAGTCGTTCTGGGCCTGAAGGGTCCGCTGCTGACGGATCTTTTCTCGGATTTCGACCTGTGCGTCAACGAAAGGAGTTCGCCCGGCTTCCGTGCGCTCGATGACGCGAATGATGTGAAAGCCGCTATCCGTCTTGATGATCTGGCTGAGTTGCCCGACCGGCAATCCGAAGATCGCCCGGTCAAGCTCTTCGGAGACCAGAACGCCTTTGGAAGTCCAATCCCGCTGACCGCCTTCTTCGGCCGTGGTGCCGCCGGAGAATCGCCGCGCGACATCGGCAAATGGGGCGCCGGCGATCACCATATTCCCCAATTCAACGATAGCCGCTTTGGCTTCGGCGTTGCTGGGATACTTGGAAAAGCGGACCAACAACTCTTCCCAGCGTGCCCGGGCCGGGTGCTCGAAGTCGCTCAGATGGCCGCGATAATACTCCATCATCTCATCATACGCGATTTCCTGGTCGGACTTGGTCTGCTCATGGCCCCATTGCTGCGCGAGGCTGCGCTTGATAAATGCCTTTTTCTCCCGGGCGAGCGACGTACCGGCCTGGTGCATTTTTTCGTCGAGTTCCCTTCGCGAGCCGGCCTTTGTGTTCTTCATCAGCTTCTTGACCACGTGTGTCTCGAAGTGCTTGGCGATGTTCTCTTCGATACGGGGGAAGTGTTCCTCCGGAATGGTGTTGCGTGCGTCACAATAGACCAGCATGGTTTCGATATGCGGCTTCAAGCGTTTCTGCATTTGTTCCCTGATGGCAGCTTGTAGCTTATGGTCCGGTACGCGGTCCTTGTTGTTGTCGAGCCACACTTTTGCACCGGCCATGACCTCGTCATAGGTGATTGCCTCGGAGCCGACAATGGCTATCGTCTGCGCCCCTTCTATGGCAACGGCTTGCGCCCCGTCGTGGAGTTGCACCGGTGGGTGTGGATAGTGGCCTTCCCGGTGACCTTCGGGTGATGGCCTTGGTGGACCGCCGGGCCACGACTGGCCCCGGGAGGCCGTTCTCGGCTGCGTGGGTGGGAGCGGAACCGCGTTGTGCGGCCTCGTCCCCTGGAATCCGGGGAGCGCCGCCCCCGGCACGAAGTTGTGCTCTTGGGCAGACGACACGGCCCCGAGACTCGGAGGCAAGCAGATTGCCAAAACGGCTTTCAAGAGCAAGCTTGTCGATTCAACGAGACGTGGCACAGAATCGGTTCCGGCGGGGACATGAGACGAGGGAGGCGGCGCATTGACCGACCTCTTGACAAGGGGCGGGATTATAGCGACAGAGTTACTTTGGTTGCAACAGGGATTTGACACGCCCAAGGATCGCATCGGGCGGCGAAAGCCGACTCTCCAACGGGAGATACGCGCTTCTGTCGTCCACGATCCTAAGCTTCCCCCCAGTGGTGGTAGCCAGGCGGCGGATTTCCCCGCTGGAAGCATAGTCGAACACCAAATACTCGTCTTCCATGTGGATAGAGCGGATCTTCCAGCGATGGGCGGCGATTCGCAACTCGGCGAGGAGCATCAGGCGGGCCACCATATCGGGGGGCGGGCCAAATCGGTCCCCCAGTTCCGCAGCGAAGTCCTCCAGTTCGCTCTCGCTTGTTACCCGGGCGAGCCGTCGGTACAAGTCGATCTTCAGCCGCATGTCGGAAACATAAGTTCGGGGTATGTATGCTCCGCCCGGCAAATCGATGTCCACCTCGATCGATTTTTGTGGCGGCAACTGCTTGAGCTGGCGAACGGCTTGTTCCAACAGCGAGCAGTAGAGTTGATAGCCGACCAGGGTGATGTGTCCGCTTTGTTCGGTACCGAGGATATTTCCCGCCCCGCGAATCTCCAGGTCGCGCATGGCGATGGCAAACCCCGCTCCCATGTCGCTAAATTCCTCGATTGCGCGAAGGCGCTTCGCGGCGCCGGGTGTGAGGTTTTTCTTGGGATCGATCAACAGGTAGCAGTATGCCCGATGCTTGTACCGCCCGACGCGGCCGCGGAGTTGGTGCAGATCGGCCAAGCCGTAGCGGTCGGCTTCGTCGATAAAGATCGTGTTGGCGTTGGGGATATCGAGCCCGCTCTCGACGATCGTGGTGGCCAGGAGCATATCGAAGCGGTGGTCGACGAAGTCGAGCATGACCTTTTCGAGTTCCGCTTCAGGCATCTGGCCGTGGGCAATCCTGGTTTTTGCATCAGGCACGATCTGCCGCAGGCGCCCGGCGACGGTCTCGATATCCTGCACGCGGTTGTGAACGAAGAATATCTGCCCGCCGCGATTCAACTCCCGAATAACGGCATGGCGGATCACGTCGGAATGGAAGCGGGTTACCCGCGTTTCCACGGCGAGGCGGTCTTCGGGCGGGGTCTCCAGGTTGGAGATGTCGCGGAGCCCGAGCAACCCCATGTGCAACGTGCGGGGAATCGGCGTCGCGGTCATCGTCAGCACGTCCACCGTCTGCCGCAGAGCCTTCAGGCGCTCCTTGACCTCGACGCCGAAACGCTGTTCCTCGTCGATAACCACCAGGCCCAAGTTGTGGAACGTCACGTCGGGTTGGGCCAGGCGGTGCGTGCCGATAACGATATCGACCGAACCGGCGGCCAGTTGTCTGACGATTTCGGCCTGCTGCTTGCGGGTGGCAAATCGCGAGAGGACCGCGATCTCGAACGGGAATTCGGCCATGCGATCGGTAAATGTGCGGTGGTGCTGTTCGGCAAGGATCGTGGTGGGTACCAGCACGGCCGCCTGGTAACCGGCATCCACTGCCTTGAAGGCTGCCCGCATCGCCAACTCCGTCTTGCCGTAGCCAACGTCGCCGCAAAGCAATCGGTCCATGGGCCGCGGGCGGTTCATGTCGTTGCGGATCGATTCCACGGAGGCCAACTGGTCTTCGGTTTCGCGGTACGGAAACGAGGCGTCGAACTCGCGTTGCCATTCGGTATCCAGCGAGAACGCGATACCCGGGCGCGACATGCGGGCGGCCTGCAACTCGAGCATGTCGGCCGCCATATCGCTCACCGCATTGCGGACCTTCTCTTTTTGTCTGGTCCAGGTTCGACCGCCGAGCCTCGCCAGCGTGGGGCGACTCTTGCTTCCGCCGACGTACTTCTGCACCAGCCCGATCTTCGAGCTCGGCACGTAGAGTCTTGTCCCGCCGCGGAACTCGAGCACCAAGTGCTCTTCGACCTGGCCGGCCTTTTCGAGGAGTTTCATGCCACGGTAGCGGGCGATGCCGTGGGCGACGTGGACGACCAGGTTGCCTTCGTGGAGTTCGACGAAGCTGTCGATCACCCGTCCGAGGCGCCGGCGTGTACGCCGCTGAATGTCGTGCCGCCGAAACAGTTCCCCGCTGCTGAGCAACACGGTCCCCTCGGACACGATGCGGAAGCCATTGTGCAACATACCGACGGGGAAATGGAGCCCCCCGTCTTTTGCGAGTTGCGTGGCGCCGAAGATTTCGCTCAGGCGTTGCACTTCTGCTTCGGTCTGGCAGACGATGAAAACTTCCTGTCCGGCGACGGCATCGTCGAGTTCATCGCGGACCTTTTCAACATTGCCGCTGAAGCGTTCGACCGATTCGATGTTCAGCCGACAGGTTGCCTCCAGCGAGCCGGCTGCGACCGCCGACGCCGTGACGGATGGAAACCGCAACACCCGTTCCATCACCGCCGCCGTGCTGTGGAAATCCCGGGGGCATTCGACCCGCTGGAGGTAGTGGCGGCCTTGCGTTTCCATCTCGCCCGGCTCGATCAGCAGCCACCAGGTTTCCGGCGGGAGAAAATCGGCGAGGTGTGCCCGGTCGTCGGAATTCGGCTCCAACATCGTCACGTCGATCGCGTCCAGGGTCCCAAGGCTCCGCTGGCTGGTTACTTCAAAGCGCCGGAGCGATTCGATCTTGTCGCCGAAGAACTCAATGCGGACGGGGTCGTACCAGTCGGGAGCGAAGACATCAACGATCCCGCCGCGGACCGAGAACTCACCCGGCAACTCAACCGCCGTCGTGTTGTGAAACCCGTTCTCGACCAGCCACCGGGCCAAGGGCTCGATGCCCATCTCCGCACCGACCTGTAGCGACCGGGTTTTCCGCGCAAGCGACTCGTGGTGGGGAACCGGCTGCAACAGACTCTGGATGCTCGTGACAACGAGTCTGGGGGGATCGGGACCTTCCAGCAGCTTCAAGAGCCGCACGCGATCGCCGAAGACTTCGTCGTGGATCAGCCGTTCGGCGGGCAAGGATTCCCAGGCGGGAAATCGCTCAGGCGCAATTGGCGTGAAAAGCTCCAGGTCGTCGACCATCTCGTCAACTTGATCGACCAGCGGGCAAACGACGGCCAGTGAGGTCGGGGCGTGCGAGGCCAATACCGCCGCCACCAGCGCGCAGGAAGACCCCCAGACTCCGTCCAGAGTCGCCGCATGGCCCGATTTCAGACTGTCGACGACCCCGGCGAAACCCTCTTGCCGCTCCAGCAAATCGGCCAGTTGAAACAACCGGTCCGACGTTAGGGGGGGCATTACAGTGTCCGCCATAATCTACCTCTATCTTATCCACTTGAGTGGTTCCCGCCCAGGTCGGTTTGGAAATCGCACAAGGTGGCGCCATGCCCGCCTGAAATGGCCCCCGGACCATCAACGAAGCGGTCTTGTCGCCGGTTTCTTGGGGGGAACGGTAAGGTGTGGGTAGCACGGGGTTCTGCGAAGAAACCGTCGCGGAAAAAGAAAGCGGTGACTTGTCACCGCACTCCAAGGCTTGTGCCACGGCCGACTATTTGAAGCCGCCCTCCTCGGTGCCAACGGCGTGTTTGCCGTGGCATTCCGTGCAAACGGCGCCGGCCTCGATCCAACGTCCGTTCGGTCGCCGCTTGCTGTCCCACTCCTCCAGAAACGCCTCTACTTTTTCGGGGTGTTTGTGCTCAGGGTGACATTGCTCACAGAAGTGGACCATCTCGGCTCGCCCCCATACTACGTCCGGACGCATGATGTTGAATTCGTCGGCGCGGTGGACCTCCGAATCGCCGTGGCAGGCCATGCACGTAATGCCGGCCTCGAGATGGGTGGCCGAGATCAACTCCTTCTCGAAGTCGATGTGGCAGATCATACACGAGTCATTGGTATCCTCGAAACCCGAGTCGTACAGCACGGGATCCTTCTCATTGTAAAGCGGGTTCGTCACCGGGACAATCTCATCGGCACGTTCTTCGGCCATCGCAGCCGCTGTACTCCTGCTGGGAACCGTCACACCGGCGCCGGGCGATGGATCGTCGGAAAGGGACTCCCATGGGGGGGCTAAACTGCTCTCAACCGGCGGTGTGCATCCCGCCATTGCGAAAACGACAAGGCTCAGTACCACGGGAGGCAGCATTTGGCGAGGCGGGAACATGGGAGTTTTCTCTCGGCAGGGACTTGAAGTGGAAACCCTCAAATATAAGACCCGCTATCCCCATCTGCAAGCAACTCGGCCCAAGTTGCATCCCGCGCACGGGTGGAGCGTTAATCCGGGACCGTTGCGGCAGCAACCCGTCGGAAGTGCATAACAGTTTTGGCAACCGGAGGATTAACGGGTAGTTCGCCGGCCTTGCCGATATCGCATATTCCAAGCACAATGGGCCGCATGGGGAAACCACTCACTGCCGAGCAGCTTGTCGATGACTTCGGCGCCAAGACGGCCATTGCCCGGCTTGGCGTGCAAACGATCTACGAGGCCCTCGATATTCCAAGATCCCCCGCACTCGCCGGGTGGGCAGGGCTTTTGGGAAGGGCCACCGGGCGCAGTCCGAGCCGGCCGTGGCCGGGGGCCGCAAGGGCCGCAGCAGGCTATGGCATTGACGCCGGTCGGTTCGGTCCCGATGCGTTTCTCCTCGCCTTGCAGACTTACTATGCCATGGTCGTCCGCCGGCTTCTTAGCCGGTTTCTTGGGTTACCAAAAACCGATTCCGCCGGCGAGGACCTCTTCAAATGGCATCTAACCGCGCGATCCGGGCCGGTCAGGCAATTGACCGATCGGATGGCGGGGGCGATGGCCGAGTACAACCTGGGTCCGTTCTCGCAAGACGGGACGGGAAAAGGCGATTTGTTCAAACGGCTCTACCAGGAGCTGTTCCCCAAAGCGTTGCGGCACGAGTTGGGCGAGTACTACACCCCCGACTGGCTCGCCCGGCACGTCTTGGATCAGGCGGGCTTCGACGGAAATCCCGATCGGCGGCTGCTCGATCCGGCGTGTGGGTCGGGGACGTTTCTGGTAACGGCGATTCAACGGATTCTCGAGCGTTGCCCGGAAGTGTCCGGCGCCGATCTTTGCCGCAAAATTCTCGCCAACGTCGTCGGATTCGACCTCAACCCCTTGGCGGTGATGACGGCACGGGCAAACTACCTGATTGCGCTGGCGGGACTTCTGCCCGACGCGGGCGAGATCGAGATTCCGGTCTATCTTGCGGATTCCATTCTCGACGAGCGGGGAGACGGTCCGTTCGATTGCGTCGTCGGCAACCCGCCGTGGATCACCTGGGACAATCTGCCCGACGACTACCGCGAAGCGACCAAACCGCTCTGGAATTCCTACGGGCTGTTCTCGCTATCCGGGAATGAAGCCCGGCACGGCGGCGGGAAAAAGGACCTTTCGATGCTGATGCTCGCCGTCAGTGCCGACCGCTATCTCCGCCGGGGCGGGCGGCTGGCGATGGTCGTCACCCAAACGCTCTTCCAGACAAAAGGGGCCGGCGATGGTTTCCGGCGGTTTCAGCTCGGCGACGAAGGCGAGCGGCTCAAGGTGCTCCGCGTGGACGATATGGTTGCGATGAAACCCTTTGATGCCGCCAACTGGACGAGCACGATCTCACTCGAAAAAGGGGCGCCGACGCAATATCCGGTAACCTACGTCAAGTGGCTTCCCGCGGCGGGCGGCGAAAAGGGGGCAGACACCTCTTGCCGGAACGGCCCGCGCGTTTCGCAGCGGACCTACCTTGCCGAGCCGATCGAACCGTCGCGGCCGGGCTCGCCGTGGTTTCTGCGGCCCGAGGGGTTGCAGACGCCGCTGGATCGGCTGGTCGGGCCCTCCGGCTATGCGGCCCATCTCGGCGCAAACAGCGGCGGGGCCAACGGCGTCTACTGGGACGAACTCGTCGAAAAATCCGGCGACGGTATTCTTGTCCGCAACATCGCGCAGAAGAGCAAGCGAGACCTTGACCGCGTCGAACGGCCCGTCGAGCCGCATCTGTTGTACCCGCTGGCGCGCTGGGGGGACGTCTCCCGCTGGTGCGTGAAGACGTCGGCTCACATCATCCTTGCCCAGGACGTTACCAGCCGCAGCGGCATCCGCGAAGCGACGATGCGACAAGACTACCCGCTGACTTACGAGTACTTGCGGAGGTTCGAGCGCGTGCTGCGAGCCCGTGCGGCCTATAAGCGGTACCAGGGAACAAAGCCGTTCTATTCGATGTACAACGTCGATACGTTTACGGTCGCCCCGATCAAGGTCGTCTGGCGGCGGATGGACAAGCGGATCAACGCAGCGGTCGCCGGACCGGTCGACGATCCGCTCTTGGGGCGCCGGCCGGTCGTCCCGCAGGAGACGTGCGTGTTAGTCGAGTGCGGCTCGACGGACGAGGCCCACTACGTGTGTGCCGTGTTGAACAGCTCGGTCGCCGATTTTCTGGTGGCTTCACACAGCGTCCACGGCGGCAAGGGGTTCGGAACGCCGGGCATGCTCGATTACGTCCGGCTGCGGCGATTCGACCCGCAGAACCGGCGGCACGCGGAGCTGGCGGCGTGCAGCCGCACGGCACACCGCATCGTCGCCGAGGGAATTGCCCCCGACATTGTCCAGCGGCAAATCGATGAACTGGCGGCGGAACTCTGGGGGCTGAAGGAAAAGGAGTTCGAGGCGATCTGCCGTGAACAAGCGTTCTTACTCGGCAGTTAGGGATCGCCCGGAAACAAGTTCGGCAATTGGGCCGATAAAGCCGCGACCGGTGAGGCTGTGACTTTTTGGCGTTTGACACGTTCAGTCTGTAGGGAACGCCCTCTGTGGCGTTCCGGGAAGCAGCAACGAGTGTGTTTTCCGGGTTTCGGAACGCCACAGAGGGCGTTCCCTACAAAAAGTCACAG
>Ga0180431_10002210_pt1 | contig 26340 bp, 22 predicted proteins | sample SS_ome_11_FD_132459 | JGI IMG/M metagenome (GOLD analysis project Ga0180431, IMG submission 132459) | Hypersaline lake sediment archaeal communities from the Salton Sea, California, USA - SS_1_MS_1 metaG | ecosystem: Environmental > Aquatic > Non-marine Saline and Alkaline > Hypersaline >... | reverse complement strand
ACGTGCGGGACGTGGAGCGGGCGGACGTGGCGGGCTTTGACGCGATTTGCCATCTGGCGGCGTTATCGAACGATCCGTTGGGGAATTTGGATCCGGACTTGACGTATGATATCAACTATCGGGCGTCGGCGCGTCTGGCGGAGGTGGCGAAGGCGGCGGGGGTGAAGCGATACATTTTTTCGTCGTCGTGCAGCAATTACGGGGCGGGGGGCGAGGCGTTGCTGGACGAGACGTCGGCGTTCAATCCGGTGACGCCTTATGGGGAGTCGAAGGTGCTGACGGAGCAGGCGGTGTCGGAGCTGGCGGATGAGGGGTTCAGTCCGGTGTTTTTGCGGAACGCGACGGCGTATGGTGTGTCGCCTCGGCTGCGTTTTGATTTGGTGCTGAACAATCTGGTGGCGTGGGCTTACACAACGGGCAAGATTTTTATGAAGAGCGACGGGACGCCCTGGCGGCCGGTGGTTCATATACGGGACATTTGTGCGGCGTTTGCGGCGGTGCTGGAGGCGCCGAAGGAGCTGGTGCACAAGCAGGCGTTCAATGTGGGCTCGACGTCGCAGAATTTGCAGATACGTGACATTGCGCAGGTGGTGGGCAAGACGGTGCCGGGTTGCGAGGTGGCGTTTGCGGAGGGGGCGTCTCCGGACAAGCGGTGCTACAAGGTGAATTGCGACCGGCTGGGGCAAGTGGTGGGGGGGTTCGAGACGGCGTGGGACGTGCAGCGTGGTGCGGTAGAGCTTTACGAGGCGTACCAGGGGGAGGGCGTGACGCTGGAGGAGTTTGAGGGGCCACGGTATCAGCGGATTGGTCAGATCAAGAAGCTGCTGGCGGAGGGGCGTCTGGACGCGAAGCTGCGTTTTACGGGATGATGGTGGGGGTTACATCGGAGCGGGTCGACGAGGCGGCGTTAAAGGCAGGCTAAGGACGATGAGCAAGGACGCGACGAGCGGGACAGGCAAAGGTGGGTTGCTGCTGGTGTCTTATCATTTTGCGCCGAGTGTGGCGGTGGGGGGCAAGCGTTTCAGTTATCTGTCGGGGTTGTTTGGGCAGGCGGGTTACGAGGTGCATGTGGTGGCGGCGCGTCTGGGCCGGAAGGAGGCGCGGGACGCGTCGATTCCGTCGGCGGGGCAGGTGCATCGTGCGGGGGTGTATCCTCCTTATCCGGTGGCGCGTGTGGGATTCTGGCGTCGGTTGTATTTGCGGGTGTGGGAGCGGTACGTGCCACAGGTGGACTGGTACAGCGGGTGGATTTTGCCGGCGTTGTGGCGGGGTTGGCGGGTGGTGCGGCGGCATGGTATTAAGCAGGTGGTGGCAACGGGTCCTCCGTTTTCGGCGATGCTGGTGGGGTGGTTGCTTAGCTGTTTTTGTGGCGTGCGGCTGATTGTGGATTATCGTGATCCGTGGGGCAATCGGGAGAATATCGCCAGTCATGCGGTGCGGGGGCGTTTGGGGCGTTTTTTTGAGCGGCGGGTGTTGCGGCGGGCGAGCGTGGCGGTGGTGGTGAGCGAGGCGATGGGGCGGGATTTGCGGGCGGCGTATGACGGGGCGTTGCGGGGACGTTGTGAGGTGGTGACGAATGGTTACTGGCCCGGCGAGGGGATTGCGCCTTTGGAGCTGGCGTCGGGCAAGCAGGTGATTTTGTATACGGGCAGTTTTTACTCGGATCGGAAGATGACGTTGTTGGCGGGGCCTTTGTCGCGGTTGATCGAGCGGGGCGAGGTATCGCGGGATAAGGTGGCGATACACGTGTTCGGGTCGTTGGCCGGGGCGGATTTGGCGGCGTTGGCGGCGTGCGGGCTGGGGGATCTGGTGGAGGCGCACTCGCCGGTGGAGCATGAGCGGGTGCTGGGGTATATGAAGGGAGCGGACGTTCTGGTGTTGTTGTCGGGCAGGGATGTGCGGTATGCGTTGCCATTTAAGTTGTATGATTATTTGAGTGTTCAGCGGCCTATTCTGGCGATTGCGCCGGAGGATTCGGCGGTGCAGGAGTTCATGGCCGGGGGGTGCTACGGCGAGTATGCGTCGATTGACGACGAGGGGGCGATCGAGGCGGCGTTGAAGCGGCTGTTGCAGGATGGGGCGGGGTACGATTTTTCGCAGGCGCGGCGGTACACGTGGGACAACGTGGCGGCGGCGTATGGGCGGGTGCTGGAGGCCGGTGCGAGCGTGCGGGTGGAAGCTGGTGGCGAGGTGGAAGAGGCATCGGGAACGGGGCGGGACAGAGGTTAGCCGGTGTTGAGTGTTGGGACAGATCGCTATGGGGCATGGACGGGGCCGCGGGGTTGGAGTCTGTCGCTACTGGTGCGGTGGTTTCAGTGGGGCAGTTTTGCCCTTTTGCTGTTTCTGTGGTTGGGGATGGTGGGCGAGATAGCGGGGTTGGGGCGGATACGGCTGGTGTTGGGGGGGCTTTTGGCGTTGACGTTTCATCCACGGGAGTATGTGGCGGGGGTGAACACGTTGCTGGGCAGGCGTGCGCCGCGTTATGCGCTGCTAATGCTGGTGTTGATGGTGGCGTCGCATTGGGCCTGGGGGACATCGGACAGCCTGATTGTTCGGAACGGGGTGACGGATGTAGCGGTGATGTTGTGGGCGGTGATGCTGGTGCGTTCATCTGGGGATATGGTGAGGTTTCGGAAGGTATTTCTGGGGGTGGTAAGTGTGTTGGCGTTGGGGGGGCTGGCGGCATTCTGGAGAGGTGGGGGCGGTGAGGGGCGGATGCTGGTGTGGGGCGATCCGAATGTGGCGGCGGTGGCGTTTTGTCTGGCGGTGCCTTTTAGTGTGGCAGTGTTGCGTACGGGGGCGAGTCGTTGGGAGCGGGTGTGCGGAGGGGCGAGTCTGGCGTTGTTGCTTATGGCAGTGCTGGCGACGGCGTCGCGGGCGGGTTTTATTCTGTTGGCCCTGGTGTGTTTTTTTTCGCTATGGGCGTGGGCCAAGAGTGTGCGGACGGTGGTATGGGTGACTCTGGTATTGGGGGCAATCGGGGCGGTGGTGGTATGGGTGCGTCCGGGGCCTTTGGAGGCGCCGCTGGAGCGGCTGGAGACATTGAGCGAGGTAGACTTGGAGCATATCGATCCGGAGAGTTCTCTTTATAGCCGGGTGCAGGCACAGAAGGGTGCATTGCGGGCGTGGGTGAAGCATCCGTTTGTGGGGATTGGTTTTGGCAATTTCAAGTACGGGGAAGGCGCCGGCTGGGCAGGCGATATAGGGGCGCACAACAGTTATCTGCAGTTGATGGCGGAGATGGGGCTGGTGGGGCTGGCGGTGTTTGTGGGGGTGCTATGGTACATGTACAAGGGGTATGGGGGGGCGTGGCGGCGGAGTTATGGTTTGGTGGTGGTAACATTCGTGCTGGCGTCAATGACGCTGCATACGATTATGGCGTGGATATTGTTGTTTTTGTTTGCGGCTCTGGCAGGGCGCGCGGAGGCGTTGGAAGAGGGTGATAGTGGAAAGAGGAAAGCGCGGCTTGTGAGGCGGAGGCAGGATTGGACGGGCTGAGCGGCATGGGGGGCAGGATGGGCGAGCGAGGCACTGGCTGTTTGCCTTGAGGCCGGTCGGTCAGGCAGAGGTTCAAAGTAGAGGGCGAAGGATCGCATGCGAATAGCGGTAGTGACAGGGTCGTTTCTTCCGGCAGTGGGCGGGGCCGAGTACGTGGTGCACAACCTGGCGAACGGGTGGGCAGATCAGGGGCACGAGGTGCGTGTGTTCAACGTGTTGTCGAACCGGGCGGCGCACGCGGAGGCGCGGTACGATGTGAGCCGATATCGTTACCTTCGCGGGTCGTCGCTGGTGAAGGGGGCGATGCACTGGTTTCCGTTTTCACAGTATGCGTCACGGGACTTGAAGCGTCGGCTGGTGGCGTATGATCCGGCGGTGATATCGGCGCATTTTGGGTATCCGGTGGGGGTGTGGCTGAGCAGAATCAAGCCTTTGCCGCGGTTTCTGGTGACGTGTCACGGGCGTGAGCTGACGAAGTTTGCCTGGGGTACGCGACAACGTTACGGGACGGACGGGGTGTTGGCGTCGGCGTTGAACCGTTCGGGGGGAGCCGTGGCGATCAGCAGTCACGCGCGGATGTTGATGGAGGAGCTGGGGGTGCGTTAGGACAATATTGTGGACATTCCGAATGGGGTGGAGGTGGCGCGTTTTTCGCAGGTGGTGTCGTGCGACGTGCGGGCGCGGCTGGGTGTGCCCAAGGAGGCGTTGATGGTGCTGAGTGTGGGGCGGGAGCATACGCAGAAGGACTATGAGCGGGGTTTGCGTGCGTTCGGGCGGGTGGCGGCGGATTTTCCGGAGGCAAGGTACGTGCTTTTGGGGCACGGGACGAGCGTATGGGGAGAGTTAGTGTCTGAATTAGGTTTGGAGGGGCGAGTGGTGCTTTGCGAGGGGTTGCAGGACGAGTGGCTGGTAGGAGCGTATCAGCAGGCTGATGTATTTTTTTCGTGTTCGGTGTGGGAGATGATGCCGTTGGTGGTGCTGGAGGCGATGGCGGCGGGGAGGCCTTTGCTGGTGACGGACGTGAGCGGCAGTCAGGATCTGGTGGATGACGGGGTGAACGGGCTGATGGTGCAGGCGGGCGATGTGGAGGCGATGGCGGGGGCGTTGGAGCGTTTGCTGGGCGATGGGACTCTGCGGGAGCAGTTTTCGCAGGCGAACAGGCAGCGGGCGAACCAGTACAGTTGGTCGCGGATTTGCGAGCGGTATCTGGAGGCGGCGCGGCGTTGAGGGTGCGGGCGGGCTTGTTTTGTGGGATACGGGTATAGCAGGATGGAACGGGCAGTGAGCGAGAAGGCAGAGCAGCAGGGGCTGGGGCGGCGGTCGGTGTGTTTTGTGGCGCCGAATGCGTACCCGGTGTTGGCGAATGCGGACTTCGGCAAGTGCGGCGGGGCGGAAGTGCAGCAGGTGTTGCTGGGTCGGGCGCTGGTGAACGAGGGGTGTCGGGTGGCGTTTGTGGTTGGCGATTATGGGCAGGAGGCACGGGAGGAGCTGGAGGGTATTGAGGTGTGGCGGGGTCCGTTTGGTTATTTAGGCGGGGGGAACTGGCGGTACCCGATGGACACGTTGCGGCTGATGGGTTTGTTGCGGCGGGTAGGGGCGGACGTGAACGTGCTGAAGTGTCCGCGGAATCTGCTGTTGGGGATGGGGCTGCATCGTCGGTTGTTGGGGGGGGGCAGGTTGGTGAAGATTGTGGCGCACGACAGCGATTGCGGGCGGCAGTCGCTACGTTTTCTGCCTTACACGTTGGGGGCGAAGCTGGTGGACTGCACGGTGTTCCAGTCGCGGGATCAGGAGGTGCTGGGCGGTGCGTCGCTGGGGTTGGCGGGGCCGGTGATACGGAACATTGCCCATCCGTGGGAGGAGCGCGGGGCGGAGAGGGCGCGGGATATTGACGTGTTGTGGGTGGGCACGTCGGTGGCGCGTAAGCAACCGGGGGTGTTGCTGGACCTGGCGGAGGCGATGGAGGATGTTCATTTTACGATGATTATGGCGCCGGGTCAGGATGCCCCGTTGCGTCTGCAGGTGGAAGCGCGGGCGGGGCGGCTGGCGAATGTGGACTATCTGGGGTTCGTGGAGTACAAGGAGATAGGTGCTTACTATCAGCGGGCCAAGTTGGTGGCGTTGACGTCGGCGGCGGAGGGGTTTCCGAATGTATTTTTGCAGGCGTGGCAGGCGAAGACAGCGGTGGTGAGTTTGAGAGTTGACCCGGACGGGCTTATCGGACGATATGCGATGGGGCGTGTTTCGGGCAGTGTCGAGCAGATGCGGCGTGACGTGGAGGGGTTGCTTGGGGACGCGGACTTGCGGGCGTCTTTGGGGCATAATGGAGCGAGATACGTGGCGGAGGAGCACGGTAGTAAGCGGATCGTGCAGTCATACCTGGAGCTTTTTGCGGGGCTCTGCGGGAACGGTGATGGTGGAAAGGCAAGTCGTTGAGCGATGGAGCTGCAACCGGTAGGGGGGGTAAGGCGGCGCGGGCTCGGGTGGTGTATGTCGGTCCGGGCGAGCGTTGTCGGGGGGGTATTGCGTCGGTCATTGGGGCGTATCGGCAGAGCGGGTTGTGGGGCAGGTATGATTGCCGCTGGCTGGCGACGATGGATGATCGCAACGGTTTGAGGAAGGTGCTGGCGTTTTTGGGGGCTCTGGTACGGTCGGTGCCGATGCTGGCGCGGGCGGATATCGTACATGTGCATACGGCGTCACGGACGAGTTTTTACCGCAAGAGCGTTTTTGTCAGGCTGGCGAAGTTGCTGGGCAAGAGGGTGGTGCTGCAGGTGCACGGGGGCGGTTTTGCGGGTTTTGTGGCAGGGCAGCGTCGGTTGGGGCGGTGGATGACGCGGCGGCTGTTGGGCGTTTGTGACGCAGTACTGGTGCTATCGGAGAGCAAGGGGCGGGAGTTGCGTGAGGTGCTGGGCGGGGTGGAGTCGGAAATTATGCCGAACCCGTCTCCTCCGGTAGTGGCATCGGTAGAGGGGCAGGACAAATCGGGCGGGACGGTGTTTTTTGCGGGTTGGATCGAGGAGCATAAGGGGGTATTTGATCTGCTGGAGGCGTTTGCGGCGGTGACCGAGCGCGTGCCGGAGGCACGGCTGGTGGTGGCGGGCAAGGGGCAGATCAAGGCGGCGGCGGCGCGGGCGGCAGCGCTGGGGATCGGCAAGCATGTGACGTTTCCGGGTTGGCTTGGCGGGGAGGCGTTGGCGCGGGCGTACGCGGAGGCGGCGGTATTCTGTCTGCCAAGTTATGTGGAGGGGCTGCCTATGTCGATACTAGAAGCAATGAGTTATGGTACGGCAGTGGTGGCGAGCAGGGTGGGCGGGATACCCGATGTGATTTCGGACGGGCTTAACGGGCTGTTGGTGGAGCCGGGCCAGGTTGGGGCATTGGCTGATGCGCTGGTGGGAGTGTTGCAGGATGGGCGACGACGGGAAGAATTGGGTTGTGCGGCGAAGCGCACGGTGGCGGCGGACTACAGTCTGGAGGCGGTCAGTGAACAGCTGGGGCGTCTGTATGAGCGGTTGCTGGGGCGTGGGGTAGCCGGGTAAGGTGGTATGAAGGCGGAACGGCTTTACGATAAGTTGCCTGGGGTGCTCCAGACGGCGGCATGTAGTCTGTATGGGTGGAATCTATGGCGGCATCGTTATGGCCGGCATTACAAGGCGATCGAACGTGAGGTTCAGGGGCGGGAATTTATGGATGAGGAGGCGTTGTGGGCGTTTCAGGCGGGGCGGTTGCGGCGGATGGTGGAACACGCGGCGACGACGGTGCCTTATTATCGCGAGCAGTTCAAGCAGCTGGGGATCGATTATCGTGATGTGCGGGGCGCAGAGGATTTGGCGGGGTTGCCCGTACTGGACAAGGAGACGGTGCAGGCACGGCTGGGGGACTTTGTGAGCGAGCGGGTTGGGGAGATGGCGGTGCGGACGACGCACACGAGCGGGACGACGGGTGCAGCGTTGGTGTTTCCGATGACGTGGGACGCCGACCGGGAGCAACAGGCGACGTGGTGGCGTTATCGGCGGCGGTTTGGGGTGGATCGGTCGATGTGGCACGGACATTTCTACGGGCGGCCGGTAGTGTCGCTGGAGCGTGAGCGGCCGCCTTTCTGGCGAGTGAATTACCCGGGGCGACAGATATTTTTTAGCGGTTACCACCTGAGGGATGAATGGCTGGGCTATTACGTGGCTGAGTTGAACCGTCGTCGGCCGTCGTGGATACAGGGCTATCCATCGTTTTTGAGTTTATTAGCGGGGTATATGTTGGCGGAGGGGAACGCGCTGGACTATCAGCCTCGGGTGGTGATGGTGGGGGCAGAAACGCTTCTGGATCAGCAGAAGGAGTTGATTGCGCGGGCGTTTGGGACGGCGCCACGTCAGCATTATGGCATGACCGAGGCGGTGGCGAATTTTTCGGAGTGTCCGGCGGGGAACCTGCATGTGGACGAGGATTTCTCCTGTGTTGAGTTTGTTAGCGAGGGCGGAGCGAACCGGGCGCAAGGCGGCGTGCAGCCACGACAGCTGATCGTGGGTACCGGCTTGGTGAATGAGGCGTTTGTACTGCTTCGCTATGCGGTCGGCGACATGGTGACTGGAGTAGTGGCGAAGGAACGCTGCGTATGCGGCCGTCCGGGCCGAGTCGTTTGTAGGGTGGCGGGCCGTACCGATGACTATGTGATTACGCCGCGGGGTGCTCGTATCAGCTGGTTGGGCGTTCTGTTCAAGGATATGGTTAACATACGTGAGGCGCAAGTTGTCCAGCGTTACATGGGCCAGATAGAATTGCACTTGGTGAGGATGTCTAGTTTTACGGAAAAGGATAAAAAAAGACTGCTTAAAGAGGCGAGGAGACGCCTAGGGTCCGACATGAGCGTTCAAGTAGTCTATAAGGACGAACTGGAGCGGAGCCGATCGGGTAAGCTCAAGCAAGTGGTGTCTTGTTTGCCGCGTGGGCAGATGGATGAAGTGATTAAGGCAGCCAAGGGTTAGGGCGGGTTTTTTCTGCAAGTCAATCGAATACGACTGGTTGTTGGAGTTACAAAAACGATAATATGAATCAGGTAATACAGAATTATAAAACAGGTGAGTTACGTCTAGAAGAGGTTCCATCGCCGCAGTTGCGGACGGGCGGGGTGCTGGTGGAGACGCATTATTCCTTAGTTCCGAGCGGGACGGAGACGACGGCAGTACGGGAGGCGTCTCTGAGTGTTCTGGGCAAGGCGCGGGCCCGGCCGGACCACGTGAAGAAGGTGGTGGACAGCGTGCGTAAGCAGGGGGTAATGGCGACGTATCAGAGCGTGATGAATCGGCTGGATTCGTTGACGCCGCTGGGGTATAGCATGGCAGGGGTGGTGCTGGAGGTTGGGGCGGATGCGGGCGAGTTTGAAGTGGGCCAGCGGGTGGCTTGTGGCGGCGTGGGCTATGCCAATCATGCGGAAGTGAATTATGTGCCGCGTAATCTGACGGTGCCGGTGCCGGCGGGCGTGTCATTGGCGCAGGCGGCCTGTGCTACGGTGGGCAGTGTGGCGATGCAGGGGTTTCGTCAGAGCGGTTTGTCGGTGGGGGATACGGTGGTGGTAATCGGGTTGGGGCTGGTGGGGCAGTTGTATTTGCAGATTGCCCAGGCAGCGGGATGTCGGACCATCGGGGTGGACTTGAACCCGGAGCGTGTGGAGGCGGCGCGGCGTCTTGGGGCTGAAGTGGCGTGTTCGTTCGACAAGGCGGCGGTGATCAGTGCGGTGGAGGCCCTTTCGGGAGGGCTGGGGGCGGACGTGGTGGCGTTAGCGGTGGGGACGGATTCGAATGAGCCATTGGAGTTGGCGGTGGAGGCGGCTCGGGATCGCGGCCGACTGGTGAACATCGGCAAGGCGAAGATCGACGTGCCTTACGAGGGGTTTTTCAAGAAGGATTTGAGCCTGGTGTTTTCGCGGTCGTATGGGCCAGGTCGTTACGACCCTACTTACGAGGAAAAGGGTATAGATTACCCTGCCGGTTACGTCAAGTGGACCGAGCGACGGAACATGGAGGCGTTTTTGCATTTGGTGGGCCAGGGCAAGCTGGATCTGAGTTTTTTGACGGATGAGCCGGTGGTTTTTGAACAGGCGGAAAGCGCGTACCAGCGTTTACGGGCGGGTCAGGCGGGTCTGGGGGTGTTGTTTAAGTACGCTGGAGCGGACGGTAAGGCGGTAGCGTTGTCGCGGACGGTTCCGGTGCACACGTCAAAGGCGCAGGGGCAACTGGTGCTGGGGTGCATTGGGGCGGGTAATTACGCCAATACGAAGTTGATGCCGGTGCTGGCGAAGCGGCCGGAAGTGTCGTTCAAGACGGTGGTGACATCGCGGGGCACATCGGCCAAGACGGCGGCGACGCGTCTTGGCTTCGCGCAGGCAAGCACCGATAGTGGAGTGGTGCTCTCGGACGAGCAGGTCAATACGGTGTTGATCGCGACGCCGCATGGTTCACACGCGTCGTTGATTGCGTCGGCGTTGTCGGCGGGCAAGGCAGTGTTCTGTGAGAAGCCGCTGGGGATCAACGAGGAGCAGCTGGAGCAGATCTGGCAGGCGGCTGAGACGTCGGGCAACACACGGCTGCAGATCGGATTTAATCGTCGTTTTTCGCCATTGTCCCGGCGTGTGAAAGAACATTTTCAGGACATACAGGGGCCGCTTAATGTGTTGGTGCGTGTGAATGCGGGGCGGCTGGGCGGTACGGGCTGGGTGAGCGACGCGGCGGAGTCGGGCGGGCGGATGATTGGCGAAGGGTGCCACTTTGTGGATCTGGTGTCGTATTTTGTGGGGGGGGATCCCGTTGAGGTGCAATCGTTGCGGGTGGGCACAGACGCGGATGAGATGACGGTGCTGCTGCGTTATGCGGACGGTTCGGCAGGTACGATCATGTACGTGACGTCGGGTGGGGCACGGCTGGCGAAGGAGTATGTGGAGGTGCATGGTGGCGGGCTCACGGCGGTGCTGGACGATTTCAAGCGTGCGGTGCTGTACGGCACGAAAGTGCAGCGACTGGGCGGGCGTGTCCAGGATAAGGGGCAGAAAGGCGAGTTGGACGCGTTCTGTCAGGCGTTACTGACGGGTGGGCCGATGCCCATTTCGTTGAGGTCGTTGTTTGCGACGACGAGTGCGACGCTGGCGGCGGTGCGTAGTCTCGCGAGTGGGGGGAGCGAGCCGGTGGCGGATGCGTGGGGGCAGGGTGCGATGACAGGAAGTTGCAGTGGGCGGAGCGACAGGGAAGGATAGCGGTCGGCAGGTACTATGCCTTCGTTGAGTTGGTATTATGAGCGTCTGAGCGTGATGTCCCCGGCGGAGGTGGGTCTGCGGGCATACCGTCAGGGCCGCCAATGGTTGGGGCGTTTTCGACGCTGGCCTACGGCGGGCTGTTTGGCGGCGGCGGCTGTTTGGCGAGAGCCTTTGACGGCGGAGGCGTTTCGTGATGGGGGGCGTGTCTTCTTCAGCGCGTTGGACACGTTAGGTCCGGCGGAGCTGGCGAGCTGGGCGGGGCACATCGAGGCGGAGGCGGATCTTGCAGCGGCTCACCGTTTTTCTTACTTTGGCGGCGAGGCGCGAGATTTCGGGGAGGCAATCGACTGGAACCGGGACTATGCCAGCGGGCGCGACGTGCCGGTGGATTATGTGGGCAACCTGGATTACCACGACACGGCGCTGGTGGCTAATGTCAAGTATGTCTGGGAGCTCAACCGGCAGCAGCATCTGGTTCGTCTAGGTCAGGCATATCGTGTTACGGGGCAGGAGCGATACGCCCAGGAGGCTCTGGCACAGATGACGGGGTGGATCGTGCAGTGTCCGTACCTGCAGGGGATCAACTGGACGAGTTCGTTGGAGGCAGGTATTCGGCTGATCAGTTGGGTGTGGACGCTGGAGCTGGTGAGGCCCTGGGCGGGGTTGACGGATGAGACGTTGGGCCTGATTGCGGCGTCGGTGCAGCAGCAGTTGCGTTTTATTGACAGTCATTACTCGGGGCACAGCTCGACGGGCAATCACACGATCGGTGAGGCCAGCGGGGCGTACATTGCTGCGACCTATCTGCCGGAGCTGCGATTGGCCGGGCGGTGTCGCGAGCGGGCACGGCGATTGCTGATCAAGCAGTGTATGGAGCAGAACTGGTCCGATGGTGTCAACAAGGAGCAGGCGTTTCAGTATGAGTTGTTTGTGTTTGATTTGTTGCTGCTGCCGGCGCTGTTGTCTGAGCGGACGGGCGAGGGGTTCGGTCAGGAGTACTGGCAGCGTTTGGAGCGTATGGCGGACTTTGTAGCGCATGTGGCGGATAGTCGGGGGCACCTGCCCCGTGTGGGGGACGAGGATGATGGGTATGCGGTGACGTTGGCAGGAGGGGGTGACCGGCGTGTGAGGGCGATGTTGAACAGTGCTGCTATTGCTTTTGAGGACAGCCGATACAAGGAGTGGGCAGGGGGAGTTTTGGATGAACGGACGTTGTGGCTCTTTGGTCATGAAGGAGCCGTCAAGTACGAGGCGTTGCAGGCGAATGTGTCTGGGGCGGCGCGTCATGGGTGTCGGCATTTTGCGCAGGGGGGCTATTGTGTTTTTCGGGAAGGGACGGAACCGGACGACGAGGTGATGGTGGTGTTCGATTGCGGGCCTTTGGGGCTCGAGCCGATGTGCGGGCATGGGCATGCTGATGCGTTGTCGGTCGTGCTGCACCTGGCAGGCAGGGGCTTCTTGGTAGACGCGGGTACGTTTGTGTATCAGGACAAACAGTGGCGTCGCTATTTCAAGGAGACGGCGCGGCACAACACGTTGTCGTTTGTCGGTGAAAGCCAGGGCCGCTATGGTGGGGAGTTTTTGTGGACGAAAAAACCGACGGTGCGTGTTCTGGAGCGGCCTGGTGAGGGGGCACCGGGCGGTCGCCGGGTGCGGGCGGAGGTGACGTGGTGGAACGGCTGGCGACATGAGCGGCAGATCGATTGGGCAGGCAGCAAAGGTGGGGTGGACATCGTCGACCGTTGGCAGGGGCAGGAGACGGTGGAGATTGGGTTTTGCGTTGCGGCGGATTTGCATTACAGTCTGACCGGCGACGTGGCGCGAGTGTGGAACGCGGATGCGGTGCTTGAGATCAGCAGCGATGCGGCGATGGCGTGGGAGTCGGTGTGGATATCGAGCGGGTTCGGGCGTAAGGAGGAATCGGTTCGGCTGTGTTTGAGGCCGACCGAGGGCGCCGAGCGGTGCAGGACGACGCTGAAGTGGGGTTTTGGTGGACAGGAAGCGAGCGGACAGGTGTGACGGTGTTGTCACAGCGACGCAGGTGAGCGCAGTGGAGACAGCAAGCAGCATGACGGAGCGGCTGACAAAACTTGATACGGTAGAGGTATTAGGGGTGGAGGTGGCGTCGTTCCAGGGATATGACCAAGCCGTTCAGTGTGTCGCTGACCGGCTGGGGGCGGCTGAGAAGACGTTTTGCGTAGCGATCAATCCGGAGAAGATTTATCGCGCACAGCAGGACGCGTCGTTGAAACAGTTGCTCGATCAGGCGGACATGCGGATTTGCGACGGGGTGGGCGTGGCGTTGGCGTCGCGTGTGCTTAACGGTGAGCGGCTGGAGCGGTGCTGCGGGGTCGATTTGTTTTTGCACCTGGCGGGCCGTGCGGCGACAGCAGGCTGGAAGGTGTTCTTGTTCGGAGCGTCGCCGGAATCGAACGACGGGGCGGCGCGCCGGCTGGCGGAGTTGCACCCGGAGCTGCAGATTGTGGGACGCAGGCACGGCTACGATTATCGTGACGAAGACGTGGTCGAGGCGATCAACGGCAGCGGGGCGCAGTTGGTTTTTGTGGCGATGGGGTCGCCCCGGCAGGAGCAGTGGGTCGTCGCGCACAAGAACAGGCTAAACGCGGCTTTTGTCATGGGGGTAGGCGGCTCATTCGATGTGCTCAGCGGTACGGCACAGCGGGCGCCGCGTCTGTTCCGCCGGACGGGTACGGAGTTCTTGTATCGGCTGATCAAGGAGCCCAAGCGGTGGCGGCGTCAACTGGCGTTGCCTTTGTTCGCGGGGGCGGTGATGCGGCAGTGGTGGCTGCTGCGCAGGCAAGGGAAAGCAGGACGATGAGGCGAGTAAAGGTCAGCGTGGGGCTGCCGGTCTATAACGGCGAGCGTTATTTGCGTGAGGCGATCGACTCGCTTTTGTGCCAGACGTATGGTGATTTCGAGCTGGTAATCTCGGATAACGCCTCGAGTGACGGCACGGAAGCGATTTGTCGCAACTATGCCCGCGCGGACGAGCGAGTGCGGTATTACCGCAGCGAGAAGAATCGGGGGGCGGCTTGGAATTACAACAGGGTGTTCTGGTTGTCTCGGGGAGATTTTTTTCGGTGGGCGGCGCACGACGACGTGTGTGCCGAGCGGTGTCTAGCCGCGTGCATGGAGGCGTTTGCCGCGGACGACGATATCGTGCTGGCGTATCCTCGGACGGCGTTGATAGATGCTTCGGGCGAGCCAATGGCAATGGAGGCGCCGCCGTTACACCTGGACGACGAGGACGTGGCGGTGCGTTTTCGCGACACGCTCAGCGCGATGCCCATGTGTTACAATCCGATTTTCGGGGTGATTCGCAAGGACGTCCTGGCGCGGACGCCGTTGATTACCAAGCACCTGGCGTCGGATCGGTGCCTTGTGGCTGAGTTGAGTCTACACGGGCCTTTTCGTGAGGTGGAAGAGGTGCTGTTTTATCGGCGCAAGCACGAGACAAACATTAAGACGCGGCCGGAGGATCTGGCATTTTTCGATCCGCGCAAGCGTTCGCGGGTAGTGCTGCCGGAGTGGCGGGTGCTTTATCAGCATGTGCTGGCGGTGCAGCGAGGGCCGTTGCGTCTGTCAGCCAAGATACGCTGTGCTGCGGCGGTGGCAGTCTGGGCAATCCGCAAGCGATGGATTCTGGCATATCAGTTGCATAGGGCCCTGCGTACGGCGCAGGAGAACGCCGGCGAGGGGGTGCTACTCTAGCGGACGTGCTGGCATGCGTGTTCGGCAATAACCGGTTCCGGGAGGACAATCATGGCACAACGCATAGTTTTTTTCAAGTTCGGCTCATTTTCTCACATTAACCCGCAAATCGCGCGGTTGCTTCGGGAGCACTTTGCGGATTTTGAGCTGGAGACTGTCGACGTGGTAGCACAGTTGATCAAGCCGCGCAAGTTTGTGCTGTTGATGAATATGTTGCACGTGTTTTGGCATTATGGGCTGGACCTGCTCAGGCGACGTCGACGGCTGCGGGAGTGTTTCTTTCGCACGCCCTATTTGTTTCGTAAGGTCAAGGCACTGTGTGTCCAGTTTTTCGATGGCCGCGACGCAGCGTTTACTTTCCAGACGCAGTCCATCTTTGACACAAGTGTACCGGGTGTGCCGCATTTTCTTTATACCGACCACACCAACCTGGCCAACCGTCAGTACACCTGCGACACGTCCGAGCGTCTTTCATCGCCGTCTTGGCTGGCGTGCGAGAAGGAAGTGTACCGGAACGCGACGATCAACTTTACGATGAGTCGCCATGTGGCCGAGTCGATCCGGTCGGAGTACGGCTGCGACGGTGATCGCGTGGTTTGTGCGCACGTCGGCGCTAATGCTGACATTAACCGAAGCGTCGTGCCACGGCGTGACTATGAGGCCAAGAAGATCTTGTTTGTAGGAGTCAACTGGCAACGTAAGGGTGGGCCGGAACTCGTGGAGGCGTTTAGGCGAGTGCGGGAGAGGGTCCCCGACGCGAAGCTGACCATTGTGGGCTGTTCTCCGGAGATTGATATCGATGGATGTGAGGTAGTCGGCCGGGTGCCGGTCGAGCAGGTAGGGCGTTATTTCGAGCAGGCGTCGTTATTCTGCCTGCCTACACGGCGTGAACCCTTTGGCGTTGTCTGTCTCGAGGCGCATCTGTACGGGCTGGCGGTTGTGGCGACCCCGGTGGGCGCGCTGCCGGAGTACATCCAACAGGGCAAGACGGGCTACCTGGTGCAACCTGGCGACGTGGAGCAGTTGACAGACGCTCTGACATCGCTCTTGTCGGACCCTGCCAAGTGCCGAGCGTTTGGCCGGGCGGGCTTTGAAGCGGTACGGCACCAATATACATGGGAGAACGTGGGGAAGATCGTTGAGCGACATGTACGCCAGGTTCTGCCTGAGGCGTAGTGGCACATGGTTGCCTGGCCGGCGACCAAGGGGGTAAGGATATTGGTACTTCCGATGAGTATGACTCCGAGGCTGACATGCATTTAGAACGCATCAAGTTATTGCGTGACCGATTCCCGACGGACGAAGCCTACCCGTTCAAGTTGCCGACGTTGCGGCAGACGCCGGAGATCGCGCTTGCGCAGCCGGTAACTTTTTTTGTTGGCGAAAACGGCACGGGCAAATCCACGGTGCTCGAGGCCCTGGCCCGCCGCTGCAACATCCATATCTGGCGCGAGGTGGACGGCGCCCGTGTGGCGCACAACAAGTACGAACAGACGCTGCACTATTACCTTGAGCTCACATGGCGCAACGGCGTCGTGCCCGGCTCGTTCTTCGCCTCGCAGATCTTTCGACACTTCAGCCGGGCCCTGGACGAGTGGGCAGCGGCCGATCCGGGCCTGCTGGATTATTTCGGGGGCCAATCGCTCATGACACAATCGCATGGCCAATCGCTGATGTCCTTTTTCAGGAATCGTTTCAACATCAAAGGACTCTACTTGCTCGATGAGCCCGAGACAGCCCTCTCGGCACGAACGCAGGTGGAGCTGCTCAAGTTGCTCAGCAAGATAAGTCAGGCTGGTCATGCCCAGTTCATCGTCGCGACGCACTCGCCGATTCTGCTGGCGTGCCCCGGCGCCACTATCTACAGCTTCGACAGCGCCCCTGTGCATCAACTGGCCTACGAAGACACCGACCACTACCGCATCTACCGTGAATTTCTGAACCACCCCCAAGCGTTTCTCGGCCAAGAGTAGGCTCTTCGGCCATCCGTGAACCGCCCCTTCCCGGCTTGATTGCCTTCCACTAAGTCCCCCTGCTACCTACCGCACCAGGGGTTTGCGCCGTGCTCTTTCAGAGGGTCAGGCTTTGGCCCGGCCTGAGCACTGTCACATCGCAAGGGGCGGTTTCGGCGAACCGTTGGGCGTCCGCCTCGGTGCCGACGATGTCGCCCCAATGGTAGGGCACAGCACAGGCGGGCCGAATCTGTCGACACGCATCTGCGGCTTCGGGGGCGTCCATTGTGTACGTGCCGCCCACCGGCACCAACGCCAGGTCGATCTCGCCCAGCACGCTCATCTCCGGAATCAAGTCCGTATCGCCCGCATAATAGAGCCGCTTGCCGCCCAGCTCGATAACAAAACCGAGCCAGTCATTCTCTTTGGGGTGGAAGTTCTTAGCGGGATTGTAGGCCCTTACGCCGGTCACACACGCTCGATCGAGATCCAGTGTCTGAGCGGGGCTCAGTGCCCACCCCGCTCCCCGCTGGCTGATGACGTCTGGCGGCCCGACCAACTCCGTCCGCGGGTTCAACAGTCTGTCGATATCCTCGGCGCTATAGTGGTCGTAATGACTGTGGCTCACGAGAATCAGCCGCGCGTCATGGACAGCCTCGGCGATCTTCCACGGGTCGATATAGGCAACGACCTTGGCCGCCGTAATGCGAAAGGTCGCGTGTCCGAGCCACTCAATAGTAACGGCCATGGCAGCCTCCCAGGTAAACGCATCGTCACTTGCACCATGATAGCGGTGCCATTATACCTGGTCAGCCCATCATTGCAAGCAGCCGGCTACCGGTTTGCCTCGTCCTGGCGTGTGCCCTGGTATTTGGTCAGCGTGTACTCGAACGTTCGGCCAGACCGCGCCGGCAGTTCAAGCGTGAACTTGACCGTGTCCGCATCCACCTTTTCGTACCGGCCGTGCTCGCCGCTCTTTTTCAGGCTCCAGTAGGGCGTGCCGAAGTTACGCTTGATCTCGACCTTTACCGGCAGGTCGCGTGTGTTTTTGACCTCAATCTTGAACGTCGCGATGTCGTCCCAGCCGATGATGTTACGGTGGTTGTTGAAGACGATGTTTTCCGTCACTACGTTCATCAGCTTGGGTTCGACAATCATGTTGGCCACTGCGCCCAGGTTCAGCTCCACCTCTTCCTCGACGGGGATGTACTTGAAGCTCGATTGGCCCTCGTACGACAAATGCCCCGCCTCGCCTACGCCGCGATACACCTTGAGCATGCCGCCCGGGATCGGCGTCTCACCCAGCTTGTGCTTCTCGTCGTTGGCAAAACTCAAGAACCGCACCACCGATCGGCCGTACATTTCTTCTTCGTACTTGTAGAGGTTCACGACCGGCACCTCGTCAGCAGCGAAACTCGGCAGCCGCTTGGCCCAACCGTTGCGGATCGTCTCGGTGCCCTCAATGCTGTAAAGGAAGTATTCGCTGAGCCCTTCCTTCACGATCTTCTTGGGCGCTCTTGCCCGCGAAAAGAGGGCTTCGGCTTGCGGTACGTTCCCCAGGGCGGGCCGCTTCGGTTGGCCGACAAAACGTGGCACCGGCGCCGGCCTAGGCTCTGGTCCCGGCTTCCCATAAGGTTGCTCCCGCCTCGCCAGATCAGCTATCTGGTCCAGCAGGTGCACTTTGCCGACGATGAGCCGTGTCTGGGCGTTCTCGTAATCCTCGCCGGAGTTGTTCTGCACGCGCACGTAGCCTTGCAGGTGCATGGTCTTTTCGTCCTCGGACAGCGTTCCCATGTAGAACGCTCGCCATGACAGCCCCGACGTAAAATACGTAATTTCCATCGGCACGGGCCCACTGACGCCGCTGTTGATGTGCCAGACGCCCAGCTCCCGCATCCGCGGCGGAAACGTCAAATCGGCAATATCGATATCGCCCGCATGTTTCAACGGCAGCATGTCCAGGCTCGTCGGGTCGATCAATGTGTTCGCCCACGAAAACTGCAGCGTGTTATCTCCTTCGCGTAGCGTCAGATCCCGACTATCCCGCGCCAACGTCAGATCGGCCGAATTGTAAATCGTCAACTGCACCTCGCCGCGCGTCGGTAGCGTCACCAGGTCCACCTTGGCCCACGCCCCGCCAGCCGTTATCGCCGCCAACGTCAAACTTATCATCAATTGCTTCATGACATATACTCCTCATGCCTGGCCGGCGCATTTGCACCACCGCACGCCGATTACCGGTTTGACTCGTCTTGCCGCACTCCCTGGTACTTCCTCAGCGTGTACTCGAACGCTCGGCCAGACCGCGCCGGCAGCTCCAGCGTGAACTTGACCGTATCCGCGTCCACCTGTTCGTACTGGCCGTGCTCGCCGCTCTTTTTCAGGCTCCAGTAGGGCGTGCCGAAGTTACGCTTGATCTCGACCTTGACCGGCAGATCACGCGTGTTCTTGACCTCAATCTTGAACGTCGCGATTTCGTCCCAACCGATGATGTTACGGTGGTCGTTGTAGCGGAAATTCTCCGTCGCGATATTCATCAACTTAGGCTCGACAATCATGTTGGCCACCGCCCCCAGGTTCAGCTCCACCTCTTCCTCGACGGGGATGTACTTGAAGCTCGACTGCCCTTCGTACGACAGATGCGCCGCCTCACCTACGCCGCGATACACCTTGAGCATCCCGCCCGGAATAGGCGTTTCACCCAGTTTGTGCTTTTCATCGTTGCTAAAGCTCAAGAACCGCATCACCGCCCGGCCGTACATTTCCTCTTCGTACTTGTACAGGTTCACCACCGGCACTTCGTCAGCAGCGAAACTCGGCAGCCGCTTGGCCCAGCCGTTGCGGATCGTCTCGGTACCCTCAATGGTGTAAAGGAAGTATTCGCTGAGGCCTTCCTTGATAATCTTCTTGGGTGCGTCTGCGTCCATTTTGATGGCTGCAGATGCCACCACGCCCTCCATGACCCTCGCTGATTTTTCGACAACCCTTACCGCCTTGGGCCCCGGCCTGGGCACCGGTCCCGGCCGACCGTAAGGGTGCTTCCGTCGTGCCAACGCTGCTATTTGGTCGAGCAGGTGTACCTTGCCGACCACCAGCCGCGTCTGGGCGTTCTCGTAGTCCTCGCCGGAGTTGTTCTGCACCCGCACGTAACCCTGCAGCCGCATGGTCTTCTCGTCTTCCGATAGCGTGCCCATGTAGAACGCCCGCCACGACAGGCCTGACGTGAAATACGTAATCTTAACCGGCACCGGCCCGCTCACCCCGCTGTTGATGTGCCAGACACCCAGCTCCCGCATACGCGGCGGAAACGTTAAATCGGCGATGTCGATTTCGCCGGCGTACTTGAGCGGCAACATGTCCAGGCTCGTCGGATCGATCAGCGTATTCGCCCACGAGAATTGCAGCGTGTTATCGCCCTCGCGCAGCGTCAGATCCCGACTGTCGCGCGCCAGCGTCAGGTCCGCCGAGTTATAAATCGTCAACTGCACCTCGCCCCGCGTCGGCAGGGTCACCAGGTCCACCTTGGCCCACGCCCCGCTACCGGCCAACGCCATCACTATTATGCTTATCATTGAGCGCTTCATTGTGCTTACTCCTTATCGTGTCGCGGGCATCTTGCCCGCGCTAAACATTCCGTCGCGCAGCGGCACCTCAATTTTGCATTTTCCTACGGTCGAACATTCAGCCGATGGTAGTGCATTACCAGATTCCGCACCGCCGGCCCCTTCTCGCTTCGACCGTCCAGCTCGATCTCCAGCTTGATCGTAAAGGCGTCCTCACGCTCGTACTCCACTTTCTTGCCGTCCAGCGTGAATTTGACCATCTCCCATTGGCCGGGGATGTGCTCGATCAGCGTCAGCACCGCCGGGCTGTCCTTGAAGTTCTCGATCTTGGCGGTGATTTGTTCGTCCGTGTCGAAGAGCACGATCTTATGCCCCTTGTTTCGCTGCACCTTGATTCGTTCATCCTTCATTTTCCGCTGCGTCACCACGATGTCACGGCTGTCACCGATATAAAGCTCCACCTTTTCGCCCACGGGGGTCAGCCTGGCCACGTCCTCGCCCAGAAAGATGGTCGACTCGTGTCCGTCGTCCTGGAAGATCCGCGTCTTGCCGGACCACAGCGCGAACTCGCCCAGCTTGTGCTCAGCGTCGTTGACAATCCGATAGCTCACCGGAATGCCGATGTTCTTGTCCGGCACCTGTTCCGGGTCCCAGGGCAGTTTGCCCGCGTCCCACGTCCAGACCTTGGTGATGGGCACCTGGTCCTGGCCGAAGAACAGCAGCCGTTTGGTCTCTTGGTGGTCGATGCCGCGTTCGAAGGCCTCGCCGTAATCGAGCAGAATACGTGCCAGGTCGAAATCCTCACCGGAGAAGTTGCGCAGCACGAGGTAACTGTCGAGGTCCACCATTTTCTCGGCCTTGTCGGCGATGGCCTTGTACGCCACCAGCCGGTCGATATTGCCCAACAGATAGCTGATCCGCACCCGCTCCTCCCACGCCTGGGCCGAGCTGATCTCCCACACCAGCGCCGCCTCCTTGGGCGGATAGCTCACATTGAGCAGCGTCACCTTTTCCGGATGATCCAGCACCGCCAGCCGAATCGAATCGACGTCAATGCTCACCCCCTGCCACGAAAAGTCCACCCGGTTGAGCCCCTGCTGCAGCGTCAGCACCCGTTCTTCCTCGATCAGCGTCGCCTGCGGATTGTCCAGCCGAATCACCGTCGCCGCCCGCTCCGGCAGCGCCACCAGCTTGATCCGCCCCCACGCCTTATCCGCCGCCCCAGCGGCCAGCAACCAACCTGTCAGCCCCAAGGCCATCCATCGCATCGCTTTGGTAGTCATGATTGTCTCCTTAAGAAAGGGTCCTTACGTTATTTGTTCTCTTCCTGTCTTACGCCGTGGTATTTCGTCAGCGTGTACTCGAATATCTGTGTTGAACGCGCGTCTAGTCGCAGCGTGAACCTGACCGTGTCGGCATCCACCTTTTCGTACTTGGCGAAGTCCCCGCCGCGCTGCAGGCTCCAGTACGGCGTGCCGAAGTTGCGCTTGATCTCCACCTTGATGGGCAGATCACGGGTGTTCTTGACCGCCACCTTGAATCTCGCTATCTCATCATAGCCGATGATATTATCGTCCCTGTCGAAGCAGTAGTTGTCCGTGGCGCTGTTCATCAGCGTCGGCTTGACAATCACGTTCTCCACCGCGCCGAGGTTGAGTTCCACATCTTCGTTCACGGGGATGTACTTGAACTCCGATTGCCCTTCATAGGACAGATACCCGGCCTCGTCGACGCTGCGATACACCTTGAGCATGCCGCCTGGTATAGGCGTCTCGCCCAGCTTGTGTTCCTCATCATTGGTAAAGCTCAAGAACCGCACCACGGATTGCCCGTACATCTCCTCCTCGTACTTGTACAGGTTCACGACCTCAACGTCGTCGGCCTTGAGGCTGCCCAGCCGCTTAGCCCAACCGTCCGGAATCGTCTCGGTCCCTTCGATCGTGTACAGGAAGTACTCGCTGAGCCCCTCCTTGACGATCTCCTTAGGTTTGGAACGGAACCATCGTGCATTACACAAGTCCAAATTCATGTCGCCGCCCATGGCACCCATGCCGCCACCCATGCCGCCCATGTCTTTACGCCACCCCCAGTCGCTGCTGAACAACACATTGTCGGGAAACAGGGATACGTCGTGCTTGCTGTCCTCATCTTCTTCAGTCAACCCGGGTGGTCTGCCGTAAGCATATTGCCGCTTGGCCAGTTCCGCGATTCTATCCAGCAGGTGCACCTTGCCTACGACCAGGCGCGTCTGGGCGTCGGCGTAATCCTCGCCCGAGTGATTATCCACCCGCACATAACCCTCTAGCTGCATGGTGCCCTCGTCCGCCGAGAGTGTCCCCATATAGAACGCTCGCCAGGCCACGCCCGACGTAAAGTACGTAATCTCGAACGGAACCGCGCCGGCCACTTCGGATTTGATGAGCCACCGCCCGATCTGTTGCAGGCGCGGCGGATACACTAACTGCTCCACGTGAATCTTGTCCCGCTGCGCCTGTGGCTCCAGGTACAGGCTCGTCGGATCGATCAGGGTATTCTCCCATGCGAACTGCAGCCAGTTCCACCCCCGCTTGAGCGTCAGCTTCCGCCGCTCGCGTACCAGCGTCAGGTCGGCCCCATTGTACACCGTCAGCTGCACCCCTTCGCGCCGCGGCAGCGTCACCAGCTCGATATTACTCGCTGGCGCAAACGGCGGCTGGTCCTCTTGTGGCATGGGCGTCCCGCCCATGATTCTTCCTTCTGCCGTGTCGCGGGCATCTTGCCCACGCTTTGTGGCATGGGCATCTTGCCCATGATCTTCCGTCGCAACCATTTTGCCAGCTCCGGCAGCCCCCAACACTGCTGGGGGACGGTCTGGCCCAATAGTGCGTTTTGGGCCCGCATCCGCCGCCGCCAGCGGCTCACTAGTCACAGTGGTCCTGTGGGATTTGCCGGGCGTGCCCCCGGCGTCCTTCGGCTCGTCTGCCCGTGCCACCAATTCTTCTTCCATCGGGTATTCGTAGCTATCTGCGCCTTCCGGCGTGACACTCTCGGCGGCGTCGTGCCGCGTTACCTGCTGCTTAGCAGGCCTCACCGGTGCCGCCCCATAGAACTGCTCATACGCCGCCCAGCCCGCCAGGGCCGCCAGCAGAGACGCCGCCACCCCCAGCCAGGCCCGACCGCGATACCAGGGCCGTCGCCCCACGCCCGCCTCGCCCAACTGGGCCAAAGTCTGCTCGACCAGGGCCTCCGACGCACCCGGTGCCTCTCGTAAAAGCTCCAGGGAAGCGAACTTACGTTGCAAACCGGCCAGACGTTCCCGGCACTGCTCGCACCCGTCCAGGTGCGCGTGCACCAGTTTGGCCTCGGCCGCGTCGGCCAGCTGAAACTGCTGTCTGATCAGTTGATCCTGCGTTAAATGTTTCATTTTGCCCCTCCCACCGCTTCCAGTCGCGTTGCCAGCGTCCGCAACGCCCGAAACACCTGCGTCTTGACCGTCCCCACCGAACAGCCCAGCGTCCCGGCAATCTGCTTGTAACTAAGCCCCTCATAATACGCCAGCACCAGCGCCGCCCGCTGTCGCAAGGGCAACTCGGCCACCGCCAGCCTTACCTGGGCCGCCTGTTCAGCCCGCACCGCCGCCTCAGGCGGCAATGTGGCCTTGGCGTCCGCCAGGCACCCAGCCAGCGGACAGTCCTCTTCAGAGTTGGTTTGCTGTTGCAGCGATGTCACCACACGCTCCCGCTGACGCTTTCGCAAACTGTCAATCGCCGTCCGCGTCGCAATCGCATAAAGCCACCCGCGAAACGTCCCCCGCCCGTCAAATGTCCCTGCTTTGTGGTACGCACGGCCAAACGTCTCCTGAAACAAATCTTCACCGCAGTGCCGGTCCCCACTGAGGCGCACCAGGTACCCCAACAGAGAGTCCGCGTAACGCCGAACCAATTGTCCGAACGCTGCCGCGTCGCCCTGCCGATGGGCCGTCATCAATGCTTCGTCCGAGGGCTCCATAGGCTCCAAGTGCTCCTGCTAGCTACCTCTTAGACGCTCCAACCGTGAAGCCGGTTGACAAGAAAGGTGAAAACTACCGCCCCCCGCGCATAGAAAAGGACCGCCACTTGCCTGGTAGATCAGAATTCGCGTGCCGAAATGAAAAAGATCCCAAAGACGGCGGTCCTTTTGGAGGCTCTTAACGTGTGCCTCTAGACTACCGCAAACAACATAGGCCCACAATCCGGGCAACTACGGGATTTTTCCGTTTTTCTGCAATTATTTTTCGGCCAACCCTAGCAGCACCTCCAGCCCCCCCAAATGCGGCACCGTGTATTGCGCCAACGTGTCCCCGTTAGCCACACTCGCCGGCCCAGCCGCCTTGCCGTCGTTATAATGCAACTGGCCCGGCCGCAGCAGCCTGATCGTCCGCCAGCCCAGCTGATTGGGGCCTACGAAGTCCTTCGCCACGTTGTCGGCCACATAGACGCACCGCGAGCCCGCGCATCCCAGGCTTTCACTCATCAGCTCGAAGGCCCGCGGTGACGGCTTCCAGAACTCCCGCCCCAACGCTTCTGTGTAGACGATGCAGTCGAACACTTCCGTCAACCCCAACGCCTCCACCTTGTACTGCTGTGCCGGCAAGAAACCGTCAGTGAGCAACCCCAGCTTGTAAAGCCTCCCCACACGCCCCAGCAAATCTCGCATGGCCGGCTCCAACGCCAACGTCGGTCGGTGCTCGCGATAGCACCGCACCAGACGCGAAATCTCGCTGCTTTCATCCTCGCGGCCCAGCTCCCTGAGCACGCTGTTGAATACCCGATCCCGCGGCCCCTGCTCAAACGCCTGCCACAGCAGTCGACCAATATACTCAACACTGCTGTGCGCATCCGCCAGCACCTGGGCCACCGCCCCAAACCCACTACGCACATAGCTTGTTTCGAGATATAACGTGTCGTCCAGGTCGAAAATTACCGCCTCAAGCCCCCCCAGGCGACTCACTGATGAGCTTTGCTTCCGCACAGATTCCGCCATGCCGCAACACCGTCCTTTCCCAATAACAGCATAGCGGCATTGTACTGCCCGTCGCCCGGCGCGTACAGGCCTTTTGGGTAGCGGCCACCTCGGAATAAGACACCCGTCATCTTCCCCCCTGCCCCCAACCGACTCCCGCTGCTCTGGACCGCGAATCAGCCGACGCCCCAATCAGTCGGCCCAGGCGGGCATGGCCTGCATGAAGAACCCCGCACGCTCCAGGGCCGCCTGCTCGTTCAGGTCAGGCTGCCACATCTGGAACCAGGCGGCGATAGCCCGCTGCACCTCGTGGCGATCTTTGAGATTGCCTTGCTCGTCGGTACAATGCTTGCAGTAGTCTTCGGCCGGACCTTGGAACATCGGATCCGTTAAAGGTGCGGTGCACGAATGACAGAAACGCATGGGGCCTATGGTGGTTCTCCTTTCCGCAGCGCACAATCTTGCTGCTCAAGCCGACCCCTGCCGCAGCTGGCTCAGGACTCAATGGCCCGTCCGTCGCACAGATACTTTGCTTCGGCAGCGGCGCGACCGCAGATATTGCAGACAAATCGGGCGTCTTTGGCCAGCCGCGCCACAGAGGCCATCTTGCGGTTGCCTGTCAGTGAGCAGAGGTGCTCGTCATGATGCGAGTGTTCGTCACTGAACCCCCCGCAGCAGCCCGATTCCGCGGTATCGTTCTTATTGGCCATGACAGGTCCTTTCACTAGGGTATTCGCTCGCTCTATTCTATGCCCCAGCACAGCTCAGACAAGCGCCGCCGCTTTTTGAGTTGCCCCGGCCCGCCTTTTGCACCAAAATTACGGCCGGTTCATTCTTGCTGGACAATGATGATCGGAGGACGTTACGCAATGACAGTGCCTTGTCGCCACAGGCTTGATCGACGCAGGCAACACGCCCTCGCGCCTCGCCGCCTGGCCTGGCCGTCGCTGGCGCTGACGCTCCTGATGGCACTCGGCTGCCAAGGCCCACCGAGCCCCCTCCGCATGCACCTCAAGCAGCCCTCTTCGCCACCGCCCTCGCCAGCGGATGTTCGCACCGCCTACGAGCACCTGCTCGCACAATACCTCACCAACGATTCTCTGGTTGACTTTGACGCCTTGGCCGACGACGAGCAGGCCCGGCGGGCCCTGGACAACTACCTGGCATGGGCCGCTGCAATCGAGCCCAATCACTTGAGCTCGCAAGCAGCCCGTCGTGCATTCTATATCAATGTGTACAACGCCGCAGCCCTCCGCGCCGTCCTGACCTTCTGGCCCATCGAGAGGCTGAGCGATTGCCCCGTGGACATCGAAACAGCCCTGCAATTCAACATCGCCCGCCAATGGGTTACCCTGGCCCAATTAGCCGCCTT
>Ga0180431_10002205_pt1 | contig 26371 bp, 23 predicted proteins | sample SS_ome_11_FD_132459 | JGI IMG/M metagenome (GOLD analysis project Ga0180431, IMG submission 132459) | Hypersaline lake sediment archaeal communities from the Salton Sea, California, USA - SS_1_MS_1 metaG | ecosystem: Environmental > Aquatic > Non-marine Saline and Alkaline > Hypersaline >... | reverse complement strand
CGTCGGTGTTGGCGAAATCCTCTTGGGCCGCCGGCGGTTCGTTGCAGACGACGTCGATCGTGACCGTCGCCTCGTTGGAGGTCGTGCCGTCGAAGTCGTCGACCCGATAGGTGAAGTCATCGTTGCCGCAGGCTCCGGAGTCGGGCGTGTAGGTAACGACGCCGCTGACCGGGTCGACGCTGATCTCCCCGAGCCCTGGATTCGAGACGATGGAGACGGTCGACTTGTCGATCGCCCCGTCCGGGTCGGTGTCGTTGGCGGTGACGTCGATGTTGACATAGCTGTTCTCATCGGTCGTTGCGTTGTCGTCGCCGGCGAAAGGAGGGTCGCTGACGCATCGGATCTCGATGGTCACCGTGGCGGTGTCGGAACCGCTCAGGTCCTCGATCGTGTACTCGAACTGATCGGTCCCACAGTAGTCCTCGTCCGGGGCGTAAGTGATCGAGCCGTCGGGATTGATCGTCGCGGAGCCATGGGAGGGCGTTCCCACCCAGATCACGTCGAGCTCGGGTTCCGCGATCTCGACGCGGAGATCGAACGTCTGGCTCTCCGGGTACCCCGTGTCGCCGCAGCAGAGGTCGGGCCCGGTGGTCCGGCGAAGCGTTTCGGTTTCGAACGCGACCGACGTGTCCTCCGTTCCGTCGAGCGTGATCCGGGTCGACGCCGAGTCGTTGTCGAGCACGAAGACGTTCACCGGCGTGTCCTCGTCGGTGATCTCACTATCGTCCACGGCAATCGGCATCGAATCGTACGCCCGGAAGTCGATGTAGAACGTGGCGATGTCGCTGTTCTGGCAACGCCCTCTGCGGCATTGGTCGCTCGTCCCATCAATGTCCGGCTGTTGGGGCCAAACCGCCGTCACGGTGAACGAGTAGTCGCCCGCGGGAAGGTAAAGCGGGTGCGGATTGCTCTGATCCTCGTCCGGACCTGCGTAGAACTCGTACGACGCCGGGCCGGAGATGGTTACGATCGCGCCGTCGTCTCCCTGAATGCTCGGACCGGTGTCCCAGACCACGATCTCGATGTTCTCCGACTGGGCGAAGCCGCTCAGCCCGGAGAGAAGCATCAGGATCCCGATCGCCATGGCGGTCAGCAGACGTCGGGCCGCCCGGCGCGTTTGGACGCGGCTGACGATCGGAATGGTTTCTTGCTCGTACTTCTGTCGACCCCTGAACATGTCTCCTCCCGTACTTTCCCCGTGAGGTTGGCAGCCCAGCGGCCTACTCGGACTCTCAAGTCGAGTCCACGGAGGTCTGTGGCTTTGCGTCCCGCTCTCGCGAGCGGTTTGCCATTGACAGCCTACTCGATCGGTCCTTTTGCTGTCTGCGAGGGATTATGCCTCGTGAGCGCCCACGCCAGCGCTACCCTCCGACCACTCCCAGTGTTTCAACTATAGATTATATCATACTAGATATCGAAGTCCAGTCCCCAGGACAACTGGAATAGCACAACACCGGCCTTGCTCGGCCGTTTCTGTAAACTCCTTCGCAGTCCGCGGCGGTGAAACCGTACAATCGACCCGTTTTAAAAAGAGGCACTACCGTAGTATCGGGGGAAAGGGGTGCGAGATGTACCGGAGCTCCGTTCGCAAGTTCATCCAGGGGGTGCTCAGTCTGCTCGACGAGGGACGAGACGTCTCCTTCGATCAGGTCACCGAGCTGAAGGACTACACGGTCAACGACGTTCTCTCCATGCTCCGCGTCGACAAAGCGCAACGAATCCGCGACGGGATGCCGCCGGAGGACTGGGACGAGATCATGGCCTACATCGGCCGATTCACGACCGCCCACGGGCCCCAGGCGCTCCATTTCTACGATTCGACGATCGAGAAGAGCTTCCTCTGCTGGCTGGCGGCGATCGGCGTCGAGCTTCTCACCGACGTGTAGACGCGCTTCACCGGTCCGCCGGACAGCTGTCCCGATGCGGCACGATCGATTGCGACAACATGATTCATTCGTTTCGCAGGAGGTCATCGGTGGGCGAGAAGAGGCACTCGAGTACGGAGGAATTGATCAAGAACGCGCTGAACGGGATCTACCAGAGCACGCCGGAGGGCGAGTTTCTGACGGTGAATCCGGCGTTCGTGCGGCTCCTCGGGTACGAGTCCGAGGGCGAGCTGTGCGCGACGAGGTTTGGCGATCTGATCGCCGGCGAGACGGGACCGGCGCCGCTTGAGGATCAGCTGCGGAAAAGCGCCGAGGTCAAGAACGTCGAGGTGGCGCTGAAGGCGAAGGACGGACCGGCGATCGACGCGCTCCTCAACGCGAGAGCGGTGCGAACCGGAGACGGGACGCTCCTCTATCACGAGGGGATCCTGACCGACATCACGCAGATCAAGCGCCAGGAAGAGCAGCTCCTTCACCTTGCGACGCACGACCCGCTGACCGGTCTTCACAATCGCCGCGAGTTCAACGCGATCCTCGAGCGACACCTCGCCCGCGCCAAGCGCTACGGTGGGGAAGGTGCGGTCCTGTGGATGGATCTCGATGGGTTCAAGGAGATCAACGACGGACTGGGGCACAAAGTCGGCGACGAGCTCCTCGCCAGCCTGGCTCATCGGATGAAGTCGACGATCCGCGAGTCCGACGTCCTCGCTCGTCTGGGCGGGGACGAGTTCGCCATCCTCTACCCGAACGTCGACTCCACGCAAGTGCAGATCGCTGCCACGAGGCTGCTCGACGCGATCCGGCGACACACGGCGAACATCCAGGGGCAGGCGATCCGGACCACGGCGAGCATGGGGATCGTCCTCTTCCCGGAACACGGAATGCAACCGACCGAGCTCCTGATGCAGGCCGACATGGCGATGTACCGAGCGAAGGAGCAGGGGCGGAATCGATTCTGCGTCTACTCCCCCGAGGCGGAGAACCTGGAAGCGCCGGAGCAGCGGATCGATTGGCTTCGATTGGTCCGCGAGGCATTGGAGAACGACGGGTTCATCCTCTACGCTCAACCGATTCTCGACCTCAGGACCGACGAAATCGCCCGCTACGAGATCCTCCTTCGGCTCCTCGATCGAGACGGGAACGTCATCCCACCGGGGGCGTTCCTCGACATCGCGGAGCAGTTCGGTCTGAGCGGCGACATCGACCGTTGGGTCCTCGGCAGGGCGACGGAGATCCTGTCGAACCCCGAGATCATGGAAAAGGCGCTCTCGTTCGCGATCAACCTCTCTCCACGAACGATGACCGACAAGGAGTTTCTCGAGCTGATCTCCGACATGCCGGCGCTGAGCGTCATCGGCCCGGTCCGCCTGGTGATGGAGATCACCGAGACGGCGGCGATCTACAACATCCATGTGGCGAAGGACTTCCTCCGCACGCTACGCGGGCGAGGATACGAGTTCGCACTCGACGACTTCGGGATGGGCTTCTCGTCGTTCTATCAACTGAAGAACCTCGACGTCGACTACCTGAAGATCGACGGAAGCTTCATCCGGAACCTGTCGCACGATCCGGTCGACAAGCATCTGGTCCTGGCGATGGTCCATCTGGCTCGGAGCCTGGGGAAGCAGACGATTGCCGAATACGTCGAGGACCAGGAGACCCTCGACATCCTTCGGGAGATCGGGGTCGACTGTGCCCAGGGATTCCACATTGGGCGTCCGAGGCCGCTCGACGACATCCTGAAGGAGATCGTGGCGTCGTAGCGTCGACTGCCTGCTCGTTTGCGCCCGGGCAAGCCTGGACGCCGTTCGATCGAGTGTGCTAGAGTGGGTCCATGGCTCGCCGGGTAGGCATCGCGCTTCTCGCAACCGCAGCAATTGCCGCAGTCCTCCTGTTCGTCGTCTTCCGGATCGCCGGCCCTCCCCGCTGGCCGGAGGACGCGATCTTCGTCCCGCGGGACGCAAGTACGGTGCAACGGGCTCTGGAATCGGCGTCTCCAGGTGCGACGATCGTTCTTCGGGCGCAGGACGGCCCGTTCCAGGGGCCGGTGACGATCGATACGGCAAACGTCTCGCTCATCTCCGCGGGAGGCGGAGCGAAGCTGGAAACCACGGGAAGCGAGCCGGCGCTCACGGTCCGTGCCGACGGCGTTGTCGTGCGAGGGCTCGAGATCGCCTCCGAGTCCGTCGGGATCAGGCTCGAGGCGGCGCGATGCACGATCGAGAGAATCCACATCTTCGACGCTCCGATTGGCGTTCAGCTTCGCGGAGCTCGTGATTGCGAATTGGCGGGGATCGAGGCGGGCGGCGGACAAATCGGTCTGGAGCTTGTCTCGTCCGGTGGGAGCACGTTGACCGACATCGATGTGCGGGGCGCGTCCGCGTTCGGCCTGAGGATCCTCGGATCGTCGAACAACAGGCTTGAAGGGGTCACGGTCGTCGATGCCCCGACCGGCGTCTCACTCGAGGAGGAATCGTCGGAAAACGAGCTGAGAGGACTCCTGCTTGAAGGGGCCTCGATAGTCGGGATCGAACTTCGCGGGTCGAACGACAACCTCGTCGTTGACAGCACCGTTCGCGGTTCGGGTACCGGCATCCTTCTCGAAGGGGTAACCGGAAACGAGATCCGCGGCTGCGAGATCACCACCCTCGGCGAGGCCGGCCTCTCCTTCAGGCAAGCCATCCAGAACAAGGCGACGGAGAACCGGATCGAAGGATCGCAGGGCGTCGGGATCCTTCTCACGCAGAGCGCCGAGAACGCGTTGTCCTACAACCGAATCGAGGAATGTCACGGAGCCGGAATCCGGATCGACCGAAGCGACCGCGTCCTGGTCCTCGGGAACAGCCTGACCGCGAACGCGTTCGGCGTGGTGAGCGACCGATCGAACCGTGGAAGAATCCTACGAAACACCGTTCTCTTGCCCGATCGATCCGGGACGGGAATGCTCGTATCGGGCGGCGCCGAGAACCGGCTTCTCGACAATCGCATCCGAGGGGGCGAGGTCGGCTGCTTGCTGTCGAATTCGCGAGGGGACACGCTTCTTCGCAATCGGATCGAGGATCAAGCGGCCACCGGCCTGTCGATCGGGAACGATTCGCTGGAGAGCACCGTCTCGGAGAACCGGGTCGTCGGCAGCTTCGTCGGCATCTCGATCGCCGCGTCGAGTCGGAGCGACGTGCTGGACAACCACGTGACCGAGAACGACACCGGCGTCCTTCTCATCAATCCGGGACCCGGGATTCGGATTGAGGGGAACGCCATCGAGGGGAACCGAATCGGGATCCAGCAGAGCGACGCTTCGGACATCGCGGGGACGGAGCCAGCCCCGAGCAGTGGCGGCGTGGCCGCCTCCGCGGTCGTCGTCAACAACCTCTTCGCGGACAACGAAGCCCTCGATGTCCTCAATGAGACGACGAACCCGATCTACGCGGGGGACAACTGGTGGGGCGCGGCGGGCGAGCGGAACACGGCTTCCGCCCGGGTTTCGAGCGGCGTGTTCCTCGAGGGCTCGGCGTGGAGAGGGACGCTCGCCATCGGGACGGGGTCGGACGTCTCGGGGGAGCTTCTCGGCCGGATCTTGCAGTACACGTTGGTCGAAGCCGGGTTCCGCGTGATCGACCTCATCGGGATGGGGGAAAGCGACAGGGTAAGAGAGGCGCTTCGGATGCAGGACGTCGACTTCATCTGGTGGGGGACTCACGACGCCCTCCGTGAGGTGGACGGGATCGACGTTCACACCGTGTCGGTCCCGGCGGCGAGGCGGTGGATCGTCGTCGTGTCGGAGGCGGCTTCAACGCAGTTGGCAGAGCCGACGCTCTCCGTCTTCGCCGAATGGATCCTGCAGTCGGGGCACACGGTCCGGTACTCGGCGCCGCGGGATCTTGGTAACGCTGCAGCGAGGGCGTTCGAGGAGGCGTACGGACTCCGCGAGTCGATCGATTCGGTGAGTTGGGCGGAATCCCTCGGAGAAGTCGAAGCGCTCCTCAAGTTCGGAGCCGTCGAGGCGGCGATCGTGGACAATCTCGAGGAAACGCTGACTTCGTCCGGGTTCATCGCACTCGAGGACGATCTGGCCGCCTTCGATGTCGCGGGGCTCTTCGTCGCTTTCCGCACCGGGGTCCTCGAGCGATTCCCGGAGATCGAGGACGTACTCGGGAAGTTGGCCGCGGTGCTGACGACCTCCGCGGTTCACGATCTGATCGGTCGCGTTCGCCTTCTTCAGCGCGAGCCGAAGGCGGTGGTGTGGGAATTCCTCGTGGGGCGTGGGCTTCTTCTGGAGTAGCGGCAAAAGGAGATTCGATGGAGACGAAAGACGCCGCCGTTCGGAAGCGAATTCGGTGGCCCCAGGTGTTCCTGCGTGTCCGGTCCTGGATTCGGTACGGGTTGGGCCTGCGGGCCAAGCTTGTCGTGCTCGTCTTGGTGGTCGCGGTCTTGGTCGTGGGGGCGCTGTATTGGTTCGCTTCCGTCTCGCTTCGGGCGTCGATCGCGGCGATCTACGAGCAGCGAGCGCGGAGCGTTGCCGCCGTCATCTCGAAATCGATCCAGGAGAAGGAGTACATCCTCTACTACTCGGACGAGATCAACGCCGACATCGATCGGCTGCTCGATCGCTACGAATCGGTCGTCGGGATCACGGTGCTCGGAGTGAGCGCCCGGGGATTCCTCGCCGTGGCGAGCACCGACCCGACGAGGATCGGGGTGCTGGCGACGGACGAGGAACAGGATCGATACGAGGCACTCCAGGGAATCGAGGTGGGCCGCATGCGCCTCGGGGGGACGTCTTACTTGAGGGCGCACCACCCGATCTTCTCGGGGCCGGACCTCATCGGCGTCGTCGTCGTGGACATGTCTCTCGCCGAGCAGGCGCGGTTCATCTCTCGCCTCTCGTGGCAGTTCGGCGTTGCGTCGGTCGTCGGCTTCCTCCTCCTCGGCGGGCTCCTGTATCTGGTTCTTCTGCTGATCGTCACCAAGCCGGTTGGACGCCTGGCCGAGGCGATCGGTTCGGTCGCGGAGCGGAAGTACGACGTGGAGGTCCCGGTTACGTTCCGGAGGATCCCAGGAACTCCGCTGCGTGACGAGGTCGGTCAACTGATCGATGGCTTCAACCTGATGACGAAGGTCATTCACTCCCACGAGCAGGAACTGCTGAAGCTCGTCGTCCTCGACGAACTGACCGGAGCGTACACGCTCGACCACCTGAGGGCGGAGCTCAATCGCGAACTGAACAAGACCCGTCGCTACGGGCACGCGACCTCGCTTCTGCTGATCGACCTGAAGGGATTGGAGTCGCGGACCGACGAAGAGCGCGATCACGTCCTTGTGCGAGCGGCGAGCTTCCTCGTTGGAAACCTCCGAAACGTGGACGTGCTGTTCCGCGTCGGCGATCTGCGATTCGCCGCGCTCCTTCCGGAGACGCCTCCCGCCGGTGCGGGCGTGGCGGCCGAGAGGCTCCGCTCTCTCGTCCCGGACGTGACCGCGCTGTTCGAGTTCCCGTTCAAAGTGTCGATCTCGCACGTCGGGTGGAGCGAGGACGGCGCGCCGGAGATCGATGATGTAATCGCTCGGATCGTCGGTCCGCCCGAAGAGCTGCGTGAATGAGAAGACGTTGTGGCGCTCTTTGTTTGATCGCTGCCTTCGCGTTGCTCGGCGCGCTCCGTGCAGGGGCCCAGGCGCCGGAGAGCGATTGGATCGAACGGATCGAGATCGGTAGTCTCGCGCCGTTCGAGGTGACATTTCGATTCTCGAACCGCGGGACGTCTTCGTTGGACGACATCGAAGGGCGTGCGATCCTCCAGGATCGCCTCGGGCAGGTCATCGAAGTCGTTCCGATCGGTTTGTTCTCGACCGCGCCGGGGCAGACGGTGGAACGGACTGCCGCGAGCCGGTGGGACTTCCAGCGGACGGGAATCTACCTCGTGGAAGTCGCGCTGGACGTCGGAGGCGGCGGCCCGATCTCGAACTCGCTCGTGTTCCGGATCCTCCCGATTCCGCTGCCGCTCGAGCCGTCTCCTCCGGCCGAGGGCGAGGGGCTGTACACGGTCTATCAACAGCCGGTCAACTGGGGCCTCGTGCGGATCGCGGCTCCGGAAGCGTGGTGGATTCAACACGGAGACCCGAGCGTCGTCATTGCCGTGATCGACTCGGGAATCGACACGTCGATCCCGCAGCTCAGGGAGAGCATGTGGGTCAACGAGGGCGAGATTCCCGGCAACGGTGTCGACGACGATCGGAACGGCTACGTCGACGACATCAACGGATGGGACTTCCGAGACGGCGACAACAGCTCGCTCGTCGGGACGCCGATTCATTGGCACGGGACGTTCGCAGCCGGGATCATCGCGGCACGCCCCGGCGAGCTCCCGATCGTGGGCGTGGCCCCGGGCGTGCGGATCATGGACGTCCGGTTCCTCAACTCGGAGAACCAGTTCCTCTCCTCCGATTGGCGGACGTTCGCCGAGGCGGTCGACTACGCCGTCGACAACGGGGCGCGGATCATCAACCTGAGCGTCTTCGCCAACGGGCGACCGCCGGCTTACTTCGAGGACGCGTTGCGACGGGCCGCGGCGCGCGGCGTGCTGATCGTGGGAATCTCCGGGAACACCGGCGAGGCCGGGGTGCTGTATCCGGCGAGGTACGACGTGGTCTACGCTGTCTCGGCGACGACCGAGGACGACCTGGCGGCGGGATTCAGCTCGCACGGGCCGGAGGTGTTCGCGTGCGCGCCCGGGGGACGGATCGTCTCCTTCGTGCCGGGTGGCGGGACGTCGACCCGCTCGGGAACCTCCTTCGCTGCCCCGCACGTCTCCGGAGTCCTGGCGCTGATCCTCTCGGCTCACCCAGGGATCTCACCGGGCGATGCGATCGCGATTCTGCGGCGGTCGCTCGTCGATCTCGGCGCGCGGGGCTTCGACGAATGGTTCGGCTACGGATTGGTCAACGCGTACGAGGCCGTCTCCGACTGACGGCGCTCCGGGCGACCGCTTCGCGGTACGGCCGGTCTTGATCCGCGAGCGCTTCTCACCCATACTGGCAGGCGCTGTTCTCGAAAGGTGAGGGGATGAAAAGACTGGTTGTGCTCGTCGGCCTGCCCGGCTCCGGAAAGACCGCGTTTCAGAAGCGCCATCCCGAATGGGCGATCGTGTCGAAGGATGCGATCCGTCGTGGGATCTTCCATTGCCATCACGCGCCGGAATACGAGGACGTGGTCGACCGCGTCTTCGCGGCCGCCCTGGTCGAGGTTATCGGCTCCGACGCAGAGGTCGTCTGCGTCGACGATCTGAACCTGACGCGCGACACGCGTGTCGAGCTGATCGAACTGGCGCGGCTGGCCGGTAGGGAAGCGGTCGCGTACGTCATGCCGTTCGAACCGCTCGATGAGCTGTTCTCTCGGACGCAGCGCAACCTGGAGCGGCTCTCCGCTTCGGAGCCGCACGTTCGGGTAGCCGACCTCTCGCGGGGCCGGTTCGAGGAATTGGTCGGATCGTACGACCCGGTGGACGTCCGAGAGGGGTTCGCTCGATTGGAGAGGATCGACGTGCTTGATACCCCGGAGGTTTCTCCGAAACGAGCCTTGCGGCGGAGGCGGGTCGAGAAGCGCGAGCCGCTGCCTCTGTTCGTCCCCTGAAGCCGGTCGACTGCGCCCTCTGTGGAGAGGCGGTCGGAATCGGGTGCTACGACAATCCGAGCAGCGCGTTGATCCGCGCCCGGTCGAACCCGATGACGATTTCTCCGTCGATATCGATAACGGGAACACCGTACTGGCCGCTCTTCTCGATCATCTCGCGTGCCCGATCCATGTCGGCGGAGACGTCGATGTCCTCGAACGGGACGTTGTGCGAACGAAGATGCTCCTTCGCCGCTTGGCACCACGAGCAAGCCGGTGTCGAGTAGACGGTCACTGTGCGTTCCATGATCCTTCCTCCTTCATGACGCCTCGAATCAGCGTTCGCAGCTCCTCGCGGAGCCGATAGCAGTTCCGTGTTCCCTGGCGCTCCTTCTGAAGGACGCCGGCCCGTTCGAGCTTCGCCAGGTGGTACGAGACGGCCGGCTGGCTGAGTTCGAGTTGGCCGAGGATTTCTTGGCACTGGACCGGGTCCTCGGAGAGGAGTTCGACGATGTGGAGCCGCGGTTCGCTCGCCAGCGACGAGAAGACTTCTGCCCAGCGGCTCCTTCTCTGGCGATCGTTCATCGATTGCTCCTTCTTCTTGTACAGTCTACGATAATACGGGGTGGATCGCGCGAGGTCAAGTATTTAAATATTTGGATGATTGGAGGACGAATGGCCAAAACGATCGTCGAACACGTCGGAAAAATGGCGTTTCGAGGGAGCGGCGCGAGCGGACACGACGTCGTGATGGACGCGAGCCGCGGCGTCGGCGGCGAGGACACGGCGGCGCGCCCGGTCGAGGTTCTCCTGTGCGCGCTCGGTGGGTGCACCGGGATGGACGTCGTCTCCATCCTGCGTAAGATGAACACCGAGCCGACCGGCATGCGGATCGAGATCAACGACGACCGCGCCCCGGAGTATCCCAAGGTGATTACGGCGCTCCACTTGACCTACGTCATCGAGGGCGACGTCCCGGAAAAGAACGTCGCCAAGGCGATCGATCTGTCCCTGACGAAGTACTGTCCCATTACCAACACGCTTGCCAGCGTAGCCCGTATTACGTCTGAATTCCGGGTTGTTCCGCCTCAGTGATCGGTGGCCTTCTCGAGGATCCGCTCGATGTCGACGTTGGACCGTACGTAGTCGACGGCGTAGTCGAGCGTCTGCCCGGGTCGGATCCAAAGCCGGGTGAGCATCCCCTCGCAGAGGCTCGCCGTGACCATCGTGTCCTGTCCGGTCAGGATCACGGGCACGTCGCGGTCGTTCGCGCGCTCGATGATCCGCCGGCTCGGCCGGTGATCCCCGGTGAGGACGAGACAGCGGAGGCTGGGGGCCTCCAGCGCGGCCTCCTGGATCTCCTCTCGGTCCCCCCCGGTGATGACCGCGAGCTCCGGTGTCCTTCGGAACCGGCGGAGCGACGCCTCCGGCCCCATCGCCCCGATGACGAAATGACGGACCTCCTGCTCGGGGGCCCCGGCGTTGAGGATCCTCCCACCGACCCGCCTCGCGATCTCATTCGTACTGACGGCGCGTAGATTGCGATCCTGCGGCACGATGCCGAGAACCTCGGCGCCTCGGCTAGCGAGGAACGAGACCAACACCTCGTTGACGAGGTTGAGCGATCTGTCCATCGGAACGTCCTTGAGGATGACGCCGAGGACGAGCGGCCCCTCCTCGAACAGACGCAACGCGCAGAGGATCCGATCGACGGCCTCTTCCCCGTCGTACTCGGTTAGCAGAAGAACGTCGGTGTCGAGCAAAGCCGCGAGATCGAGATCGCTCAGGCCGGCGCTGACGCCGAGGCCGAGATGGTTGCGCCCCTCGATGATCGCGACGTCCCGGCCTTGCGCGATGTGGGCGAACGCATCGACGATCCGCTTTCGAAACCCGCGATCACCTGACTCAATCGCCTCGCGGAGGAGCGGCCCCTCGAGCGGAACCGGGGCGATGTCGTGGAGATCGTCGTCGAGGCCGAGGTGCGAACGGATGGCGTCGGCGTCCCGATCGATCGGCTCCCCCGTCGCATAGGACACCTCGAAGCTGATCGGCTTCATGTACGCGATCGACTGCCCTTGCTCCTGGATCGTCCGGCAGAGGGCGAGCGAGAGGAGGCTCTTGCCGGAGTGCTTCTCCGTCGAGACGATCAGGATCCGTTTCATGGGGCCTTCGGTCGTCCTTCCCGATGAGATCTACGTCTCCCTGATGGTAGTTCCGTGCGTCCGGGAAGACAACGCGGCCGGCAAAACCGGCAAACATCGAATCTTCACGTCGTGGCCTCGGCTTCTTCACCCGACTCCCGAATACTGGGTCTCTGGTATGGAAGAAAGACGGGCGGAATCACCCACGAGCTCGGGGCAAGGGCTAGTCCGTTTGTCGTCTGCCTTCCCCGGCTATAATGGGGGTGCGATGAAGCGGATTCTGATCGTCGACGACGAGGAGATGATCGTACGGACCGTCAAGGCGTACCTCGATCGCGAGGGATTCAAGACCTACACCGCGTACGACGGTGAAGAGGCGCTCCGTTCGTTCGATGAGAAGGGGCCGGATCTGATCGTTCTCGATTTGATGCTCCCGAAGGTGAGCGGGATCGAGGTGACGCGGTCGATTCGATCCAAGTCCTCGGTGCCGATCATCATGTTGACCGCCAAGGCGGCGGAGGCGGATCGCGTCGTGGGGCTCGAGTTGGGGGCCGACGACTACGTCGTGAAGCCGTTCAGTCCACGCGAGCTGGTCGCACGGATCCGTGCTGTCCTCCGGCGGTACGAAGGGGAGGGGATGGAGATCGAGCGGATCTCGATCAGCGGCCTGGAGATCGATCTGAAAACGAGGGAGCTGAAAGTTGATGGCCGGGACGTCGATTTGACGCCGACGGAGTTCGATCTCCTCGCCTACTTGGCGAGGCATCCTGGGCAGGTGTTCACCCGTCTTCAGCTTCTCCGCGAAGTCCAGGGCTACACCTACGATTCCTTCGCGCGGACCATCGACACCCACGTGAAGAACCTCCGGCGGAAGATCGAGGACGATCCGAAGAATCCGCGCTACATCCTGACGGTCCACGGTGTGGGCTACCGCTTCGCCCGGGAAAGCTAGGATGAAGCGGCGGATCCCTCTTGCACTCAAGCTCGGTCTTGCGTTCGTCGTACTGATCCTGCTTTCCGTCACGCTGGTCTACATCCTGACCACACAGGCGATCATGCGGCAGTTCGACGAGTACCGCCAGGAGAGCCGAGAGAAGTCGGCGTCCGAGATCGCCACGTTGCTCGCGGCGTATCGGGCGCAGGAGGGACAGTGGATCGGGGTCGCGGAGCGGGTGCTTTATCGGCCCTTCATCGTGCCGCTTGGCGAGCAGAGCATCGAGGGCAGCGTGGCGATCTTCCAGGTCCCCCTTGTGCTGTTCGACCACGATGGGCGCGTCATTGCGTCGACGGACCTGCAGTGGCTGAACAGCCGAGCGCGTGGCGAGGGAGGCCACCTATGGGCCACGGAAGAGGATCTGGTCAGTGGGATTCCGATCATCGTCGAAGGGCAGCGTGAGGGGACCTTGCTCGTCCGCGACGTGAGCGATTTGAGCGGATCGGAGAAGGCCTTCCTGTCCACTGTCACACGGTCGGCGTTGCTCGGCGGCGGAATCGCGATCGGGGTCGCCCTCTTCCTCTCGGTCTTGCTCATCGCTCAGATCCTTTCCCCGCTGCGGGTGCTGTCTCGCGCGACCGAGCGGATTGCGCAGGGTGACCTCCCCGACCGGATAGGAATCAAGTCGCGCGACGAACTCGGCCAGCTCGGGGCGTCGTTCACGCACATGGTGGGCAGCTTGCGGCGTTCGGAGACGCTGCGGCGGACGATGACCGCCGACATCGCCCACGAGCTGAGGACTCCAGTGACGATCATCCAGGGAACGCTCGAAGCGATCCTCGACGGGATCTACGATCCGTCGGCGGAGACGATCGCCCCGATTTACGAGGAGACGCTGCATCTGGGCAGCCTGATCGATGACCTGCGCGACCTCGCGCTCGCCGAGGCCGGCGAGCTGCGGCTCGCCAAGGAGCGAACGAACATCGGCGAACTGGTCCGGCAGGTCACCGAGACCGCCGGTTCGTCGTTGGAGGAGTCTCCGACGGTCCGCGTCGAGGCCGAGGCCGGGATTCCGAAGGTGTCTCTCGACCCGAAGCGGTTCAGACAGGTGCTGGCCAACCTGTTGAGCAACGCCTTGATCTACACGCCGGCAGACGGAGAGATCCGCGTGGACATCCGCCTGGCGGACGACGCCGTCGAGCTGAGCGTCTCCGACACCGGGCCGGGGATCTCGGAAGAGGACCTCCCGCACCTGTTCGAGCGGTTCTATCGCGGCGATCCGGCCCGCGGTCGAACGGGCGGGAGCGGCTTGGGCCTCGCGATCGTCCGACAGTGGGTCGAGGCGCACGGCGGGACAATCCGAGCGGAGAACCGGCCGGAGGGCGGCGCTCGATTCGTCCTACAGATCCCGATTTCTTGAACTACCCCCCCGAGATCCGCTAGGATGGGGCATGGTCAATCAGTCCTTCTATAACCCGCACGACGGCGAGATGACGTTCTCCGAGGTCATCCGGACGGTCGTTGGGGAGATGAAGGCCCACCCGAAGGATCGGTTCGAGATCCTGATTGGGACGGATTCGTCGACGACGACGAAACACCTCGACCTGGTCAGTGCGATCGTCCTTCACAACATCGGCCGCGGCGGGCGGTACTTCTGGACGCGGCGGCGCGAACGGCGATCCCCCTCGTTACGTCAGCAGATCTGGCGGGAGGCCTGGCTTTCGTTCGAGCTTGCCCAGCGCGTGATCGAGCGGCTCGGGGCCATGTCGCTCCTCCAGTTCAATCTGGAAATCCACGTCGATATCGGGGAGAACGGTCGGACGAAGGAGCTGATCGACGAGGTCGTCGGCATGATCATCGGGAACGGCCTCGCCGTCCGGATCAAACCCCACGCCTACGCCGCGTCAGCGGTCGCTGACAAGCACACCTAGTCGGTGCGTTTCCCCTCGCCGTGTACCAGCGCGTACGCCTCGTTGCGTGCGACGCCGAACGCCGCGATGAGAACGCGAGTGATCGTCTTGGCGGCGAGCCCAGCTTCGCGTAGAACGGCGAGAACCTCACGAAGTCGTGCCGGATCCGGACCGGCTTCGACGGCGTTCCCGGCGAGGACGAGGACGCACTCGCCCTTCACCCGCTCGCGTGTGCCGAGAATGTCGAGGATCTCCGCGGGCGTGCCGCGAAGGAACTCCTCGTGGCGCTTGGTCAACTCTCGGGCCACGGTGACGGCTCGGTCCGGGTGGACGGCGGCGAGATCCCGCAGGGTGGCGATCAGGCGGTGTGGCGACTCGAACAGGACGATCGTCCGCGGCTCGCCTCGCAGTCGCTCGAACAGCGCGCGACGCTCGCCGGGCTTCCGGGGGACGGCCCCCTCGAAACAGAAGCGGTCGGTGGGCAGCCCCGAGGCGATCAGGCCGCAGATCGCCGCCGACGGGCCGGGGATCGGCATCACCGGGACGCCGGAGGCGACCGCGGCGCGGACCAACGGATACCCAGGATCGCTGATCAGCGGCGTTCCCGCGTCGGAGACGAGCGCGAGGCTCTTCCCCGAGCGGAGCTCCCTGACGAGCCAGTCGACCCGCTGGCGCTCTCCCCCCTGGAACACGCTCGAGAAGAACGGGGTCTCGATCCGATACCGATCGAGGACCCGCTGGGTGACCCGCGTGTCCTCGGCGAGGATCCCGTCGACGACCCGCAGCGTCCGGATCGCGCGAATCGTAATGTCTTCGAGGTTTCCGATCGGAAGAGCGACGAGGTACAGTGTCCCGCACATGGTCTCCAGAGGGTAGTGCGGCCCTCCGTCCTCAACAACCGTCGGCTCTACGTCCGCGCGATGGTGGCCTTCGCCGCCCTGAGCAGCCGGGAGGCGCGGGGAGGGGACGTCGGTGAGCGCCGAGGCGATGCAGAGGTTGGAGGGCGCGCAGTGTACAATGAGTCTTCGGAGGGCGAGGCGAAGCCTTCGGCGAGGGGTCCCTTCGCGGAGGTGTGGAAACGATGAACAGCAGTTCGACGATGTGGATGTTCCTCGGTGTCGGAGTGGCCGTCCTGATCCTGTTGCTCCTGGCGGGCCCGGCGGAGCAGACGGCGACTGCGCCTGGGTCGACTACGCCGCTCCCGACCGCGTCGGTCGCGGGGGAGTCGGCTTCCCGTGTCATCGGCGCCGCGACGGCGGATGCGGGTCCGGATCGGACCGTCGGAGAACGGGAGACGATCGAACTGTTCGGCCGCGGAGCGGTCCCCGGCGGGGGCGCAGTGACGTACCTCTGGACCGACGGCGGCGGGCTCGGCTACTTCCAGAACGCGCACAGTGCGACGGCGACGTACACCGCGCCCTCGGCGTGTGGCTGCGAGGAATGCGTCGTGCTGACGCTGACGGTGACCGGTGCGAACGGCGTCAGCGCGCGCGACTCGATGGTCCTGACGGTGCGCGACCCGCTTGCGTGTCCGGTGGAGACGTGCGAGGTGGGCGGCTCGTTCGTGACGAGGGTCGATCCCTGTCGGTACGTCGGCGCCGAAGCGACCTGCCCGGCGCGGCCGTCCGAGCCGTGCGCGTCGCCGTGCATCACCGACGCTCCGTCCGTCGCAGACTGCGCGGAGGAGCCGGTCCCTTGTCCGTGCGCCGTCGACGGCTGTGTAGGGGGCTGGGCTGCAGGTTGGCCGTTCGGTCCTCAGCCAAAGCACGCACGCGACCGCCCGAAGCCGCGGATCGATCGACAGTACCCCCCGGCGATCAGGGAAGGGACCTCCGTGCAGATCACAGGCGCCATCAGCAACCCGGCGTGCGTATCGGTCTGCTTCACCTGGTCGGCGAGCAAAGGGTGGATCGAGGGGGCGGACACACTCCAGCCCGTCTACCACGCGCCCGAGAGCGACCGACGCGACGGCGAGACGGTCACGATTACCCTGGCGGCGTACGACGCTGGAGGCGGGCGGAGCTACGATCAAATCCGGATGCAGATCGTCAACACCGATACGTAACGCTTCGGCATCGATTCGCGTATTTGGGAAGAAGCGGGAGGCCCCTCGCGGGGCCTCTCTTCTGGCGGAAGACTGGCAAGGAGGTACGTTGACTTGCCGGCGATACCGTACGACCGGCGTGTGAGCGGGGTATGAACGGCTGATGGACCGGATGTGAACCGCGAAGTGATGGGCGTTCCTGGCGAGCAAAGCGTACCGCGAACCGGTTCGAAAGAGCGTTCTCGTTCCGTTTCGGTCGGGTTGAGTAGGATGATCGCATGACGGTGGAATGGGAGGATTGGGAGCGGAAGGTCCTCGACACGTTTCTCGACGGGGAGCGTCTGATCCGGATCCCGGCGAAGCGAAAGAAGCGTGACGTCGTCCTCCGGTGGCTGCGGGAGGAGTTCGAGCCGGGCGTCGAGTACCCGGAGGCCGAGGTGAACCGGATCCTCCGGGGGCACCATCCCGACTGCGCCACGCTCCGACGCGAGCTGTTCGAATCCGGGTACCTGCACCGCCGCGGAGGCGGAGGCGTCTACTGGCGTTCGGAGGGGTGACTTCGAGCGGTTCGCGTTGCTGCGACAAGCCCCGGCGCGAACCCGCTTCCGTTGCACTCGCCGCGTGAATACCGCGGGGGCGCGGGTAGAATCAGGTTGGCTCGTTCGGTGTTGTGGCGCGGTGTTTCTGTCTCGACCAACTCGGTTGTCGAAAGGAGTCAAACGATGACGTGGAAGCGGACGGGACGGATCCTCTTCGTGCTGATCGCCGTGACGGCGGGGCTTTGGGCGACCGCCTGGGGCTCGGACAACGGGGAGACGTGGCTCAAGACGTTCGAGGGGCTCGGCTACGGGGCGTTCTTCGACGTGACGCTGGCGGGCGAAGACGGGCTTCTCGCCGTGGGGACGACCTGTCACCCTCTCGCCACGACGACCCGCGGTGACGTTCTCGTCGCGATGCTGACGCTTGACGGCGAGCCGATCTGGGAGAGGACTTACGGCGGCGACGCCACGGAGCAGGCGTTCTGCGTCGAAGCGACGGAGGGCGGGGGATTCCTCGTCCTCGCGGAGACCGATTCGTTCGGCGCCGGGGAGCGGGACCTGTACGTCCTCAAGCTCGACGAATCCGGCGAGCTGATCTGGGAGAAGACCTACGGCGGAAGCGGGACCGAATGGGCGAAGGATCTGATCCGGACTTCCGACGGCGGGTTCCTTCTCGTCGGAGAGACCGATTCGTTCGGGGAGAGCTTCGACGCCTACGTCCTCAAGCTCGACGAATCCGGCGCCGTCCTCTGGGAGACGACGCTCGGCGGCGACGACAACGAGACCGGGGTCGCCGCGCTCGAGACGGAGAACGGTGATTTGTACGTCCTCGTCGGCGTCAACTATCCAGGTGGGTACGAGGGAACCCGCCGCGATTCCCGGCTGTTCCGCCTCGATTCCAACGGAAGCGAGGTCTGGAGCACGCTGTATCGCGCTGAGGTCAAGCAGTGGGGAAACGACATGGTTTTCTCCCCCGACGGGAACGTCGTGATCGTCGGGATCTCGGAACCGGTCAGCGGAAGCGAGGAGCCGCTCGACTTTTGGATCGCCAAGGCCAGCGCCGAGACCGGAGAGCTGGAATGGAGCGTCCACGACGGGAGCCAATACCAGGACGACTACGGACTCTCCGTCGCCGCGATTCCCGGCGGGGAGTACTTGGTCGCGGGTTTCGGGCCGGCCCTTCCGGTGATGCGGTTCGACGACGCCGGGAACGTCCACTGGGTGCGGAGCGCCGTGGTGTGGCAATCGTGGACCATCTTCGGCGGCTTCTCGATCCTCGGGCTGTCGGACGGGACCTTCATCGTCCCCGGTTGGATCTACGTCCGGCGGATCGGCGACGATTTCGACGCGATCCTGGCGCGGATCGACAGGGAAGGGCGGATCGAGGAGTAGCCGCCCGGACGTCGCAATCCTCAACGAGTAGACGCCTCATATGCGTCTGTCGTCGGCTCCGGCTTGTGTTTCGAGCCAGGGCCCGTCTTTTGCGTGTTGTATTATGCAGTACAATGCATATACTTTATCGATCGAACCGAATAAACTCTCCGGAGGCAAGCCCCAAGGGCGGTGAAGGGACCGAGATGACGCGATCGGACGGTGGTTCTCAGGCACGCGTGGAGTTCCACGCGACGCTTCCGTATCGGTTGACGTCCTTTCTGGCTCTCCTCGGCGAGGCGCCGCGATACGAGGGGCTCGACCAGAAGGTCTACGTGACCCACGCGGAACTCTCGCGCGGGCTCCGCGAAGACATCGAGCTGGTCTTCCTTCCGCTCGGCGATCCGCTGATCAGGACCCGCCTCTGCCTCGATTCACCGGCGTTCGATGACTTCACGTCGTTCATCGGGTGGCTGGCGCAATGGGACGCCGAGCATGTCAAACGCTCCGTCGGCGCCTTTCTCCGAGAGCTCGGCGCCGCCGCGTGCTCCGAGGAATCACCGAACGGAGGCCCCCCGGCGGCGCCGGACCTGGGGGACGAGGAGGCCGTACGGGCCTTCCTCAAGGGCGTTCCGGATCCATGGTGCATGAAGATCCGCGAGGACGAAGCGACTTTCGAGCAGACGATCCGGCTGCTTCGCGACCCGGTCGAGCTGAAGGCGAGGTTGGTGTTCGTCCTGACGCAGTTCTGGGACGCGCACGGGCGAACCGTGTACGAGGCGTGTTCGCCGGTCGTCGCCCGAAGCCTGCAGCATCACCGGCAGCGCGAATACGCGGGGACCGCGACGGAGGTCTACCACGAGGTGACTGGCAAGCAGCCGGCGTCGGAGGAGTCCCAGAGGAAGTTCGCGAACGCGTCGCGGCTGATCTTCGTTCCTTCCTGCTACAGCGGGGCGTACGCGACGTTCTCCTGTCTCATCGGTGACGAGAGCACGCTGTTCGTCGTCTACAACTGTCGCTCCTCCGGTGGGAGTGCGGAGGGACGGCCGGAGATCATCCGTGACGTCTTCCCGCCGCTCAAAGCGCTGGCGGATGAGACGCGTCTCCAGATCGTTCTGCTCCTTCAGGAGCGGGAGCTCTACGCACAACAGATCGTCGATCAGCTCGACCTGAGTCAATCCTCGGTCTCCCGGCACTTGAGTCTGTTGGTGGCCGGTCGCGTCCTCTCCGTGCGGAAGGAAGAAGGAAGGAAGTTCTATCGGATCGACGGGCCGTCGATGGCTCGGCTGATCGAACGATTGGAGGCGTTACGTGGAAAGGGGGGAAGCGACTGAACGACCTGCCGGACTGACAGCCAACAAGACGAGCACTTCCCCCGGCACCTCCCTTACAGGCCGCGAAACCTAGACGGAGGTACGGGTGAATCATACCGCATACCGGTCTACTTCCGGAACTGCGTGTCTTGCTCACGGTCGGTTGTGCCTGCGGTGACGTTCCGACCGCTTCCGTATCGAAACGCGAGAGATTCAACAAGGAGAGATCATGCCGAACGGCTACTGCGGCAGGATGCTGTACGTCGACTTGACCGATCGAACGACACGAGTCGAGGAGCGGGACGAGGACTTCTACCGAACCTACCTCGGCGGGTGGGGCGTCATCGCGCACGAGCTTCTGAAGCGTGCGCCAAGAGGCGTCGATCCGTTCGCTCCGGGAAATCCGCTCATCTTTGCGACCGGCGTGCAGACGGGGTCGCCGGTCGGAAGCAGCGGCCGACACGCCGTCGGGGCGAAATCGCCGCTGACCGGCGGCTTCGGGGAGGCGGACGTCGGGGGATACTGGGGCACGGAGCTGAAGAAGGCCGGCTTCGACGCCGTGGTGATCACCGGAGCGTCGAAGGATCCGGTCTACCTCTGGATCGTCGACGGCGAGGTCGAGATCCGGGACGCCGGCCACCTCTGGGGGAAGGAAACGGCCGAGGTTCAGGCGCTCATCCACGAGGAGCTGGGAGACGACAAGGTCCGGGTCGCTCAGTGCGGGCCGGCCGGGGAACGGCTCATCCGCTTCGCCAACGTCATGCACGACGTCAGCCGGGCGGCCGGACGCACCGGGCTCGGTGCGGTGATGGGGTCGAAGAAGCTGAAGGCGATCGCCGTTCGCGGGACAGGAGCGGTCGAGGTCGCCGACCCGGAGACGGTCGAGGCCGTACGCACCCGCTTCATCGAGCTGAAGGAGCACTGGGAGGGTCTCCAGAAGTACGGCACGGCGGAATCCGTCGCCGAGGTTCAGGAGCGCGGATATCTCCCGACGCGCAACTTCCAGAAAGGGCAGTTCGACGGCTGGGAGAGGATCAGCGGTCAGCGCTTGAGATCGGAGTATCTCGTCGGACGGGACACCTGCTACGGATGCCCGATCGCCTGCAAGCGGAAGGTGAAGGCGGACGGTGTCTACAAGATCGATTCCATCTACGGTGGGCCGGAGTACGAGACGCTTGGCTCGCTCGGCTCAACCTGCGCGATCGATGATCTCGAGGCGATTCTCTACGCCAACCAGCTCTGCGCTGCCAACGGGATGGACACGATCTCGACCGGCGTGACGATCGCTTGGTTGATGGACTGCTTCGAGAAGGGCCTCCTGATGTCCGAGGACACCGGCGGAATCGAAGCCCAGTTCGGCGATGCCGAGGCGATGGTGAAGCTCGTCGAAATGATCGCGGCACGCGAAGGCATCGGCGACGTCCTTGCCGAGGGCTCTTGGCGAGCGGCGAAGACCCTCGGCAACGGGACGGAGGACCTGGTCGTCCACGTGAAGGGTCAGGAGTTCCCGATGAGCGACCCTCGGACGCAGTTCGGCCTCGGCCTCGCCTACGCGATCTCGCCGACCGGCGCCGATCACATGCACAGCGCGCACGATCACTGGATCGACGAGGAGGCGCCGGCCGGCTTTCTGAAGCTGTCCTACGGCATGCTGACCGGCCAGCTTGAGCACAACGACCTGTCGCCGGAGAAGGTCCGCTGGGTCGTCTACAAGAATTCGCACCTCGTCCTGTTCAACTGTCTCGGCTGGTGTCAGTTCCATCACTATTCGGTTTCTCGGATTCGGGACGTCCTCCAGGCGATCACCGGATGGAACGTGCGGACCTTCGAGATCATGAAGGACGGAGAGCGGGCGCTGACGTTGGCACGGGCGTTCAACATGCGCGAGGGCCTGACCGCCGACGATGACGTGCTTCCGCCGCGGATGGGCGAGCCGCTGAAGGCGGCCGCGATCGACAACTGGCGAATTGATCCGGACGAGTTTGTCAAGGCCCGATCCCTCTTCTACGGAATGATGGGTTGGGACGAGGAAACCGGTGTGCCGAAGGCGTGGAGGTTGCACGAGCTCGACATCGGGTGGGTCATCGACGAACTGACCTAGCCGGACGGCTTCCGAACCCGCACGTGGAGGAAATAAGCGACGACCTGGGCGTCCTGGATGTTCGGACAGCGACGGACGTCCGCGTCGGTCGGCCGCGGCTCGGCGATCCGCTCGATGGCGAAGCCGACGTCGAGGAGCATGTTCAGCCACTGGCTGAGCGTGCGCGTGAACCGAGGAGTCCGAAACGGCGTCAGCCCCTCCTTCGCCTCCGCCGGCGCGGCGGAGAACAGCCACTCCGTGATCCGGCCGTCCGTGTCCTCGAAGTAGTCGCCGACCTCGATCGCGTAGGTGGTTCCCTCACCGTCTCGGAGGTTGACCCGGTGCGGCGTGTCGAAGCACGGATGGCAGATCGAGAACTGGAAGAAGCCTCCCGGCACGAGGACGCGATGGACCTCCGCGATCGCACGCTCCGGTTCCGGGACGTCCATCAGGCTCATGAACGCGGTGGCGAAGCCGAATCGGCCGTCCTCGAACGGGAGATCGCAGGCGTCGGCGACGGCGTACTCGATGCCGAACGGGTTCCGTCGCTCCACCTCCCTCGCGTGGCGGATGAATGTCTCCGAGACGTCGATCGCGCAGACGTGCGCCCCACGCTCTGCGAGGAGGCGCGTGTTGTGACCCTCTCCGCAACCGACGTCGAGCCCGGTCAGGCCGGCCACATTGGGGAGGATCGCGAAGAACGCCGGGGTGTTCAGGTGATCTCGGTACGCGTCGTACCCGGCGCGCGACAGCTTCGTCCACGCCTCGGCGTTTCCCTCCCAGTAGGCTCCGGCTTCCTTCGAATCCATGATGTCTCCACGCAGAATTCAGCTCTTGTAGTCGTCGCGGGGCGGATTCCACGCGTCGTACGCCTCGGTCGGTTCGTCGAGGACCACGGCCTTGTGCGGCACGTCGGGCGGGATGCAAACCCCGTTGCCGGCGCGCAGGACGCGCGTCTCATCGCCGAGGGTGAACTCCATCGCACCCTTCGTGACGACGGTGATCTGCTCGTTTGGGTGCGCGTGCTCGGGGACGACCGAGCCCGGCTCGAACGTGAAGAACGTCAGCATGACCCCTTCTTGCCAAACCGCCCTCCGGTCGATTCCCGGAAGCATCTCGACCTTCGGCAGCTCGCCGATCCTGAAGAAGTCCATGATCCCACCCCGCACGAGAGGATGGCCCGATTCTACCGCTCGATCTCCCGCTTCCACACCTCGCGTCGAGGGACCCGAGGCGGAGAGTCTCCCAGTCGGTGCAGCATACGTGCGTCGGATCGGGTAGCATGAGGCCGGACCCTTCAACCCGAAAAGGATGAGGGGCCCGATGTGGGGGCCCCTCGTATGTGGAAGGTCGCCTTTACGCTTTGGAGGTACAACGCTTCTTGTTGCTCTCGTAGGGTGAAAAGGTACTCCGCGGATGTGAAGGACCGGTGGACGGAGCTTGTCGGTTCGGTGTGGCCTTCGAGCCGTCCGCGGAGGGGCTCACTCCTCGATCCGCTCGACGACGATCGTGCACTCCGTGACGAGGGCGGCGATCGCTCCGAGTGCCGCCAGGGTCGGAAGGAGGAGGACGCCGACGACGCCGAGCGTGAGGGGGATCTCGAACAGGGTGTCCCCGTCCCTGTTGCGGACGCCGATCCTCCGGACGTTCCCCTGCCGGATGATCTCCTTGACCGTGGAGACCAGCTTCTCGCCGCTGATGGTCAGCTCTTCGGTTCGGGTCTTCTCGCCGGACACTCGGACTCCTTTCGTCGACAGCGCCGGTTGCGGATCAGCTCGGGACGCTCGTCGTGAACCGTCGGTTGTCTTCTTTGCAGATCCGTTGGAGGACGTGGCGGGCCGACATCACCGCCGGCGGCAGGCCGCCGCCCGGCTGGACCCACTGTCCGATCATGTAGAAATCGTACAGCCCGGGGAGGGTCTTGCGCATCTGCAGGCGAAGGGTTCTCGGCGTGAGGAGCCAGCCCTCGAAGCTCCCCTGCCAATTCCCGGTGTAGCGGTGCCACGTGGTGGGGGTCGCGACGTCGATCATCTCCACGTCGTTCGAGAGGCCGGGGAAGCGCTGGTCGAGGCCGCGGAGCACCTCGGCGGCGACCGCGTCCTTCTCCGCCCGGTACGCGTCCGGTTGCTCGCGGAGCTTTCGCCACCGCTCGAAGCTCGATGGAACGATCACTTTCAGCACGGTCTTCCCCGGCGGGGCGAGCGAGGGATCGAACGTGCTCGCCTGCACGGACAGGCGCGTCAGCTTCCGCCCGTCGACGGCGATCGACTCGCGAAGCGGGAAGACGATCCCTTCGACCGCGTCCGGGAAGCCGTCGAGGGTTCGCTCGACGCCGATCCCGACGAAGAGGAGCGGCGGGAAGATCGGAAGGTGCTCGTAGTACCCGCGGATCGTCTCGTCGCAGTAGCGGCCCCCGAGGAGATCGAAGATCGTCGCGTGTCCGTCGGCGGCCGAGACGACGAGATCGGACCGATGCTCGGTTCCGTCCTCGAGGCGGACGCCGACGGCCCGGTTCTCCTCGACGAGGATCCCCTCGACCCGCGCCCCGTACTCGATCTCACCGCCGAGGTCGAGGTATCGTCGCTCGATCGCACGGGCGAACGGGAGGGAGCCACCGATCGGATACCCCGCGGCCCTGTTGTGCATCCAGGCGAGGGTCATCATCATCGCGATCATCGGGAACTCCGGGAGGTCGAACGCGAGCGGGAGGGCCTCACGGAGGAACGGGTTGTCGAGGTCTTCGGCGAACTGACGGACCGTCATCCCAGACCAACGTCGTAAGACGCCGAGGTGGGGGAGAAGTCTGAGCGCCGTCCCGAGCTTCCCGATCGGTCCCATCAACTCCGCTGGCCGTTCGAGCGGCGGGTTCATCCGGGTGAGCTTCCGGAGTCCGCGGGTCCACTCGCGGAGGACGTCGCGGTCCTCCGGAGCGAGTTCGACCAGATGGGCGAACAGTCGGTCGATGTCGGTGTACAGCGTGAGCGCCTTGCCGTCGTCTCCCTCGATCCGGACGAAGACGTCGTGGTCGTACATCGGCTGGTTCGGGACCGCACCGACCTCCTCCCACAGGCGATAGAACCGGCTTTCGGGGGACGATCCGACGAGCCAGTGAATGCATCCGTCGATCGTGTACCCGTTTCGCTGCCACGCTGTGCACAGCCCGCCGGGAAGCGAGTGCATCTCGAAGATCCGGGCCCGGTACCCGTTCATCCGGGCGTAGCAACCGGCCGACAGCCCGGCGATCCCGCCGCCGACGATCCCAATCCTCTCCCTCACGCTGCCCTCCCTGGAGTTCCGCATCGTAGTGAGGCCGGTCAGCGCTGTCAACCGGCGCTCGCGGGAGCGGTTGAGGGCGTCCTCCGATTGCCCTATAAACGATCGGAGCGGCGCGGAGCCGGTCCGAATAAACGATCGGAGCGGCGCGGAGCCGGTCCGAATAAACGATCGGAGCGGCGCGGAGCCGGTCCGAATAAACGATCGAAGCGGCGGAGAGCCGGTCCGGACGAGTGTCCGATTCGACGACGCAAAGGGGCGGGGATGCACGAGGAACGGATCGCGAGGCTGAGGGACTCGGTGAAGCGGATCGCCGATTCCTTCGACCCGGAGGAGCTTCGTGCGGAGATCGACCGCCTCGAGGCGGAGATGGCGACGCCCGGCTTCTGGGACGACCGCGAGCGGGGGAAGGACGTGTCCCAGAAGCTTGAACGGGCTCGCTCCAAGCTGAAGACCTATCTCGACGTGACCACCGAGTTCGAGGAGATCGAGCTCCTCCATCGGATGGCCGTCGAGGCGGAGGACGCCGCCGAGCTTGCGGAGCTGGACGAGAGGCTCGACGCGCTCGGCGCGTACCTGCGGCAGCTGCGGATCGAATTGGCGTTCTCCGGCGAATACGACGAGGGGAGCTGCTACCTGTCGATCAACGCCGGTGCGGGAGGGACCGATTCGCAGGACTGGGCCGAGATGCTGCTGCGGATGTACGGCCGGTTCTGCGAGCGGGCGGGATTCAAGGCGGCGATGCTCGAGGTGAGCCCGGCCGAGGTCGCGGGAATCCGGAGCGCGACCCTGGAAGTGGCGGGGCGATACGCGTACGGTAACCTTCGCGGGGAGAAGGGCGTCCACCGACTCGTTCGTCTCTCACCGTTCGACTCCGCGCATCGCCGGCACACGTCGTTCGCCGCGGTGTCCGTCGTCCCCGAGGTGGAGGAGGCCGTCCTCGAGATCGATCCGAAGGACCTTCGGATCGACACGTACCGATCGTCGGGGGCCGGAGGGCAGCACGTCAACGTCACCGATTCGGCCGTCCGGATCACGCACATGCCGACGGGGATCGTCGTCTCCTGTCAGAACGAGAGGAGCCAGCACCAGAACAAGGAGAACGCGATGCGGGTCCTCCGCGCCCGGCTGAACGAGCTGCTTCGGCAGCAACAGGCGGAGAAGCTCGAGGAGCTCCAGGGCGAGCTGAAGGAGATCGAATGGGGGAGCCAGATTCGATCGTACGTCCTTCATCCGTATCAGATGGTCAAGGATCACCGGACCGAGCACGAGACGGG
>Ga0180431_10002202_pt1 | contig 26396 bp, 26 predicted proteins | sample SS_ome_11_FD_132459 | JGI IMG/M metagenome (GOLD analysis project Ga0180431, IMG submission 132459) | Hypersaline lake sediment archaeal communities from the Salton Sea, California, USA - SS_1_MS_1 metaG | ecosystem: Environmental > Aquatic > Non-marine Saline and Alkaline > Hypersaline >... | reverse complement strand
GGCTAGCTGACCGACAGTGTTGAGCCTTCCGCCGTCTTGATAACATCGATACGGGTCGGAAAGGCGTCTCTCAATTCCTCAATATGGGTAATGACAATTATCTTGTCGAAATCGTCCTGAATGGAATTTATCGCCTCTTTGAGTTTCTCCAGCCCGGTATTATCCTGGGTACCGAAGCCTTCATCAATGATTAAGGTGGGTAACGGTGCGCCGGCCCGTTTCGCCAGCAGCTTGGACATGGCAATACGAATGGCAAAGTCAATACGGAAGGCTTCGCCGCCACTGAACATCTCGTAGTTACGTGTTCCCAGCTCATCGGAGATATTTATATCCAGGGTTTCAACGGTATTTCCTTTTTTGGTTTCCCGCTGGGTCTCAAACTTGACGTGCATTCTATTGTCGGTCATTCGTCCCAGCAGCCTATTGGCTTCGGCTTCAATTTCGGGGAGCACCATTTCAATTAACAGTGCCTGGATACCCCCTTTACCAAAGGCTTTAGCCAGGTCTTTATAGATATTTTCCTGCCTGTTTGCCTGGGTAATCTGTTTTTCCATTTCGGTCTTCTTTTGCTCCAGTTCGGTACAGCGCTGTACCCTGGCCCGTACCTGCCACACCTTCTCCTGGGCTTGAGTTCGTTGCTCAACGACCTCCTGATATACCTTGTCGGCCTGTTCGAGTTCGCCAAGCAGTCGCGGAAGTGAAGCGACCTCTGTGGTCAACGATTGTCGCACCTGATTATCTGCTTCCAGGCTGTGGAGAAGTCGCCGGGCGGATTCCTCGGCTCCGAATGCTGCCTCTCGTTCCTGATTCATGAGCCGGTCGGCTTCATCGAGCTTACGCCGGGACTGGTCGAAATGCTCCAGTCCGGTGAGTGAATCGCGCACCAGTTCATGCTGTTCGGCATCATAGGCAATGGTGCCGAGTTCCTTTTCCACCTCGGCAAGCACCTGCTGCTCGGTAGTGGCGAATTCCCGGCGAGCCAGTCGCTCTTCGATGTCACCGAGCCTGGCCTGCTCTCTGACGAGGTTTCCGGCGGCTTCCTCGGCTTCGGCAATATCCTTGTTAAGTACCTGTGCCTTGCCCTGCCCGTCGGTTTTTTCCCGGTTGAGCTGTCCTTCGGTCCGGGATACTTCTTTCTGCTGGTAATTGAGCTCGGCTCTCTTTGCGGCAAGTTCTTCCTGGTTTTGTTGTAAAGAAGCTGTCTTCTCCCCCTTTTCAGCGGTGTATTTCGACTCAATGAGCTTGAGACCCTCGGCGGCGAGTTCCGTTTCACACAGCGGGCACCTGGCTTCGGTCTGGGTTGACAGGAGGTGAAGTTTTTCGTCTATTTCCCTTATTTCCCTCTCCAGTTGCTGCTGGTTCGATTCCAGGTGGTTAACCTGGGCCTGCATATCCGACAGTGTCTGCTTTTTCTCCTGTAGAATGGCATCTTGCTCGCTTAATTGACGTAACCGTATTTGTAGTTGCTGCCACTGATTTTTGAAGGTGTCCAATTTTCCCGCCCATAGTTCCAGTTCACTGATTTTACTCCGCACCAGGGCGTGTTCGGTGGTCAGGCTCTGGCTGGCTTCACGTATTTTACTTTCCAGTTGAGATTTCTGCCTCTCCAGATTGACTGATTGCCGGAACTTGCTATCAAGCTCGGAGAATTGCTTTTTGGCTTCGGTAAAGCGGGCGAAGCCGTCTTCGATTGCGGTGCGATTGGTCATAAGTTCCTGGTATTCTTTAATGCGGGCATTATGCCGGGCGGACTGCTCCTCCCAGCTTTTCAGGTTGGTCGAGGTATCATCCATTTTTATGATTAGCTGGTCGAGCTGTGTCTTCTTCTTCTCCAGCGATTCCTTTTGTCCACGGAGTTCATTACGGCTGGTTTCATGTTCTTTTATCACCTCTTCAATATGACCCAGTTCATGCTGAGCCTGTTCCAGCCCGATCTCGTAGTCCGGCTTTCGGGCAAGCTCGCTGGAAATATCAGTGATGGTACTCGCCAATTGCGCCTTTTCCGCATCCTGCTGCCTGGCCATGTCCCTGGCCTGTGCCTCCAGCTCATCATAGATGGCGAGACCGAGGATATTGCCCAGCACTTCCTTACGCCTTGCCGGAGGCTGGGTGGTGAACTCATCGGCATGACCCTGGCGCAGATAGGCACTGTTGATGAAGGTAGCGTAGTCCATGTGCAGGATATCTATAATCTTCTGCTGGGTCTGGGCGATAGTATTACCGGAAATTGACCGGAAGCTGCCATTGGTGGCTATCTGTAACTCCAGGATGCTCTGTCCCGCGCTCCTCTGTTTTTTGGGACGGGAACGCTTGCGGATGACACGGTACATCTGGTTGCTCACCGCGAAGTCGAACTCCACTTCCATAGCCGCCTGTCCGGAATGGATAAGGTCATCGTCACTTTTCGACCTTGCCTGCCCCCACAGCGCCCAGGTCACCGCGTCGATGATGGACGATTTGCCGTTCCCGTTGTCGCCGGCAAGGCGGGCGAGGTGGATGCCGTCGAAGTGGAGGGAAGGTACGTTATCGCGGTAGCACATGAAGTTGTACATTGTGAGCCGGAACGGTATCATGGTGGAGCTTCCCCAAAAACGATTTGTCTCTTATTGTAGCATAAATAGATAAAGGAATATTACCAAAGGCATTACTTAAAGTGGTATTGACATAATATATTATGTAGACAGGAATTACCGGTTAGTGCCCAAGCCGCAAAGTTGACGAACACTCATCCGGTTACATAGAATAATGGGAGGCAAGATGTTTGAAATCCTGAGTGACAAGTTAAACAAAGTATTCCAGCTACTGGGTAACCGGGGAAGGCTTACCGAGAAAGATGTGGATGAAGCCCTGCGTCAGGTACGCCTGGCTCTTCTTGAGGCTGACGTTAATTTTAAAGTGGTCAAGGACTTTATCGCCCGGATACGCGAGCGTGCTATCGGCGTCGATGTGCTGGAGAGCCTGACTCCTGCCCAGCAGATAATTAAGATAGTGAATGAAGAGCTGACCTCAATCCTGGGTGGGGAACCGAGCCGTCTTCTATCGGCATCTCATCCTCCATCGGTGGTTATGCTGGTTGGGCTTCAGGGATGCGGTAAGACGACTACCGCCGCCAAGATGGCGCTTTATCTGAAACACTCCGGTCAGCGACCGCTGCTGGTGGCGGCGGACAACCGCCGTCCGGCAGCCATTGAGCAGCTGGTGACACTGGGGAAGCAGATTGATATCCCGGTGCACCACGAGTCTCCAAACATGACCAGTAAGGATATCTGCGTCCATGGCATGCAAAAGGCAAAAGACCTGGCAGCCAACTGGGTGGTGCTGGATACGGCAGGCCGGCTTCATATCGACCAGGAGATGATGGCAGAGGTGGAACGGATTAAGAAGGAACTGAAGCCGGTAGAGGTGATTCTGGTGGTCGATGCCATGGCCGGTCAGGACGCGGTGCAGGTGGCTGAGGAATTTAATTCCCGGGTGGGTCTCACCGGTCTTATCCTGACCAAGATGGACGGGGATGCGCGTGGCGGAGCGGCGCTGTCTATCCGCTGGGTAAGCGGGGTACCCATAAAATTTATCGGGGTGGGCGAGAAACTGGGTGCTTTTGAACCTTATTATCCCGACCGTCTGGCATCACGCATTCTGGGTATGGGCGACGTACTCACCTTTATTGAGAAGGCAGAGAGCACACTCGATGAAAAGAAAGCCAAAGAGATAGCCAGGAAGGTACGTGACGCCAGCTTTGACCTGGAGGATTTCCTTTCCCAGCTCGGTGCGGTGAAGAAGATGGGGCCGGTAGCCCAGTTAGCCGAGATGCTGCCCGGCATGTCACGGTTAGCGGGGAAACTGCCCGATGGTGCCCAGGAGGAGCAGATGAAGAAGGTGGAGGCAATTATCTTCTCGATGACTCCCGAGGAGAGACGAACCCCCAATATCATCGGGGGAAGCCGCCGACGGCGCATCGCCCGCGGAAGTGGCACCAGACCGCAGGATGTGAACCAGCTGCTGAACCAGTTTCACCAGATGCAGAAGCTGATGAAGATGGGTAGTCGCGGTAAACTGCCCCGTAATATGATGAGTATGTTTCGCTAGCTACTCCAGATAGTCCTTCAGTTTCCGGCTGCGGCTGGGATGGCGCAATTTACGCAGTGCCTTGGCTTCAATCTGGCGGATACGCTCCCTGGTTACGTTGAACTCACGGCCCACTTCTTCAAGAGTCCGGCTGCGCCCGTCTTCAAGCCCGAATCTAAGCTGGAGGACCCGCTGCTCACGCGGTGTAAGCGTATAGAGGACGTCCTCTATCTGCTCCTTCAAGAGTTGCTTGGAAGCAACATCGACCGGCGGTAGCGCATTCCTGTCCTCAATGGAATTACCCAGCGGGCTGTCCTCCTCCTCTCCCATTGGCGACTCAAGGGATATAGGCAGCTGGGATACCTTGACTATCTCCCTGACCTTATCGGCGGATATCTCCATTTCCTTGGCGATTTCACGGGCGGTCGGCTCTCTGCCGTACTCCTGAGCCAGGCGACGGCTTATTCTCAGAAGCCGGTTAATGGTCTCCACCATATGGACCGGAATACGGATGGTGCGAGCCTGGTCGGCAATCGCCCGGGTTAGCGCCTGGCGGATCCACCAGGTGGCGTAGGTGCTGAATTTATAGCCTTTGCGGTAGTCGAATTTCTCTACGGCTCTCATCAGCCCGATATTTCCCTCCTGGATAAGGTCAAGAAGGGACATGCCCCGCCCGATGTGTTTTTTGGCGACACTTACCACAAGGCGCAGGTTGGCTTCAATAAGGTGCCTCTCGGCTTTTTTGGCCTCTCGTTCAACATGGTTCAGGTATGCGATAAGCTGCGTCTCATGTTCAAGAACACAGCTCACGAACGAGCCGTCATTTATCAGCTTCAGGATATCGGCTATAGAAACCGTATCGGCAATAGCGCTGATAAGCTCTTTGGGCAGTATCCGGCTATTGAGAGAGAGTATGGTCAGCAGTTGTTCAGTCTCAATCAACGATTTATTGATACGGTCAGCAACCGACCGTATCAATTGAGCATCTATTGTGTTGTCAAGGCTTTCCTGCAATTCGGGATGGTAAATACCAGAGGTAAATTTGTCCGTCCGGGGTATATTGATCTGTTCCTGAAGGGCTCGGATTAGCGGCACTGCCTGTCCCAGTGCCTTAATAATCTCTAGTATTGTATCAGTGGCAGAAGGGGTCTTCCCATAGACTTCTATGTAATATTTTTTAATATGGTCAATGTGCTTCCCTTCCTCCATCCTTTTCGCCAGCGCTTTTTCATCGGAGGCGGTAAGCAGATGTACACGACCAATCTCGTGCAGGTAGATACGGACCGGGTCGTCGGTTGTTTCCTGCTCTTCTTCAACCGGTAGTTCCAGGTCAAGTTCATCTATGGATGATTCCGGTTTTTCCACATCGAAAGGTTTAACGTCATGCCACATGCCCTCTGCCGGGTGGTTGGCCATATCTTCCTCTTGTTCGTCATCAGCGGCGTACAAGCTTCCTTTATCATTCTTGCCTGCCGGACTATCCAGCTTGAACTCAACATAGTCATTGTTATCACGATTGAATTGCATATCATTATCCTTTTCCATACCGCACCTCCTTGCTCTAGCCGCCCTTGACTTTTCTGAGGAAAACCTCTCTCAGTTGAATGCTCGGCTCAATCCCTTCTTCCTCGAGCCGGGCCAAAGCGGCATCAGCGCCACCCAATTCCGCTTCAAGGGTGAATTTAGCCGCCCGCTTTTCTTCAAGGTTTTTCAGGTAGTTTTCCCGTAATCTAAGGACGCAATTGTCGTATCTATTCTCAATCTGGTTGCCGGGTATTGTTCGCTCCAGTAAATAGTCTATAAATTCATGGAGGGCTGTGTCCAGATTATCTTTAAGCGAGGCTATACCGCCCGATTGCTGCCAGGCGGTAAATATCTCGCGGTTTTCACTGTTTTGAAAGTATTCCAGGGGCACATCAATAACACTCTGCTCGCTGATCTCCGGATGCTGGAGGAGCAGTGCCAGGCCATATTCTTCGACGGGGCTGGACAGATACCGCCGCATGGTGCGGGCAACCATTCCCGTTTTTGGTTCCGCGGCCTTGCTCTTGCCTTTACCCGGCTTCATTTCCTGTATGCCGGTTTCCAGGTTTCGGTAATTGGTCTGGGTAAGCGCCGCCAGCTTGTGCAGGTAGTGGGTTTGCCGGGTAGTGTCTTTTGTTTCGGCAATAATAGGCAAGAGCCTTTCTACGGCAAGCGACTTGCCTCTGGCAGTGGTCAGGTCAAGCTCGGAGATTACCGTGTCAAAGGTGTAATCAATAATAGGTAACGCCTCGCCGACCAGTTGCTGCCAGCGGTTGATATCTTCCTTAATCACGTCATCGGGGTCTTTCCCATCGGGTAGTATGACTACCTTTATCTCGGCGTCAAGGATGTTCTCATAGCTGACACCGCGCAGCATGGCTTCCTCACCGGCGGCGTCAGCGTCGAGGGCAAGAGCCAGATTTCTGGTCAATTTTTTCAAGGTGTTGACCTGGGTATCGGTAATCGCCGTGCCCATTGAGGCGACGGCGTTGGTAATGCCATGCTGATGGGCGGTAATAACGTCAACATATCCCTCGACAATCACTGCCATATCCTGCTGCCGGATGGTGCCGGCGGCATAGTCTATGCCGTAGAGTACGCTGCTCTTGTTAAAGACCGGAGTCTGCGGCGAATTGAGGTACTTGGGAGGCGAGTCGTCGAGGGCGCGGGCGCCAAAACCGACCGTGCGACCCCGGATGTCATGTATCGGGAATATAAGCCGACCGCGAAACCGGTCATGAATTTTACCACTTTCCGACTGGATGATAAGACCGGCCAGCATGATTTTCTCTTCAGGGTATCCTCTCTCCAGGAGAAAATTCTTTAAAGAGTCCCAGGTGTTCAGGCTGAATCCGAGCTGGAAATCGGTGATTGATTTCATAGAGAAGCCGCGGCTGTTCAGATAGTTTCGCGAACCTTCTGCCGCCGGATTGTTGAGGAGTAGATTGTGAAAATACTGGGCGGCGTCCTGATTTATTTGATAGAGGTCTTCCTTCTCTTCCTTTTTCTCCTCGCCACCCCACTTTGAGGGTAAGTCTACGCCGGCTCTTTCCGCGAGCAGGCGCAGGGCATCGCCGAAGCTCATGCCCTCTTTTTTCATGATGAAGGAAAAAACATCGCCGCCGGTGTTACAGGCGCCAAAGCAGTGCCAGCTCTGTTGCTCCGGGTAGACAATGAAGGAAGGTTGGCGCTCGCTGTGGAACGGACATAATGCTTTATAGTATCGTCCCGCTTTGGTCAGCTTGGTGTACTGGCCGATAACGGTGGTGATATCTGTTCTTTGTTTTACCTCATCAACAATGCTCATATAGCCAACCCCGGTGGTACTTGCTTCTTGAGTTCTTCCGCCGTTCTCAGGGCATATTGGTCAGTCATTCCCGCAATGTAGTCCACCACTCTTCGCTCGGTGTCATTGCTATAGAGACGGTATTCATCGGGCAACTGGTCGGCATTGTTGTTGAAATACCGGTAGAGAAAACGAGTTACTTCTTTTGCCTGCTCGGTTTGCTCCATGGCGGACCGCAGATTGTATACCCGCTGAAACAAAAAATCGCGCAACACGTTGGCTGCGGTCAGCACCTCATGACTCATGTTAATAACGGGTTTCTCATTTATTATATCATAACCGGCGGTTGCCCGTGAGGTAGTGATAATATCGCTTACCATGGTATTGATGCGTTGTGAATGGGTATTACCCAGTACCGTGATAGCTGACAGGGGCAGGTCACCCTCGGTTATAATGCCGGCGCGGATGGCGTCTCCAATATCATGATTGATGTAGGCAACGGCGTCAGCCACCTTGCAGACCTCACCTTCAAGAGTATGTGGTTCCCCGCCGCCTTCTCCCAGTATATCCACCCGTACCTTGGAGTGGTTCAGAATGCCGTCTCTGACCTCCCAGGTAAGGTTGAGACCGTGGCCATCTTTTTCCAGAAGGTCAACGATACGCAGGCTTTGCTCGTTGTGGCGGAATCCGCCCGGGTAGAGCTCATTCAATACTTCTTCACCCACGTGGCCGAAGGGTGTATGCCCCAGGTCATGACCGAGGCAGATTGCCTCGGTGAGGTCCTCGTTGAGGTTTAATGCTCGTGAGATGGTACGGCCGATCTGGGATACTTCCAGGGTATGGGTCAGCCGGGTAACATAGTGGTCACCCAACGGGGCAATAAACACCTGAGTCTTATGCTTTAAACGCCGAAACGACTTGCAATGGATGATGCGGTCCCTATCCCGCTGAAAAGCGGTACGTAGTGGACAGGGCTCCTCTTGCCTGACGCGACCTTGTGACAACTTACTTTTCGCCGCGTACGGGGAGAGCGCCTCTTCTCTTGCCTCGATTATCTGGCGAATATTAAGCTGCCGGATCACTTTATTCCCAGTCTCTCTTCTGCCCTGGCAATTATCTCTCGGGTAATGTCAATCATATCCGGACTTACCGATACCGAAGTAATACCCCATTCCACCAGTTTCTCGGTAAGTTCAGGGTATACCGAAGGCGCCTGTCCGCAGATAGAGGAGGTAACGCCCATACTCCCGGATACTTTCACAGCTCTTTCCAGAGCCATGAGCACCGCTTCATTGCGCTCGTCAAATGTCTCCGCCAGCTTGGAGCTGTCGCGGTCAATACCCAGGATAAGCTGGGTGAGGTCATTGGAACCGATGGATATGCCGTCAATACCGACTTCCAGGAATTTCTCCAGCAGGAATATATTGGAAGGCACTTCCACCATCATCCACAGCTTAAAGTCCTTGGAGCGTTTCAGCCCTTCAGCTTCCATAATTTCTACCGTTCGAGACAGCTCGTCAACGGTGCGCACGAAAGGAATCATTACCCAGAGATTAGTATATTTTTCTCTCACTTTCTTGATAGCGGCCAGTTCCAGCTTGAAGGTTGCTATATCCGTGATATACCGTGAGGCTCCCCGGTAGCCAATCATGGGATTTTCTTCCACCTCTTCATACTCTTCCCCGCCTTTAAGGGCACGGTATTCGTTGGTTTTAAAGTCATTGGTGCGGTAGACTACCCGGCGGGGATGGAACGCCTTGGCGAAGGCAGTCAGACCTTCGGCAAGCTTGCCCACAAATTCCTGGCCGCGACCCTGACTTATCATATAGCTGGGATGCTCGCCAATCTGGGCAACCATAAATTCGGCGCGGAGAAGACCAATGCCATCGACATCCCGCTCGGCAACACGTTCGACCAGTTCCGGTTGTGCCAGGTTTACCAGTAGCTTGGTCCTGGTCTTCAGTTCGCCCCGGGCTCTGGTCTTGGTCTCTATCTCAATTTCTATCTTGCCATCGTAGACTCTACCCTTACTGCCGTCAACCGTGATAACCTGTTCGTCTTTCAGTTTGGCGGTCGCCTTCTCGCAGCCAACCACGCAGGGAATACCCAGTTCCCGGCTAACGATGGCGGCATGTGCCGTCCTGCCGCCGCGGTCGGTAACGATGGCTGATGCCCGTTTCATGGCGGGAACGAAGTCCGGAGTGGTCATCTCAGCCACCAGAACGTCGCCTTTATACACCTTGTCGATATGGGACGGGTCAGGCACTATTTTTACCGGGCCGGAGGCAATTCCCGGACTGGCGGGTGAACCTGACAGCATCGCCGGTGCCGTAATTTCAGCCGTCTCTTCAGCGGTCTCTCTTATGGTGGTTACAGGGCGGGTTTGAACGATAAATATTTCACCGTTCTCCTTCGCCCACTCGACATCTTGAGGAAATTGATAGTGTTTCTCGAGACGGTTACCAATTTCCGCCAGGGTAAGAATATCTTCATCGGTAATTTTTTGTTTGGCTTGCTCCTCGGGAGTAAGCTCCACCTTGATATTGGCCTCTTTGGTCTTGCCACCGGTGTCCAGGACCAGTTTCCATTCCTGGCGCTTGATTTCCTTGTTGGTGATTTTTAACCCGTCTTTGCTGACCACATAGTGGTCAGGGGTAACGTCTCCGGAAACAATGGTTTCTCCCAGGCCCAGTACCGCCTCTATAACAATCTGGCTGCGGTCGCTGGTGGTGGGTTCTACCGTGAACATGACTCCAGCGGACTCGGACTGCACCATACGCTGTACCGGAACCGCAATGCCGACTTGGAAGTGGTCAAATCCATTTTCTTCCCGGTAGAAAATTGCCCGGGCTCCAAAGAGAGAAGCCCAGCAACCCTGTACCGCCTCTACCACCTCTTTTTCGCCCTGGATATTGAGAAAGGTTGCCTGCTGACCGGCAAAGGATGCTTCCGGCAGATCTTCAGCGGTAGCCGAGGAACGTACTGCCACCAGTCCCCCACCCATTTTTACGTAGGCATGTTCAATTTCACTGGCGAGTTCGGCCGGCATAGTGGCATTGAGAACTATCTGCTGGACCTTTTGGGCAATATCTTGAAGCTGACGACTATCATGTACATCCAGCGGCTCAAGCAATTCACGGATTTGGGCGGTAATGCCGGCTCTATTCACAAAATCAAAATAGGCGCGGGCAGTTACTACGAAACCGGAAGGAACTGGAATATTGGCTCTGGTCATCTCACCCAGGTTCGCACCTTTACCTCCGACGAGTGCAATATCCTCTCTAGTAACATCACCAAACCAGACAATTGCTTTTTGCCCTTGCTTCATGTTAGTGTTGCTCCTTTTACTATGAATACCCTGATTGACATTATACCATAATGCCGTGTTTTACCATATGGTAAAACACGGGTACTTTGAGCATAATATTTGGTTGAGTTCCACGGCGTTTTACGCCAGCGTTCCGTTTGACAAGCGAATCAATATGAAGTAGAATTTTAGGAACAATAAACGTGAAAATTGGGTGGGGAAACTGGCTATGATTGAGATGGCTGTGGATAGTATCCGGGTAAGTCTGATGAATTACCAACGGGTGGTTATCCTGAAAGAGAAGGATGCGGACCGTTATTTACCTATCTGGATAGGTCCCAATGAGGCTGACGCCATTGCCGTAAAGTTGCAGGGCGTCACCGTGCCCCGTCCGTTGACCCATGATTTACTGCGTTCGGTTATTGATACCCTGGGAGCCAGCATCCACTCTATAATTGTAAATGACCTCAGAAATGATACCTTTTACGCCAAAATATTACTTGAGTTTGACGGCAATAAGGTAGAAGTTGATTCGCGTCCCAGTGACGCTCTGGCACTTGCGGTGAGAGCCGAGGTACCTATCTACGCCGAAGAAATGGTCCTGGATAAGGCTGGCATATTGCTGGATAGTGAGACGGGTAAACCGGTGGTTGAAGACACTGATGATATCGAAGGTAAAGAGCCGAAGGTTAGCGACGAGGAAATGAAGCGAAAAATGTCAGCCTTCTACGATTTTATCAACACGCTGGATTTGGATGACTTTGATAAGCGCAAATCTTAACCCGGGCTTTATCCGGTTTCAGGTACGGGAATGATGGAAAAAGGGCTGCTTAAAAAACTGTTTGCATCAATAAAATGCGGCTACTGCGGGCAGAGCTTCGGGAAAGGTGATATCGAAGTTCTGGGGAATAAAGAGGATATGTGGTTTTTACGGGTACGCTGCTCATCCTGTCACAGTCACTGTCTGGCAGCCGCTATTATCACTAAAGGCAAATCTACCGGTTTGGTTACTGACCTTACCGAGGATGAAACGGGCAAGTTCGCCGGTATGGATGAGGTGGGGGCTGATGATGTACTGAATATGCACGAATTCCTTAAGGACTTTGATGGGGATTTCTCTTGTCTCTTCGGGTGGAGCAAGCCTTAAGGCAAAGAAGTCGTTCAGTATTGTAGATGCTGTGAAAAGCCCTGAGCCGGGGATTATCAGGGCTTTTTTTGTGAGTAATTCCCAAACAGGGTTAAGCGGTGTGGATGTGGCTGAATCTTGACCTGAGAAGCCATATTTGCTATGCTGGTCTGGGTGGAAGTGTTTGGCTAACATGAGCAGGTGGGTAGCGGCAATGAGGCTGGCAGGGGTGGGGTTTTTCATAGGGATATGCATTGTGCTGGGAGTGGTTGGCGGCCTCTGGGTTGATACCAAGCTGGGTACCGAGCCTGCATTTATGATAGCCGGACTGATTCTCGGGATTGTGGCGGCAGTTTACGGGGTTTATCAGATGCTGTTACCCCTGCTGAAAAACAGGCAGGACAAGGAGAAAAGTTAGTGCCGCGAAAAGGCTGCTTAGGGTGCTCATTCCCGGTGATAATTCTGGTAGTAGTCATTCTGCTGGCGCTTTTTGTTATTGGTTTCCTGAGTGGTCCACTGGGTAAAAGCATGTTTGGCGACCTCGGGTTACCGTTCGGTACCGAGAGGCCCATTCCAAGCCTGCCCGCAGAAACCGCCTTTGAGCTATTCGGTTTTCCTATTGCCAATAGCGTTGTTGGTGCCTGGATAACCATCATTATACTGGTTGTGTTTTCTTATCTGGTTACCCGGCGTATGAAAATTATACCGGGACGGTTGCAGGGACTTTTTGAATCACTGCTCGGATGGCTCTACAATTTCTGTAAAAATGTTGCCGGCGAAGAGAACGGGCGGCGTTTCTTCCCCGTGGTGGCTACTATCTTCCTCTTTGTTGCCTTTAATGCCTGGCTGAGTTTGATTCCCGGGTTTGGGTCGATAGAGATAATAAACCCTGAAGGGCATCACATACACCTTATTAGAGGCGCCAATACCGATATTAATATGCCGCTGGCATTGGCCCTGGCTTCTTTCTGTTTTGTCGAATTCTTCGGATTGAAGACACTGGGCATTCGATATCTGAGTAAATTCCTTAACGTGGGGCAGTTTTTCAGAAGCCTGGGACAGATATTCAAAGGCAAGGTTAAGGCCGGATTATCCGGACTTATTACCGGTGCAATCATGATTATTGTGGGCATACTGGAAACGCTCAGCGAGTTTGTGCGCATTGTCAGCTTCACCTTCCGTCTTTTCGGCAATATGACCGCGGGTGAGATATTGCTGTTGATTGCCATCTTTCTTATTCCCTGGTTGTTCGCCTTGCCCTTCTATGGTCTGGAATTACTGGTTGGCTTTGTCCAGGCACTTATCTTTGCGGGACTCACTCTGGTATTTCTCACGCTGGCTACGGCTCATCACTAGAGAGAGCCGTCCGGATAGATTTTTCATTACCGATAAGGAGGAAAAAGAATGGATCCAGGAACAATGAAGTTACTTGCGGTGGGTTTGGCAGCAAGTCTTGGCTTAATGGGGCCGGCGCTGGCTATCGGGCTTATTGGCTTTTCGGCACTACAGGGAATCGCCCGTAATCCCGAGGCAAGCGGCCCGATAATGACCAACATGATCCTGGTTACCGCCTTTGCTGAGGCTATCGGCATTTATGCCCTGATTATAGCAATTATTCTGGCTATGATTGTCTAGGGATTGAAAAGGAGGTTACTATGGGACAGGATGGGATGCCCATATCTATTGCCATAATCGTGGCATCGGCGATTATCGGAGCGGTACTATTAATTGGTATGATTTTCCTGGCTATATTCCCCTGAAAATCATTCAGGCGGGAAGCGTGGATATAGCGTAAGGAGGGGAATGAAATGGGGGGTCTTGCTGACCTTGGTATAAATATGCCGACCTTGCTGGCGCAAATTGTGAATTTCATTATCCTGTTTGGCCTTCTCTATCTGGTTGCCTACAAGCCGGTGATGCGGATGCTTGACAAGCGCTCACAGAGCATTAAGGAGAGCATGGAACAGGCGGAGGCAATCAAGGAGCAGTCAGCCCGTACCGAAGAAGAGATTCAAAAGCAGCTACAAGCTGCCAGCAAGGATGGACAGGGAAGAATATCCCGGGCGGTGCAAATGGGAGAGGATCTGAAGCGAAAGGCGGAGCAGGACGCCCGGCAACAATCTGAGTTGATTATCTCGCGAGCGCGCAGTGAAATCCAGCGAGAGCGGGACGATGCGATTGGTGAACTACGCCATGAGTTTGCTGACCTGACAGTAATGGCGGCCGAAAAGGTTATTGACCGATCCCTGGATAAGAAAGCCCATCGTGAGCTGATTGATAAAGTGCTTGAGGAAAGCTCAACACTGAAGAAAAAGTAACCGGTTTCAGTAAGGATATACCATGGCTGGTAAAGCTTATGCCAGACGCTATGCTCAAGCCGTGTTTGAGATTGCGCTGGAGACAGAACATTTAGACGGATGGTACTCTGACCTGCAAAAGGTAGTCGGCGGTCTTGAAGATGCTACTTTGATGGCTTATCTGGAGAGTCCAAAAGTACCATTTGAGGTAAAAAGACAGCAGTTAGCACAGCTTTTCGAGGGGATAAATCCTCTGGTGCTGAATCTGGTCTACGTGCTGATAAGCAAGGGCAGACTGGACAGTATCGGCGCTATCGTTGATGAATATCAGCGATTACTGGATAGTCACCGTGGAATAGAACGGGGGGAACTGGTTACGGCGGTTCCGGTGGATGAAAAGGAAACAAATCGATTTGCTGACTATCTGGGAACGGTGGTTGGTAAGCAAGTGGTGCTGCGGTCAGTGGTAGACCCGAGTATGATAGGGGGGGTGATTGTCAAGGTGGGGGGTAAATTGTTGGATGGTAGTACCCGGAACAAACTGGTAGCTCTGAAAAAGGAATTAGCGGGTATTGGTAAATAGCAGAAATGCGGGGTATAGGGAGCTGAAGATAGATAATCCCGTTAAAATGCTTAGAGGAGGGTAGAATGACCAAAGTTGATTTATTGAAGAGATGTGCTTATTTCCGCGAGCTAAACGATGAGCAACTCAAGCAACTGTCCAGTATGGCGCATGAAGAGGTGTATGAGGTTGGAGGCGACCTTACCAAACAGGGGAGGTTTGAGGACAAGATCTACGTAATTGAGGAGGGACTGGTAGGACTGTACCTGGAGATGGGCCCAATGAGTCATCACATCATTCAATCGGCTTCCAACTATGAGATAGTTGGCTGGGGAAGTATATTGGAACCACCGCACCGCAGTACGGTCACGGCGAAGGCAATAGAAACCACCAAGGTACTGTCATTTTACGGCGAAGAGCTTAAGAGACTGTGTGAAACTGATCCCCAGATTGGATGCCGGGTTCATCGCGCTATAATAGCAGTAGTTACCACCAGGCTGAAGAACGCATATACCCAGTTGATGGGCGTGACCATTCAGGATTACTCATAGACAATAGTGGCTGAATTCAAGTTAACCGTTAAGTGTTATACGACTATAGATTAGATAGTATGCTGATCGGTCGAGTAGTAACGTGAACGTGAAAGATACGTAGAAAAGACAAAAAGAACTTAGGAAGAGGATATCTCATGAATGAGACAAAAGGGATTACATCTATGATGGGGGAGAATAGAGTCTTCGACCCCCCGGAGGAACTCCGCAAAACCGCGTATATTAAAAGCATGGAAGAATACCAGAAAATGTACCAGCGGTCTCTGAATGATACGGAGGGATTCTGGGGTGAACTTGCCGACGAGAATCTGGACTGGTATGAGAAGTGGGACAAGGTCCTGGACTCGGACTTTAAGGAAGCCAAACACCAGTGGTTTGTCGGTGGTAAACTTAATGTTTGTTGTAACTGTCTGGACAGGCATGTTAAAACCTGGAGACGGAACAAAGCGGCAATAATATGGGAAGGCGACATTGGTGACTCCAGAGTATTGACCTATCAGCAGTTGCATCGTGAGGTATGCAAATTTGCCAATGTCTTGAAGAAGGCGGGTGTCCAGAAGGGTGATCGTGTTTCCATTTATCTGCCCATGATTCCCGAACTTTGCATTTCCATGCTGGCTTGTGCCCGGATCGGGGCTATCCATAGTGTGGTTTTTGGTGGTTTTAGCGCTGAGGCACTGCGGGACAGGATGCTGGACTGCCAACCCAAGGTACTTGTTTGCTGCGATGGTTACTACCGTGGCGGTAAGGTAATCCGGAGTAAGGATAACGCTGACCAGGCGCTTGATGCCTGCCCCGATGTCAAGAAGGTAATAGTGGTTAACCGTGCCAATATCGGCGTCAATATGAAGGAGAGACGGGACTACTGGTGGCATGATGAAATGGCGTCTTATGATAGCAAACCGACCTGTGATGCGGAGGTAATGGACGCTGAGGACCCGCTCTTTATCCTCTATACCAGCGGTAGCACCGGTAAACCAAAGGGCGTTATGCATACTCAGGCAGGGTATCTGCTCTACGCGATGATGACCACCAAACTGGTTTTTGATTTGAAGGAGGAAGATACCTACTGGTGCACGGCAGACATTGGTTGGGTGACCGGACACAGCTACGTGCTCTATGGACCACTGGGTCTGGGAGGAACAAGTGTCGTCTTTGAGGGTGTGCCGTCCTATCCCCATCCGGACCGGTTCTGGGACATAGTCGAGAAGTACCGGGTCAGCGTATTTTATACCGCTCCCACCGCGATTCGAGCGGTGATGAGGGAAGGGGATGAATGGCCCAACAAGCATGATTTAAGCTCGTTGCGAGTCCTCGCCAGTGTTGGTGAACCGATTAATCCTGAAGCCTGGATGTGGTACTACAATGTAATCGGTAAGGGAAAGTGCCCCATAATGGATACCTGGTGGCAGACCGAGACCGGCGGGTTTATGATTACCCCGCTGCCCGCAGTAACCGCGCTCAAACCGGGCTCGGCGACCTTTCCGTTCTTTGGAATTGAGCCAGCGGTATTGAGGGAAGACGGTTCTACCGCCGGGGTAAACGAAGGTGGCTATCTGGTGATAAAGAGGCCCTGGCCGGGTCTGATGCGCGGGGTCTATGGCTCTCCGGAGCGGTTCAAAGAAACCTATTTTGTACAGTTCCCCGGTGTGTATAACAGCGGAGACGGCGCCAGGGTGGATGACGATGGCTATTACTGGTTGATGGGCCGGATAGATGACGTTATCAATGTGTCCGGTCATCGTCTGGGCACAGCCGAAGTGGAAAGCGCCCTCGTGTCCCATCCCAATGTAGCCGAGGCGGCGGTGGTTGGCATGCCCCACGAACTCAAAGGGCAGGGTATCTATGCGTATGTGACACTGAACATCGACGTCAGCGGTTCCGACGATTTGCGGAAGGAACTGGTAAAGCATGTCCGTAAGGAAATCGGCCCCATCGCGACACCGGATGTCATTCAGTTCGCCGATGCCTTACCCAAGACCAGAAGCGGCAAAATCATGCGGCGAATACTGGTTAAAATTGCCAGAGGTGAGACCGAACTGGGTGACACCAGTACCCTGGCTGATCCATCAGTGGTAAACAGCCTGTTGGAAGACAGGAAAAATGCGTAAGCAGGAGTAATGATCCTTCAAGCGGATAGATATTGGAGGCTACTACTTAATGGAAAAAGAGAATATACAGTGGGGCAATCCCGGTGCCCTGGGGTTGGCTTGCTTTGGTTTTACTACAATTCTGCTGCAACTACATAATATCGGCGTTATTGATAACGTTTTACCGCTGGTATATGGTTTTTTCTGGGGGGGAGCCGCACAGATTCTGGCGGGCATAATTGATGGCCGGCGTGGTGACAGCTTTGGCATGACCGCGTTCATTTCCTTCGGTTTCTTCTGGGTAGGTCTGAGCTTTGCCTTCCTCCTCCAGTGGCTGGGGGTGGTGGCGCTGGATAATTCCGGCATGGCATGGTTATTTATTTGCTGGGGCGTGTTTACCGCTTATATGGCAGTGGGTACTTTCAAAATATCGTTGGCTCATGCGGCGATATTCATCACGCTGACAGTCCTGTTTGCCCTGTTGGCCATGCATTTCTACGGGGTTATACCGGCGATGGTGGCTGGGGTGGAGGGGATAATCTGTGGCGGTATCGCCGTGTATACCTCAGCCGCGGTTATTCTCAACGAGAAATACGGGCGCTGGGTGCTTCCCATTGGCCTGTTTAATTAAGGAGTAAGCTCCTATAGCCTTGTTGGAGGTGAAATAGATGGCAGCCAAAGGACAGGAGATAGTTTCGGTTATCAAGCAGCAGATTGAGCAGTTTGGCGCGCCGGTGACCATGGTGGATGTGGGCGCGGTAATCGAGGTAGGGGACGGTATTGCCCGTATCCATGGACTGGCGGCAGCCAAATATAATGAGTTGCTGCAGTTTCCCAATGACATTATGGGCATTGCGCTCAATCTGGAAGAAGATAATGTATCCGCGGTAGTACTTGGCGACTATACCGGCATCAAGGAAGGTGACGAGGTACGGTGCACCGGGCGTATTGCCGAGGTGCCGGTTGGGAACACGCTTATCGGACGGGTGGTTGATCCCCTGGGACGTCCTCTCGACGGTAAGGGGGCGATTAAGGCTGACCGGACTCGTCCGGTAGAACGGATTGCTCCCAACGTGGTGCTGCGAAAGTCAGTGGATACGCCGGTGCAGACCGGTATCAAGGCGGTCGATAGCTTGATTCCTATCGGGCGGGGACAACGAGAGCTTATTATCGGTGACCGCTCCACGGGGAAGACGGCTATCGCACTGGATACCATTATCAACCAGAAGGGCGGAGACTTAATCTGTATTTATGTTGCCATCGGCCAGAAGGCGTCCCGGGTGGCGAGAGTGGTAGCCACACTTGAGGAATACGGGGCTATGGAGCATACCATTGTGGTTGCCGCCAACTCCTCGGAATCGGTAGCCCTCCAGTATCTGGCGCCTTACGCCGGTTGTGCTATCGGTGAAGAATTTATGGAACAGGGCAAAGATGCCCTGGTGGTCTATGATGACCTTACCAAACATGCGTGGGCGTACCGCCAGCTTTCTCTGCTCCTGCGCCGTCCACCCGGTAGGGAAGCTTATCCCGGCGATGTGTTTTACCTGCACAGCCGGTTGCTGGAACGGTCGGCGAAGTACGCGGATGAGTATGGCGGTGGTTCGCTGACCGCCTTGCCCATTATTGAAATTCAGGCCGGCGACTTGTCAGCCTATATACCGACCAATGTGATTTCGATAACCGACGGGCAGATGTACCTGGAGGCAGACCTGTTCAATGCGGGAGTGAGACCGGCATTAAACGTGGGGCTGTCGGTATCACGCGTGGGCGGCAAGGCACAGACCAGAGCTATGAGGCAGGTGGCCGGTAAACTCAGGCTGGAACTGGCTCAGTTTAGAGAGCTATCCGCTTTTGCCCAGTTCGGCACTTCGGAGCTGGATAAAGCAACCCGTGCCCAGCTTGACCGGGGACAGCGGATTACCGAGGTCTTGAAACAGTTGCAGTTCGTTCCCATGCCGATGGAAAAGCAGGTGGAAATTCTCTATGCGGTCATAAATGGCTATCTTGATGATGTGCCGGTGGACAGGGTGACTGATTTTGAGAACCGGTTCCTTGAATTTTTGGAAACGCAGCATGCTGAAATAGGTAAAACAATTGCGGAAAGCAAAGAACTGAGTGACGAAGTGGCAGACGCCTTGAAGAAGGCAAGCGCTGAGTTCAGGGAAAGCTTTTCCGTCGACTGAGTAAACATGATTTGGAAGAAGATGAGGTAAAATCGTGGCGAGTATTCGGGTCATCCGGCGGCGGATACGGGGTATAAAAAATATAGCCAAAATTACCAAGGCTATGGAGATGATTGCTGCCTCCAAGATGAGGCGGGCACAGGAGCGCGGGCTGGCGGGACGCGCCTATTCCGAGAAAATACAGCAGGTTATCGCTGACCTGGCGGCTTTGCCGGAAATGCGGGTGCATCCTCTGCTGCAGCAGAGGCCGATAAACCGGATAGAAATAGTCCATATCACTCCTGAGCGTGGCTTGTGTGGAGGGCTTAATGCCAGTATCAACCGCCATTGCGCCAAGTTTATCCTGGAGCAGGAAGTACCGACCAGCCTGATTGCGGTTGGCAAAAAAGGTCTGGAATTTATGATGCGGTACGGACGGGATATTACTGCTGAATTTACCCAGCTGGGTGAACATCCCGTTTTGCTGGATATCCTGCCAATAGCCCGCATTATTATTGATGGGTACACCGCTGGCGATATTGACGGGGTTTATTTATCTTACAGTGGTTTCGTTTCGACTACCGTGCAGAAACCGGTGATGCAGCAATTGCTCCCCGTTGAACCCGCCCAGATACCGGCGGCCCAGAATGTGGAGTATATCTATGAACCGGGCGCGCCGGCGGTGCTTGATGCCCTGTTACCCCGCTTTGTTGAGATGGAAATTTACCACGCCATTCTGGAGTCGATTGCCAGTGAGCAATCAGCCAGGATGGTGGCGATGCGGAATGCTACCGATAGTGCCAACGAACTTATCGGTGACTTAACGCTGATGTATAATAAAGCCCGGCAGGAGTCAATTACTACGGAGCTCCTTGATATTACGGGTGGAGTTGCCGCCCTGGGTGAATAGAGGAGGTTATTATGGCAAATGGCAAAGTGGCTCAGGTAATCGGGACTGTGGTCGATATTGAGTTCCCTCCCGATGAGCTACCGGCATTGTTCAATGCTATTGAGATTAATACCGACGGCGGCCGGATTGTGCTTGAAGTGCAGGACCACCTGGGTAACAATTGGGTCCGTTGCCTGGCACTATCGCCTACCGATGGACTTGAGCGCGGCAATGAGGCGGTGGACACCGGTAAGCCGGTTACCGTCCCGGTAGGGAAAGCTACCCTGGGGCGTTTGTTTGATGTTCACGGAGAGCCACTGGATAACATCGGTGAAGTAAAAACCGAGGAACACTGGCCAATCCACCGAATAGCACCATCGTTCGAGGAGCAGGAAACCAGCACCCAGGTACTGGAGACCGGTCTCAAGGTTATTGACCTGATTACGCCCTTTACCCGTGGTGGTAAAATCGGTGCCTATGGTGGTGCCGGTGTCGGCAAGACGGTCATCATAATGGAGCTTATCCGTAATATCGCCGCCGTGCACGGCGGTTTTTCCGTCTTCACCGGTATTGGTGAACGGTCTCGTGAAGGCAATGACCTCTGGAATGAGATGAAAGAATCCGGTGTTATCGATAAAACGGTCATGGTCTTCGGTCAGATGAATGAGCCGCCGGGGGTTCGCCTGCGGATAGGACTGACCGGGTTGACCATGGCAGAGTATTTCCGTGATGTAGAGCATCAGGATGTCCTCCTCTTTGTCGATAATATTTATCGCTATACACTTGCCGGTATGGAAGTATCGGCGTTGCTGGGCCGGATGCCGTCAGCGGTGGGTTACCAGCCGACGCTTGCCACCGAGATGGGTGAACTTGAGGAGAGAATAACCTCGACCAAAGATGGTTCGATTACCTCCTTCCAGGCGATTTACGTTCCGGCTGACGACTACACTGACCCGGGTGTGGTGACCACCTTCGGCCACCTGGATGCGGTGGTAGCCCTGGAAAGATCTATCGCCGAGCAGGGGCTTTATCCGGCGGTTGACCCGTTAACGTCAACCTCACGCATTCTCGACCCGAACGTGGTTGGTGAGGAGCACTACCGGGTAGCCCGTGAGGTGCAGCGGGTGTTACAACGCTACAAGGATTTACAGGATATCATCGCCATACTCGGCATCGAGGAACTCAGCGAGGAAGATAAGCTCACCGTGGGCCGGGCGCGGCGTATTCAGCGGTTCCTCTCGCAGCCGATGTTTGTCACCGAGGTGTTTACCGGTAGAAAAGGGAAATACGTGCCTGTTGCTGAGACAGTGCGCGGTTTCAAGGAAATTCTTGAAGGAAAGTATGACCACCTGCCGGAGCAGGCTTTCTACATGGTAGGTGGCATAGAAGAAGTGGCTGAAGCCGCCAAGCAATATGTCAGTGAGGAATCGGAACAGAAGGCTCCCGAAGAGGCGAGCCAGGACGCGGTAGCCAGGGGTTAGAGATAAAATGTCGCTGATACATGTTGATATCGTGACCGCCGAGCGGTCAGTGTATTCCGGTGATGTGGATATGGTAGTCGCCCCCGGTGTTGAAGGGCAGCTGGGGATATTGCCGCACCATACTCCGCTCATGACTACTTTGAAACCCGGAGAGTTGCGTCTCAAGAAGGCTGAGGGGGAAGTATCCCTGGTGGTTACCGGTGGTTTCCTGGAGGTAAGGCCGGACCGGGTGGTGGTACTGGCCGATGCCGCGGAAAGGGCGGAAGAAATTGATACCGCCCGTGCCGAAGAAGCCAGGAAGAGAGCGGAAAAACGTCTTGCCGAGACCAAGCTACTTGGAGTAGACGAGACTCGCGCCGAGGCGGCACTTCGACGGGCTATAGCTCGAATAGCCGTGGTGGAGAAAACGCAGCGACGGAAGCGCCGCTCTTAAATTCCTGGGGTACAGCCCATCAGGAACTTATGGTAGCGAATGCTGTGCCCTAGCTCTATTATTCATAGTGATATATTTACCAGCTATACTGCCACTGCATTTATCTGGGATAATTTTGGCCACGGTAGGACTTAAGCTGTTTAAATCAATAACGAAACAGTAGTAGTGATATGACCGGGGTTAGCTGTATATTTTATACAATCTCGAGTCTGACTCTGGTAGCTGCTTTGGCGGCCTTCACTCTGAGCAGGGTGCGCATAGCCTGCGCGATCTGCCCTTGCTTGCCGATAATCCTTCCCTTGTCATCATCGGCGACCTGCAGCTTGAGCGTTATCCCATCCTCGTTGTTTTCCTCTTCGACTTTCACTTCATCCGGCTCGTTGACGATTGACTTGGCGATGTACTCCACTAGATCTTTCATGCCTTCTCCTTGACCAGTTTGGACTTATCAGTGATCCCTGCCTTGTCGAGTAACCTGGCAGCGGTATCAGTCGGTTGGGCTCCCTGTTTGAGCCAGTGCCGTGCTTTTTCTTCATGAATCACTATTGTTTCTGGTTCGGTTCTCGGGTCAAAATGCCCGATGATTTCAATGAAAGCACCATCACGTGGTGAGCGAACATCCGCAACAACCAGTCGATAACTCGGTTTTTTCTTGGCTCCTACCCGGCGAAGTCTAATCTTGAGCATTACTTACCTGTCCTTCTTGTAAAGAGTATTAACAGTATATTGCCACTATTATGCACCATAAATAATGACCTGTCAATCATATGTGTATTATATCGAAAAGAACGTGAGCTTTCAACATAGCGGAGAATAGAGTGGATATGGACTGCGGTTGCTCATGAGCTATGCCGAGGCTATAATGGAAGTGTGGAAGTGTTGAAGCTGCATAGCTGGCAGGTAAGTGTTGCCCAGGCGATGGATATCCAGAGGAAACTGGCGGACAGGGTATCTACAATCGGCGAAGGGGTTTCTCCTTCATTGGTCGCAGGAGTAGATATGGGAATCAATAAAGCCCAAAAGACGGGCACCGCCGCAGTGGTAGTCCTGAGTTATCCCGACCTAAGCCTGGTGGAATTGAGCGTGGTGACGGAGAGACTCGAGTTCCCCTATGTTCCCGGGTTGTTATCCTTCCGGGAAGCACCGTTACTGCTGGCGGCATGTGAAAAACTCAGGATGAATCCTGATATTATTATGGTTGATGGTCAGGGAATGGCACATCCCCGCCGCCTGGGTCTCGCCTGTCATCTGGGGCTTTTTCTAAATACGCCTACAATTGGCTGTGCCAAGTCCCGATTATGCGGCAGGTGCCAGGAACCGGGCAATGCACCAGGTGACCATAGTGAACTGGTAGACAGGGAGGAAGTTATCGGAGCGGTAGTGCGTACCAGGGCGGGAGTGAAACCGGTGTATGTTTCCGTCGGTCACAAGATTGACCTTGCCGACGCTGTTAACTGGGTGTTTCATTGCTGTCGCGGTTATCGTTTGCCCGAGCCGACGCGACTGGCACACCTGGCTGCCGGAGGCAATCTGAAAGTCGAGGATAGAAATAAGGCACCGGGTCAGTAGAGACTTTTCGACGAGGGAGTGTGAGTGTATGCAGGAATTGAGAGATAAACTGGCTGATTTACAGTCTCGGATATCTATGGCGCTGGTGCACCTTTGACATTGCCGGCAAGGAAAAGGAGATTACCAGGTTAGAGAAAAAGTCGGTAGAGCCGGATTTCTGGTCGGACCAGGTAAGAGCACAACGCATAATGCGCCAGATGGCTGAGTTCAGCAAAACAGTGCAATCGTGGCGGGATCTGGAGCGGAGAGTTGCCGACATGGTGGAGCTGGTAGCTGTGTCCGAAGATGACAGCTCGCTGCAGTCGGAGCTACAGTCTGAGGTTGATGAGATAGCCGGTCAGCTTGAAGCACTGGAATTTCAGCTGGCTTTCAGCAGCGAGTATGATGCCAGAAACGCTATAGTGGCGGTTCATGCCGGTGCCGGCGGTACTGAATCTCAGGACTGGGCAGAGATGCTGGTGAGGATGTACCTGCGCTGGGCGGAGCGTCGCCATTACCAGACGGAAATACTGGATGTTTCTCCCGGTGAGGAGGTAGGGTTTAAAAGTGCCATAATTGCTGTGAACGGCGAATATGCTCACGGCTATTTGAAGTCGGAGCACGGTGTTCACCGCCTTATCCGGCTTTCTCCCTTTGATGCTGACCATGCCCGGCATACCTCGTTTGCCCTGGTAGAGGTTATGCCTGAAGCGGAAGCCGATATTGATGTGCAGATAGCGACTGAGGATTTGCAGATTGATACCTTTCGTTCCAGCGGTCCCGGCGGACAGCATATGCAGAAGACGAGCAGCGCGGTGAGAATAACCCACCTGCCGTCCGGGCTGGTGGTTACCTGCCAGAGTGAACGTTCCCAGTTCCAGAATAAAGAAATCGCCATGAAAATCCTTCAGTCCCGGATCCTGGACCTGGAACTGGCGAAGAGAGACGAGGCGAGAGCCAAACTGAAAGGGGAGCGGATAGACGCGGGGTGGGGCAACCAGATTCGGAGTTATGTGATTCATCCGTATAAAATGGTCAAGGACCACCGTACTGATTACCAGACCGGTAATGCCGACGCGGTGCTGGATGGTGACCTTGACGAGTTCATCAATGCCTACCTGAGGTCAGTGATGGGACAGTGAAAATGACGACAAAAGCAAGAATTGTATTAATGGTAATTCCGCTACTCCTGGTTCTGGCTGTGGCGCAGCCGGCAATCGCCGCCGATGAACTGAGGGTACTGGATAGTGCTGCTCAGGTAGACTTCCCGGCTGGAATTACCTTCAGCCTGTCTGCGGAGAGCGAGACTGACGTAACGGATATTCGGCTCAACTACACGGTGGAACGGATGTCCCATGCACCGGTCGTCAGTGAGGTCTATTTGGAATTTCCACCGGATACGCGGGTGGCAACGGAATGGTACTGGGATATGCGGAAGACCGGGGGCTTGCCTCCGGGTACCGAAGTAGACTACTGGTGGACGGTGACCGATGCCGGTGGTACTGAGATTGAAACCAAACCGGTTACCATTCATATTGAGGATAACCGCTATGAATGGCAAAGCCTGACCCGGGATAAAATATCTCTCTACTGGTATGAGGGTGATGATGCCTTTGCCGGGAAACTGATGACTGCCGCCCAGCAGGCACTGGATCGAGTGTCAAGGGATACCGGGGTTGAGCTTGAAAAAACGGCCAGCATCTATATTTACGCTAACTCCCGGGACCTGCGCGGGTCGATGATTTTTCCACAGGAATGGACGGGAGGTGTCGCCTTTACCAGATACGGAACCGTTGCCATCGGTATAGAGCCGGATAATCTGGAGTGGGGGAGCCGGGTAATCGCCCATGAGTTTACCCATCTGGTAATACACCAGATGATTTTTAACCCGTATGGCGACCTGCCCACCTGGCTTGATGAAGGACTGGCAATGTATGCCGAGGGAGAAATGCAACCTTATATGATGTCTCTTCTCAAAGAGAGTATCGAAGAGGACAGCCTCATCTCGGTACGCAGCCTGTCAAGCCCGTTCTCGGCTTATGCCGGGGAGTCCATGCTCGCCTATGCGCAAAGTCATAGCCTGGTGCAGTTTCTTATTGAGCGGTATGGGCAGGAAGAAATGTATGAACTGCTCTGTATCTTCAAGCAGGGTAGCCAGTATGATGACGCGCTGTTTCAGGTTTACGGTTTTGATATGGATGGGCTCGACAGCCAGTGGCAGGTTTACCTTCAAGAGACGGTGGTGAGTGAGCCTGAAATCGGGATGCGGATACACGGCTGGACGCTATTCCTGATTATTGTTGGGACTATACTGCTCGTGGTTGTGCTTGTCCTGTTATGGTATTTCGGTCGACTGGGCACATACCGTTCTTGAGTACGGATGCCTGGTGAATACTATGTACCACTGTTGACCAGCTTCTGAGGAGGCTGGTATTCCTTTATTTCGCCCTGCAGTGAAGGTAAGACTTGCAGGTTCCAGACAGCCCCGCACTGGATACACTCCAGGTAACTGCCGTACTGGTCACTCTCCATAGACAGGTCACCACCACATCGTTTGCAGGCTTTGGTTCGGATC
>Ga0180431_10002199_pt1 | contig 26409 bp, 24 predicted proteins | sample SS_ome_11_FD_132459 | JGI IMG/M metagenome (GOLD analysis project Ga0180431, IMG submission 132459) | Hypersaline lake sediment archaeal communities from the Salton Sea, California, USA - SS_1_MS_1 metaG | ecosystem: Environmental > Aquatic > Non-marine Saline and Alkaline > Hypersaline >... | reverse complement strand
CAGAGGAGTTTACGGCGATTTTTCAAACTCGGGCATCGGCGTTGTAGGGAGTCCGTGCGCGCATTTTTCGCAGTTCGGGCGCGGCCGAAAAACCATGGCCGCGCATGACGTAACCCATTGTGGGCCAAGAGTTTACGACGCCGCACAAAGCGGAAAATCCCGGCGGCGCCCCAGGCCTCCGGCTGCCGTAAGTCGTTGTGGAAGAAGGACTTACGTCCCGAAACCGCTTGTCCGTTTATACGCCTGCCCTCTTCTCCCCCGAGGAACAGCGCGCCCGGCGCCGGCCCCCGACGGACGGCTACAGATGTCCCACGCCATGAGGCCGGGCGGCTACCGCACAAAAAGTGATAAGCTGACAGCGACCGGTTGAAAGCCCGCCGTACATGACGGGTTGCAGACCCGTCCTACAGCTTCCAAGACAAGCGTTTCGGCCGTCGTGCGCGGCTCTTGTTGCCGCCGACGGGATTTGTCAGAATGGGCCGGATGCGTGGAATGAGATGGCCTCGACGTTGCGTTCTGTGACTCCCAAGGAGGAAAACCGTGAAACACCCTGTCCGACTGTGGCTCCCCGTCCTCGTTTTGATATTGACCGCAATTCCGGCTGCCGGCCAGGAAAAGCCTTCGGCAAAACCTGCGAAGTCGGATAAGCCCCAAATCCCCACGTACACCAATCTCTGCAAGCTCCCCGACCAGGTCACCCTGGCGACCCTCTCGAACGGCCTGACGGTCATCGTGCAGGAAAACCACGTGGCCCCGGTCGCCACCGTCCGGTGCTACGTGAAAATCACCGGCAGCGCATACGAGGGGAAGTACCTCGGCGCCGGACTGAGCCACGTCCTGGAACACGTCGTTTCGGGCGGATCGACAAGCAAGCGGACCGAGAAGGAGATCGAGAAGATCATCGACCGCTTCGGCGGCGCAACCAACGCCTTCACCTCGACCCACCTGACCGCGTACTTCATCGACTGCCCGGCCAAGGACGTCATGACCTGCATCGACCTGGTGGCCGACTCGATGCAGCACATTATTTTCGAGCCGTCGGAATTCGCCCGCGAGCTGAAAGTCGTCCGTCGGGAGCTGGCCGACGGCGAGGTCAGCCGGCGGCGGGTCCAGTGGAAGATGCTCAAGGAAACGCTCTACACGCTGCACCCGATCCGCTATCCGACGATCGGCTACCTCGACGTTCTCAATCATACGAGCAACGAAACGATCATGGAGTTCTACCGGAAGCGATACGTGCCGAACAACCAGATTTTCGTGGTGGTCGGCGACGTGAAGACCCGGGAGGTGCTCGACGCGGTTGCAGAACAATTCGCCGGCACGCCCCGGGGGTACGAAACCTTCGTCCCCTTGCCCGAGGAACCCGAACAACTCACGCCGCGCGAGGCGGTCCGCGAAATGGACGGCAAGACCTACGATCTCGTCCTCGCGTGGCCGACGGTAAAGCTCTCGAATCCCGACCTGTATCCGCTCGACGTCGCGGCGTACATCCTCACCGAGGGCGACAGCTCGCGGATGGTCCGCCGCTTGAAATACGACGAGCAATTGGTGCTGTCGGTCGATTCGGCCAGCTACACGCCGCACTTCGCCGAGGGATCCTTCGCGGTCATGGCAAGCTGCACTCCGGAGACCTGGCAGCGGGCGTCGGAGGAAATCCCAAAAGAAGTCTACCGGCTCCGCGATGAGCTGGTCAGCCCGGCCGAACTGGCCAAGGCCAAAAAGCAAAAGGCGTCGGAGTTGGTTTTCAGACAGCAGACCGTGCAGGAGGCCGCGGAAAGCCTGGGACGCAACTTCCTCTCGACCGACGATCCGCTGTTCGACCGGAAATACGTCGAGGGCATCCAAAAGGTCACGGCGGAGCAGGTCCGCGACGTTGCCAGACGGTACTTCGTCCCCAGCCGGCTCAACCGCGTGATCATCGCCCCGCCCGGCGGAGCCCCCAAGCGAACCGGGCAGGAGACCGGCGGCGGCGAAGAGGCCGTTCGAGCGGTCAAGCTGCCCAACGGCCTCCGTGTTCTGGTCAAGCGCCATTCGCACCTGCCGATGGTCAGCATCCAGGCGTACGTGATCGGGGGTTGCCTGGTCGACACACCCGAGACGGCCGGCCGTTCGGCCCTGGTCGGGGCCATGCTCGACAAGGGGACCGCCCGGCACTCCGCCAAGGAAATTGCCGATTACTTCGACTCGATCGGCGGAAAGCTCGGCATGAGCGCCGGCCGGTTCACCGTCTACGGCAATGCCACGGTGCTGAAAGACGATTTCCCCAAAGCGATGGAGATGTTCGCCGAGTGTTTTCTCGAACCGACGTTTCCCGAGGGAGAATTCAAGAAGGTCCAGGCCCTGACCCTCGGGGCCATCGCCCGCCGGGCAGATAGCCCCCAGGCGGAAATCTTCGAGATGTTTTACGATAATCTCCCCCCTACAACGCCCTACCACGTTTTGCAGGGAGGCAAGGAACAGACCGTCGAACGGCTCCGCGCCGCGGACCTTCGCGCATATCACGCAAAGCACTTCGTGCCCGAAAATATGATCGTCACCGTCTTCGGCGACATCGATCCCGATCGCGCGTCGGCGCTGGTCCGCAAGCAGTTCGGACGGCTGAAAGCCGATTCCCGGCGCAAGCCGGTTGATTTCGATCGGGCAAACGCAATCCCGAAAACGATCTCCCGCCACAAGAAGACCGGCAAGCAGACCGGCATGGTACTGATGGGTTATGCCATTCCGGGCATTCTCGACAAGAAGGACCATGCAGCACTGGTCGTGCTCGATGCGATCATGTCGGGCTACAGCTACCCCGGCGGATGGTTGCACAACGAGCTGCGCGGCGAGGGATTGGTCTACTACGTCCATGCGTTTCAGATTACCGGACCGGCGCCCGGCTACTTCACAATTCTCTCGCAGACCGGGCCCGACAAAATCGACGAAGTGGTCGAGCGGATCAAGAAGAACGTCGCGCAGGCCAAAGCGGGGAAAATCTCCAAAGAGGAATTCGACACCGCCGTGCAAATGGTCATCTCCCTGCACGCCCAGGACAACACCACCATCGGCGAGCAGGCCGGCCAGGCCGCGCTGGACGACCTCTACGGGCTCGGCTACGCCTACGACAAGACCTTCGACGCCCGCATCAAGGCCGTAACGCCGCAGGACGTGGTCCGTGTCGCAAAACAGCATCTCACCAATCACGTGTTGGTTACGTCGTCGCCGGGCAGTCCGTAACGTGGCCGTTTGTTGCGTGGGGCAGGGAATCGGGACTCGCGACCCCATACAATTCCCCCATTTTTCCGTTTCTAGTTATTTTTTCTACATAACCCTAATTGCCGCAACCGATAGTGTTATGTAGAGGTTTATGCCCTCAAATGGACAGAGTAGTCTGAGGGGTGGCAGCAAACATGCCGCTTGGGTGCATATTCCTTCCCCTTTGTGGAGCTAAGAGATGGAAATCGCCACAAGCCGATTCGGCACGTTGAAGATCGACACGGACAGCGTGATCCGTTTTCCCTTTGGCCTGTTGGGACTGGAGGATTGCCGCGAATGGGTCTTGCTTGCCGACCGGCAGAACGATGCCGTCGCATGGCTCCAGAGTATTGATTATCCGGAGACGGCTTTCGCGGTGGTAAGCCCGCAACGATTCCTGCCCGACTACCGGATTCGTGTTGCGAAGCAGGAGTTGTCGCCCCTTGAATTGGGCGACTTGGGTACGGCCGAGGTGTTGGCCGTCGTTGGAAAGACGGAACGTTCGCTGACGTTGAATCTGAAAGCCCCCCTGGTGATCAACGTCGAGCGGAGGTTGGGGCACCAGGTGATTGCCAACGGCGACCCGCCGCTGCGGTACGAATTAGAGACCGAACAACATGCTTTCAGAAGGATTGCATAGACGGGTCGGCCAACCGGCCGGCGTAACCGAGGAAGGAGGCTCGGATGCTTGTCCTGTCCAGACAACGAGATGAGAGCATCGTGATCGGCGACAATGTCGTCGTAACGATTGTGGATATTCGTCGAGACAAGGTCCGGTTGGGAATCGAGGCGCCACACGAGATTCCCGTCCATCGCCGCGAGGTTTACGAGGCCATCCAGCGGGAGAACCGCCGGGCGAGCCAGTTGGAGCCGGCCGACACCCAACGGCTCGAGCCCCGGGATCCCGCTGACCGAAGCCTCCCGCAACCGTGACGGGAAGAAATTCGGCAACGTTCTCGAAGCCCTGAAAGCTTGGCGGGATACACGGCAGGAATGTCCTTCGGAAGGGTGAGCCCTGTGAACAATTCCCCGCAACGCATCCGCGTCGGCCACAGTCCCGACCCGGACGACGCCTTCATGTTCTACGCCCTGGCCAGGAACAAAATCCCCACGGGCAAGTACCGCTTCGAGCACGAACTGGTCGACATCGAGACACTCAATCGCCGGGCGTTCTCCGGCGAGCTGGAACTGACCGCCGTCAGTCTCCACGCCTACGCACATCTCAGCGACAAGTACATGCTGTGCAACTGCGGGGCAAGCATGGGCGACCGCTACGGCCCGATCGTCGTTGCGAAGCAGAAGTGCCCGCTTGGGGAACTGGCAAAGCAGACGATTGCCGTCCCCGGCACGCTGACCACCGCGTACCTGGCGTTGCGGATGTGTCTGGGCGTCGAATTCGACTACGTCGTGGCGCCGTTCGACGAGATTCCCGACGCGGCCGCCGCCGGTGCGTTCGAAGGACGGCCGGTCGACGCCGGGTTGATTATCCACGAGGGGCAGCTCACTTACGAGGCGCAGGGCCTCGAGTTGATCGCCGACATGGGCCGGTGGTGGTTCGACGAGACGGGCTTGCCGCTGCCGCTGGGGGCCAACGCCATACGCAAAGACCTCGGGCCGGAGACGATCGCGGAAGTCCACAGCCTCCTGCTGGAAAGCATTCGCTACGCGCTGGCGCATCGCGAGGAATCCCTGGCCTACGCGCTCGGTTTCGGCCGCGGGCTGGACCGCGCCAAGGCCGACCGGTTCGTCGAGATGTACGTCAACGACTGGACGCTCGACTTCGGGCCGCGCGGGCGGGAAGCGGTGGCCGAACTCCTCGCGCGGGGCCACAAGGCGGGCGTAATTCCGAACCCGGTCGTGCCGGAGTACGTTTCGTAACCCCCGCAACAGGTATCACAAGTCGCCGATCGGCCCCTATCCGTTGCGGTATCGGCTGTAGCGGTTGTGCTTATTCTACGGGCTGCAAACCCGTTTCATGCCGCATAACCCTTGCCTAGCGCATTTCTAATACATTCCGTTTTATTCGGCTCCGAAGATTACAACGGGCCCAAATGGCATAAGGCCCCCCATTTGCACGGGTTTCGCTGTCCCGCACAGAATCGATTGCCTATCGAGGAAATCACGTGTACGAAAGCACCACTACACAGCCGTTTCTACTGGCGGTCCTGGCCATAGCGTTGGGGCCGGCCTTTCAGGCAAGTGGACAGTGGGGCGAGATGGAAAGACTGCCCGCCGTTTCCCCTCACATAGACGGAACAGTCATGCCAGCGATTGCCCCGGTGGCGATGAACTCGCCGCAGCAAACCGACGCCGGTCTCGCCCAGCGGGTTGCGGATCTGGAAGCGGCGTTGCAGAAAATCCATCAAAAGGAAGCCGCCGCCAGGGCCAAGGCGGCCGGAAAACCGTCGGTCACCGTCGGCGGGCGGCTCTACCTCGACTGGGCCAACTTCAGCCAGAACCCCAATAGCATCCTACAAATGGGGAACCAGCAAAACGGGGTCGAATTCCGCCGGGCGCGTCTTTTCGCCAAGGGCACGGCCTTCCATGTCATCGACTACAAAGTACAGTATGATTTCGCCAATACGCAGTCGACCGCGGCCAACGACAAGCTGCAAGCGACGTCCTTTCGCGACGTCTTTATCACCGTCAAGGAACTGCCCTACTTAGGCCACGTCCGCGTCGGCCATTTCAAGGAACCGTACGGACTGGAAGAGAACACCAGCAGCAAGTACATCACGTTCATGGAACGCGCCTTGCCGATCCCGCTCATCCCCGAGCGGAACGTGGGTGTGATGGCCTTCAACCATAGCTGGGGCAAGAACATGACCTGGGCAATCGGCGCTTTCACGAGCCGGATCGAGGACGATCCGCCCGAGTTTAGCAACGACGCCGGCAACACCGCGCTAACGATGCGAGGCACGTTCTTGCCCTGGTACGACGAGGCGACGGGCGGGCGCGGCCTGTTCCACCTGGGGGCCGCCTACAGCTTCCGCGACATCCCCGGCGACTTGGTGTGGTTCCGGGCGCGTCCGGAATCCCACCTGAGCGACCGGGTGGTCGACACGGGCAACATCACCGACGTACCCGACTATCAATTGCTGGGGCTTGAAGCGGCGTTGGTCTACGGCCCCTTCTCCGCGCAATCGGAGTATATGGCGGCCTTCCTGAATCGAAACGGCTTTGCCGACGCCCGGTTCGACGGTTACTACGTCTACGTCAGCTACTTCCTGACGGGCGAGAGCCGCCGTTACAACCGTTCGCGAGCATACTTCGAACGCATTCAGCCGTTCGAGAATTTCTTTCTCGTCCGCGACGGCGACGGCTACATCCGGGCCGGCAGGGGCGCGTGGGAAATTGCCTACCGGTATTCGTACCTCGACCTCGACAGCGCCGGTGTGGTCGGTGGTCGCGTCGCCGACCACACGTTGGGCTTGAACTGGTACCTGAATCCCTACACGCGAATGATGTGGAACTACGTTCACTCCGACGCACACCGGCCCCCGGCCGGCGGCGGGCCTTCGATCCCCGGGGCAATGGATATCTTCGAGATGAGGGTGCAGTTCGAGTTCTAACCGGCGAGACGCACGAGCGTTCCCGGCCGCTACTTGAGATACTCCGGCGCGTTTCCCGCCTTCCACTTGATATTGCAGCCAAGGCTTGGCTTCTGCTTCCCGGCGACCGGCTCGCCGGCGAGGACCGCGTCGAGTGCTGCGCGGAGGTCGGCGCCGGTCACCTCGACGCCGTTTTCCGGGCGGCTGTCGTCCAACTGGCCGCGGTAGACAAGCTTGCGGTCGCGGTCGAAGAGGAAGAAGTCGGGCGTGCAGGCAGCACGGTAGGCCTTCGCCGTCTCCTGGGTTTCGTCGAAAAGGTACGGGAAGGCGTATCCCCGTTTCCCGACCTCTTCGGCCATCTTCTCCGGGGCGTCGTCGGCGAAGTTCTCGACGTCGTTCGAGTTGATCCCGACGACCGCAACGCCCTTCTCCTGATACTCCCCGGCCAGGCGGGCAAGCTCGTCGGCCACGTGGATCACGAACGGACAGTGGTTGCACATGAAGATCACCAGCAAGGCCGGGGCGCCCGAGAAATCGGAGAGCGAGACGGTTCGGCCGTCGACGTTCGGCAGCGCGAAATCCGGGGCAACCGTGCCCAGCGGCAACAACATCGTACTCGGGGTTCTGGCCATGGCGCAACCTCTTGGGGTTATAGTCCGTTTGTGTTAGAACGGAATATACTGAACCATGTTATGCACGTCTTCAGGATCCGTGGCTTTAGCGATCAGTTCCAGGTCGTTCACGAACTGGCCGATACTGCCCCCTAACTGCCGACCGAAGATCATGCCCGCGAAAGGACGCCCTTGACGCTGCCAATCTTCAGCCAGTCCTTTGAATCGGGCATCCTGTGTGAAGAGAACGCGTCCGAGTTCGTGGGCGCGGTCGAGCAGCTCATCGTCGGGCAATTCCCTCCTTCCATCTTCAATCACCGTCAACACGTCTACTTCACGGCGGCGGAGTTGCTCGGTAATCGGTCGTGGAACGTGGACGTCCATATACAGAGCAATGCTCATCTACAGCAATCCTTTGGCCTTCAACCGAAGTTCAATGCGTGTTGGCGCCGTATCCGCCCGCGTTTTCTCAACTTGCTTGGCCTCTGCTTCGATTTCGGCGTCGATTTCCGCCTGGTGGTCGTAGTAGTAGGCCATTGCCGCATGGGCTTCTGCAAGGCTCAAGCAGTCATGATTGCGGACCATCTCGTCGGGCGACCAGCTGTAGGCCAAATAGTCCATAACAATCTGCGCAACTCGCACCCGTGGCGTTCTTTCGAGTCGTGCCGGTTTGTCAGGTTCTTTGACAATATGAGGATAGGTCAGTTCGATAGACATAACCGTTGCTCCAAAACCGGATGCACACTAGCTGGAACGGATTGATTGATAGGTGGAACCATTCATTCTATGGATAGTATACCGCGAACATCCGACGGGGGCAATACGGCGCGGGACTACGGTAATGCGAGCAGCCGCCGGGCGTTTGCCGTGGTTTGGGCGGACAGTTCGTCCAGGGCCGCTCCGCGAAGCTCCGCGAGTCGCCGGGCCGTGTGAACGATGTTTGCCGGTTCGTTGCGCTTCTGCTTGCCGCGGAGCGGCGCCGGCACGAGATACGGGCTGTCGGTCTCGATCAGAAGCCGGTCGGCCGGGATCGTAACGGCCGCTTCGCGCAACGGCTCGAATTTCTTGTTCTTGTACGTGACCGCGCCGGCAAAACTGATGTAGAGGCCCAGCTCGATGCACTCGGCCGCCGTGGCCGTGTCGCCGCTGAACGAGTGAATCGCGCCTCGAAGCGATCCCCGGGCAGCGGCTTCGCGCAGCATCGGCAGCAGATCGGCCTCGGCGTCGCGGCAGTGGATCAGCAGCGGCAGGCCGCACTCCTGCGAGAACCTAAGGTGCCGGTCGAAATAGTCTTGCTGCACGTCGAAAGGCGTGAAGTCCCGGTATCGGTCGAGGCCGGTTTCGCCCAGGGCGACGACGCGCGGATGATCGGCCATGGCGACGATTCGCTCCCAGTCGCCCTCGTCCGCCTCGCCGGCGTAGTTGGGTTGGATTCCGACGGCGGCGTAGATTTCGGGGCGTTGCTCGGCCAACCGGATCGTTGCCCTGCTCGAATCGGCCGTAATGGCGACGGCCAGGAGGGCCTCGACGCCCGCGGCGATTGCCCGCCGGACAACCGCGTCGCGGTCGGCGTCGAATTCTTCCTGGTCGAGATGTACGTGGGTGTCGATGAGCATGAGGAATTAGGAGGGTGGGGGCTGGGGATTGGGGGGTTAGTTGCGATAAAGCCCCCGCACTGCCCGCCCTACGCGTACCGGTTTGCCCTTACTTCGTTCATGATGTCGAGGTGCTCCTTGGCGCCTCGCAGTGCTTCTTCGGCCAGTGCCCGCATGACGGGCATCGGGGCCAGCGCAGCGACACACTCTTCCATAGCGGCGACGTCGCGTTGCTGGTGCTCGATCAGCCTTTCGAGCAAGAAGCGGATCGCGAGGTCGTTGATGGCGGTGAACTCGCTGGGGAACCGGCCGGGTTCGGGCCGGCCGCCCTGCTCGATGACCGTTCTTGCAATGGTATCGGCCATGGCACTCTGATCGGCCGCCACGCCGGCCAACATGGCTTCGATGGGCTCGTCGTTGTGCCCCGCCCACGGATACGCATCTTCGAGATACCTGGGCAGCGACCGGCAGAGTATCTGCAACAGGCGGTTCAGCACGTCGATGATCGAGGCGGTGTCCATGGCGGTTTTTCCAGTTCAAAACAACGAAGTCGCAAGGGCCGCCCGGGCCCACTCGAGCAACCGGGCGAAGAAAACGCCGAACACCAACAGCGGTATGGTCAGTGCAATGATGTAAGTGCCGGGAAGCGATTGGCCGGGTATCCGAACCGCCGGGCGATCCTCCTGCCCGGGAACCATCGTCATTACTTTTACCACCCGCAAGTAATAGAACAAACTCAGAACCGTGTTCAGCCCGGCGACGGCGATCAAGGCAATCAGCCACGCGTCGACCATCGACAGGAAGATCGCGAACTTGGCGGCGAACCCGGCCAGCGGCGGCAAGCCCACAAGGCTGAACAACATGATCGACATGCAAACCGCCACCGCGGGCGACGTGCGGATCATGCCCGAGTAACCGGCAATCTCCTCGCTGCCGCAGGCGTTGCGGACGAAGGCGACCACGGTAAACGCGCCGAGGTTCATGAATAAGTAGATGGCGATGTAAAACGCCAGCGAAGCGACGGCGAACGGGGCCTGCCCGAGATTCACGCCGACCAGTTGCACGGCCGCCGCGATCGGCATCATCATGTAGCCTGCGTGGGCAATCGTCGAATAGGCCAGCAGACGCTTGATGTTCGTCTGGCCGTACGCGGCGAGGTTGCCGAACGTGCAAGTAACCACGGCGAACAGGGAGATCAAGCCGACCAGGTAGCGGCGGACCGGCGCCAGAGCCGCCAGCGCCGCATGGTCATCGACGTAGCTGAACTCCATCGCCAGGCGGGCGAGCAGCGTCAGCGCCGCCGCCTTCGACGCGACCGACAGGAACGCGCCGATCTCGGCCGGCGCACCTTCGAACACGTCGGGCGCCCAGAAGTGGAACGGCACGGCCGAGAGCTTGAACGCCAACCCGACCATTACCATCAACCCGGCCAGAGCCAGGACGGCCGCGTGCTGGCCGCCGGTTTCGTGCAGCAGCCCGGCCAGATGGACCGCCATGGTCGGCAGGTGGGCGGACCCGAGCAGCCCAACGAGCAGACTGATGCCGTAGAGCATCACGCCGGCGCATGCGGCCCCGAAGACGGCATACTTGATTGCAGCTTCGCTCCCCTCGCGGCGGTACTTCTGGAACCCGGCCAGGACGTAGCAAGGGACGCTGGCCATCTCGATGCCGAGGAAGACCGTCAGCATGTGGTTGGCGGAGACCATCAGGCACATCCCCACGACGGCCCCGAAAATCAAGACGTAAAACTCGGTGGCGTCGTCGCGCCGCGGCATGCCGCTTACCTTGGTAATGCCGACGAAGAGGACCAGGAAAAACAGCAACAGCGACCGGATGTAGACGGCGAACGCATCGCAGACGAGCAGCCCGGTGAAGGTTTCCACCGGGGCCGTGACCCCGCCTCGGTACAACTGCCAGGGCGCGGCCAGGTACAGGGCCACGGCGGCGGCGATCAGCGCCACGCAGTGTGCGCCGTCCTTCCACCGCGGCACGATCATCCGCACCAGCAGCAAGACGACGATCGCTGCGCACAACACCATCTCCGGCCGGAACAGCACAAGCGAGCCGCCCGTGTCTCGCAACACGTCATGTAGCAGGCTATCGAACGTCACGGTTCTTCAGGCCCTTCCGCCGTCGGATCAGGCAGTACGGGTTCCGGCATTGACACAGAGGAATCTTCATCGGCAGTTGCAGGCGCCGTCTCGCGGCGGACGTCCGGGTCTTGTAGTTTCCTCTGATACTCAATCCAGGTTGTTTCGAGACTCCGTTTCTTCTCAATCAACCCGGCTAACTCGCCGCGGAGCCGGTTCTCTTCCTGGATACCAAGGTCAGGTGCCTCCAATTTGGTGCGGATCGCGTTGATTCGCTGGCTGGTTTCGTTGAGCTGGCCGAGGATATCCCTGAGGGCCAGGGTCAAGTCGCCCTGCTCGGGTGCTTCGTTGGGTAGTCCCGGATCGGCGAGTGCCGGTTGTTCCACGGCAACGGAATCGCCGGCAATCGGCCCTCTTGCGGCCAGGTCTTCCTGCCGGGTCCACCGGCCCAGGTCATTTACCATCTTTTCGACCGTCGGGTTCGTGTAGTTCAGCAGTGCCCGGGGATACACGCCGAGCAGGATCGCCATGACGACCAGCGGCACGGCGATAGCCAACTCGCGTCGTGTGATCGGCTTCAAGTTGTCGCCGTGCGGGCCCTTGTACTCGGGACCGAGGAAGACCCGCTGGATCGTCCACAGGATATATCCGGCCGTCAAGATCACCACGGCGGCGGCAAGGATCGCCAGGAGCTTGCTGTAGATCCAGGTGGCCAGCACGACGAGGATCTCGCCGGGGAAACCGCACAACCCGGGCAGGCCCATCGCCGCGAAAAAGATGATCATCGACACCCCGGCATAAACCGGCATCCGCGCGAACAGCCCGCCGAACTTGTCCAGGTCGCGGTGGTGTACGCGATCGTAGACCACGCCGACGAGAAAGAACATGCCGGCCGAGCTGATCCCGTGGGCGATCATTTGGAACATCGCGCCGTTGACGCCCATACTCCAATAATCGGCATTGTATTGCGTCCCGGCGACGGCGCTCCACACCCCGATCCCCAGCAGGACGTAGCCCATGTGGCTGACCGAACTGTAGGCGACCAGCCGCTTGAAGTCCTTCTGGGCCATGGCGGCAAACGCCCCGTAGATCATGCTCAGAAGCCCAACCCCGCAAACGAACCACGCCAGGCTGTGCGCAGCGGCCGGGCACATCGGGTAACAGACGCGCAGCACGCCGTAGCCACCCATCTTCAGCAGGACGCCCGCCAGGATCATCGAGATCGGCGTCGGGGCCTCGACGTGGGCGTCGGGCAGCCACGTATGGACCGGAACCGCCGGAAGCTTCACCACGAATCCGATAAACAACAGCAGAAACGCCCACCAGCCGATCGACCGGTTCCAAAACATAATGCGGCCCAGCGGCGAGTCGTCCATTTGGCCCAGTTTGGCCAGGGCCAGCATGTTGAACGTGTGGACGGGCCGGAAGCCCACGCTCCCGTCGCTTGCCAGCACGACACGATCCAGCATTTTGAGTTGAGACTGGTGTACGTTGCAGGAATCGAGATCGGCCGACGAGAGGTTGTTCAGGTCGCTCGTGAAGTAGAGCATCAGCAAGGCGATCAGCATCAAGATGCTCCCGGCCAGGGTGAACAGGAAGAACTTGATAGCGGCATACTCCCGCCGCGGCCCGCCCCAGACGCCGATCAGAAAATACATCGGCAGCAGCATCACTTCCCAGAAGACGTAGAACAGGAAGAAATCCAGGGCCATGAAAACGCCCAGCATCCCGGTTTCCAGGAGCAGAAACAGCGCGCAATATGCCTTGACGTGTTTTGCGATCGGCCAGCTCGCCCACATCGCCAACGCGCTGAGGAACGACGTCAGCACAATCAGCGGGAAGCTGATGCCGTCGACGCCCAGCATGTAGTAGATGTCGAACGCGGGGATCCATCGGATGCTGAAGACCTGCTGCATTTCGGCAGCGCCCAGGGCGAAGCCAGACGAGCTTGCTGCGGTCTCGATTTGGTTGCAGTCGATCTTCTGTGCTAACTCACCGTGTCGGCAAAGGTCTCTGACAAGGCGATCTACGTCTTCGCGTGCGGTGTCAAAATGGTCTCCCCGCTTGAACTCGACGGCGACCACCATAATTCCCCACGAGTTCCTGTCGTTATCCTGCCGGTTGTTTCCGCGAACGCGTTCCGCGAGCGCATTTTCCCGGATCGTCCCCATCTTTGCCAGCACATCCTCAACCGCCCGTGTCGTTTCGCGCTTTGTCGACTCGGAAACACCCTGTCTGAACGGCGCCGTGACCGTTACGACCGGGCTTGCGGGAATCGCCATCCACGCCGTCAGCAGAAAGACGGCCACCGTGATCAACAGCGACGTCAGCTTGATCAGGTCGTCGCGGCCGGACGGCATCAGACAGACCAGCAACGCTCCCACCGCCGGAAGGAAAATGATCAGGCTCAAGAGCACGACCGGATCGGACAAATTCGGCAACATATTTCACACTCCGGCTATGGCGGCTATGGCGTAACTCCAGTAGAGACTCATCAACACAAACAAGGCAACGGTTCCCACGGCGATCCACATGACGTATTGCCGCAGGTTGCCCGTCTGAAAACGGCGAAGATACAGGCCGGCCGCAAACGTCCAATGGGCCGTCAGATCGACCAGCCGGTCGACGAAAAGCCGGTCGATCCAGTCGTCGAGCCGCGAGACGGCCACGGCAAGCCGGGCCGAGTTGTCGGCCAGCCAGTCGATCCCCTTGCGGTCGATCGCCGCGACCCAGGAGGAGACGATCAGCACCGGCCGGATAAACAGAAAATGATACAACTCGTCGAACCACCACTTGTTCAACAGGAACCAGTGGATCGGTGCAAAGGTCCGCCGCGCGTTTTCCGGATCGAGCTTCCGCACGCCGTAGAACAGCGTCGCAAAAGCGAATCCGACCAGCGCCGCCGTGAACGCCCAGAACGTCGCCGGAACATGGAACGCGTGCCCGTGGCTTTCGTGCTCCGCCGGGTGGTCCAACCGGCTAAGCAGGACGGCGTCGTCGATGCCCTCGGTCGCCCCCAGCGGTCGCGATTGCTCCAACATCGGCTCCAGACCCAGGTTCGTCAGCGGCACGGTCCATGCCGCGATCACCGCGAAGACGGCCAGGATTACCAGCGGTACGATCATCACCCATGGCGATTCGTGGGCGTGTTCGGCCGCGTGCCCGTCGCGCGGGCGTCCGGCAAACGTCATGTACCAGAGCCGGAACATGTAGAACGCCGTCATCGCCGCCCCGAGCACCGCCGCGTAGAACATCCAGCCGTGCAACGGGTTCTCGTGCCGGAATGACAGCGCCTGGGCAATGATGTAGTCCTTTGAGTGATAGCCGCTGAAGCCGATCAGCAGCGGAATTCCCGCCCCGGCAATCGCCAGGCAGCCGACCAGCATCGTGTAGGCCGTCCAGGGCATCTTCTTGCGCAGCCCGCCCATCTCCGGCATCTCGTTCGTGTGACAGGCGTGGATCACCGAACCGCTGCAAAGGAACAGAAGCGACTTGAAAAAGGAATGGGTGAACAGGTGGAAAATCCCGGCCAGCCAGCCGCCCAGCCCCAACGCCAGGATCATGTAGCCGAGCTGGCTCACGGTCGAATAGGCCAACACCCGTTTGATGTCGGTCGCCGTAATGGCGATTGTCGCGGCCAGGAACAACGTGATGCAGCCGACGTAGGCGATCACCAGCAGCACCTCGGGCGTGAAGACCGGGAAGAACCGGCCCACCAGATAGACGCCCGCCGCGACCATCGTGGCCGCGTGGATCAGCGCGCTGACGGGCGTCGGGCCTTCCATGGCGTCGGGCAACCAGACGTGGAGCGGGAATTGGGCGCTCTTGCCGATGCAGCCGCAGAAAATTCCCAGACCGCCGATCACCAGTAGCCAGTAGCCGCAGCCCTGCTCCCGCCAGCCGGGAATCCTCTGCCGGATCTCCCTTTCCGCCTCGACGGCGCTTCGCGTCCCGCGGACGATCCGGGCGACTTCGCCGCGGGCCGCGAGCTTGACCATGCCGTCGGGTACCGTCAATTTGAAATCTTTCTCCGGCGGGCGTACCTGGTGGAAGATGCCCGTCTGCGTGACGTTCCCCCGGTCGTCCTTCACATCGGCGAACGAGAAGGTCCCCAGCCCGGTACACACGACCATCAACCCGACGATCATCCCGAAATCACCCACCCGGTTGACAATGAACGCCTTGTTCCCGGCGTCGCTGGCCGTCTTGCGCTCGTGGTAGAACCCGATCAGAAGGTACGAGCAGATGCCAACCAGCTCCCAGAAGACGAAAACCATCGCGATGTTGCCCGCGATGCACAGGCCCAACATGCTGAAGCAAAATAGCGACATGTACTGGAAGAAACGGTGGTACCGGCCGCGGCGTTTCAGGGGCTCGCCGCCGGGACCGGTGACCAGCGGATCGGTCACCTCGTGCAATTCCTCGTGCATGTAGCCGAACGAGTAGACGTGGATGCACGAGGAGACCAGTGTCACCATGCAAAACATGGCGATGGTAAGCGAGTCGATGTAGTAGCCGATCGAGAGATTCAACGAGCCGAACGAACCGAGCGGGTACCAATCGCCGGAAACCGGATCTACCGCCGGCGGGTGTCCGGCGGCGTGATGGGGCGAGGAAAGCGGATGGTGCAAGATCCACCCGCACAGGGCGACAAACGAAAGGACGAAGGCGATGATGATCGCACCGGCCGCGACGTAACCGGCGTATCGCCCGGCTTTACCCATCCGTGGCCCGAACAACACGATCAGCGCAAAGGACGCAAGCGGCAAGAGCCATGCCGTGCCCAGCAGAATCGGCAATACTTGGTGAAAGTCCATTAGCCCTTCAGGTCGTCCGCCCGGTCGACGTCAACGGTTGCAAAGTTATTGTAGTAATTCAGCACGATGGCCAGCGCGACGGCGGCTTCGGCCGCGGCCAGCACGATCACAAACATGGCCATCAACTGGCCGTCGAGCCCCAGGGTGCTTTCGCCGCCCGCGATGAAACGGCTGCCGAACGCCACGAAGTTCAGGTTCGCCGCGTTCAGGACCAACTCGATCCCCATCAACACGCCGATGGCGTTCCGCTTTGTGGCCATGCAGACAATCCCGGCCACCAGCAGAACGGCGCTGACGAAAACGTAGGGGGGAATTCCAACGGGTTCGGTTAGGAGGTTCATGGCTGGGGGGCTAGGGGCTGGGGGTTAGGGGCTGGGATTAGGGTCTTATGTTGTAACTTCTGTGCGCCGTGCGCGAATGTTTTCTCACAGGGATATTGAAAATTGAAAATTGAAGATTGCGGATTGAAGATTCCAAAGCTCCCGCACTGCGTGCGGGAGTTCTCTTCCACGTAATCTACGACTTTCCCATTCACTCTTCCTCATTCCTCCGCCGCTTTGCCCTTGCAAGATAGGCGGCTCCGACGAGCACCACCAGCAGGTGTACGGAAACGATTTCAAAGGGGAGCAGGTAGCCGGCCATGTCGCGGCGCGACGTGTTTTCCGGCTCCAGCCGATGCGTGCGGATGCCGAGCAGCCCCATTCCAAGGGGCGTGGCGGTATTTTCGGCGTCGACTCCCGGAGAAACGGTTTCCCCCTCGCCGGTTTTGTGTCCGGCGACCGCCGGCGTCCGCCAGGTTTCGACGTTCAAGGCGGTTTGCAGCAGCACGGCCAAGAGCGATCCGGCAATGATCGCGGCCATGATCCATTGTCCCGCGCCGGTCTGCATCGAGACGAACGGGCCCCGGGCAGTCAGCATCACCCCGAAGATCAACAGGACCATCGTACCGCCGACGTAGACCATCAGTTGCACCGACCCGAGGAAATCGGCCCCGGCGAGGAAGAACAACCCGGCCACCGCCCCGAGCGACATTACCAGAAAAAAGGCCATCCGCACAACGTTGCTCGATATCACGACCGCCACCGCAAACAGCGATGCCGCCAGCGCAAACAGCAGAAAGAAGAACGAGTGCCAGTTGATCGGGTCCATTGTCAGTTCTCCTGCCGGCTACGAAATGCGACCGCAACCGGGTGATCGACCTGGTTCCCATGCTCTGCATGGGAACCCGACGCCTGGAACGTAGATCCTCTAAACGACGCAAAGCGTCGCGACAGTGCGTTCCCATGCAGAGCGTTCCCATGCGGAGCATGGGAACGAGAGGGAACATCCACCGCAGCGCTTGGTGCCGGGCGCAGCGCTCCAAGTACCCCCCCCGGAAATGTGTATGTCCAAAGCATCGCCCCGAGCAGCATCGCGGCCGCCAGCGGGATGCAGTACTTCAAGCAGGTGGTCATCACCTGGTCGATGCGCAACCGTGGCAGCGTCCACCGAATCCACATCATGCAGATCACACCCGCAGTGGCCTTGAGGATGAAATTGGTCATTCCGACCAGGTTGCCGAGGAAGACCGCCGCCAGTTCCGCAGTGCGGCCATCCGGCACCGGCACAAGTCCCCCCGTCAGCGATACGCCGTCTCCGATCAGCGCGACAACGGGGATCGGCCCGTTCCACCCTCCAAGGAACAGGATGGCCCCCAGACCGCTCAGCGCGAACATCGACGCGTACTCGCCCATGAAAAACACGCTCCAGCGGAACCCGGAATACTCGGTCATGAACCCGGCGACCAGCTCGCTTTCCGACTCGGGCATGTCGAACGGCAGCCGGTTGGCGCCCGCCACCGCGCAGGTGACATAAATCCAGAAGGTGACAAACGTGAACGGATCGTGGAACAGGTACCAGTTCCAGAACCACCCCGCCTGGTCATTGCCGATCGCGACCAGGTCCATGGTTCCGGCGATCATAACGGGGATGACCACGCAGAGCCCGAGCGGGATTTCGTAGCTGACGACCTGGGCGGCCTCGCGCATCGCCCCGTAGAGCGACCACTTCGACCGCGAGGCCCAACCGCCGAGGATCACCCCGAAAACCTCCAGCCCGGCCACCGCCAGGATGAAGAAGGCCGCCGTGTTCAGCCGCAGCGCCACGAAGCCGCCGGCAAACGGCAGGGCAAGGAAAACGCAAAACGCCGTGCAAAAACTGATGTACGGGGCAAGCCGGAACAGAAACCGGTCGGCCGCAGCCGGGATCAAGTCCTCCTTGCAGAGCAGCTTCAGCCCATCGGCCGGCGACTGGAGCCAGCCGAACCGCCGGCCCACCCGCGTCGGACCCAAACGGTCTTGAATCCGCGCCGAGACCTTCCGCTCTGCCCACGTAAACGCTGCCGCCGCCGTGACCACCAATGCCAGCAAGAGTACGCACGAAAACACCGCCGTGAATGCGTAGGCAATCCACTGCCACTCGGGACCCAGAAACGATGCTAAATACTCAGCCACGATTCACTACTCGCTACTTACTACTCACCACCACTCTTGGACCAAGCTGCGAAGCCGCAAGCGGCTAACGGTCGATCTCTCCCATAACCAGATCCATCGAGCCGACGATTGCCACGACGTCGGCGATCAGCACCCCGCGGCACAACTCCCGCACGACGGAAAGGTTGCAAAAGCTGCTGCTGCGCGCCCGCACCCGCCACGGCACGGACGAGCCGTCGCCGATGATCATGAACCCCATCTGGCCCTTGGGCGCCTCGGTCTCCAGGTAGGCTTCCCCCTCAGGCAACTTTTGTTTCAGCTTGATCGGTTTGTCCACTTCGCCCTCCGTGTTGCGATATTTCTCGATCGCCTGGCGCACAAGCTTCATCGACTGCACCACCTCGAGCATCCGCACGTAGAAACGATGCCAACTGTCGCCGAGAACGGCCGCTGGCGGAACGGGCGGATACTCCTCATCGTTCGGGTAGGAGCCGCCCGTCTCGGCGATCACCTCGAACTCGTATCCTTCGTACATCCGCGTGTAGCACGATTCACCGTCGCGGCGAAGGTCCCAATCGACCCCGCTCCCGCGGAGCACCGGACCCGTACAGCCGTAGTCGATTGCCATCGCCGGCGAAAGGACGCCGACCCCCGCCGTCCGACGGACGAAGATCGCGTTGCTGGTCAGAAGTGCGTGAAGCTCGTCGACGCACGGCGCAAACTGCGTCAGGAAGTCGTCGCACTTGTCGAGCCAGCCCCCCGGCGCATCGTGCGTCACGCCGCCGGGAGTGATGTAGCTGTACGTCAGCCGGGCGCCGCAGAGTTCCTCGAACAGGTTGAGTATTTTCTCCCGTTCGCGAAATCCCCAAACAAACGGCGTAAAGCTCCCCAAGTCGAGCCCGTAGCAAACCGCCGCCACCACGTGGCTGGCGATGCGGTTCAGCTCCGCCACGAGTACGCGGAGGTGCTGCGTCTTCTCCGATACCTCGTGGCCGAGCAGCTTCTCGACGGTCAACGCCCAACCGAGGTTCATGTTCATCGCCGCCAGATAGTCGAGCCGGTCGGTAACCGGAATCCACTGCCGGGGCGTGACGTTCTCGCCGATCTTCTCGGCGCAGCGGTGCAAGTAGCCGATGTGGGGAGTGACGTCGACAACGATCTCGCCGTCGGTCCGCAACGCCAGACGCAACACGCCGTGTGTGCTGGGATGCTGCGGCCCCATGTTCAGCAGCATCTCGTCGGTCGCGACGTCCACTTCGACCGTTCCGGAATCCAGGCGTTCGGCCGGCATGAGTCACCCCGTCTTGATCCCATGGTACTCGGGCGGCTGCCGGTAGTCTTTCCGCAAGGGATGTCCCTCCCAATCCTCCGGACAGAGTATCCGCCGCAGGTCTTCGCAGCCGGTGAAGCGGACGCCTATCAGGTCGTAGACCTCCCGCTCGTGCCAGGCCGCCGTACTCCAAACGTCGCTAACGGTGGGCAACTCGGGCAATTGCCCCTCGACGCCGTCTTTCCAGCGCGGCAACATGACCTTCACCACAAGGCGATGATTGTGCACCATGCTGGAGAGGTGATAAACGACTTCCACGTGCGGCTGCCAGTCGACCTTCGCCGCCTTTTTCTCATCCGGTTCGAAGTAGTCGACGCCCGTGATGCAGTGCAGCATGTTCAGTTGCCACTCGGGCTCGTCGCGAAGCAGGCGTGCGGCCTCGGGCAGGCGCTGCGGGGCAACCTCAATCCACGGATCGATCACCTCCGCGTTGCTGCCGGTGATCCAGCGGCCGTAGCGGTCTTCGAGTTGTTTCAGCATGTTTTCGATCTTCATCGAACCTCATTCCCGCCTGCCGATTGCCCTGACCCAGTCCAGATCGCCGCGATACCAGACATAGAAAAACGCGACCATCAATACCGCAAAAAAGATGGCCATGTCGATCATGGAGACGGCCGCCAGACACCGGGCATCGTGCCGAACCAGGGTGATGTGATCGCGCATTTCGTCTCCCTCGCCGGTCGGCTGCAATTGCCCGATGCCCATCTCATCGCACGTAACCGGTTCGCCGGCCGACAACTGCGTCGCGCAGCCGAAAACCGTTGCCCAGGGAAAGAAAAACGCAACCTCGACCTCGAAAACGATGAACACCAACGCCACCACGTAGAATCGCAGGTCGAATTGCACGTCGCCGGGCCCGACCGGCGGCTCACCGCACTCGTAAGCCCTGAGCTTCTCCGGCGAAGGGGCCCTCGCCCGCAGGAATCTCCCCGCAAGCAACGCCACAAACACGAATAGAAAACCTACCACGGCAAAAAGCACCAGGTAGGCGACAATGGAAGTCGGCGTCATCAAAGCGTGCAAAGTCTCTTATTGTGAAAACACGAGGGGCGGAAAGCTTGATATTCTAAGTGATGGCCATGTTGTTGCAAGTCTTCATCCTTCTCCAGGAACAGATCGGCCCGCACTCGATCTGGAGTTGACGGGCTGCACAATGGCCTTCGATTGCGTAACCGCCATGGGGTCCAGCGTTGCCACGCCAGAGGCAATCTCGCGTGGTATTCGCGCAAAATCAACGATACAACCCTCTCGGCTGTAGCAGCTCAGGTCGTGTGTCGAGCCCATGGAGAGATTCTTCGGGCACCCTTCCGTACACAGTCCGCAAAACATGCACTGGGTGTAGTCAACAATAAAACTTGTGATACGGAATCCCTTGCCCGTCGGATTCTTCTCCTTCTCGATGTGAATGCATCCGACGGGGCAGTCCCGGGCACACCGGTCGCAAGCAAGGCATGCACTCATATCGAAACGATGAAACCCCCTATATCGAGGGGAAACAGGGGCGGGCAGTTCCGGGTACTCATACTGTTCTGTGTAGGTCCGCCGCTCGGGATCGTAGGTCAAAATCCAGTAGCGCATGCCAACCCAAAGGGCACCCAGCAGCGTAGAGACTGCATCGAAGATGTTCGCAAACCAGCGCAACATTGTTTCAGTGAAAATCCGCTGGAAGAGAGGATAAACACATCTGTTCCGCGATTATAGAAAGATGATCTGTGGCTGCCAACGGCCGGGATGTTGATTCCATTACCCCTTGCGGGGGGAATCTCTTTCCGGATTCCTGCGAATGCAATTAAGTTTATTATTCATGTAAACAATCTTAAACTATTTGTCACTAAGAACTTATGTGTCAACATGCTGTTGTTCACTGCAATTTGGCAACCTTTTCTGACCAGGGAAACGAGATAAAGTTGGTGGTTATTAGGTGGAATTCGGTGGAAAACTGGCCCGAAATCGGGTTTCCGGTTCGGAATTTGCTTGACTTCATGGAAAAGAGGCGTATCCTAAGATAATGGTGGTGTCTCTGCGCACTGCCATTGTTGGATTTCGCAAAAGGGTTCAAGATAGGGCGCCCTGGAAAGCGAGCGAAGGAATCTGCTATGTTGGTGTTGTCCCGCAAGAAGAACGAAAGTATTGTCATCAACGATGACATTACCATCGTTGTTGTGGAGATTCGAGGGGACAAGGTCCGTCTGGGGGTTGAGGCCCCAAAGGAAGTGCCGGTTCACCGGCGCGAAGTGTTTGATGCGATCCACCGCAACAAGGCTACCGAAGAGAAAGTGCGTGAAGCCGATCCTGCGAAAACCGGCGATACCTAGGCCGGTTTTCTCCCTCCGCCGGGTAACCGGCATTGCCTCCCCCCATCCGTGACTCCCCAAGTTCCTCTCCCGCCATGCCTCTATTCCAGCGTGGCGCGAGTCGCCGGCAAGGCACCTCTTGACGCAGTCGCTATGGCCGCGATATACATAATGGTCTTGTCTTGACCACAACCCACGGCCCCGTCGTCTAGCCAGGTTAGGACACAGGCCTTTCAAGCCTGCAACACGGGTTCAAATCCCGTCGGGGTCACTTGGGAAGAGCGGGCGGTGAGCGATGGGTGGTGAATGATGAGTGATGGATCCGATCCCGAATCCCCCTTTTCCGACTCCCCATCCGCGACGCCGACTCCCCGCGCCTATGACGCCCTTCTTCTGGTCTCGTTCGGCGGTCCGGAAGGAATGGACGACGTGGCGCCGTTTCTGGAAAACGTCGTCCGCGGGAAAGGCGTTCCCCGCGAGCGGCTCTTGGAGGCAGCCGAACACTATGAGTTGTTCGGCGGCGTCAGCCCGCTGAATGCGGAGATTCGGGCCCTCCTGGCCGCGGTAGTAAACGAGTTTCTCGCCGGCGGCCTCTCCTTGCCGGTTTACTGGGGAAATCGGAACTGGCACCCGCTGCTCGCCGATACACTGCGGCAAATGGCCGACGACGGGATTCGCCGCGCCCTGGCGTTTGTGACTTCCGCGTTCGGCTCCTATGCGGGTTGCCGGCAATACCTGGAAGACCTTGCTCGTGCCCGCGATGAGGCGGGACCGGAAGCCCCGCAGGTCGACAAGCTCCGCCTGTTCTACAACCATCCCGGTTTCATCGATGCGATGAGTGATCGCGTTGGGACGGCGCTGGGCGAGATTCCCCAGGACCGTCGCTCGGCAGCAAGAATCATTTTTACCACACACAGCCTTCCGGTCGTCATGGCGAACCAGTGCGACTACGAGAAGCAAGTTCGCGAGTCGTGCCGTCTCGTAGCCGGGCAATTGGGCCGCGACGATTGGGAGCTGACGTATCAAAGCCGTAGCGGCCCGACGTCACAATCGTGGCTCGAACCCGACATCGGCGACTACCTTCGGGCACGGAACAAGAGAGAAGAGAAGACCGCCGACGTGGTTGTCGCACCAATCGGTTTCGTCTGCGAGCACATGGAAACCGTTTACGACTTGGACGTCGAGGTTGCGGCGTTGTGCGAGGAGTTGGGCGTACACATGGTTCGGGCGGCGGCACCCGGCTGTCATCCGCATTTTGTGCGGATGATCCGCGAGTTGGTCCTCGAGCGGCTGGACCCAAGCGCCCCACGGCTCGCGCTGGGCGATCTGGGCCCCAGCCACGATGTCTGTCCCCCCGACTGCTGCCCGGCGGATTGAGACGCGGCCCGACGCTTGCCCGGCGATCCGGCCAGGATGCCGCATTTCTCAGGTAAACCGCCACTTGCCCCCCCCAATCGAGCTATGTCTTGTTGGTTCCCGTGCAGCTCTTTTCCGGCCGTTGCCACTGTTCGTTGCAGCACTATTTGTTATACTATTGTCAAGTGGCAACTTGAGTTGAGTCCCTACAGGATCTTGTTTCAAGCGGCGGTCCCATTCTCTGCAAACCCTCGGGACACGTCGCGGGCCGCACCCGCTGCCCTGGGCGCGGCCTTTTTTGTATCTTGGGCCTTCTCATTGCTTTACTGTCTGGTAGACTGAATTTTCGGTTTGATACGGGCGTCAAGCCGTCAATTCCGGGGATTATCCGATGTCGATCAAGGTTACATGTCCGAACGGGCATTCGCTCAAAATCAAGACCAAGTATGCGGGCAAGACCGGGAGGTGCCCGATCTGCAAGGCACGTATCATCGTACCGCCGGCCGGCGACTCGGACGTATTCGCCGACGACTCGATCATGGACGTTCTGCAACCTTACGAGTCGGGAGTGTCGATCGTGGCGCTACGGACGCCGGAAATCGGAAACGACGCCGATCGGGTACCCGGCCAGGTTCCCACACAGATGATGAAGGTCTGCCCCGAGTGCCACAGGCAGATCCCCGCCGACGCGCTCGTTTGCCTGTACTGCAACTCGCACTTCCCGGCCGGTGATGTTTCCGACTGAACATCCCAATTGACCTTTTCCACCATCCCGGCGTCCCGCTATAATTGGGGGCAACCGTATCGTTGGGGGGCACCCGTCGGACATCCACCATTTTTCCGCTTTCCGACGAACAACGCCGCCACTGCGTATGTCGTCCGACTCAACGGAAGCCGAAACAAGCCGAAACAAGAGGACCGGAAGCATGCAAAACTTCAATCGTACGCGACGGCGTATTCCCGGCGTCGATTCTTCTTTCTCCCGTTCTCCTGTTCTCCTGCTCCCCCGCTTCCCCGTTCGTCATGGAAAGACGATTACCCTTGGCATTTTCGTGCTCGGCGTTCTGAGCGGCACCCCCGTCGCCCAAGAGCCGGCCGCTCCCCAAACCGGCAAGTTCGCCACCCGGGCAAAGGCGTTCGTCGATCAGCTTTCCAAGGGGGAATTCGCCCAGGCGCTCGAGCCGTTCGACGCCACCATGCGGCGCGTCGTGCCCGAGGAAAAACTCAAGAAAATCTGGGCGGGCGTGGTCGCAAAGGCAGGGCCCTTCAAGCGGCAGGTCGGCGCCCGGACCGAGAAGAGCGGACCGCACGAGGCCGTGTTCGTCACCTGCGAGTTCGGAAAGGGCCGACTCGACGTCAAGATCGTTTTCAATCGCGAAGGGCAAATCGCGGGACTCTTCTTCACCCCGAGCCGGACGCCCGCAACCCCGGCTCGAATCGCGGAACTCACCGCCTCGGCCGAGAAGTTCGTCGAGCAACTCGCTGCGGGCGAGTTCGCGCAGGCCACCGGGGCGTTTGACACCGCAATGCGTCGGGCAATGCCGCAGGACAAATTGAAAAAGACGTGGGAGGCCCTCCTTGCACAAACCGGCCCGTTCCAAAAACAGACTGGCGACCGGAACGAAAAGGTCCGGCAGTACGACGTGGTGTTCGTGACCTGCCAATTCGAGAAGACGAAGATGGACGTCAAGGTCGTCTTCAACGAGGCCGGGGATATCTCCGGGCTGTTCTTCGTCCCGACCGGGTGGGAGCCCCCGGACTATGCCAAGCCCGAGAGCTTTCAGGAGAAGGAGGTCGTTGTCGGGAGCGGCAAGTGGTCGCTGCCGGGTACGTTGACGATGCCGGCCGGGGCCGGGCCCTTTCCGGCCGTCGTCCTGGTCCACGGCTCGGGCCCGAACGACCGCGACGAAACGCTCGGCCCCAACAAGCCGTTCCGCGACATGGCGTGGGGACTGGCCTCCCGCGGCATCGCCGTGCTCCGCTACGACAAGCGGACGAAGGTCCACGGCCTGGAAATGGTCGTCGCCGAAAAGCCAGTTACCGTCAAGGAGGAGACGATCGACGACGCCCTGGCCGCCGTGGAACTGCTCCGAACGACCCCAGGGATCGACCCCAAGCTGATCTTCGTCGCCGGGCACAGCCTGGGGGGAATGCTCGTGCCGCGGATCGGGATGCGGGATAAGGACATCGCCGGGTTCATCGTACTGGCCGGCACCACGCGGCCGTTCGAGGACGTCATCATGGACCAACGCAAGTACATCGCTTCGCTTGACGGCAAGATCTCGCCCGACGAGCAGAAGATGCTCGACGAGTGTGCCGCGCAGGTCGCCCGCGTGAAGGACCCGAAGTTGTCGGAGAAGACCCCGGCGTCGGAGTTGCCGACGGGCGTTTCGGCGGCGTACTGGCTGGCCTTGCGGGGCTACCGGCCGGGGGAGGTCGCCAAGGGCCTGCGCCGGCCGATGCTGATCCTTCAGGGCGGCCGCGACTACCAGGTCACCAAGGAGGATTTCAACGGCTGGAAGAAGTCGCTCATGTCGCAGCCAAACGTCCAGTTCAATTTTTACCCTTCGCTCAATCATCTATTCATCCGCGGCGAGGGGACGATCACGCCGGCCGAGTACGCGATACCGGGCCACGTGGCCGAAATGGTCGTCCGCGACATGGCCCTCTGGATCGAGTGAGAGGCTCGACACATCCCGGATCGCGGTGGAAAGCGGGTTCGCCAGCTTCGGAGGATCCCGCCCGCCAGTGCGATAGGACTCTTCACCGTTTGGCGAAGCGACCGGGTTGCGGAGGTTCGGCGGTCCCCGGGTTGCAGAAACAAGTGCTCGATTGCCCGCCGGCGGTAAGTCTTTTTGTTGCAATGACTTACGGCGATTCCGCACCGCCCCCCAACGTCGCACGCCCGGAGACTCTGCGGCGTAACTTGTTTGGTGGCAACGGGTTGCGGATGTGTTGCCATGGTTTTTCGGGGCGCCGGAAAACGGTCCGGCGGCGCGCATATCTCCCCCGGCAACGACCCTGCACGATTCGCAAATCTCCCTAAGTCCTTTCAGGGGT
>Ga0180431_10002197_pt1 | contig 26443 bp, 23 predicted proteins | sample SS_ome_11_FD_132459 | JGI IMG/M metagenome (GOLD analysis project Ga0180431, IMG submission 132459) | Hypersaline lake sediment archaeal communities from the Salton Sea, California, USA - SS_1_MS_1 metaG | ecosystem: Environmental > Aquatic > Non-marine Saline and Alkaline > Hypersaline >... | reverse complement strand
CCCGCCAGCGGACCAACCCCCGCGCGGTCCGTCCCCCCCCTCCGCTCCGTCCCCTCGCCCGCCACCTGATTCCGTCAACGTTGACGGACAAAGGCGGACCGCTTCGCGCCCCCGGCGCCGGTCCCGCCCCGCCAGCGGACCGCCCCCCGGGCGGTCCGTCCCCCCCCTCCGCTCCGTCCCCTCGCCCGCCACCTGATTCCGTCAACGTTGACGAATGAAGGTGGACCGCTTCGCGCCCCCGGCGGCGATCCCGCGGCGGTTGGCTGGCGGCCGGGGCGGGACAAGCCCGCGCAAAAGGGACGCAGGTGGTTCGGGCTTTTCCAGATTTCGAGTGAACGGCGGCCGCAAGACTTGAATCGCGCCCCTGCCGGTGGAGCGCACCGTCACAAGGCAACGCTGGACCGCGGAGACACTGCACGCCAGATCCTCAGCGCGCCCGTCTCACGATGTTCCCATAGCGGTGCAGCGTTTCGCTCACGGACTGCTCCTTGAGGTAGTGCAGCAACTCGATCCGCCCGTTCGCGAGAACCGGCCAGTCGATCACCTGCAGATCGATTTCGTTTGCAGCCCGGTGCACCGCGGGGGAGGCCTTCGGGGCGCGGAGGCTGTCATGCCGCCCCCGTTCCCGGCGCAGGCGATTCGCGAACTCGTCCTCCGGTTCGACCACCAATTTGATGCCTTCCTTCCGGGCCAGAGAGCGGAGCGCCCCGTTGTCCCGATCCACGCTCCATGCGAGGCTCGTTCCGCAGACCCGGGCCGCCAGAAGGACGAGGGCGGCATCGTCCGCTTCGAGGTTCGTTCCGCGCACAAGAACGCGTCCGTGCGGCCGGTAGCGGAAACAGTTCGCCTCTCCGAGGACCCCCGAGGGGTCGTGCTCCCGCGAGAACTCTTCCTCCCACCATTTCGCGTAACTGCGCGCGCCGGCCCGCAGGCGCGCTTCGCTTTCCGGCAAGGCCGCCACGCAGTCGTCGAGAACTTCGGCCGTCTTTACGGAAGGCGCCGCACCCTCTGACGGCAGGCCCTCTTCCCTCCAGCGCGCCAGCTGCAGAACATAGTTCGGCCCCCCGGCCTTGGCGCCCGGCCCGGTCCCCGACTTCCTCCACCCCCCAAACGGCTGTCTTTGTACCATGGCCCCCGTAATCGGACGGTTGATGTAGGCGTTGCCGGTCTCAACCGCCTCCCTCCACCGCGAGATCTCGCGCTCGTCGAGGCTCTGGAGCCCCCCGGTGAGTCCGAACTCCGAGTCGTTCTGCATCCGCAGGCCTTCTTCGAAGCTCGCAGCCCGAACCAGTCCCAGGACGGGCCCGAAACACTCCGTCCGCCGGAACCACGCCTCCGGCCCGACCCCTTTCCGGATCCCCGGCGACCACAGGCACGGGTTGCCGTCCGCCATCTCCGGCCTCAGAAGCCACTCTTCGCCCGCGTCGAGTTCATGCAAGGCGCGCCGCAACGCCTTTCCGGGGGTCCGGATCACGGGCGTCACCACGCTGGCAGGGTCCCGGGCCGCACCCAACCGCAGACTGGCTGCCGCGTCGCGCAACTGCCGCATGAACCGGGGATCGTCGTACAGTTCGGCCTCCACGATGGCCAACGAAGCCGCCGAGCACTTCTGCCCGGCGTGGCCAAAGGCGCTCTTCACGAGATCCCGCACCGCCTGCTCGGGATCCGCCGCAGCCGTGATCAGGATCGCGTTCTTGCCGCTCGTCTCGCCGAAGAGGCGCATCTCCGGCTTCTACCCCTTGAACAACCGCGCCGTGTCATGCGCGCCGGTCAGGATCACGGCGTCCGTCCGCGGATCCGTCAGCAACCGGCGGCCCGCCTCGTTTTCGGGACACGGCACGAATTGCAGAAGCCTCTTCGGCACGCCCGCCGCCCACAAACCCTTCGCCAGCTCCCAGGCTGTCAGCACCGTCTCCGGCGCGGGCTTCAAAATCACGGCGTTGCCCGCCCCGAGAGCCGCCAGCACGCCCCCGCACGGAATGGCGAGAGGAAAGTTCCACGGGGGCGCCACCACCACGGCTCCCAGCGGGACCGCCGCCGTCCCGTCATGCATTCCCGGCCGCGACATACCCGTCGCATAGTAGTTGGCGAAGTCGACCGCCTCGCTCACCTCCGCATCCGCCTCGGGCACTGTCTTCCCGCCGTCGGACACCATCGTCGCGATCAGCTCCCCCCGGCGCCTTGCAAGTTCCCCCGCCGCCCGGATCAGGAGTTCGCGCGGCGTCAAAATGGAGTGCTTCGCCCAGTTCCGGGCCGCCGACACCGCGACGGCCAGGGCCTCGTCCACCTCCTCATCCCCCGCAAGGTGATACCGGTAGAACTCCTGCTCCGGCCGGGACGGATCGCACGAGGCGGCCTCGTCCCCGGTGACGACAACGCGCCCCCCGATCTGGAGCGGGATGATGTCCGGCGCCTTCCGGCCGCGCCGCCTCAGCGCTTCCGCGACCCACTCCCGGTTGCATTCCAAGCTCCAGTCGGTGTCGGGGGCGTTTCCGAACGATTGCCTGCGGGCACAATCCACCGCTTCGCGCCGCCGGTCCTGCCGCCGGGATGGCGCCGACGAGACGCCGTGGCGCTCGCGGCAGGCACGGAGAAAACGCTCCCGCTGCGCCGCCCACCTCCCGTCCCCCGGCCGCATGCCGAACAAATCGTGCAGGAAATTCTGCGGTGCGCTGTTCTCGTCGAGGCGCCGCACGAGATAGGCGATGGCATTGTCGAAGTTCTCGCGCTTCACCACCGGGGCGTAGAATAGCACCCCCCCGGCCAGCTTCTCGACCGCCCGCGCCTGATGGTTCGCCATGCCTTCCAGCATCTCGATCCCCACCTGCCCGGCCACCCCCTCCCGCTCCCGCAAGACAAGGGCATACGCCACGTCGAACAGATTGTGGGTCCCTACTCCGACCCTCACTGCCTCGGCGTGTTCCGGCCGGCACGCGTAATGCAGCATGCGCTTGAAGTTCGCATCGACCTCCGCCTTCGACCGGTATGGCGCCGGCGCCCATCCGTGCACGGCAGCCTCCACCCGCTCCGTCGCAAGATTCGCTCCCTTGACGAGGCGGATCCTGATCGGCGCCCCGCCCCGGCTCACCCGGTCGACCGCCCAATCCGTCAGTTCCCGCTGCATGGGAAACGCATCCGGCAGATACGCCTGCAAGACGATCCCGGCCTCCAGCCCCCTGAACTCGTCCTCGTCAAGAATCTGCCGGAAGACATCGCTGGTCAGGCGCAGGTCGCGATACTCCTCCATGTCCAGATTCACGAACTTCGAACGCCTCGAACCATCCGCGGATGCCGTGACGTTATCCCGGGCTGCCCGGAACAGCTTCCTCAGGGGCGCCTTCAAACGCTCCAGCGTGTCCTCGTAGGCCAGCACGTTCACCTGGCTGAAAATCGAACTGACTTTGATCGAGATGGCATCGCAGTCCGGCCGGCGCAGCTTCGCCATGTTCGCTTCAAGCCGCCGCTCCGCTTCCTCTTCCCCGAGAACCGCCTCCCCGAGAACGTTCAGGATCAAGCGCGCCCCCATCGCCCGGCGCCGTTTCATGTGGGACCTCAGATCGAGGTCCTCGTCCGGCAGCACCACCTTCCGGGTCTCGGCGCGCATCTTCCCCGCCACCGCCGACATGACCAACTCCGGCGCCACCCGCGAAGCTGCCGCGGCCCCCAGCAACCCCGCCCGTTCGTGCAGCGGCAGATACGCCGGCGCACCGAATCTCGCCATCAGGTGCCGGAATTGCGAAGCCGCCCGCTCCGGGGTCTGCGGCCGAAAAATCTGGTCCGCCAGCGAGATCACGAACGCCTTCCCGTTCGGGTCCCCCAACATCCGGTTCAACTTCCACCCATGGTAACGCTCGCCCGCCTTCTGTTCCCGCAACGCCGTTTCCAGGATCCTGCCTGCCAACTCCGCCGCTTCCCGGGCAAGCCTCTCGTCGAGGTGCCCTCCCCCCTCCGCAACCCCGGAGGCGAGGTCGTCAGTTTTCATGGAACCCTAATGACTGCACCCGCAACCGCCGTCCCCGCAGCAGCCTCCCTCCCCCTTCGCGAAATCGCTCTCCTCCGGAACACGCCCCAACTCCAACGCCATCCCGACGTACTTGCCAATGGTCACCTGGACGTTCTGCAGCGTTTGCTGAGCCTCGATAAACGCCTTTGCAACCGGGTTTTCCAGCAACGCTTCGCGGGCGTTCTCGAAATCACGCATCTCCGCCTCCCCGACCGCGAGCCCCGCATTCTGCTTCTCCTGCAGGTCCATGCCCCGTTCTTGAACGCTCTGAAATTGCAACCGGGCGCCCTCGTCGTCGAGGAACCGTTCCACTTGGTCCAGAAGTTCCTGGTACTGCATGTCCTCGGTAATGACCCGGCACAATTCCCGCGTCTTCGCCATCACCCGTGATGTGTCCTGCAACATCGCCATGCCATTGAATACGCCCGATCCGCAACCGGGGCAACCCGCGAATCGCAAAAGCCCCGCACCGATCCAAGATTTCCATTTGGATTTCGCACCGTATTTCGGCTACGATCAGCGGCCCCCTCATGTTCACCCGCTTCCGCCTCATCTCCACCATGTTCCTGACGGCCGGTTTCGCCGTGGCTGCGGAACCGACTCAAAACGACCAGGCCGCGCCGCCCCCGGAACCCGATCCGGTCGTCCGGCACGCCAGCGTCACCATCGCCGGCAGGTTGATCGACTACAAGGTCACCGCAGCCAAGCTGGCCTTGAAGCGGGAGGACGGCAAGACGCGCGCCTCCGTCTTCCACGTCACATATGAACGAACCGGGGTGCCGGATGTCACCAACCGCCCGGTCGTCTTCGCATTCAACGGAGGGCCCGGCTCCTCGGCGATCTGGCTGCATCTTGGCGCCCTCGGCCCCCGGCGCGTCCCGACCACCCCCGATGGCCTCGACCCCCTCCCGCCGGCCCGGAGCGTCATCGCCAACCCGCAGTCCATCCTCGATGCCGCCGATCTCGTCTTCGTCGATCCCGTCTCGACCGGATACTCCCGCCCCGCCAAGGAGGCCAAGGCCTCGGAGTTCCATGGACTCGAAGAAGACATCGCGTCCATGGCCGACTTCGTCCGCCGCTGGGTCACGGAACACGGGCGCTGGGCCTCTCCGAAATTCCTCCTCGGTGAAAGCTACGGCGGCGTGCGCGTCGTGGGCCTCGCCCGCCACCTCCAGCGGCGTTACGGAATGTCTCTCAACGGCATCGTGCTGCTCTCCTCGCTGCTCGACTTCCGCACCCTTCACAGCGCCCAAGGCGACAACCTCTACTATGCCGTCTACCTGCCGGCCTTCACTGCCGTCGCCCACCATCACGGCCGCGTTCGGGGCGATCGTAAGCAACTGGTCGCGCAGGCCCGGCGCTTCGCCTTCGGCGATTACAGCGCCGCCCTCCTGAAAGGCGCGGAGATCAAACCCGCCACGCGCCGCGCCGTCGCCCGGCGCCTCTCCGAACTGACCGGCCTCGGCCCGGGCGTCTTCCTCGAAAACAACCTCCGCGTGCGGGCTTCGCGCTTCCGCAAGGAACTCCTCCGCCGCCAAGGCCTCGTCGTCGGCCGCTTCGACGGCCGCGTCGCATGGCCCGCCGAATCCGTCGCGGACGACTATCCCTCATACGATCCCTCTTTCAGTGCCGTCTACGGCGCCTTTTCCACCGCCATGCTGGACTACCTCACCCGCAACCTCGGATGGCTCGAACACAACCCCTACGAGGTCCTCTCGAAGGAGATCCATCCGTGGAACTGGGGCACCGAAAACTCCTACGTCAATGTCAGCGACCGCCTCACGGCCGCCATGCGCCACAACCCGCGCCTCGAAGTCCTCGTCCTCTGCGGCCGCACCGACCTCGCCACCCCCCCCGACGCCATCGCCTACAGCGTCCGCCACCTCTTCGACCTCCCCGGCGAACGACGCCGCTCGATCCGCTTCGAATACTACGACGCCGGCCATATGTTCTACCTCAACCAGCCCGACCTCCTGAAGCTCCGCCGCGACCTGCTCGCGTTCCTCGCAGCGCCCGAGCCGGCGAAGAGGAAGAAGTGACGGAGGCGGCTTCCCGTGGCATCCTGCCGCGAACGCCATGCTCTTCCTCACCTTCCTCTACGCCCTCTCGGTTCTGGCCATGGGCGCGATGGGCCTTGCCGCGGCAGGCTCTCCCGAAGAAGCCCGCTCCCTCGCCACCCCGGGCTTTTTCTTCGGAGGGGCCACCCTCCTCTGCGCATTCTTCGCCCTCCGGGAGCCCCGGCATGGACTGGCAGGCGCCTCCTTCCTCGCTTTTCTGGCGGCCTCCTCCTCCATTCCGGCCATCGCCGCCCTGGCCTCCCGCAGCCAAGCCGCTTGGGGGAATCCTCCCTTCATGATCACCACCGCCACCTTCGGCCTCTCCCTCCTCTACCTCGCCGGCGCCGTCCACGCCTGGCAAAAATACCGCCGAAAGCCCCGCAACGAATGATGTCGGCGCGCCGGGCGTAGCGCGTCCTCTCCTCCCCTTCAAGCCTCCGCAAGACCTCCCCTCTCCCCCCTTCGTGCCTTCTCCCCATGGAGTCCTTGAAATCCAGAAGTCGTCACAAATGAGTCAAGGTTTCCGGCAGCAAGGTTGTCCTGCCTGATGCAGGGTGCAAGATTCAGGATGCCGCCCCGTGTTCCCTGCATCCTGCATCCTGCATCTTGAATCCTGCATCATGGTCCGAGGCTTGCCCCCCTAGATCGTCATCACTTCCTTCTCCTTGGCCTCGACGCTCTTTTCGATCTCGGCGATATGGCGGTCGGTGAGTTCCTGGATCTCCTTCTCGAGGTCGTGCATCTGGTCCTCGGTCAGGATCTTGTCGTTCTTCATCTTCTTGGCGGCATCCATCCCCTCCTTCCGGCGGGCCCGCACCTGCACTCGCGCCTCTTCCGCCATGTGCTTGATCGTTTTCACGAGGTCCCTCCGCCGTTCCTCGGTGAGTTCGGGGATCGGAAGGCGCAGCGTCTTGCCGTCGCTCACCGGATTCAACCCCAGCTTGCTCTCCTGGATCGCCCTCTGGATGTCCGGCGTCGTTCCCGGATCAAACGGCTGAATCATGATGGTGCGCGGCTCCGGCGTGGTAATAACGGCCAACGCCTTGAGCTTCATGGTGCTCCCGTAGCTCGCCACCGCCACGTCGAGATTCTCGACGAGCGCCGGCGACGCCTTTCCGGTCCGCACCCCGGCGAATTCCCGGCCAAGGTATTCGACCGCCTTGACCATCCCCTGCTCGACCTCTTTTTTCAATGTTTCCGCATCCATGGTTTCGTCACTACTCGGATTGTATGATCGTGCCGACCGGCTCTCCGTCCAGCGCCCGCCGGATGTTGCCGTCCCGGCCCAGATCAAAAACGATGATAGGGATTGAATTGTCCATGCAAAGAGTGAAGGCGGTCGAATCCATCACTTTCAGCCGCTGCACCAGGCATTCCTGGAAGGTCACCCGCTCATACCGCGTCGCCTCCGGGTCAAGCTTCGGGTCCGCCGTGTAGACTCCGTCCACCGTGGTGGCCTTCAAAATCACCTCCGCCCCCATCTCGCTGGCACGCAGCGCCGCGGTCGTGTCCGTCGAGAAGAACGGATTCCCGGTACCGCTGCGAACACCACCACCCGCCCCTCCCGCATCAGACGGGAAGCCTTCCGGCGCACGAACGGATCCGCCACGTTCTTCATCTCGATCGCCGACTGCACCACGCACGAGACCCCCAACGATTCCACCGCCGCCTGGATCGCGAGGCTGTTCATCACGGTCGCCAGCATCCCCACGTAATCGGCCGTGGCGCGGTCCATCCCACGGGCGCTCGCCGAGGCCCCTCGCCAGAAATTGCCGCCACCCACCACGATCCCCAGTTCCAAGCCCCCTTTTCGGTGCACCCCCACGATCTCCCGGGCAATGCGGTCCACAATCTCCGGGGAAATGTTGTCCCTGCTGCCTCGCTCCCGCAAGGCTTCGCCGCTCAGCTTCAGAATGGCCCGCCTGAACGACCGAGCCGGGTCACTGATCCCACTCACATCCGGGACGGAGTCAAGCAGCCCGCCCCGGACTGTGCCAAGCCAAAAGCCCGACCATCTGCCTCCGGGCGGGACACCCCCCTCGAACCGTCGATCGATCCTCGCCGTCCGTGAGACGCCACACGCAAACCGGCACACCACCCTGCCGGACCACCTGACGCCCCTGTGGGCGCCTCCTGACTTCCATGACTCTAATCGCCCGCCCGGAAGCGGGTGGCGAGATCCTTCAGCGATGCCAGTTCCTCGCCGGTCCCCACGATCCCGATCGAAACGTCGAGACTCTCGTCCGCGTTCTTCATGAATTCCCGGACGGTCTGTCGCACCGCCTGAATCGCCAGCTTCATCATCTGCCGGCTGGTCAGGTCCACCCGTTCCGGGATCTCGAGCTTCGAGACGTCAAAGCGCACCCTCAGTGTCTCCCCTTTCATCTCGACCTCGATCCGCACATGGCAAAGGTTCAGGAGGTTCGCGTCCTCGAGGTCGTAATTCGGATTGTTGGAAGGGATGCGGTGCGGATAAGCCACCGCCTTCACGAGGTCCTCCGGGAGCGCCCCGCTCACCGCAAAAGGCCGCGAGAGAACCGCCGCCTGCAGCAGATCCTCGCCGTCCTCCACCTCCCCCACGCCGTCCGTCCCGTGCAACGACAAGGGTTGATAAAGCCGGACCACTTCGATCGTGCTCGCCACCGCCATCCCCTGAAAAGCCAAGGCTATCACCAGAACTTTCAACATATCCGTAGTATGCCCCTATTTTTGTTCCGCCTCCAGCGAAAAGAAGCGGTCCCCCGGTTGCAGCCGATGCCCGGCGAGGAATTCCCGTGCCGCAAGGCGCCGCCCGCCATCCAACTGGGTCTCCCCGAGCACAAGGCTCCCATCTCCGCAGGCCACCACCAGTGACTCGGGGCCGGCCCGCAGAATGGTTCCCGGCGCCCCCGAGCCTCCCTCGACCCGGCACCCCGGAAAAACCTTCAGACGGCGCGGACCCCGCCTCGCGTCCCCCATCCACGTGAACGTCCCCGGCCAGGGATGGTAGGCCCGAATCCGGCGCTCGACCCGCGACGCCGGCCACGCCCAGTCCAGTTGGCCGTCCGCACGGCTCAACTTCGGGGCGTATGTCGCCCATGCCTCCTCCTGGGGTGTGCGGGCCGCCTTCCCTTCCGCCACGGCCGCCACCGTGGCGCGGAGCGCCTCCGGCGCCAGCTCCGCGAGACGATCATGCAGCGATCCCGCGGTCTCATCCGGCGCCAGCGCAACCGGCCAGCGCGAAATAATGTCCCCCGTATCAAGCCCCTCCGTGACATCCATGACGGTCAAGCCGCTCTCGCCATCGCCGGCGTCAATCGCGGCCTGCAGACAGGCTGCCCCGCGATGCCGCGGCAACAGGGAGGCGTGCACGTTGATGCATCCCAACGGCGGCATTTCATACACCTCCCGCGGGATAATCTGCCCGTATGCCATCACGAGAAGGAGGTCCGGAGCAAGGGCTTCGACCTCTGCCACGGCTTCCTTCTTCCGCAGGCGCCGCGGTTGCAGAACCGGCAGTCCGTGCCTTCGGGCATGCTCCTTAATCCGCGGCGGGCGCGGCTCGGAATGATGCCGGCCAACCGGCCGGTCCGGCTGGGTCACGAGACCTGCCACCCCGAACCCCCCCGCCACCAGGGCCTCAAAGCCCGGCAACGCAATCTCTCCCGTCCCCATGAAAACAATCCGCATCACTCTTGTTGAAACTCCACCATCAGGTGGAAAACCGGCACCGGCAACAGCATCGCAACATCCGCCAGCACCCGCAACGCATCCAGCGAAAACCGCGAGCGATAATGGTTGATCAACTGCAGCGATCCGGCCGCAATCATGATGGCGTAGAAAAAATGACGCCGATACGCGTCGGCCCGAAACGCCGCCAAAAACAGCGAAAAACCCGCCAGAACGATCAGCAGAAGCGCCAGGAGCGTCTCATATGCCTCCTTCTCCCCCGTGTCCCGCGTCCGGCGCGATTGCTCCCAGTGATCAATCGCCGTGATGTTCAAGATACAAAGCACGCTGAAGGCGATCACCTCCCGCGACCCGATGAAACTGCGAATGTCGCTCGAGTCCGGACCATAGAAGTGCAGCCCCACCGTCGCGCCATATCCAAATGCCAACCCAGCCAGAATATTCTTGGTGTACGAGACCCCCCCGCCGGATTCCAGAAACGCCATCGCGAAACACCCCCCCACCAGAAGCACGATGAACGCCGCATTCTTCCACAGCGCGATCGGCTGATACAATACCATCACCACCGCCGCCAGAATCCCCGCCACCAGTAGAACCGAAAACGGCGCCCGCCAGCGGCCGTGAAAGGCGTGCCGCGGCGTCTGATGACGCGATCCCATCACCGCCATCCGCTCGGCAAGGAGCCGGTCCGCCACGCAGACACACCACACCACCACCGCCAGCAGCCACGGCAACAAGTCGTGGTAATACCGGATCAACCACGTCTTCTTGAATATCCAGAACCAGGCCAGCGCCACCAACGGGGCGTCAAGACTGAGCAGGTTCGGCCAAAGCCAGACAGGGCGCCTTGCCATCGAAGCGCAGAACATTCCTCATACCCCCAATCCAACGCAAGCGCTATCACCCCCGGCCGTCCTCGAGATCATACACAAACGGCGGAATCCCCGCCCCGATCCCGTCCGCAATGGCCCGCAACAGCTCCGCCTCCCCGCTTCCGAGAAGGCCGTCGTGCGAAGCCGCCAACCCGCAGGCGCGCAGGAGCTGCTTCTTCACCATCGGAGCGGCGGCGTCAAACTTCCCGAGCGCCTCGTCCACCTGCGGCAGGCCGCACTCCGGCGGTCCCAGCAGCCGTGGCGACCAGCCTCCGGACTGCCCCCATTCGTTCCGAACCATCTGAAACGCCTCCTCAGCCGCCACGTCGTCCCGCCCGAGGCGCGCCACCGCCGAACAAATCACATCGGCTTCGTGCCCCAGTTCCCTCATCCGCCGGTAACGCACCCGCCGCACGTGACGGGGATCGAAGTGCGCCGCCAGATGCCGCCCGATCAGACGCTGCAACATATACTCGAACAGGTCGATCTCCCGGTCGCTGCGCACCAACCACGTCGAAACCTCCGCAAACCGTTCATACTCCGGCCGGCTCATCCGGCGCAGCGTCGGAACGCAGAGATCGATCAACGCGATCTTGCTCGCGGAGTGCAACGCCGCCAATGCGGCCCGGTCCTCCTCCGCCGCCCGCGCCGCGGCATTCCCCGCCGTCCGCGCAAGATGGTCAACCTGCCCGCCCCGCAACGCGTCGTCCTCCGCCAGAAGAAGCCCGAAGATCAGGGCCTGCGCGCCGTCCCGATCCTGTGCCGCTCGCTGCCAGCGCAAGTCGAGTTCATGCCGAAGGCGCTGCCCGAAATCCAGACGCATCGCGCTGCTCTGTCCGAGGCGGTCCAACGCCGCCAGCCCGGCCATGGCCGCCGCCGGCGTCCGCCGCAGCGGGGGAGGCCCGGTCCGCCGCCCGGGATCCACCTCCGGCAGTCTCGATTTGGCGAATCGCCCGTCCCAGTCCTTCTGCACGGCGCGGATCCGCGCTTCGAGCGGCGGATGCGTGGCGAATCCCCACGTCAGCAGCCCCCCTTCCGCGAAGAACATGTGCCTCGCCTCCAACGCCTTCGGGTGGGACAACCGCCCTTTCGTTTGCAGGCCCCCGATCTTCTTCAAGGCCCCCGCGAGGCCCTCCGGCTCCCGCGTGAACTGCACCGCCGACGCGTCCGCCAAAAACTCCCGCTGCCGCGACACCGCCGCCTGGATCAAGCGCGCGAACAATACCCCGATCCATCCCACCGCCATCAAACCCAGCCCGATCACCACCACCACCAGCACCGCCGCACCCCCGCCCCCGCGCGAACTCCCGCTGCTCCGGACCCGCACGTGCCGCAGCGAATACAGCACCATCCGGCCGATCACCATCAACACCAGAATCCCGAAAATCCACCCCAACAACCGCATGTTGAGCCGCATGTCGCCGTTCAAGATGTGGCTGAACTCGTGCCCCACCACCCCTTGCAGCTCCGCCCGCGTCAGCCGGTCAAGGCAGCCTCGCGTCATCCCGATCACGGCGTCGCCCGGCGCCGTCCCCGCCGCGAAGGCATTGATCCCGATCTCGTCGTCCAGCAGATACACCTGCGGCACGGGAACTCCCGACGCAATCGCCATCTCCTCGACCACATTCAGGAGCCGCCTCTCCCGGACGTCCGGGGTCCCGGGATCAAGCAGACGCCCTCCGAGACCAGCCGCCACCGCCGCGCCTCCCGCCCGCAGCTGCATCGCCTTGAACGCGCTCCCTCCAAGGATCACCACCACCGTTCCCAACGCCGCCGGGACGAAGATCTCCAGATCCCACAGCGGCACCGGCCGTTTCGTCGTCATCGCCACCACAAGGAGGACCAGTAAATACACCGCCGTTACCACCCCGGACACCGCCAGCAGAAAATACAGCAACAACCATTTCGTCCTCCGCCGGGCCCGCTCCTGCGCCTCGAAAAAATCCATCGCTCACGCTCTTTCTCCCCTGCCCCCTGTCTCCCGACCCCTGACCTCCGTCCCCCGGCCTCGCAGGCAGTCGCTCAGTCGAACTTCACCTCCACCCGCTCGCGCTCCTCCGCGGTGGCCACCTCGAACAACACGGCCCGCGTGAAGTTGAACGCCCCCGCGATCAGGTTCGTCGGAAAACTCTCGATCTTCGTGTTATAGGTCGTCACGGCGTCGTTATATGCCTGCCGCGCGAAGCTCACCTTGTTCTCGGTGCTCGTCAGCTCCTCGCTCAGTTGCATCATGTTCTGATTCGCCTTCAGCTCCGGATAGGCTTCCGACAGCGCGAACAGGCGCCCCAGAACCGATCCCAGCCCGCTTTCCGCCGCCATCAGGCTTTGCATCCGGCCGGCGTCATCGGGGCTGATGCCGCTCCGGGCGCTCTCCGCCGCGTTGCGCGCCGCGATCACCGCCTCCAGCGTCTCCCGCTCGTGCTTCATATACCCCTTCGCCGTCTCCACAAGGTTCGGAATCAGATCGTGCCGCCGCTTCAGTTGCACATCGATCTGCGCAAACGCGTTCCGGTAGCGGTTCCGCAACTTCACCAGCCCGTTGTAAGCCCCCGCCAGCCACAACAGGACCCCCGCCACCAATACCGCCGCCACCACGAGCACCAGCCCCAGTCCGCTGAGTATTCCACCGATCATGGTTCGTTTGGTCTGGCTCCAACCTATCAGAGGCCCTCCCCCGCGCACCACTCCAAAAACAGGATCTTTTTGCAGCACCGCCCCGCCCGTTTGCCCTCCCGGCCGATTCGCTCTATGAATCCTCCGCCGTGCAGACCATCTCCGCCACCCGCTTCGCGGCCCTCGACTTCGAGTCCGCGGGAGCCCGCCGCGGCGAAACCGACGTCCCGGTCCAGGTCGGGATCGCCCTCTGGTCCCCCCGCGACGGCCTCGGCGAAACCTTCTGCTCGTTTCTCTCCGCCGGCCGGCCCGTCACCTGGGCCGCCCGAAAAGTCCACGGCATCACGCCCTCCGATCTGGCTGGCGCCCCCTCCCTCGTCTCCCTGTGGCCCGAACTCCGGCGCCTGCTCGCCGGCCGCGCCCTCGTCGCCCACGGCCACGGCACCGAAAAACGATTCCTGCGCGCCTTTCCCGGCCACCCCTTCGGCCCGTGGATCGACACTCTCCACCTCTTCCGCGCCGCCTGGCCGGATCGCGACGACTACTCGCTGGGCGCCCTGTGCGACGGCTTCGGAATCTCCCCCCGCCTGTCCGGCCTTCTTCCCGACCGCCGCTGGCACGACGCCCTCTACGACGCTTCCGCCTCCGCCCTCCTCCTCGCCGACCTCGTCGGCCGCCTCGGTCTTTTCGAAGAGCCGCTCGACTTCCTCCTCCAACCTGATATTTCTGCATGGCGCAGACGCCGCCTCCTGTAGTATATCAACGCCCCGGTCTCCTCCCGCGGAGGCGGACCACCATGACCCATCATCAACCGAACTCTCCGCCATGCCTACCGTTCAACTCAAACTGAATTCCAGATCCTACGACATCCTCGTCGAGAACGGCATCCTCCATCGCTCCGGGGACTTCATCAAGGCCGTCGGACTCGAAGGCCGCGCCGCCATCATCACCGACGCCAACGTCTCCCTCCACTACTCCGAAATCGTAAGGGCCTCCCTCGCCGGGGCCGGCTTCGAGACCAGCATCCACCTCATCCCCCCCGGCGAAACCAGCAAGACCATCCAGCAGGCCGAACTCCTCTGCCGCTCCCTCATCGAGCACCACCACGACCGCACCTCCTTCGTGGTCGCCCTCGGCGGCGGCGTGGTCGGCGACATCGCCGGCTTCGTGGCCGCCGTCTTCTACCGCGGCATCCCCTGTGTCCAGATCCCCACCACCATCGTCGCCCAGGTCGACAGCTCCATCGGCGGCAAGACCGGCGTCAACGTCCCCGAGGGCAAAAACCTCCTCGGCGCCTTCCATCAACCACGCCTCGTCCTCGTCGATCCCCGCACTCTCCTCACCGTTCCCGAGCGCGTCTTCCGCGAAGGCTTCGCCGAGGCCATCAAGCACGCCGCCATCCGCGACGCCGTCATGCTCGGCCGCATCGAGTCCATGGACCCCGACGACCAGCACGTCGACCCCGACTTCATCGCGCGGAACGCCGCCATCAAGGCCCGCATCGTCGAGGATGACGAACGCGAAACCTCCGGAACCCGCGCCCTCCTCAACTTCGGCCACACCATCGGCCACGCCATCGAGGCCTCCGCCGACTTCGGCAACCTCCTCCACGGCGAGTCCGTCGCCCTCGGTATGCGCGCCGCCCTCTACCTCTCCGAAAAGGTCACCGCCCTCAACCCCGACGAATCCCGCCGCCTCGAAGCCATCCTCGCGCAGTTCCGCCTGCCCCTCGTCCTCCCCGAGAACATCCCCAACCACCTCATCCTCGAACACATGCGGCGCGACAAGAAATTCGCCGCCGGCCGGAAACGCTTCATCCTCCTCAAACGCGCCGGCCACGCCGTCGTCTCCGAAAACGTCACCGACACCCTCGTCAACGAAGCCATCGCCCACATCCGCAGCCCCGCCACCTCCGCCGTCCCCGCATAGTCACCCCAAAGAATCGCTTGATCTTTCTCCCCCCGCGACGTAAACGTCCCCTCCCACCAACCCCCCATGCTCGGGTGGCGGAATTGGTAGACGCGCTAGACTAAGGATCTAGTGGGAGTTAATCCTGTGGGGGTTCGAGTCCCCCCTCGAGCACCACTGAACACACTCGGCACTCGACACCCGGGACCCTCCCCCTTACACCGCCTTCATGTTCGAGGGCACCTACACCGCGATTGTCACGCCGTTCCGCGACGGGCGGGTCGACTTCGACACGTTTCGCGCCCTGATCGACCGGCAGGTCGCGGCCGGGATCGACGGGATTGTTCCGGTCGGCACCACCGGGGAGTCCCCCACCATCGACCCCGACGAGCACCTTGAGATCATTCGCCGGTGCGTGGAATTCGCCGACGGCCGCCTGAAGGTCGTCGCGGGAACCGGCGCCAACTCCACCGCGGAGGCCGTCCACCTCACCGCCGAGGCCGAACGCCTCGGCGCCGACGCCTCCCTCCAGGTCTGCCCCTACTACAACAAGCCCTCCCAGGAAGGCCTTTACCGGCACTTCCGGGCCGTCGCGGAGGCCTCGTCCCTGCCCATCATGCTTTACTCGATTCCGGGGCGCAGCGTCATCGAGATCGCGGTCGACACCATCGCGCGCCTCGCCGCCGACTGCGACAACGTGGTGTGCGTGAAGGAGGCCGGTGGCTCGGCGGACCGCGTCAACCAACTCCTCCAAGCCGTCCCCGGCGGCTTCACGATCCTCTCCGGCGACGACCCCCTCACCCTCCCGTTCATGGCGTGCGGCGCCGTCGGCGTGGTCTCGGTGGCCGCCAATCTCATTCCCGACGTCGTGGCGCGCCTCGTCCGGGCCTGTCGCAACGGCTCTTTCGACGAGGCTCTCGAAATCCAGCGGCGCCACTATCCGCTCATCCGCCTCCTCATGACGCTGGACACCAACCCCGTCCCCGTGAAGACCGCCCTCGCTCTCTGCGGCCTCTGCCCGGAGGAACTGCGGCTCCCCCTTGCTCCCCTCGACGACACCCGGCGCGCCCGGCTCGGCGAGACACTGAAACAATACGATCTGCTCTAGCAGCCCCCCATGCTCAAACTCCTCGTCACCGGAATATCCGGCCGGATGGGCCAGGCCGTCCGGGACGCCGCCGCCGCCGAACCCGCGGTCGAGGTCGCGGCCACCCACGACGCCGGCCTCGATCTGGAAGAACCGATCGCCGCGGTCGACTGCGTCATCGACTTCACCGTCCACTCCTTCACGCCCGAACTCCTCGCGGCCGCCGCGGCGCACTCGACCCGCTTGGTGATCGGAACCACCGGCCACGACGAAGCGGAACGCGAGGCCATCAGACAAGCCGCACAGTCCCTCCCGATCGTCTTCGCCCCGAATTACTCGGTGGGCGTCAACACCTTGTTCTGGCTCACGGCCCACGCCGCGCGCATCCTCGGCAACGAGCGCTTCAACCTCGAAGTGGTCGAGATGCACCACCGCCACAAGATCGACGCCCCGTCCGGAACCGCCCGCCGCCTCCTCGAAATCCTCGCCCGCGAAACCGGCGCCTCCCTCGATGAGGACGTCGCGCATGGCCGCGTCGGTCTCATCGGCGAGCGCCCCCCGCGCCAGATCGGCATGCACACCCTGCGCGGCGGCGACGTCGTCGGCGAGCACACCGTCCTTTTCGCGGCCGACGGCGAACGCCTCGAACTCACCCACAAGGCGTCCAGCCGCCTCAACTTCGCGGGCGGGGCGGTCCGCGCCGCCCTCTGGTTGAGCGAGCAACCCCCCGGCCTCTACGACATGCAGGACGTCCTCGGCCTGAAATAACTCCCGCGCCTCCGGCGGCTTCCCTTTCCCAGATAAGCCCCCGTCCGCGGAACGCTTCCCCAGTGCAACCATGGCGACGCGCGTCGGACTCTCCCTCGGCTCCAATCTCGGCGATCGCCTCGCCAACCTCCGGGAAGCCCGCAAGCTCCTCCGCCGCCTCACCCCCGTCGGGGTGCACTACGAACAGGCGCCCGTCTACCAGTCCGACCCGTTCGAGTGCCCTCCCGGCTCCCCCGACTTCTACAACACCGTCATCGAACTCGACTACGTCGGCGACCCCTACCGCCTCCACCAGGACACCCAGGGCATCGAATACCACCTCGGCCGCGAGACCGTCCGCGAGCGCAACGCCCCCCGCGTCATCGACATCGACATCCTCTACTTCGACCAGCTCGTCATCGACGACCCCCTCCTCGTCATCCCCCACCCGAGGATGACCCACCGCCGCTTCGTCCTCCAGCCCCTCGCCGAGATCCGGCCCCGCCTCGTCCTCCCCGGCGATCGCGACTCCATCAGCGAACATCTCCGCCGCCTCGACTCCGGGGAACCCGAACTCCGCATGGTCCAGGCAACCTGGTAAGCACGAGTCCTATCTCCACTCATGCTTGGGATACCTCCCCGCGAGGTCTTTCTTCATCTGCGGGTATCCGTTCTTCCAGAAGCTCGGGAGGTCCTGGGTGACCTGCCACGGGCGCTGGTTCGGCGCCAGCACCTGCACCCGAACCGGACGCCCCGCGATCCGCGGCGTCACCTCCACCCCGTAGAGTTGCTGCACCCGCAAGGCGATGGTCGGAGGAGCGCCCGCCTCGTACCGCACTTTCGCCTCGACGCCGTTCGGCAGCCTGATCCTCTCCGGCGCATGGTGTTCGAGCGCTCCGGCCTGCGCGGCCGAGAGCCATTCCCGCAGGGCCGGCCACACCTCGCGCTCCTTGATCTCGCGATAGGATTTCGCCCCCCGGCAGACTCTCTCCAACAGGATGCGTTTGCCCTCCTCGCCGATCGGATCGAGCCCCAGCTCCGGCGTGGTCTCCGCGACGAAGGCGACCCGCGCCAGCCAGCGCTCGACGCGGCCGTCCCACTTCTTGAGTTTCAGCGTTCCGTCCAGCACCCGTTCCGCCAGCAGGGCGGCTGCCGTGTCTTCCGGGACCTCTCCCCCGTCCTTTTCTTCCAGCACCAGGTCGTGGTAGAGGACCCGCCGCCGCGCCGTCACCCGCCGGGCCTGCTCGTCGAAGACAACCGCCGCTTCGGACTTCCAGGCCTCCGGAAACAGCTCCCGCAGCCACTCCTCCTCGACCACCACGCCATGGCTCAGGTGCGCCTGCAACTCCCGCCCTTCGACCTCCGTCAGCTCCGCCGCCGCGAAGAGACGCCCTCCCCGCGCCACACTCGCTTCATCGAGCTTCCCCCGCCGCCCTCCCACCACCCGGCACGTCAGCGAGCCCTCGCTCACCCGCTGCGCCACGTGATCCCCGAACGCCGCCAGCATCGCCCGCGCCAGCCGCTCCCGGTGCGCCTCGAAATCAACATGCCCCGGCCGCGCCTCCGGCCGCCCCGCCAACCCGCAAAGCTGCCGCCACACCTGCAGGGTCTCCCGGCAGCGCCGGGCCTGAATTCCCAGCACCCCACAGCGCCCGGCGTCGAATCGCATCCCCTCCGCCACCTCGCACGCCCGCCAGTCCGCCTCGAAATCGGAACGGTCCCCGTCGCGCTGAAACTCCCCCCGCTGCGACCGCGTCGCGCCTCGCGCGAAGACACCCTCGCTTTGCAGGACCGCCGCCACAAAACACCCTTCCGCCGCGCAACCCTCCGCCTGCGCCGCATCCAACAATCGCGCCGCCCGCGGGTGCAGCGGGTAACGCGCCAGCCTCCTCCCGACGTCTGTCAGCGCGCCCTGCCGGTCCGTCGCACCGAGGAAGTCCAGGAGCTTCTCCGCCCGTTCCAGGGATTGCTCGTCCGGAGCGTCCAGCCAGCGAAACCACCGTGGGTCCTCCACCCCCGCCGCCTTCAGATACAGAACCGCCTCCGCCAGATCCACCCGCCGCACCTCGGGCGTCTCGAACGCCGCACGCCGGACATGATCGGCCTCGCTCCACAAGCGCACGCACCTCCCCGGTCCGGTCCGCCCGGCCCGCCCGGCCCGCTGCTCGGCCGCCGCCCGCGAGATCTTCCCGATCGTCAGCGTGTCGATCCCACGCCGCGTATCGTAGCACGCGATGCGCGCCAGCCCCGAGTCGATCACCCTCCGCACCCCGTCGATCGTGATCGAGGTCTCCGCCACGTTGGTCGACACGATGATGCGCGGTCCCCCGCTCTCGCTCACCGCCTCCCATTGGCGTTGCGGGGCCAGCGCGCTGTACAACGGCTTCACCTCCCATCCCCGGCGCCACGAGGCGCGCTCTAACAATTCCTGCGTCTTCCGGATCTCGAAGGCCCCCGGCATGAAGATGAGAATCCGGGGCGGCACGGTTCCCCCACCACCGTCTTTCTCGTCGCGCTCCATCGCTGTCACCTCCTCGCGGCACGCCTCGACCGCGCGCACCCATACGGGCGCAGGTTCCACCCGCCCGCTGCGGCCGCGCTTCGGCGGGGGATCGCGACGGTGCACGATCCCGACCGGGTGTTCGCGTCCGCTCGTTTCCACCACCTCGCAGGGCGCCAGGTAGTCCGCCAACCCCGCCACTTCGAGCGTGGCCGACATCACCACCACCTTCAGCTCCGGGCGCGTCGCCTCCTGCAGATCCATGACGCGCGCCAGCGCGATCTCCGACGCCAGCCGCCGTTCGTGAAACTCGTCGAATATGACCGCCCCCACCCCGGACAGTCCGGGGTCCTCCCGCATCCACCGCTGCAAAACACCATCCGTCACGTAGACGATGCGCGTCGCAGCTGAATACCGGCTCTCAAACCTTACCGCATACCCGACGTTGGCACCGACCTTCGTTCCCGCCGACCGCGCCACAAACTCCGCCAGCATCCGCGCCGCAATCCGACGCGGCTGCACCACCAGCACCCTTCCCGCGCTCACCCCCGACTCCACAAGCATCCCCGGCACCCGGGTCGATTTCCCGGAGCCGGTGGGCGCCCGCAGCAAGACCCGCCCCGGCGCCCGTCCCGCCAGGGCGGCCGTCAGGTTCTCCCGAGTTTCCTCCACCGGCAACCGCACGGCCCGCTCATACGATCTTCGCTCCGCCTCGATAAACCCAAAACCGCCTCGCCCCGGGACCGCCTCGCCGTTGCCGCCCCGCCTGAAAGCCCCGGTCCGCTCCCGGCGTAATTCCTTTGCACACCCAGCCAATCCAAACTATCTTCCCTGCATGACAACTCCATTGGCATGGACCCTCGGAGGCCCCGAGATCGCAATCATCTTTGTGCTCGTCCTCCTCCTCTTCGGCGCCAAGAAGATCCCGGAACTGGCCCGCGGACTCGGAAAAAGCATGGGCGAGTTCAAGCGCGCCCGCGACGAATTCGAAGACGAGATCCGCCGCGCCGAAGAGGACCTCGACGATGACAAGGAGGTGGCCGAATCCACCGAATCCACCGAATCCACCGGGACCACCGAACCAACAGGCAAGGAGGAACACTCGAAGGTGTCGTGAAGACACCCCCCGCCAGCACCCCCCCCGCCTCCCCGCGCGCCCCGCTCCACCCCGGGGCGCTTTTGTTGTGCCTCCTCGCATTCCTCGCCTCCTCTTGTGAGCAACGCCGCCCCCAAACCCCCGAGTGGCAATCCGAACCCCCGCAGTCCGAACCCGCACCCTCCGCAAAGCCACCACCCGCCCCGGAACCGGAACCCACTCCGGAACCCACACCGGAACCCACGCCGGAACCCGACCCGGAACCCGGGCCCGAAGCCGCCTCCCCACCCCCGCCGCCCCCGTCGGAACTACGCTTCGTCGCCTACAACCTCAGAAACTACTTCACCGCCAGCCTCCGACGCGGCGACCGCACCGAGGCACCCAAGCCGGAGAAGGCCATTCAGGCCCTCGTTTCATTGCTCGCCTCCGCCCGCCCCGACGTCCTCGGACTCTGCGAGATCGGATCCCCGGCCGACCTCGCCGATCTCCAGCGCCGCCTCGCCGCCGCCGGCCTTGACCTGCCCCATACCGAGCTTGCCTCCGGCGCTGACGAGCACCGCCGCATGGCGCTCGTCTCGCGCCATCCCATTGCACGGCGCGACTCCCCCAACCCGCCCGCCTTCCGCCTCAAGGGACAAACCATGCGGATGCGCCGCGGCATCCTCGACGCCACCGTCGCCGCCGGCAACCACTCGTTCCGCTTCCTCGGCGTCCACCTGAAATCGAAACGCGAAACCCCCGAGGCCGACCAGGAACTCATGCGCCGCAACGAAGCATGGATCCTCCGCCAACGCGCCGATGCCATCCTCGCCAAGGATCCCGACACCCTCCTCTGCGTCTACGGCGACTTCAACGACACCCGCCGCTCGACCACCCTCCGCGCGATCAAGGGCCCCTACCGCTCCCCGCGCTTCCTTGCTCCCCTCCCCCTCGCCGACTCCCGCGGCGACCTTTGGACCCATTTCTGGGACGACCAGCACGTCTACTCCCGCTTCGACTACATCCTCGTCAACAAACCGCTCGAAGCCCTCGTCGCAAAATCCGAGGGCCGCCTCCTCGACGCCCCCGAATGGAGGGCCGCCTCCGACCACCGCCCCCTCCTCGCCGTCTTCCGGTGGAAACCGCCCCCGTAAACACCTCCCATCCCGCGCGCCAGCGCTCTGGAGTGCGGTGGCAAAGCCCCAGCGGGGCGGCGACACCGCTTTCGATCGCTCGCACGCGCCGCTCCTCCTCAACCACGCACCTCATCACCCTTCGCTTGCAATCCTCGTCTCGATCTTCATCCCGATCCTCGTCGGCAAGATCTTCATCCTGCTCCTCATCCGCGATCCCCCGCTCCCGGGGCATGCCGGAGTCCGGAGAGCACCGCAAAGGGAGCCGGGAATCCAGTCCTCATGCAGCAATACCGCGGTTCCTGTCGCCTTCGCGCCGGTCCGCGCCTGCCGGCGCGACCCCCCTTTACCCGGAGAACGCTCCCGGGATCATTCCGCCATCGAGACGCTGATCTCGCCGCTGAAGATCGCGGCCGGGTCGCCCCGCTCTGCGAGCGTCCTCGCCAGCATCGCGATGGTGCGCTCGATACGGCCCTTGAAGAGTTCTCTTCCACCGGAGCGAACCGTCACCTCGCGGTCGAGGTCGAGCATGCGGTCGTTGACGCGGACGAGGAGTTCGGTGTCCGCGCCGGCCTGCAGGTCGATCTCCTGCCCCTTCCGGGTGGCGCGGACCACCGCCCCCCCCGGCACCCGTCCGGCCGCCAGCCAGTAGAATCGCGCATGGTTCTCACGCCGCCAGACGATGCGTTCCGGCAACGGGTTGCGGGTGTGCTTCGCCATCCACGGGATGGCGGCGGCGTCCTGCCCGTCGACCCAGTGGCCCTTGCCGCCGTGGATCATCGTCCAGTGAACGTAGCCGCCCGGATCCTTCTTCTGCAGGTTGTCGAGCTTTTTCCCCCAGTCGCGGGCGATGTTGTTGCGGTTGTAAGCCCCGTCGTTGGCTCCGACGTGAATCGAGAACGGCGTGTTGCGCAGGTTCAGCGGCGAAGCGTTGCCGGGGTGACCCGCCATCATGGAGGCCGCCGCAAAGCGGTCCGCCATCCGCGGCGCCAACCGGTACACTCCATCACCACCCGCCGAGTAGCCCATGAGATAGACGCGGTTCGGATTCACCCCCTCGAACACGATCAGGTTCTCGATGAGCCGGTCGAACAGGACGTCGATGTGCCCCTTGTGCCACATGTCCCACGAGTCGGTCGGCGCCCGCGGCGCAAGGTATACCCCCTCCGGCACCCGGTAGAGCCGTTTCTGGTTCTCCCACTGCGCGTTGTTGACATGCTTCGGCGCCCCTCCCCCGCCGTGCATCGAGAGGTAGAGACTGCGGCCGGACTCCGGCCGCCTGCCAGTCACGCTGTAATGAAAGGGCATCTGAGCCCCGCCGGCGCTCACACGCCGCGCCTGCATCTCGCCGGCGCGGGTCTCCTTGATGGCCCGCACGTGGTCATCCCACAGCAGCTTCCGGGCCTCGCTCGCGTCCTCGCGCCTCAGGGCGACGGCCGCGAACCGTTGTTCGCCCAAGGCCGGCCGCTCCGCCGGCACCCCGTCAAGAAATTTCCGCAGCGCCGCCACCGCCCGTCGCGAGTTCGTGTCCGGCTCGCAGCCCCACCCCGCACCAACGCCCAGCACCGCCACCGCCACGCCAATGGCGCAGATTCCGCGTCTCACAAATTGGGAGTCCGTCATCAATTCACTGCCAACTGCTTCCGGGATAGGGCCGCTTGGCCCGGAGGTCAAGCGGCGCCCCCACAGATCCGTACGAGCCCGATTCGTGCATACAATTCCCCGCGGTTGCGGGTTCATTACATGACCGAGTGGACGACTCTGGCGGGGGGCCAGGGGAAAGACCCGCAGCAGACCGTCGAACTGGTCCCAAGTCGGCGGTCGGCCGCGGTTGCGCCGCCCGAGCCACTGGCGCCACAGCTTGGCCACCTGCCACCGCAGCGTCGAGAGCATGCGGTAGCTGCCGGTGACCCCGTAGTAGGCGTCGTGCCCGCGCCGCTTCAGGTTCAGCATGCGCTGCTGCTCCTTCAAGGGCAGTTGGCGGTTCTTCCACCCCCCCATTCCCTGATCGAGCGCCGCGCCCGGCGGAACCGCGACATGGCGGTTTGTTTCCGCACCACGTAGTTGCCGCGGCGCGACTTGCCCCAGTAGGGGTGAAGCCGCGGAGCCGGGCGGAGCGAGACAGCCTGCCGACAGGCAGCCCCGCAGGGCAGCGCCGGGGGGCGCTGGCAAAGGACCCCGCCCTGCGGGGTTCTGCAGGCCGCGGCACCGGGAATCCGGTGGAGGAGCTCTCTGTGCATGCCGCTGTTCTTTTCGATCTGTGTCCGGCTGCGACCCGTCAACTTCAGGCGCAGGGATTCCAGACCTTGGCGAAGCCAAAACCTTGGAAGTGTTTCACGTTCGCCGTGGCAAACTGATCGACGCCATGGTGTGGCAAGGTCAACGCCAGCCGGGCATCGATGATCTGGCGGAAGCCCGCCTTTGTTGAACGCGCCCATCGCCAGAGGGCCGAAGACACGGCCGGGTCAAAGTCGATGTGTTGCCACTTTGGGTTCGCGCGCAATTGATGACAAAAGGCGGCCGCTTTCGAAGCGGTCAGCGGCTTCCGGAGAACGGCCGGATTCCGCAGTTGCATGTATGTTTCCACCAGGACCAACCCGCAGATGACAAACTCACGATCGCCGGCGGTGCAATCGGCGAAGAACGTCTTGGCTTTCGCGTGAAGTGGACTGTCCGCATTCGCCGCGTAGAGAAACAAACCATTGGCACCTGCATACAGGCGCGGTGTTGGACGGGTCTCCCCTGACCTCCGATTCCGGGTTCGAACCAGGCGAGATCCTGGTTCAGGGAGACCGGACGGAAGTTCGTGCTTCCGGACCGGCATGGGATTTCATCGGCGTGGCGGAGGGGGGCATCCTTCTTTGTCTTTCCTCAAACCGGGGATCCGACCGTGCCCTACGTAGGGCTTGGAATGGAGGAGCTGGACACCGGTGACTGGAAGACCGATCTCACCCTGACTCTGACCGGCGTTTCAGGCAGTGGCGTGGACGCTGGAGGCGGCTTTTCGCTCTACACGGTGGATCTGTTCGGCACGCCAACCGCCTTCATGTCCACCAAGGATGGCATCTCAGCCGCGGACTCCGTTTCGCAAGCCGCTGGCAAACACGAGCATTACAACTGGGCGTTCTCCAAGCAGGGGCGCTACGACCTGACACTTGATGTGACTGGGACGCATGCAGTCGACGGACCACAAGCCGCCACCGCCACGTTCAGCTTCAATGCGGGTCCTTTGGCGCATCCGGTGCCGGAGTCGTCGTCTACCGCTTCAACTCGGCTGGGATTCTGATGGTCAGAGTGGTCATACCCAGATTGTATTACTCTTTGCGCAATTCGAAAGACCTTGTCGGCCAGCGTGGGCAGGACCGAACCGAACAGCGGGGACGCAACTGCTCTGGCGAGGCAAGCCTCGGACCGGTCGACGATTACGGGGGACGAGGGCGTGATGCCATCTCCAAATCCGGCGTCCTCGTTTGCCGGAACGGCAGCTCGCACTGGTCCGGTCGCAGGCTTCAGCCCGATACCGGCGACAACGGCCCGCGAACTCGCCTTACGGGCACTCGTGCATGAGCCGGGTCATTACAGAGAAACCTTCATCTTCTCCTCTTTTCCAGGCGCAAGGGCCTTCACACCGGTCAGCGTTTTGACCTTGTCGCCTTCTCCTATCCTAACCGTATAGGAGCCGGCTTTGAACACTTTGGGCCGGAAGGAATTCCCCTTGATGCGGATCGTGTAGACGACTTCCCTGTTGGTTTCGTCGATCACCTGGACCACCGGGTTGTCCTGTCCCTCGATGTTCAGGGTGGGCAGGTAGGCGGCGGCTTTGCGGCCGTAGTTGTCGGCTTGCGTGATGGTTTTGGGCCAACCGGGATATTGTCTGGTGGCGGAGTCGGTGACGTCCTTGTTCCGTGGCCAGCATTCGAAGGTGATTTCCCGCTTGGCCTTGTCAAAACGCGCCACTCCGAACCCGGCGGCTCTGGTGGTCAGTTTGCCGCCGCCATTGGGCTTCCTGGTGGGGTTGGCTGCTGCCCAACAGGTGACCCGGTTGTCAAAGCCGTCACGGTGGCGGCCCGTGTATTCCGGCATGCCGGGCTTCCGGTTTTCGCCGGGCTTGAGCGGATCCCACCAACGCAGGTAGAGATTGGCAATCGAAGGCACGCAAAACGAGAAACAGGCGTCTTCCCAATCATCGATCCCGTGGTGGAAGATCGTTGCAAGGTGCTGGTCGCCGGCAATGTGGACGGCGAAGCAGCGGCGGATCTCGGCCAGGGCTTTGTTGCGTCCGGTCTGTGGCCACCCGTTAGAGTCGAGATCGGCGTGAAGACGTCCGCCCACGCTACCATGGACATGGGCGCCACCGCAGAAGATGGTCTGGGACAACACCGCTTTCATGTCGGCCCCGGTCCAGTCTTTGCCCCAGTCGTTGAGGAATTTGAGCTGGCGCTTGCCCAACAGGACCGCAGCCGGCACGTCCACGCTCTTGGGATCGTACTCGGGATTCCGAATGTGGTCGGGGCGCGGCCCCTGCTTGGGAATCAAGCCTTCCGGCCCGGTCTTGAATTTGCGGTCCTCAATGATTGCGAAGCTGATGCGGCCCCAGGTCATGTCGGTGAAGTAGACGCCAATGCCCTGTTTGATGGGGGTTGGGTCGTAGGGATCGGGCAGGTGCCAGGTTTGGGCCTTTTCAACGGCCTTGACGTAGCTGGCGGGCATGAAATAGCCGCCATCCGGGCCGGCTCCGGATCTTGATTTCTTGCCGCCGGCGCCCCAGAGGTTGGCCTG